>Ga0307372_10001105_pt1 | contig 47010 bp, 40 predicted proteins | sample OX1MG_FD_202533 | JGI IMG/M metagenome (GOLD analysis project Ga0307372, IMG submission 202533) | Soil microbial communities from Risofladan, Vaasa, Finland - OX-1 | ecosystem: Environmental > Terrestrial > Soil > Coastal area > Acid sulfate soil | place: Finland: Risofladan, Vaasa | collected...
TCCCTCACCACCGACACCTTCACCAAGACCGGCTACAGCTTCAAGGGCTGGAACACCAAGGCCGACGGCACCGGCACGAGCTACGCCGACGGCGCCTTGATCACGCTCACCGGCGGGCTCGCGCTCTACGCGCAGTGGAGCGGCATTTCGATTCGGGTGGTATTTAACGGACTTGGCGGAAACGTCATTGGTCGCTCTGCGGAGAACTGGACGTTTGGGAGCAGTTCGCCTCCCGCTCTTTCGAACGCCTCGCGAGATGGCTACGTCTTTGGTGGCTGGTCGCTGATCGCCGGATCGAGCACTGCTGTGCAGGGTGGCAAGTGGCAGCCCGACGGGCTGGTTGCGTCCGTTGCGCTCTACGCTATTTGGACTTCTTCGCAGGTTGCCGTTGTCTTTAACTCAATGGGCGGCTCGCTCAGTCCCGCTCAGATGAACTATGTAGTGGGTGGCGGTTCCCTAACTCTTCCGAGCGCTGGTACGAAGAGCGGTGCCAAGTTCCTTGGTTGGTCGAGTTCGTGCACGCAATCTGGCCAAGGGAGTTTCATTGCTCAAGTCGGTGATTCGTATGTGCCACCCATCTCGTGTTCTTCGCCGATCACGTTCAGTGCAATGTGGTCGAGCGGTGACGTTAATGACACGCTGAACTTTGCCAACGCTGACGGCTCGAGTAGCTCTGTTCCTAACCTTGTGGCCAACGATGCCGCGACGGTGAATTTGCCGAGCGGTTTGACGTTGCACGCGCCCACCGGAGCGTCATCATTCTCTGGATGGGCTTCGTCTGAGGGTGCAACTTCAGCGACGTATTCAGGTAATGCCGTCATTTCGATTTCAAGTCTGGTGTCGAGCCCGGGTGGTAGCGCCACCCTCTACGCCGTTTGGCAGAGCGACTCGGCACCGACCATGAACACCACTGGTCTTCCCACGTCGTTTGCCTATGGCACCCAAAGCACCCTGCCCTTCACCTGGCTGCCAGGTAGCGGCGTCTCGACGATGAGTGTTTCGATGAGCGGTACGGGTCTATCTGCGACCAGCGCATCTTGCACCACTTCCTCGACCGCGTGCTCGCTGACTTCGTCGGATGGCTCGTATATCTCCTACGTGGGTGGCCCCGGCGCCAACTTCTCGCCCGCACATCTAACGATCAGCTCGTTGACGCCGCCAGGCACGTACACCTTTCTCATTCAAGTGGCGAATGACGCAGGGTCCAGTAGCCAGTCCTACACGTTCACGGTGGCGTCGCCGAACGCACCGACCGACGTGGTGGCTGCGACTGACCTCACGCGCGCACAGGCGGTGAACCTGACGTGGAATCCACCCGCACAGGGATCTGTTTTGTCCTATGACATCCAGATCTACGACGTTTCTACGGGAGCTTCCACGTACAGCACGATTACCGGATTGACGCCGGCGCAAGTTGGCTGCACCTCCGCGTCGTCCGGGTGTGCGTTGAACATCGGTCCGTCGAACTACGACCGCACGGGCGGATTGGTCGCGGGCTCGGGGCTCGCCGGGGGTCAAACTTTTGACTTCGTCGTTATCGCCATCTTTGACAATCACGGCACTGAGTCTTCGGCCACCTCGAACTACACGCTGCCAACCTCTGTAGCGCCAAGTGACTCCACGAAGGGATCCACTTCGTTGTCGTCGTCAACGACGTCAACGTCGACGAGCAGTGCCGCTGTCGGAGGCACGACCATAAATGTTGACGCTACGGCGAAGGGACAAGGATCCGTATCGGTGGCGGTGTATCCGGGGAGCCCAACCACTGGTACGTACTCAATGCCGAGCAGTTCGTTTTCCTTTGACGTCGCCGTGTCCCCATCATCATCGTTCAGTGCCGTCAGCTTTGTGGTGTGCGGAATGCCCAATGGCACTTTATATTGGTACAACTCACTCAACAACACCCTGACTTTGGTGACGCCCGCCCCGGTTGCCACGGGCACTGCTGGATGCTACGAAGTCGACCTGAGTGCCACATCGGTGCCGAGCATAAGCAATCAGACGCTCTATGGATCCATCTTCTTTGCCAACGCAACTTCTAGTACCTCGAGCTCAGGCGGTGGTGGTGGTGGCGGTGGGAGTACCACCACCAGCTCAGGCGGCGGTGGCAGCACTTCTTCGACTACTGCACCAGACGCCCCAAGCAGCGTGAGCGCGGTGCCCGGAGACACCTTGGTAACCGTGACGTGGGTTGCGCCTACCTCGAGCGCTGGCTCCAGTGCCGTTACTGGTTACACGGTGACGTCACTCCCAGGCGGGTTCACCTGCACGGTGAACGATCCCTCAAGCACCAGTTGCGTGGTGCCCGGCCTCACGAACGGAACGCCGTACACATTCACGGTGGTGGCCAACAGCAGCTCAGGTTCGAGCGCTTCAGGTGGGCCATCGAATTCAGCGGTGCCCTTTGGTCTCCCCGGTCCGGCGTCCGATCCTTCTGGCGCACCGGGGAGCGGGACTGGCTCAGTCACCGTAAGTTGGAGTCTCTCCACTGACCCGAACGGCTCACCGATTACCGGATACCGGGTTTCGAGCCAGCCTGGTGGACTTAGTTGCACCGCTGGCCCTCAAGATACGAGTTGTGTGGTGAACGGACTGGTTAGCGGAACACCATACTTATTCTCAATCGTGGCGGTGAACGCCGCTGGTGCGAGTAGTCCCGTGACCACCACCCCCGTCGTGGTGGGTGCCTCGTCGAAACTGGTGGCCGAACCGAGTTATAAAGTCAAGCATCTCTCACTCGTGGTTTTTCCATTTGCCGTCGCCAAATCTGCATTGACTCCATCGATGGATCGTCAGTTGAACGGTTTCGCAAAGAAGGTGAAGGCCCTTGGAGTGACTTTGATACTGTCCGTGGGCTTCACCGACTCTCAAGGCAATCCGGCCTACAACGTGGCTTTGGGTCGAGCTCGCGCGATGGCGGTGGCCAATTACTTGCGCGCCACTTTGAAGAAATTGGGAGTGAAGCGACCTCTTCACATCGTGATTCGAACTCGCGGCGAATCTGCGCCCGTTGGCTCGAACGCGTCGGCGGTGGGCCGAGCCGAGAATCGTCGCGTCACCATTACCGTGGAGTTCTAGGAGATATCACTGACGCTTCATCGATCTCGGGATTGGATTGGCTCGTTACTTGGCAGTCGGGGCGGGAATTGAGTCCGCGCGCCAGCATCGAGTCGCGGGCACGTTGGCGCCTATATTCTCTTGAACTAACCCCGGCGTCGCGTTAAGCGTTGTCGGGACGTCCGGACTCGACGAGTTGAGGCAGACCAGGTCAGAGGGCTGCGAAGGTTAGGAGTTCCCTCAAGCCGTGCTTCTGGGATCGGATGCTGGTGACGGACGGCGTTCAATGAACGACGTGGACTTTGCGACATTGAGCGGCTCAAATAATTCGGCGAGAGGGTGAACTTTCGGTGACGCCGGTAGCGACGTGGCGGGCAAAGTTTCCGTGGAATTTGTGAATTCGCGATGGCCAACGTTTGGTGCTGGATGCGAGATGGAGAATTGACACGCGCACACTTCGCTCGCGAGTTGAATTCGTCCGTTACTAAGGCGAAGTTAGCCAAAATGGACTTTTGACGTTATGAAGTAATGAAGCGTCGCTTCGACGTGGACATCGGCGACCGCATGGCACCGACGAGTTTTCGAGACCGCAGCGAGAGTTGAGCGACGCGATGGACATTTTTCTGATAGTGCTACGGTCGACTGGGTTTTCAGAACAGAGCGAGAAATGGAGCGACGATGACGGTGCCTGAAGATGAACAGCGACCGGCTCGACTTCACCACGTTCCTGGCTCTTCGCTCGAGCCAAGCACCGCGCAAAGTTCTGGTATGCGCCGTCTCGAAGCGATTTCCGGCATTTCTGCGGGTTCTGAAAAGATTTGGATGGGTGAGAGTCATATTGACCCGGCGACCCGATCAGAGAATCATCATCACGGTGAGTCAGAAACCGGCATCTACGTCTTGAGCGGAACTCCCGTGTTCGTCTTTCTTCATGACGGCGAGGAAACTCGAATTGAGGCGAAGCCTGGTGACTACGTTTACGTTCCTCCCCACGTAGCGCACCGGGAGGAGAACCCCTCCGAAGACAAGGAGGCGGTGGTCATTATCGCGAGAACTACTCAAGAGGCGATTGTCGTCAATCTGCCGAACTTGCAGTGAGTCAATAGATGGTCGATTAGGTGGCTGGCCGCTGTCGATCCACGTCACTGCACTCGGATGAACGACATGGCTCGGTGACTTGTGGACCGAACCCTTGCTCCCTCGGTTCAACATCGAGTCGGAGATTCTTGTCGTCGGCTCACCTGCGTGAGGTCGATTTCATCGGCAATGCATTTGGCACGGCTGCATGTCAGTTTGACAACTAGTTTGACAGCAGCGCTCCGACATCGGCGACAGTGCACGAATCAGTCCCCGTCCCCTCTGGCACGTTGACGACGCGAAGATTTGTGGCTACTCGCGATCCGCGCCCTTATGGACGTAGCTTCCAACAGGAGTACGCAAGCCAACCGCCAGACGGTTCCATCCGTTAATGGCAACGATGGCGAGAGTTAGAGCGACGATCTCTTCGGGGCTGAACTGTTGTGCCACCTGTTCGTAGACGTGGTCGGGCGCACCGGAGCTCGGCAACAAAGTGAGCGCCTCGCACCAGGCGAGGGCGGCGCGCTCGCGCGGCGAATAGACCGGCGCCTCGGTCCACACCGCGACGAGGTGAAGTCGTTGACTATCCATGCCGATAGCTTGGGCATCCTTCGTGTGCATGTCCACGCAGTAGGCGCAGCCGTTCAATTGGGAGGCGCGCACTTTCACCAACTCGAGCAACTCCGGATCGAGAGAACTTGAGTGGACAGCTGCTTCGAGCGTCGCCATGGCCTTGATCGCGGCGGGAAAGACGGTTTGGTAGTCGACACGCATTGGCATGCTCCCTTCGGTTGGGTCGCTCTTTGTCCGGAATGCGGCAGCATTTCTCGGCCGATCAGTGCCCGTTGGTTCTATTTACGCGTAATCGGATTAACCTTTCTTCTAGTCCATACTAGTGAAAGGCTCGACCCGTGGTCCCCTCAATCGACGCCAACGCCCGATCCGCGGTCACGCCCGTCGTGCCTGACCGGATTGTCGAGGACGCGTCGAGCCGCAAGCCCGCACGCTGGCAGGACGCTCGGTTGATCGACATCATCCCAGAGACGACAGACGCCGTCACCTTGCGGTTGCGACTCGAAGATTCTGCCGATTTTCTCCCGGGGCAGTACTACAACGTGCGACTGACGGTACCTGGTCGGACTGGTCCGGTTCAACGGGCCTACTCCGTTGCCTCATCACCAGTGCCTGAGACGTCGATTATCGATATCGGTGTTCGCGAGATACCCGGCGGGCTCATCTCGCCGCAACTGGTTCGAGGTCTCAGCGTAGGTGACCAGATCCAAGTGCGGGGCCCGGTTGGTCGTTTCACTTGGACGATGGATGATGGTGGTCCGGTCTTATTGATTGGCGCGGGCAGTGGTGTGGTCCCGCTCATGAGCATGATTCGCTACGCGGTGGCGGCGGATCTCGATATCCCCATGCGCCTCGTGTGCGCGTCGAGCAGTTTCGATAACGCTTTCTACCATCGTGACTTGGCCGATTTGGCCGAACGGCACCCGTGGTTGGAAGTCGTACACACGTTCACACGTGATTCGAGCGATGTTCGAGCGACGCATCACCGCCGGATCGACCACCTCATGATCGCCGAAGCTATCGCGGGACAGTCCCCGAGACGTGCGTACATCTGCGGCCCGCCAGCGATGGTGCAAGACGTGCAGGGCTGGCTGGGTGAACTTGGTGTCGAAGCGCACCGGGTTCGGATCGAAAAGTACGACTGACAATCCGCCGGACTTCGCACAGTTGGGAAGGGCCGGATTGGTTAGTGAACTCGATTCGCGATTCAGTGCTCCGCGCGATTCGTCAGTGTCTCGAAGAGCTCGTCAAGGTTCTAGTTTCTTTGACGTGGGGTAACGTCACGCGTGGAGTTCGTAGTTAATACGCCCGTCCTCGATGCCGAGCGCTTGGCAGGCTTGGCGTGCTGACGACACCATTTCAAGAGGGCCGGCGATCAGTAGCGACAGCGACGCCGGATCCCACGAGCTGAATTCCCTGATCACCTCGTTGATCATCGGCGCATCGATGCGTCGATGAAAGCGAGCCGAGGGGTCCCGGGGGCTTCGGGTGAAGGTATGGATCACCGACAACTGATCTTGGCGGCGATCGAGTTCTTCCAACGGTTCACGAAAGAGGATCGACGCCCGATCTCGACTTGAACAGAGCAGCGCCATTGGCACCGTTGAATGGCGGGCCGAGGCGAACCGCACGATGGACGCGAAGGGTGCAACACCACTTCCTGCAGCAATCATTAATAGCGGTCCTCCGTCGGCCTCGTTCCACGTCAGAGAGCCAAAGGGTCCGTGCAGGTGAATCTGATCGCCCTCACCCACCTCGTGGGCGAGGAGGGGTGAAGCGCGGCCACCAGCGATCTCACGAATAGTGATCTCGATCTTCGAAGACGGTGGCCACGGCGATGATGAGACCGAATACGCCTGTTCGACGACCCCGGGAGCACCATCGATTCGCATGCGCACGAGGTAGTACTGTCCGGCGACAAAGTCCGCCGATTCTGGCAGTTCCAGGAGTAGCGTCGTGGCGTCAGAGCATTCGAAGCGGACTCCGACCACCGTCGCCACCAGCCATAGCCGGCCCCTGTCGGGAGCGAGCCAGCGTTGGACGAACTCATTCGGACTCATTGGTTACGAGCCAGGTGGTGTTTCGGTGCTGGCGGCCTCGATACCGGCGCCGGGCGCTGTCGCGCCGTGGTCCAACTCGGCCCGCAGACCGCGTGCCGCCGCCACTAGGTGGCTTAGTGCCGGCAGGATCTGCTCGTAGCGGCGGGTTTTGAGACCACAATCAGGATTTATCCACAACCGGTCGGGCCCGAGACTCTCGAGCGCGCGCCGCAACAACCCCTCGAACGCGACGACTTCGGGGACCCGCGGTGAATGCACGTCGTAGACCCCCGGTCCCACCTCACCCTGATACGACGCGTCCCGCAATACGTCGACGGATGCCATGTCAGAGCGCGCCGCCTCGAAGGAGAGGACGTCCACGTCCAACTCGTCCAGAGCGATGATGATGTCGTCCAGTTCCGCGTAACACATGTGCGTATGCACTTGCGTGGCGCTAGCCGCTGCGGAGGTGACTAGGCGAAAGGCGCGAGTCGCCCACTTGAGATACTCCTGACGTTCATCCGTGCGAAGAGGTAGACCCTCGCGTAGGGCTGGCTCATCGATCTGGATGATGGTCGACCCGGCCGCCTGGAGATCGATGAACTCGTCGCGTAGGGCCAGTGCGAGTTGGTCGGCGGTATCACGATCGGGCTGGTCATCTCGCACGAAGGACCACCGCAGCAGGGTGATCGGTCCGGTGAGCATACCCTTGACCGGCTTGGACGTACGTGACTGGGCGTAGCGAGTCCAGTCGAGCGTCATCGGGCCGCGGCGCGCTACGTCGCCGAAAAGAATCGCGGGACGTACGCATCGCGATCCGTAGGACTGCACCCATCCCCCCTCGGGGACCACAAATCCGGTGAGTCGCTCCGCGAAGTAGCGAACCATATCGTCGCGCTCGGGTTCGCCGTGTACGAGGACGTCCAATCCGATTTCTTCTTGAACGGCGAGCACGTGATCAATCTCGGCGCGCAGTATGGCGTCGTAGCCAACGTCGTTGAGGTGTCCGGCGCGCCACGCCGCCCGAGCCCGTCGAAGTTCGGTGGTCTGGGGAAACGATCCAATGGTGGTGATGGGCAAGATCGGCAGCGCTAATTCGGCGCGCTGGATCGCAGCCCGATCGCGAACACCCTCGACCCGGCGGGGATCAGTTTTAGCAAACGACGCGACCCGCTGACGAATCATCTCGTCGGTCACGCGCGACGAGGCCCGCCGCGCGGACCGAGCGGCTCGATTTATTTCGAGCTCGTTGGCGATCGCACCGCGACCGCCGGTATTCCCTCGAGAAAGTACGGCCAACTCATCGATCTTGTCCTCGGCGAAGGCTAGCCACGGACGCACCTCTTCGTCGACCGTTTCGTCAGCCGCGCGACCCATGGGTACGTGCAACAAAGAGCATGACGTCGAGACGACGACCTCCGTGGCGAGTGACGTGAGTTCGTCGAGCAGGTTCAGACTGACGTCAAGGTCGTTGGACCAGATATTTCGTCCGTCCACGAGTCCCGCGAAAAGCACCTTGTCGTTGAGACCACCGCAGGACTTCAGCAACTGAAGGTTTTCTCTTCCGCGACAGAAGTCGAGTCCCACCGCCTCGACCGGCAGGTCGCTCACCACTCCCATGGCCGGGCCCAGATGACCGAAGTACGTCGACAGTGCGATCTTTGGCCGAGTCGTGTGCTCGCCGAGGCGTCGGTAGACGCGACGCAGTGCGGCCAGTTCTTCGGCGTTTCGTTCTTGCACCAGAGCGGGCTCGTCAATACGCACCCACGCGGCGCCACCGCGTTTGAGCTGGGCCAATATCTCGATGTACGCGGTGACCAAAGGATCGAGCAACTCCAAAAGATCAACGCCGTCGTGAACCGAGGTGCTGGACAGTAGCAGGGTCATTGGGCCAAGGAGGACGGGGGTGGTGAGGACTCCCAGGGTGGAGGCCTCGGCCAACTCGTCGCTCGCCTTGGTCGTGTCGGGGACAAAAATGGTGTCGGAACTGAGTTCGGGTACCAGATGGTGGTAGTTGGTATCAAACCACTTGGTTAGGTCGAGGGGGGCGACAGTTTTTCCGTTGACTTGGCCTCCCCGAGCCATGGCGAAGTATCGTTCACGATCAACTGTCGCGCCGGCACCGACGAATCGTGGCGCGATGGCACCAACCATGACCGCGGCATCAAGCACGTGGTCGTAGAGCGAGAAGTCGTTAGAGGGGACAAAGTCAACCTTCGCGGTCGCCATGCTCTGCCAGTTGCGTTGGCGAATCGACGCCGCGACATCGTCGAGCTGCGCGTCGGTTACCGAGCCCGCCCAGTAGCCTTCGAGCGCCCACTTGAGGGCGCGATCGAATCCGATGCGAGGCATTCCGTGAATGGCGGTTCTCATGTGGTCTCCCTTGGGATATTGAAATCACGGCGTTTGGCCCGGTTTGGTGCACTGTTGGGCGCGGATTCGATGTAAGCATTACGCGCATAGTGAAACTTACGAGTCACTGGCCCTGACGATGACGATGACGATGACGATGACGATGACGATGACGTTGCGTCACACCGTGGCTTCGGAATATTGGACATCGCGAGTCACCTCGTTAAGAGTACGGGTTGGCGAACCTTGCGCACTATGGCGCGGCGCCCCTAGTTCATTCGTCATACTCAACCTCCTCCTTCATCTGTCCACGAGGTCCCAGCTGGTAGACCAAGACTCGACAGTCGTCGTGCGGGGCGGACTCGAGTCATCATTGGCGAGGACAATCTCGACGGCGTGTTTGATCACCAATCAGGGTTTGCCTACTCGCAACGCACCATCAGGCGTCACTCGGTGGCGAAGCAACTACTTCGTATGGTCGACGAGACGCGAGTCTCGTCATCACCGAACCCGGAATCCGGCCGCCGCGGCGGCCTCGACATCGATCATCGCTGGGCTCCAGGGCGGGTCCCACACGATGCGCACGTCCACGGGAGTTGAGCTGTCCACGGCTTCAACGACCGCGGCCCGAGACATCTCGGGGAGCGTCTCGGACGCGGGACAACCGGGTGTGGTGAGGGTCATCTCCACCACGATGGTGCCGTCCTCCTCACGAACGTCGTAGACGAGACCTAAAGAGACGATGTCGAGATAGAGCTCGGGATCGTGGACCGTTCCTAACGCGTCCCAGGCCGCGCCCGTCACGTCGCTCACTCGAAGCGCTGCGTCATCTGGAACCGTCGGGTCCGAATCGTGCCTTTGGCCGTTGGACGTCATGACGGCCTACGAAACGTGACTTGCCAGTCGCCGCCACCGATGTCGAGCGCCTCGTAGGAGAATCCCTGTGCGCCGAGGACGCCTTCGAGCGGTACCGGCTCGAACGGTGCTAACACGACGAACTCTTCGTCCGCCTCGAGGGCCCCGACCGCGGCCATGATCTGGTCGAACGGTTCGTTACCGGCAGCAATGATTGGACGCGCATCAAACGATGCCATGTGAGCCTCCTCGACCGATTACAACGTCATCGGTCCATTTATTCTATTCTCAACTAGAGTTATAGCACGAGTTGTTTCTCGCTCTTTCATGCCGTGAGGGGTTGTTTTATTTCGAACGAAAAGAGCCACCGTTGTAGCGCCACCGATATCGTCACCGCCGACGCGTCGGTGGTCGATCGCGTAGCCATTGGGCACCGTCGTGGCTTCTGAAGTGGCGCCGTCACTGCCCGCGGACGCGTGGCGCGGGCGCCCGCCCGGGCTTCCGAGCGCCGTCCCACCACCGTCGGTGCCGTTGAGTTTTCTCGCGGCCGCATCGCTCGGTCTAGTGGGATGCGGTGTCACCTTGATCTGGTTTCGCGCCTATGGCACGGTCAATCCCACCGACGACCAAGTGGTCGCGGCGGCGCATATGGCGATGTTGGCAACCCTCTCGATGGGGGTACTCGGTGCGATCCACCAGTTCACCCCGGTGATTACCCAACGGCCGTTCCGCTCGCTGGGACTCTCGCGCGCGACGTTCCTGAGTTGGCTGGTCGGGGCGTGGTTGCTGCCATTGGGCTTTGCCACTAGGCAAGAGTCCGTCGTCGAGACCGGGGGGTTCTTCGCCGGACTGGCCGTCACGCTTCTCATAGTGAACATCTTCCCGGCGCTGTCGGCACGTGGCAAAGGGCCACCGGTGATGGGGCTGCGCTTCGCCGTCGGCGGATTCGCGGTGACCGCCTGCTACGGGGTGGTTTACGTCATCGATCGCCGCGGCCACTGGTTTGATCTGAACGCTCACGTGGTCCTGGCCCACGCGGTCGTTGGGCTGTTCGCCTGGCTCGGGCTCACCTACGTCAGTGTGGCCGAGAAACTCTGGCCGATGTTCCTGCTCGCTCACGTTCCGGGTCAACGCCGATCGTCGTGGCTCGCTGTGGGGGCGATCCCCGGCGGCGTGCTGTTGCTTTCACCGGGACTGCTCTTTGGGGTGGTGTGGCTCGCGTGGTGCGGGGCGGCAATTTTGTCCATCGGCCTCGGTGCGCATCTCTTCTCGCTGTTCATGCACATTCGCCATCGCCGACGTACGGCCGACCTGCATCTGCTCTTCGTCGTCACGGCCGCGGCTTGGCTGGTCGTCGGGGTCGGTCTCGCCCTCGCAGCGGAACTGACATTTGGACACCACCACCACCTGGGCACCGCTCTGGTTGCCGCATCGATCGTGGCGATCAGCGGATGGCTGTTGGTGGCTCTGGTGGGTCACGCGCACAAAGTCGTGCCGTTCATCTTGTGGTCGGCGCTGCGGGGGCGCGGTGTCAAGGAGAAGGCTGACGGCACCCAACTCATGTTCGCTGATCTCTACGATCATCGCTGGGCCGCCGTCGTTTACGGGCTCGTCACGGCTGGAGTTGGCGCGGTGTGTCTCGGATTTGCTGCGTCGTTCTCGATCGCCATCGCTATTGGCGGCGGACTTTTCATCGCCACCGGTCTTTGCCTGGCGGCAAACCTCTCCCTCACGACACTTCGACTGCCCTCTGGCACGGGCGAACGACCCATCGGCGAAGGTGCATCGACGGACTCTTGAATCCTGGCCGTGGCGTAGGTTCCACCATTGATGAACCGAAATAAACGAGAATCGGCGCGCGAGACTTAATAACCGACAGCGTTACGCCGACGTCGCTCGACCGCGACACTCGGTGAGTCCCTTCGTCATTGATCGTTTTAAACTCGCGTTAGTGCGCCGCTCATCGGTGCCTCCATTGTTCTCACACGGTCGTTGAGACGAGCGTTCTCCCGACGCGGACCCGCCACAGTTTCGGCCCGGACTCCAGATAGTCCCACGTGAATTCACCGGCGTGCTGGGCTTCGAACTGGTAGCGCAATGGTTTCGGGTCGTGGTCGTTGACGATCACGAACCCACCCCCCGGGACGAGGCGATCGTAGGTGGCAAAGATCACCTCGTGGCGCTGTCCGTGAGGGAGAACTCGCACGTCGAGCTCTTGATCTTTTGTTCCGTCAGGGGCATCGCCCTCCGCGATGGCAACGGCGCCATTCAACGGTCTGGCAATCCTCACGCGCCACACCTCGGGTCCGGACTCGAGTGCGTCCCAGGTGAATTCACCGGCGTGCTCGGCTTCGAACTGGTAGCGCAGTGGCTTGGGGTCGTGGTCGTTGACGAGCACGTAACCACTCCCGGGCGCGAGGGCGTGGAACTCGGAGAAGATGGTTTCGTGGCGTTGCGCCGGGGCCAAATGACGCACGTCAAGTTCTCGGATCGCGGTGTCGTCCGAGCCTTTGACGTGCGAGCGCAGCGTGATCGGCTCGCTCGCTACTGACCGGGCAAGTCGGTGCAGGCTGGCCGTGGTCTTGACGGCGAGCGCGGGTCTCGATGACCGCAGGGCGGCCCACGCGCTGGCGACCAGTCGGCAAGCTCGGTCACCGTGGCCGGCTTTGGCGAGTTCATTGGCCGCTTCGAGCAGCAGCGACACGACGACTGCTTCGGAGTCGACGCCCGGTGCTTTCTTGGAAGGTGAATCGTCCGAGTCGGCGGAAGTCAATTGGTGCATCTGCTCGAGCAACTTGACGAGGTCCACGTCGTTATCTTCAAGGAGGGCGGGGAGCAGTAACTCGTTCTCCTTGACCACGTGCGCGGTGAAAAACGTGGCGATTTGTGTGGCCTGAGTGAGTGCCGCTGGGCCACTTGACGCGTTAGCCAGGGATTCGACGGCTGCGGTGAGTACACGATGCTCGGCGATCATCTCGTCCACCGTTTTGGCTAGGTCCGCGCGCGTGGCGGCAGTTCGGTAGATGGAGAGTTCCTCCGCCGCTGCGTGGGGGATTACCTCCTCGGCGAGGTAGGTAATGAGCTCGGCCACCGCGGGTTCGCAAGCGGTTCCCGAGTTCACGGCTTCGCTCAGTGCCGCGATGCGGTTGTCGACGTCCGCTACGAGCGTGCGGTGGTGCTGGAGCATCGCTTCGAAGGCTTCAATCTCAGTGATGGTCATGACTTCCGACTCCTTTTACTGGTCGGTGAACTATCGAGGATTCGACGCTGATCACTCAACCTGATTTTCTAGTTTAAACTAGAATAACTTTACCACTCGCGTCGAGGATCATCAAGCTGCACGCAACGGGTACTCTGCGGGTTGCAACGGTTGATTAGCGCGTCCATCTCGATGGAGGGAATGATCTGCGCCGCCGCGGTCGTCCACGTGTTCCGAGACGCTCTCGGGGGACTCTCCCAGATGGTCTTTTCTTGATCCATGGGACATCGGGTCAGCGTGACCGCCACGACGTTATTGCTCGTCGCCGACGCCACCAGCCGATTCACCCATTCGCTGGCGAGCAGGTAGGAAGGAAAGTCGAGAGGTCCCTAGACGCCCTGTTTCACGTTCAATCCGCGACTTGACTTCGTTTTGTTCGTGTCTACGCCGGGCGCGCCTCGAGGTCACGCTTGAAAACGAGACGGCAACCGGCCCGGAGGGGATTTTTGGCGGTGAGACGGTCAACGGTAACGTCGCCGAGGCTTTCGCTGAGACCCTCGGCCAGACCGCGATGGAGTTGGCAGACCGTGTCGGGGTCGTCGGCCGCGACTGCTTCGAACGGACAGCGCCCGAGAACGAAGGTCACCTGACGACCCCGTTCGCTGCGGGTCGGGCGAAAGCCACTCTCAATCAGCTCGCGCTCGAGAGTGTCGCCGGAATCACCCGGCTCAGAATGTTGGCGCCCTCGTTCGAGACCGGCTTGACGACCGACTTCGTAAGGACTCATGCCGCTCTTCAAGGCTCTACTAAGCAGTCCGGCCAGCCACGCGTACAGTCCCGGCGTCTCCCACTTGCCAGCCGCCTCGGGGTGCAGTCGGTAGAGCAGACGGGGGCGCCCCGCGACGCTGCGCCTCTCCACCTTTTCACTGACGAGGTGGACCTCTTTCAGCACGGCGAGATGCTGACGCACCGCGTTGTGGTTCAGTCCCACGTAGTCGGTCAGTTCCGCTACCCCGACTGGCTCGTCGGAGTCAACGATGTAACGGAAAAGGCGGTAGCGCGTCGGATCGCCCAGGGCCCGGGCCTCAAGTTGGATGTCGACCGCGTCCATAAATCTCCTCGGGGGTCGCTGGAACAGCAATCAGATTTCCAGTGTATACCGGAATAATAAAGATGTCGAAGAACAGAGGAGAAACAGAGATGTTCGAATCGTCGCAGTTCCGTCGTCCTTATTCGTTCACCTGGCCGTATTCGAGTTCGAGCCGCGCACCGCAGCCGCGCTGGCGAATCGCATGTGCGCCGTCAGCCTGTGCCCAAGCGACGAAGGTCGTGACGAGATGACGCGACGACGGACGTTCGTGATCGTCGGTGGTGGCTTGGCCGGTGCCAAAGCGGCCGAGGCCCTGCGCTCCGAGGGATTCGATGGGCGCGTCGTGCTGATCGGCGACGAGAGCGACCGCCCCTACGACCGCCCTCCGCTATCGAAGGACTTCCTGCAAGGTAAATTGGAGAAGGAGAAGATCTTCGTTCACTCCGAGCAGTGGTACGTGGACAACGATATCGAGCTTCGCCTCAACTGCTCGGCCACGGCTCTTGATGTCGCGGCTCACCAACTGACCCTGCATTCTGGTGAGAAAATCGATTACGACAAACTACTTCTCACCACTGGCTCGTCCCCTCGTCACTTAAAGGTTCCCGGAGCTGATCTCGACGGGGTGTTGTACCTACGAAGAGTGGCCGACTCCGAGGCGATCAAAACTGCGTTCGCCACCGCGAAGCGCGTGGCGATTATCGGGGCCGGATGGATTGGCCTCGAGACCGCGGCCGCGGCCCGCGCCGCTGGTGTCGAGGCGACCGTGGTGGAGACCGCGGAACTGCCACTGGTGCGCGTGCTCGGCCCCGAGGTCGCAGAGATCTTCCTCACCTTGCACACCCACCACGAGGTCACGATGGACATGAGCGTCGAGGTGGCCGAGATTACTGGCGTGGACCATCGGGCCACCGGCGTACGTCTCGCGGATGGCCGCCAGATCGATGCTGATGTGGTCGTCGTTGGCGTTGGCATCACTCCGAACACCGAGTTGGCCGAATCGGCCGGCCTCACGATCGACAATGGGATAGTTGTCAATGAGCACTTGAAGAGCTCCGATCCCGACGTGTTCGCGGCCGGCGACGTGGCCAACGTCTGGTACCCGTACCTCGGGCGTCACCTGCGACTAGAGCACTGGTCCGCTGCGCTTAATCAGGGACCGGTGGCGGCGGCCAACATGTTGGGCCGCGGTGTCGCCTATGACCGTGTGCCCTACTTCTACTCCGACCAGTACGACCTGGGGATGGAGTACACAGGATTTGTTGACGTTGGCCACTTCGACCAAATCGTTTATCGCGGTGAGGTCACGGAGGGTAAGTACATTGTCTTTTGGCTCGACAAAGGGCGAGTGCTTGCGGGGATGAACGTCAACGTTTGGGATGTCACTGATGCCATCGCCGACCTCGCTCGTTCGGGTAAATCGATCGACGTGGCTCGACTGCAAGATCCAAAGGTGCCTTTAGAAGATCTCGTGCGCGATGCTCGTGACGCGAGTACGACACGGTGATGGACGACGCTGAGTTCGCGCTGGCGCGTCAGTTGGCTAGCCAGTTGCGTGTGGACTCGATTCGCTGTTCCACCGAAGCGGGGTCGGGTCACCCTACGTCGTCCCTGTCCGCCGCCGACTTAATGGCCGTCTTGTTGGTCGGACATCTACGCTACGACTGGGATCAACCCGACTTGGCTACGAATGACCACCTCATCTTCTCCAAAGGTCACGCCTCGCCCCTGCTGTACTCGATGTTCCGAGCGGTAGGGGTGATCGACGACGTTGAACTGGTTACGACCTATCGCCAGTTCGGAGCTCGCCTCGAGGGACATCCCACCCCCGTACTGCCCTGGGTCGACGTGGCGACCGGCTCGCTGGGCCAGGGTCTGCCCGACGGGGTTGGCGTGGGAATAGCGGGACGCTACTTGGACCGGCTGGACTACCACGTGTGGGTACTTTGCGGCGATGGGGAGACCGCGGAAGGCTCAATGTGGGAGGCGTTCGACAAGGCCAGCTTCTACTCGCTGGGCAACGTGACGGCCATTGTTGACATCAACCGGTTGGGCCAGCGTGGACCCACCGAACTCGAGTGGGACCTCGAGAGGTACGCGCGTCGAGTGGAAGTTTTTGGAGCCCGAGCCCTGATCATCGATGGTCACGATCTCGCGGCGATTGACGAAGCGTTGCGCGTTGCGAGATCGGACCCGGATCGCCCGAGCGTGATTTTGGCTCGAACAATCAAGGCCAAAGGCGTACCAGAGATAGAAAACAAGAACGGCTGGCACGGTAAGGCGCTCCCACCCGAGATGGCCGAGCGTGCTATCGCCGCGCTCGGTGGCGTGAGCGACGTGCGCGTTGCGACGGCTCACCCAGGACCCGGCTCGTCCGCGATCACGAAGGAACCCAACACCCCCATTCACTGGCCCACCTTTGCCATCGGGGACATGGTGGCGACTCGCAGCGCCTTCGGCGGCGCCATCGCGGCGCTCGCCTCACGTCCCGATGTCGTGGTGCTCGACGGCGAGGTAGGGAACTCCACGCACGCCGACGAGTTTCAAAAAGTGGCTCCGGATCGCTACTTCGAGATGTTCATCGCTGAGCAGCAGTTAGTCGCCGCCGCGACCGGAATCGCCGTGCGCGGATATCGAACCTTCGCTTCGACCTTCGCCGCGTTCTTCTCTCGGGCGTTCGATTTCATTCGGATGGCCGGCATCTCCGGCGTCAATATCGCCTTGGTGGGTTCGCACTGTGGCGTGGAGATCGGTCAAGATGGACCGTCTCAGATGGCGTTGGAAGATATTGCGGCTCTGCGTGCCGTGCACGGATCGGTCGTGTTATACCCAGCGGACGCCACCGCGACCGTCGCATTGGTGGGAGAGATGGCCCACACCGACGGCGTCGTCTACCTGCGCACCACCCGCGGCGCCTACCCAGTGCTCTACCCCGTCGATGAGAATTTCCCCGTCGGCGGGTGTAAGGTGCACGGGGCAAGTCCTGATGATCAGGTGGCGCTCGTTGGTGCGGGGGTGACGTTGCACGAATGTCTGGCCGCTGCCGCCGAACTCGCTGACGAGGGCATCTCGGTGCGAGTGCTGGACCTTTATTCGGTCAAACCAATCGATCGCGACGCGTTGGTGCAAGCCTGCCACGTTACCGGCAGTCGGCTGGTCATCGCCGAAGATCACTACCCGGCGGGCGGAATTGGCGACGCCGTCCTCGCGGCCCTCGCCGATGCCGGAGTGCCGGCCCTTCGCATTACGCACCTGGCCGTTAGCGGTCTGCCCGGTTCGGGAACTCCGGCGCAGCTTTTGGACGCCGCTGGTGTCTCGGCTCGCCACATCGTTGCCGCCGCACGGCGCCTCGCCGGGCGATGAACGAAACAACTCACGCTGCGCGCCCTCACGTCGTTGTGGTCGGCGGGGGCGAAGGGGATCTTGATTCGGTCTTGAGCGTGCGGGCCAACCACGCTGGCTACCTCGCCGCGAGGGCGCGTTGATCAAGGTGGGGGAGCTCGTCTCGCCAGACTGGGAGATGTTTGGCTTTGACGCCGCCCAGGCGTCTGACTGGGCGCTCGAGGGTTTCGACGCGTTTGAGACGGCCCTGGCACTCGGGGATGGAATCAATCTCCTGTCCGCCGTTCACGAGCGCTCAATGCTGCACCGGATGGCGGCCGACTGGAGAGACGTGGGGTTGCGCAGTGTCGAGGGCCTGCACTGGCACCGAGCAGGTTTCAACGTGAAAGAGACGCTCCGATTCCGCGCCACGAACCACGATGTTTTATCAGCAAGGGCGTCACGAGATGGGTACGTCAAGGACGAAATAGGACACCCAATGAAAAGAGGAAGAAGAACACTATGACTGAACCGGTCTTTCCAATTGCAACGCCGGAGATGGGACATCGCCGCCACGAACTCGCACCCGACATCGACGATGCGTTCAAAGCCTTTAGTCGAGCGGTCTTCACGAGCGGGGCGTTACCCGAGGTAACGAAGCAACTGATCGCTGTCGCGGTAGCGCACGTCACCCAATGCCCCTACTGCATTGACGGACACACGCGGAATGCTCGACGCAAGGGTGCGACAGACGAAGAGATCATGGAGGCCATTTGGGTCGCTGCCGAGATGCGCGCGGGTGGGGCGTTTGCCCATTCCGCGATCGCACTGCGCGCCCTCTCCGATATGCCCGAGCACCCTGCTCAGTAACCGCACGAAATGAATCGCTTCGCGTGATGTAGGGACCGTTGTGCGCAAGGCGTTCGCCGTACGTACCTACTCTCAATCAAGCGACGACATTCCTGAAGATGACATCGAAGGTCGCAGCGCTTGAGGGGTTTGGCGAACAACTCGCTCCTTCGTTCGGGTGATTAGCGTGGAGCAACGCTTCTCTAGTTCAAGACCGCGGCGCCGTCTTGTGGTTCGGGGTAGGTGACGCGACCGTGAGTGACGAGCGGCTCCGGCCCCCAGGCACCGAGTCGGTGCTCGATCACCTTTCCAACACTCATGATGTGGTGTACAGCCCAGTCGTGCGCCACCAGGGTGCTGGCGATGAGTGAGCGGTGACACCTCCACGGGAGCGCTTCGGAGCACATGAACGCAACGCGTGACGTTTGCGCCGTAGTGGCTAATTGGGCTATCGCCGCTTGGTAGGCGTCGCCAACGGTGTAATCGGCGTAGTTCCGAAAACTCGCGTTGTGCCACCCGGCATTAACGCTCGGGTCGACCTCGTGTTGTCGATTTCGCCTGCCACCGAGTTCACTTGCGTGTTGGTAGATGATGGCGTCCTTCGCTAACCACGTACTCATCGTCTCTCGTCCGAACTGCGGGCATCGGCGTGATCCGGGAAACGAGCGCACGTCGACGAGCGAGTCAATAGCGTGATCGTGCAGTAGCGCGAGAAACTCCTCGGTCGAACGGGTGGAGTGACCAATGGTCCAGATCTCTTTGGCGCTTGACTCACCGCATTCAACAACTTCCAGGGTCTCAGTCGTGTTCATATGGAAATGCTCGCCCCCCCCCGGTCCCTTTCGACGTGCGCACCCCCATTCGACATAGTGCGAAGCTCGTAACGCGACGCCTTGGCGAAGTGCAGCCGCTCCGTTTACGGGCTTCGCTGGAGCGAGGTGGCACCATCGATATGTCCCAACGACCTTACAAGTGGATCTCTAAGTATGTGCTCGAGCGCAGACTCTTCAGGGAGGAACACCCCACGCCAGATGGATGTTGGATGTGTCGCGTCCGCGAATCTAGTGATCGATCACGAGCAGCGACGCTCGATTTGACGCCCGGCGACGTGCTTCAATCAGGTTCCCGCGTCAAGAAGCCGTCGCAGCACGTAGGGAAGGATCCCACCGTGCACGAAATGGGCAGCCTCCGCGGGGGTGTCAATCCTCACCGTGGCAGTGAACTCGCGAGAGACGCCGTTCGCGTTGACGCGCACCTGAACCTCGCGCGGTGGCGCGTCGACGCCACTCAATCCGGTGATGAAGTACTCTTCCTCTCCGCTCAAGCCCAGGTTCTCGGCGGTCTCGCCGGAGGGGAATTCCAGCGGCAGCACACCCATCCCAATCAGGTTGGAGCGGTGGATGCGCTCGAATGACGTGGCGAGAACCGCCTTGACCCCGAGGAGCGTCGTCCCTTTCGCCGCCCAGTCGCGCGAGGACCCCGATCCGTAGTCCGTGCCGGCAATGACGATGAGCGGCGTGCCACGGCTCATGTATTCGACGGCCGCGTCGTAGATGGTGAGTGTCTCTCCGTCGGGAAGACGCCGAGTAAAGCCACCTTCGACGCCGGGAACCAGACGGTTGCGCAGGCGCACGTTGGCGAAAGTCCCCCGGACCATCACTTCGTGATTGCCGCGTCGAGATCCGTAGGAGTTGAAGTCGCTGCGCGAAACGCCCTGTTCGCGGAGGTAACGGCCCGCGGGCGAATCCTCTTGGATGACGCCGGCGGGAGAGATGTGGTCGGTGGTGACGGAGTCGCCGAGATACGCCAGCACTCGCGCGCCCTCGATATCTTGCAACGCTTGTGGCTCGCGAGGCATCCCCTCGAAGTACGGCGGTTGACGCACGTAGGTCGAAGCAGGGTCCCACTGGAACATTTCTGACGTTGACACGTCCATGTCGCGCCACCGGTCGTCACCGGTGAGCACGTCACGGTAGCTGGCGCTGAACATCGAAGCTTCGACGCAGCGATCGACGACTTCTTTGATCTCATCGGTGGTGGGCCAGATATCGCGAAGGTACACGGGGACTCCCGCTTGATCGTGGCCGAGCGGCTCTCGAAGTAGGTCGGCGTGCATGGTGCCGATGAGCGCGTACGCGATCACCAGGGGTGGCGACGCGAGGAAGTTCATCTTCACTTCGGGATGGATGCGACCTTCGAAGTTGCGATTTCCGCTCAACACCGACGCCACGACTAAGTCGTTGCGGGTTACCGCCGCGCTGACCGCCGGGATGAGCGGGCCGGAATTGCCGATGCAGGTAGTACAGCCGTAACCAACCAGATTGAAGCCGAGTTCTTCGAGGTAGGGGGTCAGGTCGGCCCGATCGAAGTAGTCAGTGACGACCCGTGACCCGGGCGCCAGCGACGTCTTGACCCACGGCTTGGGGGTGAGGCCTCGCTCGACTGCCTTCTTCGCGAGCAATCCCGCGCTCATCATCACGGTCGGGTTGGAGGTGTTCGTGCACGAAGTGATCGCGGCGATCACCACGTGTCCGTGGTCAATATCGTGGCCGCTCCCGTCGGACAACAGTGTGGTTACCGGGTTTGTCGGCCACGCCAAAGGTTCCAAAGAGGTGCTCGAGCGCGGCGGTTTATCGCGCGGCGTTTGCGAGTTGATTGAGATGGGATCGCTCGCGGGGAATGAATTGGCGTCCGCCTCATCCAGCCCACCCGGGACGGCCTCGGTGCGTGACGCGCCGGCGAGGAGCGCGCGGAAGGTCTGCTGCGCGTTCTTCAGCGCGATGCGATCTTGGGGTCGTTTCGGGCCCGCGATGGACGGCTCCACCGTCGCGAGATCCAGTTCGACGACTTGGCTGAAGATCGGTTCGTTTTCGGGCTCGTGCCATAGACCTTGGGTCTTGGCGTACGCCTCAACGAGATTGACCTGGGACTCGCTTCTTCCGGTTAGGCGCAGATAGTGCAAGGTCTCGTCATCGATCGGAAAGATCGAACACGTGGAGCCGTACTCCGGACTCATGTTGCCCAGGGTGGCTCGGGTCGCCAACGGAACGTTGGCCACACCAGGACCGAAGAAGTCGACGAATTTGCCCACGACTCTTGTGCGACGCAATAACTCCGCGACTGTGAGCACGAGATCGGTCGCCGTGGTCCCCTCGGTCAGTTCACCGCTTAGCTTCAGGCCCACCACTTGGGGGATGAGCATGCTCATCGGCTGTCCGAGCATGGCCGCTTCGGCCTCGATGCCACCAACTCCCCAGCCAAGAACACCAAGACCGTTGACCATTGGTGTGTGCGAGTCCGTTCCGACCAAGGTATCGGGGTAAGCGCAGGGACCGGACGAGCCAGTTTTGGTGAACACGACGCGCGAGAGGTACTCGAGATTCACCTGGTGACAGATCCCCGTGTCCGGCGGCACGACCAGGAAATCATCGAGGGACTGCTGAGCCCAGCGCAGCAGTCCGTAGCGCTCCTGATTGCGCTGAAACTCCAATTCCGCATTAATTTTGAACGCGTCTGATCGCGCGAACGCGTCCGCGATGACCGAGTGATCGATCACCAATTCCGTGGGAATGAGCGGGTTGATTTTTCGAGGATCCCCGCCGAACGCGGCCATCGCGTCACGCATCGCGACCATGTCGACGACGCACGGCACGCCCGTGAAGTCCTGCATCAACACTCGCGCCGGCGTGAACATGATTTCCGAGCTCTGGGTCGCGGCGGCGTCCCAATTACGCAGCGCGTCAACCTGGTCTGCCGTTATCAAAAGGCCGTCTTCGTTGCGCAGGAGGTTTTCCAGCAGCACCTTCAGGCTGTAGGGCAATCGCGTCGCGTTGTCCAGCGCCTCGAGGCGAAAGATTTCGAAAGTCGAATCGTCGACCTTCAGTGTGCCTCGTGCCCCGAAGCTATTTCGGGTCACGGCTGAGCTTCCAGGAAAACTCTTCTCGGCACTCGGGGTGGGCGGCGCAATTCAGGCATCACTCTTAGTGTGCCACCGTTTGCCGGTCGGCCGGAAGTAACGGGTAATCGCTGGTGGGATTGCTCATTCAAACGGCACCGGTACGATCGGTCGGTGAACGACTTTGATGAACTGTGCCTTGCGAGGCGTGACTTCTTTGCTCGTGACGCCCTCGAGGTCGCTCCAGCTCTGCTCGGCTGTGTGTTGCAACGCACCACTGACGAGGAGACGGTTTCGATTCGAATCACCGAGGTCGAAGCGTACGCCGGCGAACGTGATCCCGGAGCGCACTCGTATCGTGGCCAGACGAACCGGAATAAAACCCTCTTTGGTCCACCCGGCCACCTCTACTGCTATTTCACGTACGGGTTGCATCACGCGATCAACGTTGTCGTCGGGCAGTTGGGCGAGCCGTACGGGTGCCTGATTCGGGCGGGCGACGTCATCGAAGGCGCCGAGCACGCGCGTGTCCGCCGCGAACACAAACCGCGCAAGGTTCCCCTTCCCGACCACGGATTGGCTCGGGGTCCGGGGTGCGTTGCGCAAGCCTTTGGCGCGAACCTTGCGAACGATGGCGACGACCTCTTCACGAGCCAATGGCGGCTCTTCGTTCCACGAGACGGCGCGGTCCTACCCCACGCCGTAGGGCCGCGCGTTGGTGTCAGCGGACCGGGTGGTGTCGCCGATGCGTTCCCCTGGAGGTACTGGTTGCCCGACTCCCGTTCCGTCTCGACGTACAAGCCGGGACACGCTTAACTCCTCCCCGCGGCTCAGGACGAGCACGGTTTTTCACGCGAGTGCCGTGGTGTTTCAAAGAGTGTGCCGACGATTTCGCGACGGACGTATGGTGGGCTTAGCTTCGTGATGATCTCACTCACGGCCGATGGTGAGCTTTGGCCCGCACCTTGAAGGAGGTCTGAGATGGCAAAGAAGTCGGATGTGCAGGTTCGCAGAGTGTACGACGATGCCAAGGACGACGATGGTTTTCGAGTGTTGGTAGATCGCCTTTGGCCCCGTGGAGTAACCAAGAAAAGGGCGGCCCTCGACGAATGGTGCAAGGACGTAGCGCCGTCGACGCGACTGCGCCAATGGTACGCCCACGATCCCGACAAGTTCAGTGAATTCGGCCGTCGTTACGGTGTCGAACTCAAGCAGGTCAAGCGCGGTCGAGCACTGCAGCACTTGCGCGATTTAGCAGCGAGTCACCATTTGACCTTGCTGACCGGTACGAAGGAGCCCGAAATCAGTGAAGCTGCGGTGCTCGCGCGCATCCTGAACCGATGAGCGGGACCGATACTCGTAGCGTTACGACGAACGTAAATCATTGTTGAAGAGCGCGACGCGGGGTTGTCTTCGTTGTCGATGACATCTAGACCCCTCGTCCCCATTTTGTCAAGCGGCGACGTCGTCTCGAGTCGGCCAAGCAATGACTTCGTCGTAGAGACAGCCGCGTTCGAGGCAGGTGTGAAGTATCCCCACTTCGCGCCGCGCGGCTGAGGTCGCCCTCGTGTCACGCACCGCTCCGATTCCACCGGGCGAACTTCGTCCGCGGTTTCCACCACGAGTTGGCGCAATCTCGTCACGGGCCAGCCCCGTGGACTTCGTGGTGTCACGTTCCCGCCGTGCTCGTCCGTCGAGCAGCCAGGGCTCGCGCGAGCGCCGCGAGCATGAGACCAAGTACTCCGACCCAGCCAGCAACAGCCACCCAAATCCATACTCGGGCCACCGTCACCATGAAACCTAGGCCGGCGCTCTGGCCCAGGGTGTAGGAGGCGACGGCGTACATGCCGAGCGGGAAGATGACGTTCCACAGCCGGGGCTCGTAGGCCCGCGAGTAGCGGCGAATCACGTAGCGCCAGATGCCAAACAGGATCAACAACGGGATCCACCACGTGCCAAACGCCCAGAGTACGACCGACAAGCCGATCAGGAACGGCCTCAGTGCGGCGACGAGTTCCGTGGTGCGAAGGTCGTGCAGTGAGAGGATGCCGGCGGCCGCGCGCACGCTGATGGCGGTGGCGCCCATGGCGATCCAGTAGGGGGGACCCATCTCGGCGGGAGTGACCTCGATCAAGAGCAGACGCAGGAAGATGATGACGATGAAGATCAGGTAGAGCATGACGCCCACCCCCCACAGACAGACGGCGACGACGGGGAGGTTCGCGACGAGCCACGGCGACGGCGCGTGCGGGGTGACGACGGTGGCGATGATCGAAAGCGATTGGGTGGCGACGACCCAGACCAACCACGTGCCGTTTATTTCACCCAGGACCGGGCGGCGCGCGGCCGCGACGATCGACCAAGGTAGTGCGTAGGTCAACACCACCCAAACGAGCGCCCCGGCGGTGCCGAGGCTGAGCGCGACGAGTGGATGCTGAGCCATGGCCAAACGCACGGCCAGCACGTTGGTGCCCGCGACGAGCGTGAAGTAGGCCATCGCCGTGGTCGGATCTCGTACACTCTGGCGAACGTAGACGCCGAACCACGCGATGCGCGCCGCGTAGGCGAGAACCAGAGTGACAAACGCCCCCATGGTGAACCAGAGGACGATCGCGGAGAGTAGCGGGTATCCGGTCAAATCAGTCCCGATCGACACGATCCCACTCGCCATCACTAAGGCGAAGTAGCCGGGGTCGAGGGTGGCCAGTGCGCGGCGAAGCATGCCGTTAGGTACTGGCTCGACGTACGAAGCGCGCGCAGGAGTCCACGAGGTCGGTTCGGGTTCGTGATTCGTGGAGTCCGAGGGGCTACCCGGGGAGTTCATCGCCGAGTGCTCTCGGCTCGGCGATGAACTCTGGCGTCGGCGCTCTGCGGGGTGGGAGTGTTCAATACGGGGTGCCGATCTTGCGCCAACGACGGCCGCTGGTGCCTGGTTCATGCGGGTGAGTCGCCACACGACTGCGGTACACGATGAAGGGGCGCCACAAATACCACGCCGGGTAACTCCAGGCGTGCACCAGCCGGCTGAACGGCCACACGGCGATAACCGCCCACGCGGCGGTGGCGTGGAGTTGATAGAGGAAGGGGGCGCGCGCGATCGCGTGGACGTCGGGATTCCCGACGAACAACCCCCGGAACCACAGGGCCACGCTCTGGCGGTAGTCGTAGCCGCCACCCAGCAGGCCGACGCCGGCAGTCTCGGCCACGCCCAACGCGATCACGACGGCGAGCAAGATGAGCGCGAGCCAGTCGACCGGGCTGGTGGTGGCCCGAACACGGGCAACAAGGATTCGTCGCCCGGCGAGAACCGCCACCCCGATGACGATGAGCACCGCCGCTAACGTGCCCGCACCCGCGGAGAACCACCGGTAGACGTTCTCGGGAATGCCGACGGCGGCGGTCCAGCGTTGGGGGATGAGGATGCCAATGACGTGGCCCCCGATCGCGGCGAAGGTCCCGTAGTGAAAGATCGGACTGCCCCACTTGAGCCAGTTCTTCTCCTGTAACTGGGTCGAACGGCTGGTCCAGCCGAACTGGTCGTATCGGTAGCGCCAGACGTGGCCGATCACGAAGGTGGCCATGGCCAGGTAGGGCAAGATCACCCACCAGAGCAGTTGGAAGCTGGTGATGCCGTGGGACCCGCTCATCGCCGAGTGGCCCCGATGGTGACACCCTGGGCAATCACTTCGGGTGGAGCGAACGGCTCGAGACCGACCTGCTCGGAGGGCGGACCCTGAGCTCGGTACCGGGCCAGCATCTTGCGATCATCCTGTGACAGGCCACCGAGCGCGTCGGTGACTGCGCTGATCACGTCGGCGTAAGGACTCTTCACTAGTTTGAGGTCATCGTGCAGCGCCTCGAGGGCGGCCCGGTGCTCAGAGAGCACGGCGGCCCCGCCGGAGTGCACCGCCGCCAACTCTAAGAGGGCGGGTAGAAAATCGGGCAGTTCGCCGGGCGCCACGCGCAGTCCGACGCTGCGGTAGGCGTCAACCAGTGCGGTGAGGGCCATGCCGCGCTCGCGGGTGTCGCCGTGGCGATAGTAGGTGAGATGCAGATTTCGCCGGCTGCGCAGGTCGAAGGTCTCCACGTAACTGGCGGCTCGCGCCAAGGGCTCTTGGTCAATGAGCCAAGTCGTCGTCCTCATCAGGCGCTCTCGCGTCGCGCTCTTTGGCAGGTGACCTAGTGCGTCGGCGACCGCCGCCAGGTCGTCGCCAAAACCTTCGTCGGGGTAGCTAAGGAGTACCGAGGCGCAGCCAAACACTCCCGCGGCGGTGGACCTTCTCACGGTGTCCCCCCGGGGGTCGCGAGCCCCGGGGCGCCCGGGGGGCGATCGCTTAGCCGCAGGTGCAGTCGGCCGCGCTCGTCGCGACCTGCGAGCGAATCGTCGTCGAACTTGTGGCGCCGTAAATGAAACCCCGGGACCGCCTGTGTTTCTGGCCCCTCGCCGCCCATACCGGGTCCACCCTCTTCGTCGAGCGAACATCCCGACGCTGCGTGTTGGGCGAGGAGTCGGCCCGCATTCTCGGCGTGGGCCGGCGGGATTACGTAGCGGTCTTCGTAATGGGCGATGGCCATTAGCCGAAAGAGATCTTCGACGTCTTCCTCGCTGAGTCCAACGTCGCCGGGGTCGACGTTGGGAGAGATGCCGAGTTGTTGTGCACGCATCACCCCTCGGATCATGGCCAGGCGCCGTAGCGCGTCGCGCACCGGAGCCACACGTCCCGCGGTGAACAGGTTGGCGAGATACTCGAGCGGGATGCGAAGGGTGTCGATCGCGGCGAAGATATCGTCGGGGTTCGCCTCGTCGTAGCCGGCCGCGGCGGTGACGTCGGCGACCGGGGAGAGCGGCGGGACGTACCAGACCATGGGCATCGTACGGAACTCGGGGTGCAGCGGCAGGGCGACGCGATGACGAACGATGAGGGCGTAGGTCGGCGAGCGTTGTGCCGCGATTACCCAGTCGTGCGGGATGCCCTGGCGCTCCGCCTCGGCCGCGATCACCGGGTCACTCGGGTCCAAGAACACCCCGAGCTGAGCTTCGTAGAGGTCTTCGGAGTCGGGCGCCGCCGCGGCTGCGGTGACCGCGTCGGCGTCGTAGAGCATAAGGCCCAGGTAACGCAGTCGCCCGGGGCACGTCTCTGAGCAGATCGTGGGCAGGCCCGCCTCGATGCGGGGAAAGCACAGTGTGCACTTTTCGGCCTTACCGGTGCGGTGATTGAAGTACACCTTCTTATAGGGACATCCCGACACGCAGAACCGCCAACCTCGGCAGCGGTCCTGGTCGACGAGGACGATGCCGTCCTCCTCGCGTTTATACATGGCGCCCGACGGGCACGACGCCACGCACGAGGGGTTCAAGCAGTGTTCGCAGATGCGCGGCAGATAAAACATGAACACCGACTCAAAATCGAGGCGCACCTTCTCCGACATCGCTTCGATGTTCGGATCGCCGAGGGCCCTGGTGGGTGCGCCGGCCAAGTCGTCCTCCCAGTTGGCGCCCCACTTCGGCGTCATCTCGAGGCCGGTCAAGGTCGAGCGGGCCGAGACCGAGGGAGATTTGGTGCCCGCCGGAGCATTGATCAAACTCGCGTAGTCGTAGGTGAAGGGATCGTGGTAGTCGTCGATGGTGGGCAGATCGGGGTTGTAGAAGATCGTCGCCAAGCGCTTAAGGCGACTCCCACCTCTCAAGCGCAACCGGCCCTTGCCATCTAACTCCCAGCCACCCTTCCACTTTTCTTGGTCTTCGTAACGAACCGGGTAGCCGAGTCCGGGCTTGGTCTCGACATTATTGAAGTAGACGTACTCAGTGCCGGGTCGGTTGGTCCAGGTCTGCTTGCAGGTGACCGAGCAGGTGTGACAGCCGATGCACTTGTCGATGTTCATGACCATGCAAACTTGGGCCATTATCCTCATTAGAACTCGACCTCCTGAGAGCGGCGACGGATCACGGCCAGCTCGTCGCGCTGGGAGCCGGTCGGGCCGTAGTAGTTGAACCCATACGAGAGCTGGGCGTAACCGCCGATCATGTGGGTCGGTTTCATCACGACCCGGGTCAGTGAATTATCCGTGCCTCCGTGCATGCCCGAGAGTTCCGAGACCGGCATTTCAAGGTGCCGGTCGACCGCGTGGTACATGAGCACGGTGCCGGGTGGGACCCGGTGGGTCACCGCGGCGCGGGCCACCGTGACCCCGTTGCGGTTGTAGGCCTCGATCCAGTCGTTGTCGGCCACACCGATTCGCCCGGCGTCGAGGTCGTTGAGCCACACCACCGGCCCGCCGCGGAACAGATTGAGCATGTGGGGATTGTCCTGGTACTCCGAGTGGATCGACCACTTGGAGTGCGGCGTCAAGAAGCGCGCGACGAGTTGGTGCTCGCCAAGTTGGGTCTGGCTCGGGTCACCGAAGGTGGCGAGGAGATCGAGTGGTGGGCGGTACGTAGGGAGCATCTCGCCCAGTTCTGCCATCCAGTCGTGGTCCAAGAAAAAGTGCTGACGGCCCGTGAGGGTGTGCCAGGGCTTGAGTCGCTCCACGTTGATGGTGAAGGGGGCGTAGCGCCGACGCTCGGACTCGCATCCGGACCACTCGGGCGAAGCGATGACCGACCGGGGCTGGGTCACCGTGTCAGCGAAGGTGATCCGGTCCCCGGCTCGCTCGTGGGCCAGGTCGGCGAGTGCGACGCCGGTGCGCCGTTCGAGTTCCTCGAAGCCGGCCACCGCCAAGCGACCGTTGGTGGTGCCCGACATCGCGAGGATGGCCTCACAGAACAGGTCGTCGCGATCGATTCGTGGTCGTCCCTTCGCCACCCCAGTCCGGATCGTGCCATTGCGCGATCGCAAGTAGTCGACTTCACTGCCGATGGGCAACTTCACACCCTTGGTGGTGGCGCCGAGCTCGTCGATGAGCGGACCGAGCGCCCGATAGCGCTCGGCCAGGTGGGGATAGTCTCGCTCGACCACGACCAGGCGCGGCATGGTGCGTCCCGGAACGGGTTCGCACTCGCCAAGGGCCCAATCGAGGGCGCGGCCCCCAGGCTGTGCGCACTCGTCGGGGCTGTCATGGAGCAGGGGGATGGCGACCACGTCGCGTCGAATGCCCAGGCGTCCTTCCGCAAGGCGAGAGAACTCGCTCGCGAGGTTGGCGAAGATCTCGAAGTCGCTGCGCGTTTCCCACGGCGGCGCGATGGCTGGATTGAAGCTGTGTACGAAGGGGTGCATGTCGGTGGAGGACAGGTCGTGTTTCTCGTACCAGGTGGCGGCGGGCAAGACGACGTCGGCGTAGATTCCCGTCGAGGTCATCCGGAAATCGATGTCGACAAGGAGGTCCAACTTGCCGCGGGGGGCCTCCTCGCGCCACGTGACTTCGGCCGGACGCATTCCCGGTGGGCACTCCTCGGCCGTCACGGCGTTCTCCGCCCCCAGAAGGTGACGAAGGAAGTACTCGTGGCCCTTCCCGGAAGAGCCGAGCAGGTTGGAGCGCCATACCGTCAGCACCCGGGGGAAGTTGGCCGGGTTGTCGGGGTCGCTGGCCGCGAAGTGCAGTCGCCCGGCCGTGAGTTCGTTGACCACGTACTCGTCAACGCCCTGACCGGCCGCCGCAGCCTGGTCGGCCAGGTCGAGCGGGTTGCGGTCGAAGGTTGGATGAGAGGCCAGCCACCCCTGGCGCACCGAATAGGCGTTGAGGTCGGCCACGGATTGGCCCGCGAAACGGCCCTCGCCGAGCGGGCTCGAGAGCGAGTCGGCCTGCGCCCCTTCGTAGCGCCACTGATCGCTCGCCAGATACCAATAGGGCGTGGCGGGCATGTGCCGGGTGGGCCGGGCCCAGTCGTAAGCGAAGGCGAGTGTGAACCAGCCGGTCAACGGTCGGACCTTCTCCTGGCCGACGTAGTGGGCCCATCCACCCCCGTTGACCCCTTCACAGCCGCCCAGCATCAGTAGCGAGAGCATGCTCCGATAGATCTGGTCGGAGTGGTACCAGTGATTGGTGCCGGCCCCCATGGCGATCATCGATCGGCCGTTAGACACCTCGGCGTTACGGGCGAACTCCCGGGCCACCCGGGCACACGCTACCGCCGGCACCGAGGTAATGCGCTCTTGCCAGGCGGGCGTGTACGGCACCGTGGCATCGTCGTAGCCGGTCGGCCACTCCCCGGGCAGGCCATCGCGGGCCACTCCGTATTGCGCCATGATGAGGTCGAAGACCGTGGTAACCCAGCGATCGCCCAGCTGGATGGCCGGCACCCCCCGGCGCAGTATCGCACCCCCTTCGCCCGCGCCCACGTCGAAGCGCGGTAGGTCCACCGCGAGCGCCTCGGCTCCGACCCGCTCGTACAGGCTGAGGGCGGGGCGCACATCGTTGAGGCGCAGGTTCCAACGTCCGATACCGGAGTCGGTCCAGCGAAAGCCGAGCGACCCGTTCGGTACGGCCGTCTCGCCACTCTCTTCGTCGAGGACGACGGTCTTCCACGCCGCTCCCTCCGCGTCGTCTCCGAGGTCGGCCGCGGTGACGAAGTGGTCCGGTACCCAGGCGTCCTCGCGTTGGCGCAACGAGACCAGAAACGGCAAGTCGGTGTAGGTGCGCACGTAGTCCTCGAAGCGAGGCACTTGGCGGTCGCGGTAAAACTCGGTCAGCATGACGTGGCCCATCGCCATGGCGAGAGCGGCGTCGGTACCCGGCGCGGCGGGAAGCCAGTCGTCAGCAAACTTGGTGTGGTCCGAGTAGTCCGGGGAGACCACCACCACCTTTTGGCCCCGATAGCGCGCTTCAGTCATGAAGTGTGCGTCGGGGGTCCGCGTGATTGGCAGGTTGGTGCCCCAGACGATCAGGTAACTAGCGTTCCACCAGTCGGCCGACTCGGGCACGTCGGTCTGGTCGCCGAAGACCTGGGGCGAAGCGATGGGCAGGTCGGCGTACCAGTCGTAGAACGAAGGGATGGTACCGCCGAGCAGCGAGTAGAAACGGGTACCGGCCGCGTAGGAGGCCATCGACATCGCCGGGATCACCGTGAAGCCAGCCGTGCGATCTGGTCCGTAGGCCGCGACGGTGTGGACGTGGGCGGCGGCAATCATTTCGAGCACCTCAGACCAAGGGGCCCGAACGAAGCCGCCTTGACCTCGGGCGGATTTGTAGCGAAGAGCCCGTACTGGATCGCCCGTGACCTCGGCCCACGCGGCCACCGGATCACCGAGACGCTCTCGAGCCTCTCGATACAGCGAGATCAACTCACCACGCACGTAGGGGTAGCGGACCCGTCCGGGGGAATAGGTGTACCAAGAGAATGACGCCCCTCGCGGACAGCCGCGTGGCTCGTACTCGGGGGAGTCCGGGCCCACCGTGGGGTAGTCGACTGCCTGGGTCTCCCAAGTGATGATGCCGTCTTTGACGTAGACCTGCCATGAGCATGATCCGGTGCAGTTCACCCCGTGTGTCGAGCGGACCACCTTGTCGTGGCGCCACCGTTCGCGGTAGAACTCCTCGGCACCGCGTCCGCCGCGCCGATGCACCTCGCGTAAGTCGTCAGAGGGCGTGCCCGGTTGAAGGTAGCGTGCGGCCCGCACCAACCCGGTCCCGGCGAGTAATTCAGTCGCCACGCCAGCGTTGCTCACGCCCGCATACTCTGGGGTCATCACCCACCACCGTTTCGAATCAGCCGTCGCTACTTCAAATCACACTGCTTCGGACTCTATGAGTTCGATGATGGCGAGTCAAATGCTCTTTCGGGAATGGTCGCGTCATCTAAGAGAAGCCCGCCGAGGAGGTCATCGCGAACGTCGAGCGTGGACGAGCGGTCTTGCTGCGCATGATGGACCACGATCCGACGCGCTGGCGCTATCAGTTCGAAACAAAGTACGGCGGTCCCTTCACTCGGGGTGGTGAGACTGTGGTCCTAAGGTGTGGCGGGCGCCCCTTGGCCGCACGGCGAGCGTTGAATTCGATGTCCCGGTCCCTGGCCACCACGCAGAGGAGAACACGTTGTCGTTGCTCTGGACCCTGATCCTCTTTACGCACCTAGCAGCGGCCACTTTTTGGGTTGGTGGCCAACTGATGTTGGTGTTCGTGATGATGCCGGTGATGCGTAGAACGGCTCGACCGGAGTTGTTGGGCGAGATGGCCAGGTTGTCGGGGCGTCGATTTGCCAAGGTCTCCAACTTTGGTCTCTTCCCCGTACTCGTGCTCACGGGGATCTTCTTGGCGTGGCACGATGGTGTTCGACTGCACACCATCGGTACCACCACCTTCGGGCACGTGCTCGAAGTCAAGATCGTCGTGGTCGCTCTGGTCTTGGGTCTTGCGGGCGGTCACGGTGTCGCGGCTCGGCGTCTCTCGCGACGTGGCGTACGGAGCTTGGCCCTCGTGACCATGGTTCTCTCGGTGGTGATACTGGCGTTAGCGGCGGCGCTGGCGATCCTGCCTTCGCCCTGAGACTCACCCAAAGCGCCGTCGACCGAGGAGCTCAACAGCGACCCGAGCTCGTTCTTGAAGCTGGCGGCTGACCGCGGAGTCGACTATTCGAAGGGATTCGGGCGGCGCGTTCCCTGGTTGGCAAGCGAACGCGCTCGTGGCACTCGGCGAGGATTCGTTCAGCGCGGTACTTTCGCACGAGAGTGAGATCGCGGCGGGCGCAACCTCTCAGGACGAATTCAAATCGCTGCAAGAGGGTACTGAGAAAAGTAGTCGCGTAACTGGTTGCGCTGGAACTTGCCTACCGCCGATTTGGGAACGTCTTCCATGGACAGAACTCGGTGGGGTTTCTTGTGCGAAACAATTTGAGTGGCTACGTGCGCGATGAGTTCACCGGGCGTCTCGAGCGCAACGTCATTGCCAGTTGTGTCATCCAAACTCATCTCAATATCGAGCGCCGGTTGTTCGAAAGACCACCTTCGCCTCACGTAGAGCCAGGGCCGATGGCAGCTCGGAGTCCAGCGAGTCACGAACCTCTGTAAAAGATGCCCGAACCTGTATCAAGGACGTCTCAATGTCTTTAGTCCAGCAAGAACCGACCTAGTACCGTGCCGATGAAGGGATAGAGCGTGGCATTTCTCCTAACACAGAACCACCAAACAGGTTCTAAAGCTCTCAGGTGAATCACTCCCTATTTTCCCAGCGCGATTTCACTGTCCCCGGAGCCCTCTTGCGTGGTTTTTCGATCTCCTACTTTTGGCGCATGCTCCCGAGCCCGCGTGATCGGGATGGGACCTTCAATGGCATTTTGACTCTGGCCACCACCACATCGGCACGCTTTCGAAGTGTTGCGCTGAGCACCAGGTCGATCTGATTGTGAAGGAGGCGGTAACGCCAGAGGTTGGGGACGACGATCGGAATGAGCACGACAATCTGTCGGTCTCCCTTCGCTCGTTCCTGGTCGATGAAGGCCACGATTGGATCGACGATCGACGCGAACTGCGTGTGCAGGATCTCTAGAGGTGGTCCGGGATTCCACTGTGACCACTCGCGCTGGAGCTCCTCGCTATAACTGGGTTCACCGTCGGCCGGTTCGGTCGCCACCGAGACCGCGATGACGTCGGTGCTAAGCGACAGCGCCTCCGAGACGGCGAACCGGGTGAGCTCTGAGATGTTGCTCACGGGCACGATGACGAGCGTCTGCTTTGCGACGGGCTTTTGCGGAAGGCTGCCGACGCCCAGTTCCACCGCCGCTCGGCGGTAGTAGGCGCGGATCCGCAGGAACAACAGGACGAAGAGCGGGACCGTGATGACCACGATCCAGGCGCCCTGCTCGAATTTCGAGATCAGGAATATCAGCGTGGTCAGCGCCGTCACCACCGCACCCCCGCCGTTCACCAGGGCCCGATATCGCCAACGTTCGGGCCGCGTACGCCACCAGTGCACCACTAATCCACTCTGGGACAAGGTGAAACCGGTGAAGACGCCGATGGCGAAGAGCGGGATCATTTCGTTGGTGTTCCCACCGACCGCGACCAGCAGACCACCCGAGAGGACTGCCAGCACCCAGACGCCGTTGTTGAAGACCTGGCGTTCGCCGCGCAGGCCGAAGAGATGAGGCAGGAAATCGTCGCGTGCGAGCATGCTCGCCAGGATCGGCAGTCCGCCGAACGAGGTGTTCGCGGCGAGGGCGAGCACAACGGTGATGGTCAGTGAGACTGCGTAGTACGCCCAGTGTCTTCCGACGGCCATGCCCATGACCTGGCTGAGGACCGTCTGGTTCGACCGAGGGCCGACGTGCCACCTTCGGGCCAGAACCGCGAGTCCGAGCAGCATCGTGCCCAGAATTAGGCCCAGCATCATCTCTGTGTGCTTAGCGCGTTTGGCGCGGGGCGGGCGGAAAAGTGGAACGCCGTTGGCGATCGCTTCGACACCCGTCAGGGCGCTGCAGCCGGCCGAGAAGGCCTTGAGGACGAGCAGGACCGAGACGACCTGAAGACCGTGGGTCGAGAGTAGCGAGCGGCCCGGTTGAGCCTCGTGCAGACCAAGCGGATGGAAGAGACCAACGACGATGATGGCCAAGAGACCCACGATGAAGAGCAGCGTCGGGAGTAGGAACGCGCGGGCGCTCGCCCCTAGTCCGCGCAGGTTGAGCAGCGTGACGATCGCGAGAATGGCGAGGCAGATGGGGACGGTACCCGGGCTCAGGCTCGGAAACGCTGACGTGAGCGCTCCCACCCCCGCCGCGATCGAGACCGAGACGGTCAACGTGTAGTCCACGATCAGGGCGGCCGCGGCGACGAGGCTGGCGCTAACTCCTAGGTTCGCCCGCGACACGGCGTAGGCGCCGCCGCCTCCCGGATAGGCGTCAATGACCTGGCGGTACGAGAAGACCAGAATCGCCAGAAGCGCGACGATCGCCACGGTGATCGGGAGGATGAGGTGCAGCGACTTCGTCCCGGCGAGAGCCAGCACGACGATGATCGCCTCGGGGCCGTAGGCGACCGACGTGAGCGCGTCGAGCGATAAGGCGGAGAGTCCCTCGACCGGGGTGATCTCCTCCTGGGACATTTCACTCGTGCGAAGGGGCCGGCCGATCAGTACCCGCCAGAGGGACCTACTCGGAGGCGCACTCGGATTAGATTCAGTCGCCACTTCAGCATCGTAGTGAGGTCAATTCACCTGACAGTTGTGTCGGTTCCGCCATGTGGTCCATGGCCCGAAATGGGACCTGTCTCGACGTCGTATTGTTCGCAACCTCTTGTTCGCTAACTCGTACACTCGAGTGGAGATGTACCTGGGGCTGACGATTCCCTTGTCACGTTGACAAGTAATTATTCAGCAGCCCCCAACGCCCGGGAAAGCCCCCTGACAAATCGAGCTGCAGATGTGAGTCGATCGGTCGGTGTGTTCTTCGATTGGCTTGACGCGCTGGAGACTGAGGTCCTCGACTCGGCCCTGATCGAGCGGCTACAAGACAGCCCCTTACCTGGCCGGCCTTGGCCGGGTAGTACCCCCGACGCTTCTAGGGTGTTGAAGGCAGTGGGCTTCGCGGATGCCTGGACTCAGAACTGCACCAACGCTGCGCTGACGGTGCGGTCTCGAGCCGCGTAATCGCCAGTAATCGCTTGAAAACCGATGAGCGCCAGCAGCACGATGAGCGGTACGGACCAACCGTGCGAGGAGTCGTTGAGGCCACCAATCAACACCGGGCCAATCGCCGCGATCAAATAGCCCAATCCCTGCGCCATGCCCGAAAGGGCCATCGCTTCGTCGCGACTCGAGGTTCGCACGACCATCATCATGAGAGCCAGACCAATCGAGGAACCCTGCCCCCAACCCAACAGCACCGCCCAGAGGACGTCGAGGTGGTGGGGGTCCACGAGTAGCCCTGCAATGGCGAGCGCCATGGACCCGGCGCCAATCGCCACCCCGACGCGTTGGTCGTTCATCTTTTGGGCGACCCAGGGAGCGATAAAGGCACCGAGCATCCCCACGATGCTTACCAGCGCAAGCAGAAAACCAGCGGTCTCACTCGGCGTGCCCCGGTCGCGGAAGATCGTGGGCAGCCAAGTCACGGTTGCGTAGAACTCGAGGGACTGCAGGCCCATGAAGATCGTGACCGACCACGCCACCGAACTTCGCCAGAGTCCGTGGCTCGGCCGTCGTTGGTCGAACGCGCTCGCGCGACGATCGACGGCTCGCGACGGCAGCCAGAGACCGATCGCTAGCGCTACGGGCAGCGCCCAGAAGCCAACGGCGAGGTGCCAGTTCTGGCCCAGCACCCGGTAGAGGGGAACCGTCGTTCCCGCAGCCAGCGCCGCACCCCCACTCAGCATCATCGCGTAGAGCCCGGTCATGAGCCCGACGTGTTCGGGGAAGTCCTGCTTCAAGATCCCGGGCATGAGCACGTTGGCGATCGCCGCGCCGACGCCGATGAGAAGCGTGCCAAGGAAGAGACCCGTCAGAGCCGGGAGCGAACGAACGAGCACACCGGCGAGAAGCGTAAAGAGACAGCCGAGTAGGACGGCGCCAGACCCGAAGCGATGCGTCAGTCGCGGGGCGAGGGGGGCGAGCAACCCAAAACACAGAAGCGGAAGCGTCGAGAGCAAACCCACACCGGCGCCCGAGAGCCCGAACGTCGCCTGAATCTCGGTGAGCAGTGGCGAAACGGCCACGATCGCGGGTCGCAGGTTGATCGAGATGATCATCAAACCAACGGCGAGCCAGATTGTCTTGGCGGGCAACCTGCTCATAGGTACACGTTGGCCAGAGGATTCGTGCACGAGAAACTCACGCGTGCTTTTGTCACGTCGCGTGGCGACCTAGATCGTGTCGCGGCAACGCCCGCACTGAAGATTGATTTCGAACGTCGCACCGCCGCTCCTTGGACCCTCTCGGATCCCCACACATCTTGTTGCCGCACGACTCTCAAGACCCGGGGCTCTGAATGACGGTTGAAGCAATGGATCGCGTCAGCGTAATGCTTCATTGTTGCGCACGGACAGGTAATCGGGATGTGGACCATCCGATAGCGCCTGGCGACGACGCCAGTCGAGTCGGGTTCATCAGTGATAATGGGTGAATGGTCAATCGGAACGTCATGGGTGGGGAACTCGAGCCGTGCGGCACCGATCCCGTCACGGGTTTCTACCGTGAGGGGTGTTGCACGACAGGACCCGAGGACCTCGGGAGCCACACGATCTGCGCCGTGGTCACCGCCGAGTTCCTCGAACACCAGAAGAGCATCGGCAACGACCTCACCACGGCGATGCCGCACTACGATTTCCCAGGGTTGGCGCCCGGCGACCGGTGGTGTGTCACCGCCGCCAACTGGCTGCGTTCCCATCACGACGGGGCGGCGGCCTATGTGGTCCTCGCCTCGACGCATGAACGTGCCCTCGAGATCGTGCCTCTGGAAGCTCTGCGTGAACACGCCGTCGATGTCCCGTTCGGACCGGGCGATCTCGAGGCTTGATCAGAGTGGCACTGTTACACGCCGGAGTTGACATCACGGTTATTTCTTTATGAATCGTGACGGGTTTGCTGGAGCCCCAATCATCTCCAATAGCGTGTTGTCGCTCGTTGGTCTGATCAAGTGAGGTCACGGAAATGTGAGGCCCGAAATGAGGCCTGTTGACGTCCCTGACGACGCGGCATGCTCGACAGAGTTTCGCCACCTGGGGATAATGTTTAGGTCTTAGCTGTAAATATCGGTTATCTACGCTCTAAAACTCCTGGTGGGCCTAATAGTGGGCCGCCCGGGTCTCGATTCCGGCACCTTGGGATTAAAAGAGGGGTCAGACCAGTTTGTATGGTCCAGCGATGTCGAAAAAGTCCCAAACAAAAGGAAAACTCGTTTGCTGACATCGGCTTGGTTTAACCGTGTTCAGTCAGTCCGTGGGATAAGGCGTGGGATTTATGAGCCGACTTGGACCTGGAATTGAATCCTCGCGTGCATCTCTGTTTCAAGGTCGAACTGCCCAACTAAACAACTTCGAGAGTACGATATTTGTGTGAGCGACGTGACCACGTTTGAAGTGCGCCCGGGTGTTCGAGGCGGCAAACTGGTCTATGCGGGGACGCGCATCACGGTGTACGACGTTCTTGAGTATCTTGCAGCAGGAATGACAGCAGAGAAAATTGTCTCTGATTTTCCGGAGTTGACTGAAGCAAACGTTTTGGCTGCTCTGAAATTTGCGGCGGACCGTGAACGCCGCCTCGCAACTCCTGCGTGAAGCTTTTACTAGACCAGAACATTTCGAGAAAGCTCGTTGCTCTCTTGCGCGACGAGTTTCCGGACTCTTCTCACGTTGCGGAACTTGGCCTCGAAGAAGCGACGGATCGCCAAATTTGGGAATACGCCCGACAAGATGATTTCGTCATCGTCTCGAAGGATTCTGATTTTCGCCATTTGGCGTTCTTACTCGGGCCGCCGCCGCAGGCGATCTGGCTCAACGTTGGGAACGTGAATAGTTCGACAATTCTGGGATTGCTTCGCGATAGTAGAGAGCCGTTGTCTCGCTTCACGACAAGTACTGAAGAGTCGTTCTTAATGCTGTCAGTTGCCAATGAGGCTTGAAATGGGGCTCACTGCATAGAGATTTTGGCGACACCCTGGGGTAGTAGATGCGTTGCGCGCGTGTCACCGCTCCAACGTTAGGTTTCAAGTTAGAGAAAACTTGTGGACGAAGGTAGGTGAATCTGGAGCCATAGAACGAAGGACGCCCAAGCAGCCCCGGGTCATTCTCTCCACGAAGTGTTGTCTATCGGAGATTGTCGATCGTCCCGGTGACGAATCGCGCGTCAGAGCTGTCGCGTGGAATGACCACCAGCGATCGCGCCAGCGCATGCGCGCCAGTTAGTGAGACGGCGAGGCCGCGGAAGTTCGACGTATTCGGTGGCGAACCATCTGATTGAACACGATGCAGTGAAATGGTCCGAGCAACGTCCAATAAATGAAACCTGGAATCCCGCGGGGACGAAAGGCCGCAACTTGCTGGAGGGAACCCTCGTGGATGCAGTAACCCAACCACGCATCTCCTGGAAACCATCCTTCGCTACGTAGCACCAGTTGAGTATCGTCAACTTGATCGATTCGCCACCAGTCGACCAGCGCGCCGGGGACCAACGCCTCGGGACGTTTAGGGCGAAGTTTTTCACCTACAACACGCCCAAGGGCGAGTCGAAGCGCCCAGCCGGGTGCGGCGCCGTACCAGCTGAGAGTTCCGCCAATGCTCTTTAGGTCGCGGCGGATTGAGTCTTCAAGACCCACTGGGATTGCAAGCGAGATAGCGACGGTGTACACACCGTCGCGCTGGCCGGGGCGTCGCGTAAACAACGAACGTGCCACCTCTTCATCCTGCTGATCAAGCGCCGCTACCAGAGCGCGCTCGACGGTCATGGGCACGACGGAGAAGGCCTGTTTTGTTCGCGCCCCGTTGACCACTACGACCTCCGTGACCAGGCTCTCGATTAACGCGTGACTCACGGATCGATCTACTGGCGTGACCAGGTCGACCCAATACGATGACAAGTGTGGCGTGAGCCAAGGGATGTCAAGAATGAAGCGCGTGTGAAGGCCGCGAGCACGGGCATACTCGGAGATCATCTCGCGATAGGTGGTCACGTCCGCCCCGCCAATCTCGTAGACGCCTGGCGCAACGAAAAGTGACTGCTCAAGGTAGTCAAGAAGGTCGACAAGCGCAATCGGTTGAATCCGGGTACGCACCCAGCGAGGACACACCATGACGGGGAGGCGTTCGGTGAGGTAGCGGAGCATCTCGAAAGAAATGCTCCCGGCGCCAAACACCACCGCTGCTCGAAGCTCCACTACGTCAACACCTGAGTTTCGAAGTGCCGCGCCGACCTCGTGGCGGCTGGAGAGGTGAGCAGAACTCGGAGCGTCACCGAGCGCCCCAACGTAGATGATTCGACTGACCCCTGCTTGTGACGCGGTGCGACTAAATGCGGTGGCGAGGCGGAGATCGAGGTCTCGAAATTCATCGCCGCCGGCCATCGAGTGGACGAGGTAGAAGGCGGCGTCGACGTTCGTCAGAGCACGAGCGGTGGCAATCTCGTCACCCAGGTCGACCACGACGGACCTTTCACTCGCCACACGAGTCCTTACCGACCGGTGTAGTGCGATCACGTCGTGATTACTTTCGAGTAGTCGTACTGTGAGCGCGCGACCTACGAAGCCTGAAGCCCCTGCGATTGCAATGATCATCCTCAGCCTTTCAGCGAGGGAACAATTCTTCCACGTTCGGATCGAAGTGGGTGCCGACGAAAACGGTAACCACGCACGTGGTGTTTGAGGAGTTGAAATTGATCGTGACGTCGTGCCGGTATAGAAGGGCTGGGACAATGAAAATTGGAGGCCTAAATTGAGGCCTGCTCGCCATTGGCAGCGGATAATATTGTGAGTCTTAAACTTGAAAGGGCTTCAAAACTCCTGGTGGGCAGGCTCGGTCTCGATCCCAGCGCCTGAGGATTAAAAGAAGCATGCGGATGGTCGAATCCGTCCGGTGAGGTCGGAATCAGCCGAGATTCAAAGGAAATCTGTACGGTGGCGTCGGATTCGTCCGGTGAAGTCGGAATGGTCCGCGGGAAATCGCGTGGGATTTTGAGCGACCGGAATCGTTCAGCGTGAAGGTTCACGGGACGTATCACCACGACACTTTCTCAAGCTGGCTAAATCAGAGGCGTTCGCCCTGTTAGAGGAACAGAAGCGGTTCTCAGCGAATTCGGTCTCCAACTATTTCGACGCGATTCGGGTGAGGGGTTCAAAGAGTCAACGCAATACTTGGCGGTCAGCATTGATTGATTGATCTATCCGGGAGGACCCCGACGGACGAAGCTCCTCCACCTAAAGAGGTCACGAGATGAATCGAAAGTTGACCAGGCCATGAACTGGTGAATCAGTCGTAGCATGCCGTCTATGAATATCATCGTGACCTCATTGAAGGGCGGTGTCGGGAAGTCGACGTCCTCGGTTTACCTGTGTGCCGCTGCGGTAGAGCGGGGTTACGACCCCGTAACGCTGATCGACGCCGACCCGCAGGCGTCTTCGGCCGAGTGGCTTGAGACGTGGCCCCTTCCTGGCATAACTCTCGTCGAGGCCCCATCTGAACGTACCGCGACACGGGCCTTGGGGCGAGTCGAGGGACTGGGAATCGTCGACACGCCACCGGGCAACGAGCGGATCACTCAGTCGGTGGTCGCCCTGGCCGACGCCGTCGTCGTCCCGACACGCGCGGGAGGCGTTGAGTATTCGCGCGTTCTCGCCACGCTCGAGTTCATCCCCACTCGGATACCGCGAGGCGTCGTGATCTGCGCGGCGCGACTGGGCACGAACGACCTCGAAGCGGCGATCGCCTGGTGGAAGGAACAGAAGGTGGAGCTTTGGGGAGTGATTCCCGAGCGCGTTGGCATAGCCGCGGGACCCGAAGCGCGCCTCAGCCGCGAAGGCATTGAGGGTTACGACGCGGTGCTGCGTCGAGCGCTGCGCGGGTAGCACTAAGGCGCCACGTGTTACGGCACGCAGCGCAAACCAGCCTCTCGACTCGTACGAGTCAGGGGGTCGGTTGGACCAGGAACGACGTCGCCGCTTAAGTATTCGAATGTACTTCTCCAACTGCAGAAAGTGTTCCATCGAACATAATTCACGGAATTGGCGAGCACGAATGGATTCGCAGTGTATGGGCATTTCAACCGTCCCATTTTCTCTCTCGACCGACGGCAGCGTACGCAGCCAGCAGCCAGCAGCCAGCAGCCAGCAGCCAGCATCCGGTTTGCGGGCCACTACCGGATGTCTAGAACTTCGTCGGTCCGTCGGTTGCTGATCCATCTCCTCCGCAGCCAGCGACGAGTGTCACGGGGTTCACTTCTTTGGGACGCAAGGATTTTTCACGATGCGTGGAGTTCTCATCCGTAGCGAAAACCGAGAGACTCTCGTTGGTGGCGAAACTCCGTGGTAAATTATTGATTGATCCATGCGGGAGCTCGGACGTACCGGGCTGAGAGGGTGACTGGCCAGCACTGGTCGAAGTGTCACCGACCGTTAGAACTTGACCGGGTAATGCCGGCGTAAGGAGACAGTCATGTCAGCCACGTCAGATTCCGAATCGTTCACCACGGTCGCGGGTGATAAGCATTCCGAAGTTCCCCTCACCCTTAACGAGCCAGTTCCCCAGGCGCTCGGACTCTTCGACCAGTTCGGGCTGTGGGGCAACCTCGGCGTGAGCCTGCTCGGCTTCACCGGGGCCATCTTCGTGCTGCAGCCCGGTGGCACTGGCACACCGGAACTGTCGTTGATCGCCGGCCTGTCGGCGATCGTGCTCGGCACGATACTGGGCACGCTCGCGGTCGCGTTGAGCGGCGTCGCGGGCGCTCGCACCGGGGCGCCGGCGATGGTGCTGCTGCGCGGCCTCTTTGGCACCGAACTTTCCTACCTGCCCACCATTCTCAATATCGTGCAGTGCTTGGGCTGGGGTGTCTTCGAACTCGTCACGATCGCGACGGCCGCTCACGTGGTGGCGCCCGCGCTACCGCGCTGGAGTTACGTGGTCCTGGCGGGCGTCATCACCGGACTGCTCACACTTCGCCCCCTCGGCGCGATTCGCGTCCTTCGCCGCTTCGCCACTCCGGCGGTGGCCGTCGTGCTCGGCTATCTCTTTATCGAACTCGCCCGTCATCGTCTGCCTACCCTTAATCACGGCACCTGGTCGGGCTACTGGGCCGCCACCGATACCGTCGTCGCGGTGGCCGTCTCGTTCGCTCCACTGGCCGCGGACTACACCCGTCACTCGCGCTCTGAGCGAACGTCGTTCTGGGGCACCTTCGTGGGCTACGGCGTCACCCAGATTCTCTGCTACGTCATTGGACTGCTAGCGCTCGTGACGGTCGCGCGCACTCCGTCGGATATCTACGGGGCGTTCATCGCCGTGCCGCTGGGGTCAATCTGCTTCGCACTTCTCGCGACGCGCGAACTCGATCAATCCTTCGCCGACGTGTACTCGACCGCCGTGTCAATCCAGAATCTTCGTCCGCTGTTCGATCGCCGCGTACTGGCTCTGAGCATCGCCTCTCTCGCGACGGTGCTGGCGCTGTGGACCAACATCGCCGACTACGAGAACTTCCTCGTTCTCATCGGTTCGGTCTTTGTTCCGATGTCCGCCGTCTTCATTATCGACTTCTTCGTGTTATCGCACGGACACTGGAATCTGTCGCGTCGTGCGCCTCGACGCCTCACGATGGTGGTGCCGTGGGCCATGGGCTTCGTTACGTATCAGTTGATCAATCCCGGTTACATCTCGTGGTGGGTATCGCTATGGATGAACGTCGACCGCCTCATCGACTTTCGAGTGGCGAGTTGGATGTCGGCGTCACTCTGTTCATTCTTCGTGGCGGCTGCCGTAACGCTCGCGGGTGGTGGCGTCGCGGCAATCGCTCGGCGCCGGCGGGCCCAACGACACCCCGCATGACCTCGAAGCACCATTGGAAACTGGCAAACGAGATGCCAGCACGTCCAACCAGTGGACTCGTGCACGGTATGAATACGTCGCTCGTCGAAGCGGACTGGCCCGCGCTCACGGACGACGAAGTGCGGGCCGTTCTTCGTCACTTCGATCGATACGAGGGAGTAGGTGCGACACGAGTATCCCTCGTGTCGTGGCGCAGTCCACGGCCAATGTCCGCCGCGGCTCTCGTTCACTTCGCGAACGAAACGGTCTTCGTGAAGCGTCACCACGTGGCGGTTCGCACACCGGAGCGACTACGCGTCGAGCACGAGTTCTCGAGTTACTTGCGAGCCCGGGGTCAAGCTCTGCCCGCAGTCCTTCGATGCGCGAACGGTGACACGGTGGTACAAGACGGTGACTTCGTCTATGAGGTCCATGAGATGGTGACCGGCGTGGATCTCTACCGCGACGTGCCGTCGTGGTGCCCCTTCACCAGTCTCGACCACGCCCGAGCGGCGGGTCGCGCACTCGCACGCTTTCATCGGGCCGCTAAAGATTTCTCGTTGCCGCCATCCGTGCCAGGTGTTCTCGTGAATTCCACGGCAATCGTCGTCGCGGCCGATCCGCTGGCTGAGCTTGACCGTCTCATCGCTTGCCGTCCGGGGATGGCGCGCGCCGTAGCGCAGCGCTCCTTCATTAAGGACTTCACCCGTTACCACTTGCTTGCGATAGAAAAAGCCGCACCACTGCTGAGCGCACTCTCGTCGCAGTGGGGCCACGGCGACTGGCACGCCTCGAACCTGACGTGGAGTTCGACGAGCCCCACTGCCATCGTGGAAGGAGTATTCGACCTCGGTCTCTCGAATCGCACCTTCGCTGTTCACGACCTTGCATTGGCCCTCGAGCGCAGTACCGTCGACTGGCTCGGCCTGGCCCGAACCGGAAACATCCGCGCGGACCTCGGGGCCGTCGACGCGCTTCTTGACGGGTATGAAGAGGTGCAACCGCTCAGCGACGTTGAATGGGTCGCGCTCATCGCGGTACTACCGATTGTGCACCTTGAATACGCGCTTTCAGAGGTTGAGTATTTCGCCGAGGTCGTGCGCTCGCCGGTCAACGCGGACCTCGCGTACGACGGCTACTACATCGGTCACTCCCGCTGGTTTGAAGAGGCAGCCGGATTCGTCCTTCTGGAGCATCTGCGACGACGCGCGGAACGGTACTGAGAAAGTACCAAAGGAGTTGCTCGTGGATGTCAAAATTGTGGCGCTAAACTGCCAAAACATGTATCGATGACTTCACCAAATTCAGGAGACATCATCGTGTCGGCCAAGGTCCCGGGTCGCAACTACACGGAATAATTGTGCAAGCGTGCAAATTAAAGCAATTGCGTTCGCTCTATTCGTGAGGGCTCAAAATGAGGTCTGCGACGCATCATTTAAAAGAATCTCAAATTTCTTCGACTTACTTCTGGCGATCCGCGACCGTTGTGATCCGCGAACACATAACGAACTTATAAAAATTTAGATCAGTGGGCCGCCCGGGTCTCGATCCCGGCACCTTGGGATTAAAAGGCCACCGAGTTCATTATTCTCTATTCATTAGATTCAGAGAACCCCATATTCATCGGGTTTTGCGTTCAGTGCGTTCCGTGGCTATCGGGAAATGTTAGGGATGAAATTAGGGATTTTCCCACCCGATCCTGGCGTCCGCGATTCAACAACGGCCAGCGCGCGGCAGGGGATCATTCCTCCGCCGCAGTAAGAAATCGCCCATCGCGTTGGTTCACTGGCGAAGCGCTACGTCCACATTTTTCACTCGACCGTTTGAATTAGAACTCGACTCGGTATTTGGGAGTAAACACAAGCGGCGTCACACTGGCTCCCGCAATTCGATCGATGCGGTAACCGCGCAACAGCCCGCGATCGTTGATTACGAAGAGCAAGATATTTCCTTCTGATGTTCGACGAAGCGAATATGGCTCAACAATCCGTGGTCCGCTCCGGCCTTGCTCGGCACGGTAGTCAATCTCGACCTTGAGACGGTTTGCACCGGCGTAGCGAATGAGTTCGAGTGGAAACCCGACACGCCAGGAGGCGATCGCCTTGGGCGGCTCCCACGTCTCGTCGAGGCCGCTCTGAGAGGCTCGCTGAAGTAACGGGGTCTCAAGATCGCCCGTCAGCCAGGCAAAGACCTCGTCGAGTCCGTCCCAGAACTGAGCGAAACCGGGCAACGGCTTTGGCAGTTGGTGGCCCAGCATGTTCACCCATTCGAGTTCAATTTCCGAGCGAAACGGAGAGGAATGAATTGACTCGCGCGTGGGTACTTCGATGCCTACGTACTCACACTTCTTGGAGAGCGAGGTGAGCACGTCCTGGGACCTACCGACAAGGTCGGGATGGCGATACATATGGATCACGTCGTAGAGGTCGCGGGGACGGCAGCGCTCGGCAAGCGCGCGCACTTTCTCCGCGAGCAGATCCGATGGCGAGTAGCAGAGCACGTCCGAAATTGGCAGGGGCCCATCTCTGTAGGGATGGCCGATGGTTCGCAACACGGTCGAATCCACGATGAGTTCGTCGGAGGTCACGTCAATCTTGATCTTGGGCAGGACCGGCGGAGGGTTAGGCCCCCGGTAACCGACGCGGCCTTGGATGGTGGGGTTTCCTCGACGGTTCTGATGTACCCGGAATGATGATTCATCGATCGCGAGTTTCAAGCCTGAGTTTTCGCGTACCCAGTCGACAATATTGTTGAAGATTTGAATCAAGGTTGACGGGTCTTCAGGACCTCCTCTCGTCACAGTGAAATCGAGGTCCTCGGAGAAACGGTAGGTTTCGTAGTAGCACTTGCGAAGACAAGTTCCACCCTTGAAAATCCACGTCTGCGACAGTGCTTCATGTTGTGCAATCCCAGCCAACAACCAACCGAGCACGTAATCCTTCTCAATCACGCCCGACTCCAGTGACCACTCGCCACGAAGTTGTTCAAGTTCGCGCTGCTCGATCATGAGGGATCCTCCGGTCCTACGTGAACGTTGATTCGCAGTCCCCATTTCATGATCCGATGGCCGGCGCTCGGACCGCTTGGGTCAAGTGCGGAGATGCCAGTGGAGACTCGCTCCTGACAGGCCGCGATGACGTCGGGGAAATCTTGATTAGTCACTTCAATGAGATAGCCGAGTCGCTTAAACACGGCTCGATTACCAAGTCGGTCACCGAACTCGATCAACATTCCTGGGTCGTATTCGTTGAGGTACGCGTTAAGTATCTCGGTTCCGTTGCGGATACCCCCGCCAATGATTGGAGAATCGAGAATATCGACGATGGTCCGAGCAGGGCTGG
>Ga0307372_10001111_pt1 | contig 46971 bp, 28 predicted proteins | sample OX1MG_FD_202533 | JGI IMG/M metagenome (GOLD analysis project Ga0307372, IMG submission 202533) | Soil microbial communities from Risofladan, Vaasa, Finland - OX-1 | ecosystem: Environmental > Terrestrial > Soil > Coastal area > Acid sulfate soil | place: Finland: Risofladan, Vaasa | collected...
CTAATCTCCAATAACTGCTTGCGATCTGAGTCCGTAAGGGACAGTTCGGGCGCAGGTGGAAGGGGCATATTGCCAGTATGCACCGCCGGCCTCTATTAGTCAAGATACTTAGGATACATAAGACTAGGGACACTTCTGCACTTTTCTATCGGGTCTATTTCGATACGAAGGGCCGACACCAAGAAATCTTTATCGGCGACTGGGGCACGCTGAAAGGGGAGCATGGACGGATGGTTACGGATGAAATACCGGGCGGGGTCGCGACCTACTACCACATCAAAAAGCTGCTCCGCGTGATGTCGCTAAGGCCTTCTACCACGATTCCGAATCATTACGTAAAGCCCGGCGCGGATACTTGCGTGTACACACCCTAGCTCCTGATCTGCCGCTGCCACGCACAGGACGCGCGGGGAATTAAATACGAGCTCCGCTCGAAAAGGGTCTATAGGAACCGGTGGACTCGTCTGTCGCGTGCCCTGCGGACCTATTTGTGCACGTAAAAAATAATCAAAAATCGACGTGGAGACGAAGACCGGGGACGAGAACAGGGCCGCGATCCTTGTTATAGCCGGGATTGTTGATGTGCTGCAGGTCGAAAGACGCAAACGTGCCGCGCCAGAGATGCGCCGTGTAATAGGCTTCGATGATTTTTTCGTGTCCGTAATTGAGCGCACCGTCTCCCAATAAGAAACCGACGCCGCCGAGCGCCAAATAGCGCGCGTGGTCTCCGGAAATGGCATTGAGCGAGAATGCCGCGCCGGCACGGTCGTTTTTGCGATGCCAGGCGTCGCCGCTATAATCGCCGCCGAGCTCGAGCGTGCGGTCGGCCTCTGTGTAAACAAACGATTCGTTGTGGCCGTCATTCCATCCCCAGCGTCCGAGGGCCCGGATCTTATCCGTCAGGTTCTGCTCGAAATTGAGGTCGAATCCGTATTTATGACGGCCTTGGCGGCGCGTGGCGATGAGGTCCGGCTGCGGCGTTTTCCCGGCAAGGAACGCGTTAATCGCATCGCGATAATTGCCCATATCCGCATGATTCAGGTAGGCAAGGAAGCGAATAATGCCGTCTCGGTGATGGAGAAAACCGCCGCGATAGTCCGTTTCGAAATTCTCGGAGCGCGCGCGGGCAAGATCGGCGTCGAGCTGAACGCCATTGGCGACCTTGGGCATCAGGGCTTCGGCGAAGCGCGCGGACCAGCGGCCGTCATCGAATTCGACCATTGCGCCGTCGGTATAGCCGCGCGTGTTTGCGGCGTAGTCGTATGCGCCACAGTTGTCGACGGTCCAGTTCATGAACTGGAGATGCGGATCGCTGCCGGGGCCGTTGGTGTCGAAGAAATCCGGAAGCGTGAATTTCCCGGCCCAGAATTCGAGGCGGCGCTTGGGAAGCGAAGTGGCCAGGCCGAGCCAGCTCCGCTCCGCGGGCACACCTTGCGAAGAGAGCGGAATGATCTGGCGTACCAACGCGCGCGCCAGATACGGAGCGTGGGAAAGCGGAATGCCGGCCGCCGTGCGCACCACGTCGAGATTGGTGTAGCCCGCGAGGCCCAGCGCATCGCCGATTCCGCCGCCAGTGGAATCTTCGATGTCAACGAAGACTTCCGTCGTTTTCGTTAGCTCGTAGCCCGTGTACAGCGTGACCACATGCGACGTCGCGCTTTGCGCCGCGGCGGAGAGGCTGTTCGGCCCGCTGTATTTCGACGGGAACGCCGGATGCCACTGGAAAATAATATTCGCCTGGGCGGAGATCCAGAAACGGCTGGAATTTGAATGCGGAAACATCGTAACCATGCTGGAATCTTCTGGTGCCGGAGATAGCGAGGTTGATGGGTTTTGCGTCGGAACCGACGCCTGCGCCGGTTGGACCGCGGGTGCCAGTGCTTGCGCGAGTGCCGCCGCCGGGAATGTCATCAGCGCGAGAAAAATTGAGCCGAATTTGAGCTGCATAGACATCGCGGCCATGCCCAGCGCGGCGCACCCTATTCAATTGGTTTTTGCAGCTGAAGATGCGATCATTTTTCGGGGCGTAACACGGCCCGAAGCGTGATACCATACCCGGATAGGGTAGTCAATCCGAATGTCACATTTATCACGGGAAAAATTGGATCTGGTCACCCGGACCAAGAAGGTCATCGGGCAGCTGGAGAGCGTTTTGCGCGGCCTGAATGAAGATGAACAGTGCGCGGACGTGCTTCAGCGGCTCGCGGCCGCGCGCGGTTCAATAAATAGCCTGATGGGAGAGCTTTTGGAGGACCACATCCGCAACCACATGCCCCGAAATACAAAGTCTTCCGAGGAAGCCGCGAACGACGTCATTGAAATCGTCCGCACCTATCTGAAATAAGTCACGCGGGCGCAGCGCGTGGCCGCAATCAGCAAAATTCCCTGTCAAAAAAAAGGAGGGGCGGGTCACTTTGCAGTGAAGCCGCCCCGGGATTGTTTATTTGTTGCCTGTCGCGCTAGAACTGCAACTTTAACGCGAGCTGAATCTGGCGCGAAGAGCCGAAGTCGGCGGCTCCGAAGCGCGTGCTCGTGATTACGCCGAACGAGCTGCTGCCCAGGCTGAGGTTCGGGTCGCCGAAGTTCGGATGATTGAACACGTCGAAAGCTTCCGCGCGGAATTGCAGGTTAAACCGCTGGTTGATCTTGGTGTTCTTGATCACCGAGAAATCGGTATTGACGAACTTCGGCCCGATGATGGTGTTCCGCCCCAGGTTTCCCGGACTGCAGGTTGTAACCCCGGAGGTCGTCGTACACGGACTGGTAAACACGGACGGATTTGCAATCCAGTGGTTTATATTGCCAGTGACCTGGACAGGCCCGGTCACATTCGGGCGGAGCGTCGCGCCAGGAAACAGACCGTTGGCACCCGGGAAGAAAACCGTCAGCGGGTTGCCGCTCTGGGCCTGCGTGATCAGTCCAAGCTCCCAACCGGAAATCACGCGATTGCCCTTGAACGGCAGTTGATAGAAGCCGCTCAAGACGAAGCGGTGCGTGGCGTTGAAGTCCGAGGGGCCGTATTCGTTTTGAAGGTTGTTGCTATCTTGTGGAAGATTGTTCGGTACGTCCAGCGAGCTGTAGTCCAGCGATCTCGAAAACGTATAGGAACCGAGGAAGTCGAGCCCGTGGGACATATGCTTGTTGACCGTTACCCACAATGCGTTGTAGTTCGACGTCCCGGCGCTATTGTAATTGATAATCTCGCTGAAATTTGAAAACGGCCCCGCGCTCTGATAGATGCCGTTCACGACAGGGGGCTGATTCAGATTGACTTGCTGCTGCAGGTGGGTTCCTTTGATCCCGATGTAGGCGACCTGGATCCCCAGGGTGTTCGTGATCTCGCGCTGGATCGATAGGTTCCAATCCTGCGCATACGAATCGTGGTAATTCTGACTGATACTGGATGGCGAGACAGTCTTCGGGTTCGCGGGAGGATTCTCCAGCGTGATGTTGTTTGGTCCGGAGGCTGCCAGCGGCGTGGCAAACGGCGGATTCCCTGTCAGGTTCGAAGCGATGTTCGTGACGGGCTGCTGAGTCAAGATTGCGTAGCCCGCGCGTACTGAGGTCTTGCCATCGCCCGACGGATCCCACGCAATGCCGATGCGCGGCTGAAAGTTCTTGTTGTTCGTCTGATATATCTGGCCAAATCCCGGCGAGCCAACCTGCACAAGGGTGCCCGTTGAGGGATCAAAGACGGAAAACCGGTTATTGGCTTCCGTGGGGGTTGAGTTCCAGTCATACCTCAGACCGAGCTCGAGCGTGATATTCGATTTCAGTTTGTAGTTATCCTGAGCGAACAATCCCCAGGCCGATTCCAGAATTTTGTTGTTGCCGTTGCCAGACAGCGTTGAGAAAGTCGACGCACCGTCATTGATAAAGTTCTGCAAGGCCGTAGCCGTCACGACTCCGTTCACAACCGTGGGCGAGTAACTGAAGAAGCCGGTATTCTCGAACAAGTTGTTGTTATAGAACCGCCGAATCTCTCCGCCAAAGGCGAAGTTGTTACGCCCTTTGAGCCAGTTCAGCGTGTCGCCCAGCACCACCGTCGTATCGCCGCGCCCCTGCGGTTCGCCGCCTGGGTTGCCGAAGGCCGGTCCGCCGGAAATAAAGATGTCGGGCAATCCCGCCGTCGGTACGCCCGGTGGCAAATTGATTCCCAGCGACGCCGAATTGAGAGAAATATCGTTCGGCAAGAACGTGATGTGGATCCGGTTGAACCCGAGCCGAACTTCGTTCGTCATGTTCGGCCCGAAGACATGGTCCTCATTTAGGGTCAAAAGCTGCCGGCGCGCATCGCGAGTGTCGCCAAAGCCGGGGACCGAAGCGCCGGCCGTGGGTTCGAACCGATGATCCACCTCAATCGCGTAGTAACCATTGATCTGGTCGCTCTGGTTCACGACGTAGGTGATGTCGCCGGTTCCTTGGTCCACGTTCACCGGGGCGCTCGTGTTTCCGAAGAAAGCCGGTTGCCCAGCCAGCGTGCCGTTGGGCGCGGGGAGCAGCTTGAGGAGATTATTCACGGCGGTACTGCTTGATGTCGTGCCTGCCGCAGGCACAGGAGTCACCAGGTTGAGCGCGACGCGCTGGCGCTGGCCTTCATAGCTGAGGAAGAAGAGCAGTTTATTCTTTTTGATGGGTCCGCCAAAGTCGGCGCCGAACTGGTTGCGGATCAGAGGCGACTGGGGACGCGGTTTGACGTTAAAGAAATTGCGGGCGTCAAAGAAGTTGTTCCGCAGGTACTCAAACATCTGGCCATGGAATGCATTCGTGCCGGAGCGAGTCGCGATGGTAACAATGGATCCTGAATTTCGCCCATATTCCGCGGGGAAGTTCGAATTATCAACTTTGAATTCGGAAACGGTGTCAATCGAAGGCTGGAAGGTGATTTGGTTCTGCACTTCGTCGTTAAGGTTAATGCCGTTAACAATCCAGTTAGTTGTGTTTTCCCGCTGGCCCGCCGTGTTGATTCCAAGGGAACCCAAACCCTGCAACGGAAAGGTAAGGAAGCCATTCTGCGGCGGGGTGACGGTGCCAGGGGAAAGAAGGGCCAAGTCCACGAAGTGGCGCCCGTTCAGCGGAATCTCCTGCACCGTGCGTTGACTGATCACCTGCCCAATCGTGACGTTGCTGGTGTTGACCAGCGGCGTCCCGCCGGTGACGGTCACTTGTTCGGTAATCTGGCCAACCTTCAACTGGGCATTCTCGGTCACCGTCGTGGCGACGTCGAGCTTCAGGTCCTTGATCACGAACGCCTGGAAGCCATTCGCGCTAATCGTGATTTGGTACAGCCCAGGAAGAAGTCCCGGGACCAAATAACCGCCGCTCTGATCGGTTTTCGTGGTGCGTTCCACGCCGGTGTTCTGGTTGTGAACGACGACCGTGGCGCCCGGTATGGCGGCGTTGGATGTGTCCGTCACCGCTCCCTGCACCGTAGCGGTCGACTGCGCCAGCGCAACGTGGCTCAGCGCGAAGAGAAATACGACCACCGCTGCCGAGCGAACTGCCAAGGCGAGGAAAGAAATTTCCCGCTCGCCCGTTTTCCGCTTCTGCATGATTCCTCCTTGAAATCTCCAAAAAATATCAAACTTCTGCTCGCGAAAGCCCGCGAATTGCTTCCCGGACACACCCCGGAAACGAAAAACCTGACAGCGCCATTCAACTGCACGCACGTTGCATTACCCGGATGCACAGCAACCCAAAACCCATAAGGCTCATCATAATGAACATTCTGTGGGGCTTTGAAAAAGAAGAAGATAGAGCGAATTCTCACAACGTGGTCGGCAGGAAGTAAACCGGAAAATACCAAGTATGGAAGACAACTATGTATTATCGGATACCAAAACGTATGCGTACGCTGCCAACGCGATGACTGCTTCGTCCTCGCAGCGCAGCTGCACTTAATAAAATGGCAGGACATCCCGATTGCTCGATTTCGTCATCTCTAGTAGTCTTTCTGATTGCGGCAGCGGGCGCAGACACTCCTGGAAGACGGACGCCGGGAATTAGGGACACGAGAGGATTGAAAAGTTGACGCGACGGAAAACGATTTCCACAGTAGCTTTGCTGGCGGGGCTGATTTTGCTCGCCTCCTGCGGCGGCGTCATCAATCTGCCAGTGCCTGTTGTCACTTCTCTTTCACCATCGACTATCCCGGAGAACTCGGTTACGTTCACGCTCCAAGTGAACGGCTCCGGATTTGCGCCAAGCTCGACAATTTTATTTAATGGCACGCCGCGGCAGACGATTTTCCTCTCGCCGTCGGAGCTGACCACGCAAGTTAATCCCAGCGACATCGCTTTTCCGCAAACGATCAGCGTGCAAGTGTTCACCCCAGCGCCTGGTGGAGGCACGTCGGCCAGCATCCCCTTCACCGTTACGGCCACATCCGCTCCCGTTCCGACGATTTTGTCCATCACCCCGACAAGCGTTCCCGCAGGCCCGCAATCCGCGCAGATCACCATAACCGGTTCGAATTTTATCCCCACGTCCGTCGCCATCGTGAACGGGGGAAATCGGCAAACAAGCTACATAAGCGCTACCCGGCTCATAGCGACCCTTCAATCATCGGACATAACGACGGCGGGCACGGTACGGATCGCGGTTCTGAATCCGCCAGCGTCGACTGTGACGCCGCCGGGAGGCGGGTTGTCGAACACACTTTTGCTAAATGTGGTTAATCCGAATCCGGTCATTACTTCTGTGTCGCCTAGCGTGGTAGTCGCCGGCAGTACAACGAATGCGTCGATTTCGGTCTCTGGGAGTGGTTTTGACTCCGCGAGTGAAGTGCTTGTGAACGGCAGCGGGAGGCCCACGACATTTGGGAGCCCAACCATACTCGGCGCACAACTTGCAACCAGCGACTTGGCGGCGGCGGGGACATACCCTGTGCAAGTTGTGAATCCCGCTCCCGGTGGCGGCATCTCGTCGACGCTGTTTTTCTCTATCGCACCGTCAGCGGCGGGTGCTGGTTTGCCGGAGTTGGTGGACGTTGCGGCCGATGGCGCGCAGGCAAACGATGGCGCGAGTGACCCTTCGACGGTCGGGCCGGCCATGGATGTCACGGGCCGCTTTGTGGCATTTACGTCTCCCTCGACGAACCTTATGGAGACGACAACTATCAATCCCCCTCCCAATCCGATTACAAATGGGGCGCCGAATGTCTTCCTTCGCGATTCATGCCTCGGGGCAACCTTCGGATGCACGCCCAAGGAGATTCTGGTCGACGTAGACCCGGCCGGAATTGTGGCCAACGGGGCGAGCTGGCAACCGACGGTTAGTTCGAACGCGAACATTGTGGCGTTCACTTCGCTCGCCACGGACCTTGCTTCCGGTTTCAGTTTCGACGGAAAAACATCGCAGGTATTTGCTGCAAATCCTTGTGCCGGAGTAGCCTCCGGATGCACCCCGACGGTGACTCTGGTTTCCGCGGGCGCCGATGGTGTTACGCCGGCGCTGGCCGATGCCAGCGAGCCTGCCGTTAGCGGCGATGGCCGCTTCGTCGCATTTGTTTCGGCAGCTACCAACCTGGTGGCGGGAGCGACAACGGGTTCGCCCGAAGTCTATCTCCGCGACACCTGTTTGTCCGCGGCCCCGCCCTGCACGCCCGTGACGATGCTGGTTTCCGTCGCGCCCGATGGCGTCACGCCCGCGGACGGCGCCAGCTCGCAACCTGTGGTCGCTTCCGGCAAGACGGGACAATTTGTCGCGTTCACATCCACGGCGACGAATCTCGTGAGTGGCTCGGGCAGTTCCGCGGAAATTTACCGCGTAGGATATTGCATCGGCATTACGAAGGGCTGCACAGCTTCGTCCGCGCAATTGATTTCGACGCCGGATGGCACCACATTCGCGGATGGCGCGAGCGTGGAGCCCACCATGACCCCGGATGGACGGTTCGTGGCATTTGCGTCGACGGCATCCGATTTGGGCGCTACCTCGGGCGGCATTCAGGAAATTTATTTGCGGGATACATGCCAGGGCGCAACGAGCGGGTGTACGCCGAAGACCTTGGTGGCGTCGGTGGCGGCGGATGGCGTGACGCCCGCGAACGCCTTGAGCGAACATCCTAGCGTATCGAACGCGGGTCAAATCGTGGCGTTTGCTTCGCAGGCGAGCAATTTATCTACGGCAAACGTGAATGGCCTCGAGAATATCTACGCTCGCAACACGTGCATCAATTCGGGAAGCAGTTGCAAGGCAGGCACGGCCCTGGTGAGCGTTTCAGCAACAGCGGTACCGGGAAACGGGGCATCGCTGAACCCGGTGATCAGCGGAACGGGCCACGTCGTATCATTCTTCTCGGCAGCAAGCAACCTGGTCAACAACGACCTCAACGGCTTTCCGGATGTTTTCCTCGGGGTCACAACCTTCTGACAACTGCATGTTGTGAAGTTTCCGGTATTGTCTGCCGTCGCGCTCATCCCATCATCAAGCGGTTTTGTTGGCACAGGCCTCATTGAGCCGGGTGGACACTACTAAAGCGAATCCGCGGATGCCTGACAATCGAAGGAATGAGTCCCGCTGCCGGCGGGGGTCAGAATGGGGGGAACGCCGGCAGGCGGGCTTGGATCGGGTTGGAAGCGGCCCCGGTTCCTATCGGAACCGTCGTCCCCGCAGCACGTCCCCAACCCGCACGACTCATATTACGAACCTGTTCGGCATGCAACAATGACTCGAAAAGCCCAGAGCCGTGGTACTTCACCCTTAGTACCCCCATTGAAAAATAAGCACTTACGGGTCTTCTGCAGCTTGGTGGTGGTACTCAGGCCCGCGAGTTTAAGGGGAGCTAATTCTTGGCTGCGTGAGTGCTCTTTTTTCGCGGCTTGATGCGAACCAAGCGGAGATTTACCACGGTTGTCCTTGCGGAATGTACGAGGAGATTGTGTTTCCACGCGGAGGCCGCCGTGCTGCTCGACGCGCGAATGTCGTAGAGCCCCTGCGGAACGAACTTGAATAAGAATCGGCCATGCGAATCGGTGTGTGTCGCTAACGGAAGAGAACCATCCGAGCCTTCGACCATTACATTCACTCCGGCCGCGGGCCGGCCATTTGTTCCCAGGATTGTGCCGCCGATTCTGCCCGAGTAGGCGCGAGCCTGCGCGCCGGCCGACCACAGCAGCGAAACTGCGAAAACAGACGCAATGCAAGCGATCCTTCGTCGCATCGGAAACCTCCCCGCCACGCGATACAGCGATTCTAAGCCAAGAAGTGCGCGCCGGTTTGCGGCGCGAGCGGGATGGCGCGTGTTTGCTAACTGGTCGAATGGCCGTTCTGTCCGCCGGGTCTCTCTGCTTCAATACCTATAAATGTTTTGAGCGCGAGCATGCTCGCTCTGGTCGAGTCGGCCGTGATCGGGATTCGTGCCACGCGCGAGCGCGAGGAAGTATGTCAGAAGCTGAAGAGGGACAAGGAAGACAAAGGGCGAGAGCCACTCTTCGACGGCGGGAACGGCAAACCAGTCATCCGCAGTCTGGTCTCCGGGGTTTTCCGGTTGCGCTGCGGGAACGTGCAACGCCACGCGATGCGCTCCGGTTTCGCCCGCGGCGCGGACAATCATGCGCGTGCGTGCGTCAGCGGCGCCTCCGGCGAGAAGCGCGACCAGTGTCATGCGCTGGTCGATTTCGGAGAATGGTCCATGGCGGAGTTGTTCAATTTGCTCTCCTTCAGTGGGCGCAAAGCTCGTCTCTTTGATTTTCAGCGCGATCTCGCGCGCCGTGTGCCAATTCGGTCCGGCGCCAGTCAGCACCATGCGGCTGCGGTCCGAGATTTTTTCCGCCAGCTTCTTCATCCGTGCTTCCAGACCGAGCGCCTGCTGCATCAAATCGGGAATGCCATCGAGAGTTCTTTTTGCGGACAGGTTTTTCTCGCCGCGGATTTCCGCGAATGCGATGGAAAAGAGCGCCAGACGGGCCAGCGCGCAGGTCAAACTTTTTGTGTACGCGAAAGAGATCTCCTGTTCGCACGTGGGTATCAGGAAATCAGCGGAGCGCATCGCTTCGCCTTCGTTTTCTCCGGAAATAGCAATGGTGAGCGCGCCCGCGTGGCGGGCAAATTCCAGCGCGTCGATGGTGCACTTCGTGATTCCCGTGTGCGAAAGAATGATCACGGCGTCGCGCGCGCTGAGCGCGGGCGGATAGAAGACAAATTCAAAAGACTGCGCGGCGCGGGCATCGGCGCGACCGGCCGTGAGATGGCGCACGAAGTGTCCCGCGATCTCGGCGGTATGGAGCGAGCTGCCGATGCCAACGATCCACAGACGATCTTTCTCTGCTGCCACCTGCGCGGCGTGTTCAACGAGATCGCGGCGATCGGTCAGCATGCGCCGCACCAGCGCAGGCTGCTGATGGATCGCGTCGTAGAGGTAAAATGGATGCTGCGTCCGCGCTTCGCTCATGGCCTTCTTTTCCGCTCGGGCGGCGGCGATTACACTGCTTCTTCGGCGCGGGATATTCTACTGGAACAGGAGCAATCGATGGCGCGCTTTATTTCGTTGCACACCTTGGCCTGTTTAACGCGCCAGGGTGCGGAAGAATTGACGGCCCGGCTGCATAACGGGACTGATGTCCAGGCCCGGCGCGTCTTGGTGAATCTCTATGAAGGCAAGATGCTCGCGGAATTCGAGGCCGGCAATCGCGAGGCAGTCGAAACGTGGCTTCGGAAGCAGGGGATTCATTTCGATTGGCTTATGAGGGTCGAATTGGAATCCGGGAACGGATCACTGAAGCCAGTTTGACTCCTAATCCATAGAAACCAATGGCGATAAATTCTTGGTCCGAGATCCGTAAGTTTGCATCGAATCTTGATAAGACTGCGGGTATTTTGCACGAATCCGCATTTTCTTGGAATCTTAAATTTTTTTGAGGAGATGCAACAATGTCTGAGTACGCGCATCCGGAAGTGCTGGTTTCCACGCAGTGGCTCGCTGAGCATTTGGATGAAATAACGACGAACGGCGCCCGGATTCGACTGGTCGAAGTCGACGTGGACACTTCCGCGTACGACCAGGGGCACATTGCCGGAGCCGTCGGCTGGAACTGGCAAACGCAATTGCAGGATGGCGTCCGGCGCGACCTCCTCGACAAATCCGATTGGGAAGCGCTGCTTGCCAAATCGGGGATCTCCAACGACACGACGATTATCCTCTACGGTGACAACAATAATTGGTTCGCGGCCTATGCATTCTGGCAATTGAAATATTACGGCCATGGCGACGTGCGCCTGCTCAACGGCGGACGCAAGAAATGGATCGAAGAAAAGCGGCCGCTGGTGAATGAGGTTCCGCGGCATCCGGCCGCGAAGTATCATGCGAAAAATCCAGATGAAGCGGTCCGCGCGCGCCGCGAGCAGGTCTACGACGCGCTGGAAAAGAAAGCGGCGAAATTGGTGGACGTGCGGTCCGTCGATGAGTTCACTGGGAAAATCATCGCGCCGCCGGGCATGAGTGAAACGGCGCAGCGCGCGGGACACATTCCGGGCGCGGTGAATGTCCCCTGGTCGCAGGCGGCGAATGAAGATGGAACGTTCAAGGCGCTCGATGCGCTGAAACAGCTCTACGGCGGAAAAGGCGTCGCCGGAGATGGCGAAGTGATTGCCTATTGCCGGATCGGCGAACGGAGCTCGCACACATGGTTCGTGCTGAAATATCTTCTGGGCTATAAAAACGTGCGGAACTACGACGGTTCGTGGACCGAATGGGGCAACTTGGTCGGCGCGCCAATTGAAAAGGAATCCGCGGCCGCGGCGCGCTAACATTGCCGGACTGTGAACAAAAAAGCAGGGCAGCAAGATGCGCCCTGCTTTTTTTGTGCTTGCCGGTTAACGGGTCGCGTCTGTTGCTCGGGTTCTTCTCGGCAATTCGCATTGGATTTTCTGTTACCCTGTTCGCCGATCACAGGAGAATCCTGACCATGAGGAAATCTCGGGTTACCTGGCTGTGTATTTTAGTTTTTGCGTGCGGGACGGCGGCACAGGCGCGGACACCGCAAACGCCGGCGGCGAATTCCGCAGGGTGCCAGACCTTTGAATTCCAGGCCGCGCATCTTGGTGGTACCACCGTGAAATTCAATCTTATTTTGCCGCGCGATTACGCCGCGAGCGGTCGCCGGTTCCCGGTACTGTATCTCTTGCACGGCTTCAGCGGACATTACTCCGACTGGTGCGAAAAGACGCGCATCGTTGCTTACGCGAAGCCCTACGAAGAAATCATCGTCATGCCGGAAGGGGAAAATAGCTGGTACGTGAACAACTATGCGAATCCAAAAATGCAGTGGGAGAACTACATCATCGACGACCTGATTCCCTACGTTGACGGCCATTATCGGACCATTGCTTCACGGCAACGACGCGCGATTGCCGGCTTGTCGATGGGCGGCTACGGCGCGATGTTTCTCGGACTCAAGCATCATGAAATGTTTGCGGCCGCTGCGAGCCTGAGCGGTGTCGTCGCCAGCGCGAATCTCTCACGCTGGGATAAAACAGCCCAGAAGGCAATTGAGAAGGAGAAAAACTACGCCGGCATAAAGAAGGCGCTCTCCGCGGACTTCGGTCCGCGGAAGAACCCGGCACGCAACGGCGAAGACCCTTTCCTGCTGATTCGCAAGCTGACGCCGGAAAATTGCCCGCAACTTTTTCTCGCGATCGGCTGGGGAGACAGCCTGCTCGGCGAAAACCGGAAATTTGTCGGCCTGCTCGCCCGGCTCAAAATGCCATACCGCTACGCCGAAGTTCCCGGCAAGCACGAATGGCCCGTGTGGGACGAAGAAGTGCAGCGCGTGCTGGCCCTGCAGGCGCCCGTCATCGGCGCGCAGCCGCAGCAAAACTAATTTTCAACGAGGCATTTGCCTCGGCTACTGACCGCAACCTGACGCCGGTGCATTCACCGTCGCCGCCGGAAGCGCGCCGAGATTATATTTCTCCAACAGGCTATTCAGCGCCGGCAAATCATCTGCGCTGAACTTCTGCCACGCGCCAAAATCCTTCGCCAACGCCTGGCACGATTCCGCGGTGGCGGCTTGCACCGATTCAACCGGCCGTCCATCGCCCGTATCCTCGGTGTAGACAAGCTGAGTCAAATCGGAGTTTACGCCGCCAAAACCAGGCGCCATAAACGTCCCGCCCTCGATTGCGGCGAATTTCTTGGCGTAGCCCTCCACGGCTTTGAGATCGCCCTTGGCCTTGGCGTTCGATTTGAGGCTCTTCAGACGAGCATCGAGTGCGTCGCGCACGGGAACGAGCGCGGTGAACGCATCATAACTGACTGACATTCCCGTATTCATTTGCCGCAGCAAATCAAACTGCGCCACGTAATCGTATTGCGAGATGCGTACGCGCGGGTCTTTCACAATGTGAAGCGTCCGCCGATAGGTCTGGCCATTCACCGTGAGGGTCAATTTATAGTCGCCCGGCACGACTTGCGGGCCGAGCGGCTGGAATCGCGGAGTCACGCCCGGCGCGACGTCTTCCGTGCCGTAGAATTGCACGTATTTCAGAAGCCCGCCAAAAATGCCGTAGCTCAGCGCCGGCGGATGAGGATAGCGCAAATTCCACACGAACCGGTTCATCCCCGCCTGCTTCGGTAACACCGCGGGAGGCGCAAACCAGTATTTCGGGACGACCACCGGCTCGAGCTTTGCCGGCGGAGGCGCCGCGCTTGTATATGTACGGATCAGGTTTCCTTGAGAGTCGGAGATTGCCAGAGTAATCTCGCCCTGCGGCGCGGATTTCAAATAGTAATCGATAAACGCGCCATCAGGAGGGTTCTGGCCCGTGGGAACTTCGGGCGGCAGTGGCGTGTCCTGATCGTTGTTCCAGCGCAGCCGGATGGCGGTCTGCGGCCGGTAAAAATAAGCGTCCGCGCTCGCGATTTTCGCGCTCGCCTGCCGCAGGGGAGTCACGTCGTCGAGAATCCACAGCGACCGGCCATAGGTGGCAATGGCTAGATCGTCGCCGTGAACAACCAGGTCGCGCACCGAGCAAGTGGGCAAATTGAGCTGGAGCGATTGCCAGTGGTCGCCGTCGTCGAACGAGACAAAAACTCCCGTCTCCGTTCCTGCGTAGAGCAATCCTTTTCGCTGCGTGTCCTCGCGGATCACTCGGGCAATGCCAAATTCTGGAAAACCCGCGGAGATGTTCTGCCATGTCTTGCCGTAATCGTCGGTGCGATAAAAATAAGGATGCGAATCATGGAACCGATCAACCGCGGCGTACGCTGCGCCGGCGTTGAAATGCGAAGCGTCAATGATGCTGACCTGGCTGCGCGCGCCGAGCCCCGGCATCGAAACATTTTGCCAGGTTGCGCCGCCATTGCGCGTGACCTGAATCAAGCCGTCGTCCGTTCCCACCCACATGACATCTGCGGAAATCGGCGACAGTGCCAGCGCGGAGATCACTTCATTGCGCGGGCTGATCGGCGGCCGCTTCTTTGTACCTTTCGCCGGCCCATTTTCTTTCGGTCTTACCGTCAGATCGGGACTCGCCGTTCGCCAGTTCATGCCGCCATCCGTGGTTTCGAGGACATATTGCGTGCCGTAATACAGCGTGTGCGGATCCTCGGGAGAGAATTCCAGGGGCGCATTTTCCGTGGAACGATATTTGCTGCCGCGGTCAAAAACAGCAACGATCTGATTCGTCTTGCGATTGAGACGCACGATGGTTCCGGGCGCGCCGTCGGAATAGACCAAATAAGGATGAACCGGATCGTCGACGATGTAGCCGAATTCATATCCAGCGGGAGAGAAAACGTCGCGATCACGGATGCGCCCAAAGTCGCTGCGGCTGGGAATCGCAACCGTGCCGCTGTCTTGCTGGGACGCGTAAATGATGTACGGAAATTGATTGTCGGCGGAAAGGTGATAGAGCTGGCCCGTCGGCTGGTTGTACCAGAGCGTCCATGTCTTCCCGCCATCCACGCTGATTGTCGCGCCCTGATCGACGCCCAAAATCATGCGGTCGCTGTTTCTCGGGTCGATCCACAGCACATGGTAGTCGTCTCCGTCGGGCGCGCCTTTGAAGGCCGAGAAATGCACGCCGCCGTCCGTGGAACGATACGTGCACGTCTGCATCACGTAAACGACATCGGGATTCTTCGGATCGACAAACACGCGGCTGAAATAGCCGTTGCCGACCACGCGAGGATCGTCGGTAACGCGGTGCCAGTTCGTGCCGGCGTCGTCCGACCGGTACAGGCCCTCGCTGGTGATCGCAAACACGCGGCGGCCATGATCGCCCGGCGCGACCGCGAGTCCCGTGCGGCCCCATTTTTTCGAGGGCATGCCATCGCCCGCGAGCATTTTCCACGTGGAACCCTCGTCCGTGGATTTGTAAATCCATGAATCGGGCCCCGGCGCGGGCTTTCCAGTCGGCGGAAAAAAGACGCGCGCGGCCGGTTTCCACATCGCGGCATAAACGACGCGCGGATTGTTCGGATCGAGCGTCATATCGGCAATGCCGCTCATGTCATCCTTGTACAAAACTTTCTTCCAGGTTTTGCCGCCGTCGGTGGATTTGTAAACGCCGCGGTTTTCGCTCGCCGTGGGGTCGCCCATCGCGCCAACGAGAACGATATTGGGATTTCGCGGATCCACGAGAACCGAGTTGATGTAATGCGTGTTTGCCAGGCCGATGTTCGTCCACGTCGCGCCCGCGTCCGTGGATTTGTAGACGCCCTTGCCTTGCGTTTGCTCGCCCGTGCCCGCGTAAATAACGCTGGGATCGGAGGGCGCGAGCGTCACCGCGCCAATCGAAGCGACGTGCTCGGCGTCAAAAATCGGCTTCCACACCGTCCCGCCATCGGTGGTTTTCCAGATGCCGCCGCCCGGAGTACCTATGTAATAAATCGCGGGCTTTCCGGGAATGCCTGCCACAGCCGTGACGCGTCCCGCGCGATACGGGCCGATCTGGCGCCAACGCAGCGCGCTATAGAGATCGGGGTTGACCTGCTGCGCGTGTGCCAACTGAGGCGCGGCGGCGAAAAAAAATGAGAGGCAGGCGAAGAAAATAACAAACGAATTAGTGACGCGGCGAGAATGGCTCACGATTGGATGGCTCCCCTCGAATGTCAATTTCGATCAGAATGCGGGAGTATATACCCGCGCGAGCGAATCCAGAAGCGTTCAGCGCTTGCGAGTTTGCGGGGTGTAATGCGTGTCGAGGTACTTAATAATGCGGGCCTGCGCGCCGGTTGGGATCTGCGCGCCAAAGGCTTTGCCCATTTTATCGACTTCGGCTTTCCAAGTGGCCGCCGGCAGCGGTGGCTGCATCGTGATATAGCTCGGTGTGTGGCAAGTGTTGCAGTATGCGGCGGCGTCCTGACGGCCCACGCCCGGAACTAAATTCGGCTGGTAAAGAGGATAAGCCGCAACGCGATAGACTCCATCCGGCCGAAATTTCGGCGCAGCAGGCTGTGCGACGCGGCCGAGATTCACTGGTGTGTAATAGCCGATCTGCAGGTCGCCGTAGATTGCCCCGACCGCGACCACGCACACGCCAATCAGCAAAGCGATAAATGTCCGCCGCTTTTTTGTCGCCCCGCTCATGCTGCTTCTCCCACGACTACTTCCTGGCGCTCGATCTTATTCCAAAGGTAGCCGCCCGGATTCCAAACTCCCTCGTCGGGTTGGACGTTGCCCTTCTCATCGGTGGCGCGCACGGCCAAAATGTATGTTCCGGGTTTTTCCGGCGTCCACGCGTATTGCCAGGTGCGAAACGCGTAGGGACCGAAGTCTTCGCCGAGCGTCGCTTCGTGCCAGCCTCCCCGCGCGGAATCGGAGAATTCTACTTTGACCACGCGGCCAAAGCCGCTCAAGGAAGTGCCGCGAACGGTGACCGGCAAACCCGCGGGAATTTTCGTTGCGCCATCGGGCGAAATAAGGAAGGACCGGACGGGCATGCGCGCGATGGGTATCATTTTTACTTTGTCGGCGGCTACTGCGGCGGGCGTGGTCGTGCCCCGCGGCGTATCCGGGACGCGATACGCGGGATTCATCCAGAAATTTTCGTCACGCTTATCAAGCAGCCGAACAGTCGTAAGGCATTTCACCCAATACGTCGCGAAATATCCCGGGACAATCAGGCGAACCGGAAAACCGTTGAGCATGGGCAGAGGCTCGCCGTTCATGGCGTACGCGACGATGCTTTCGTCGAGTGCAGGATTGCTGAGATCGAGCGATTTTTTGAACGCGTAAGAAGGCATGCCTTTGGGGCCCTTCCCGCGCTCGAGTCCTTGCATCTGCACTTGGACTGAACCGTTCTTCACGCCCGCCATCTCGAGGAGTTCGCGGAAATGCACGCCCGTCCAGCGCGCGCAGCCCATTGCGCCATCGCCCCACTGGCCTCCCGCGACGCGCGGCTCGAACCGGCTGCGGCTGTTGCCTGAACATTGATTCACAGCCACCAGCGAGACGGGTTTGAATTTGTGCAACAGGTCGGCAAAAGTCAGCTCGAGCGGTTTATTGACGTTGCCTTCGACGTGAAGACGCCAGGACGTTAGATCCACTTCATTGGGAATCCCTTCAAGATGCCAGCGGACAAAAAATGCGTCGTTGGGCGTGATGGGATCGAGAAAATAATGGCGCGGCGTTTCGAGTTGCACCGGGCGATCGGTGAGCAAAATCAAGGGCGCTTTTTGCGGATAGGTGGCCATGGGTCCGACGGAATTCCAGTACGGATTCGCGCCCGGGCCTGTGAATGGCGAAAGACGCTTTGCGGCGGCAGGCTGTTGCTGCGCGAAGGCGTTTGCCGCGGCAAAATGGCTGAGAGCGAATGCGCCGCCGCCCGCGCCAAGAAGCTTCAGAAGAGATCGCCGGGTGTAGTCGCTTAAATGTTTTTGCATAGAAGATGCACGATAGGCACTCACTATCGGCGAGAAAATATCCTCGTGTCAAGAATGTTTTGGCGCAAAGCATATATCCGTTTTCTGCTGGCCGTTTCAGGCTCTTGGCGGCGCGGCCCGATGATCAGTGGAAATCGTGGGAAGTAGTTTCGGCGCGGGTGATGGTCAAGGGCTGTACGCTTTCGACTTTGACGGAGATGACGTTGTCCTGATTTTGCAGCCGGCCTTCGATCAGCAGAAATTGGTGATGCACGACTACCGCATGATCCTGCTCGAAAAGTTGCGGCGTGATGATGGCATTGGCGATGCCGGTTTCGTCTTCGAGGCTGAGAAACACGAAGCCCTTCGCTGTTCCGGGGCGCTGGCGCGCGATCACGGCTCCGGCGAAGCGGACGTGCGTGCCATGCGGAAGATGTTCGAGCTCATTCGCCGAACGAATGCCGCGCCGCTTCAATTCCACGCGATAGTATGCCAGGGGATGAGGGCCCACGGTCATGCCTGTCCCGCGAAAATCCGCAATCAACCTTTCCTCCACGGTCATGGGGAGTAGCGGAGAGTCTGAAAGAATTGAAGCAACGGAAGATGGAGCAGGCTCTGATTCCGTACGGGCGTCTTTTTCTGATTTTGCGGGCGCTGTCTCAAGCGTTTCAAATAGAGCCCCCGGCCGCCGCGCGGCACGTTCGATCTGCCACAAAGCATCGCGGCGATGAATGCTTTGCCGATTCTCGCCATTTGGGTCGCGCTTGCCTTCGATAAAATTCAAAGCGCCGATTTCGGCAAGGGCCGCAAGCTCGGATTTGTGGATCGCGGGGACGCGAAGTTTCAAATCTTCAATCGAAGCGAACGGGCGAAACGCGCGTTCGCGGACAATTTCCGAAGCGATTTCGGCGCGCAAGCCTTTCACGAAGCGCAGGCCCAGGCGCAAAGCTAAATCTTGGGAGCTGTTCCTCTGGAATTTTTCAAGCGTGCACAGCCAGTGCGAACATGTCACGTCGATGGGCCTGACTTTCAAGCCGTGCCGCTGCGCATCCTTGACGATTGTTGCGGGGTGATAAAAGCCCATCGGCTGATTATTCAAAAGCGCGGCGGTGAAAGCGCCGAGGTACCGGCATTTCAGGTAAGCGCTGGCGTAAGCGAGCAGCGCGAAACTCGCGGCGTGCGATTCGGGAAATCCATAGAGCGCGAACGAAATGATGGACTGAACGATTTTTTGCTGAACCTTCGGCGCGATTCCGTTTTTGTCCATCCCCCGGCGAAGTTTTATCTCGATGTCTTTCATGCGCGCTTCGGAGCGTTTGAAGCCAAAGGCGCGTCGCAACTCTTCCGCTTCGCCTCCCGTAAATCCCGCGGCAATCATGGCCATGCGCAGCAATTGCTCTTGAAAGAGCGGCACGCCCAAAGTGCGCGCGAGAACGGGTTCGAGCGACGGATGAAGATATTCCACCGGCTCGCGTCCCTGGCGGCGGTTCAAATAAGGATGAACCATTTTTCCGACAATCGGCCCCGGGCGGATGATGGCGACCTGCACCACAATGTCGTAAAAACATTTTGGCCGCAGGCGCGGCAGGCACGACATTTGCGCGCGGCTTTCGATTTGGAACATGCCAACGGTGTCCGCTCGTTGCAGCGCATCGTAAACAGCGGGATCGTTGGCGGGCAGACGGCCCAGGTCGATTTCCTCGCCATAATCATCGCGAATGATTTTCAGCGAATCTTCGAGCACGGCCATCATGCCCAGGCCCAGAAGATCGACTTTCACAATGCCCATGTCGGCGCAATCTTCTTTGTCCCATTGCACGACCACGCGGCCGGGCATGGCCGCGGGCTCGAGCGGCACGACGGAATCGAGCTGTCCCTGGCAAACAACCATTCCGCCGGAATGCTGCCCCAAATGGCGTGGCAAATCCTGAACCGCAAGGCAGAGTTCGAGAAATTTGCGAATGCGCGGATGGCTTGGATCAAGGCCAGCATCGCGGAATTGCCGCGCCAGCGTGTCGTTATCGTCTCTATATTCCCAGGCGCCGACGAGCCCAGCCAGGCGGCCTAAAGTTTCGGGATCGAACGAAAGCGCTTTGCCGATTTCGCGCGCCGCCGAGCGGCCGCGATAGGTGATCACGTTGGCGGTCATGGCCGCGCCCAATTTTCCGTAGCGTTCGTAAACATATTGAATCGCGCGTTCGCGCTGATTTCCGCTCGGAAGATCCAGATCGATGTCCGGCCATTCGCCGCGTTCTTCGGAAAGAAATCGCTCAAAAAGAAGATCCATCCCCACGGGGTCGACGGCAGTAATGCCCAGCGAATAGCAAACGGCGCTATTGGCTGCGGAGCCGCGGCCCTGAACGAGAATATTTTGCTCGCGGCAGAAGCGAACAATGTCCCAAACAATCAGAAAATATCCAGCGAGGCCGAGTTTCTCGATCAAGGCTAGTTCGCGATCGATTTGGCTGCGCGCGCGTTCATTGCCGCCGCCATATCGGTGCATCATTCCCTCGCGGGTGCGCTGGCGCAAAAAACCGATTTGCGATTCGTCGCGCGGCACGGGATATTGCGGGAACTGGTAGCCCAGATCGTTCAGCGTGAATTGCAAGCGCGAAGAGAGGGCTTGGGTGTTGGCAATAGCTTCGGGAAGATCCGCAAACAACCTCGACATTTCCGCGGGGGATTTCAAATAACGCTCGGAATTGCCCGCGAGGAGGCGCCCCGCGGCTTGCAGCGTGCGATGGTGGCGAATGCAGGTGAAGACGTCGAGCACTTCGTGCGCTGGCGTCTGCGCGTAACAGACGCCGTTGGTCGCCAGCAATGGCAAATGCAATTGGCGCGCAATCTCCAGCGCGGCTTGATTGCGCCATTCTTCTTCGCGCCGGGAATGGCGCTGCAATTCAATATAGACATTGTGGCGGCCAAAAATTTCGCGGAGTTGCCCGGCGCATTCGATTCCGCGTGCGATTCCTCCGTGGATCAGCGCATGCGCCAGAGGCCCTTCATCGCCGCCCGTCAGGCAGATGAGGCCAGTCGCTTTTTCTGCGGCTTCTTCAGCGGAAACGCAGCCCTCGCCTTTGCGCGCGCGCAATTTCATCCGCGTGATCAGTTGGCAAAGATTTCGGTAGCCGGCGGCGGAATCGGCGAGCAAGGAATAGCGCCATCCGGCCGTGGATGTGACTTCCGCCCCGATGTGCGCGCGAAGCGACATTTTCCTTGCGGCCAGATGAAAGCGCGGCGCGCCGTAAACGCCGTCGCGATCGAGCAACGCCATCGCGGGCATATCGTATTGCGCGCACGCGCCGGCCAATTCTTCGGGCAAGGAAGCGCCTTCGAGAAAACTGAATGCCGAGCGCGCATGAAGCTCGATGTAAGTCATCGCGCAAATCAGTCGTAAATTCCACGCACGAACCAACTCCGGCGAATCGCGTCGTAATAAACGCGATAGAGCCCGCGCTGCGGGCATCGAGCGGAGTTTCGTTCCCGGCGGATGACGGGCGAAGAATGAAAATGAATTTCCAGGTCCCATTCGTCGTGCTGCCAGGGATCCTCCTGCCACCAATCTCCGGAAGTGCGCCACGGGCCGGAGGCGGCAACCACTTCGCCGCGCAAACCACGAAACGAAATGCGCGCCGGATACCCTTCGCGCAGTTCGACTGTAACCGGCAACGAAGGCCTGAAAGCGCGGAATGCCGTCGCTGCCTTGCGGAAATTGCGACGCAGCGGAGATTCATCGCGCGAAGGGACGAACTGGCGTATGCGAAATTCGCCCGGGCGATGCGTGTCCACTAATTCGGGCGAACCGACATTCGCATCGCCGACCAGATGCGTAAGGCGCGCGATCGTCAGCTCCAATTTCTCCGGATCGGGAGAGCTGGGAAGAAACAATCCGCCCTGAGCAGTGCGCTGGCGCGCGGGATCAACGGCAAGTGAAATTTTAAGAATCGGCGCTTGCGGAGGATTGCATTGCAATTGCAGCCGAAGCAATCGCAGAAGCATTTTGGAATCGCGCATGGGCACAGGCAGGGTCAAAACCTTTTCATAAATGCCGGGCGCGGGCTTGTGGCGAGGATTCTCGTCCAAAGAGCGGGAATGTTTCTCTGGCGAGCGCTCTAAATCGAATCGCACGCGAAGGGCTCCAGCGGCGAGCGACCGCGCCGTCAGGCGCGCGCACAATTGATCGAGCAAACGGCCGAGCAGGAACGCCAAAGGCTCGAGCTCCGCGACGCCATAATCGAGCGGCATTTCTTCTTCAAAGCAAACGGATGGCTCGGCGAGCACGAGCGAGCGCAAACTCGCGCCGCGCGCCAATTCGTGCAGGCGTATTCCTTCCTGGCCGAGACGTTCCGAAAGCTGCAAAAGAGGCAACGCCGCCAATGCCGCGCAAGTGCGCACGCCCCAGCGCTCCAGCGTTTCAAGAACTTCCACGGACGGTGAAAGCACGCCAACCGGCAAGCGCCCTAGCCGCAGCGCTTCCTCGCCAGCAGGAATCAAACTAATTCCCGGAAACCCGCGCGCGGCCAGGATGGCTGCTTCAATAGAAGAAGAGGCGGCGACGTTTACGAGCAGCCGGAATCCTTCGGCGCGCCGCGCCAGCTGATTCGCCACGTTTTCTTCCGTGCCGAACAAAGAAGCAAGGCCGGCAAGATCCAGGACGATCGTGTCCGGCGCGGTATCTTCCACGCGCGGGGAAAAGGACCAGCCGAGGTCGAGCAAAGTTGCATGAGCGGCTCTTTCCTGCTCTCGAGAGCGGTTGCGAATTTCGACGCCGCGGAATTGCGCTGCTTGCGATTTGGCCATGTGCAACTGAATTCCCGCGTTCATGGCGGCTTCGCTCGCTGCCACAACTTTCTCGAGCGGAGGATTTCCATCAACAAGCGCGATCGCGCGATGGCGAAGCTCAGGTTCGCCGTGCGCGCCGGCCCATGCTTCCCCGCGCACGATGGATTGCACCAGAAAATCGGGAACGTGGATGGAAGCGAAGGCCATGGAAATTCATTTGCCAATGGGAGAAGTGCGGCGGCGAAATCCTCACTCTCGTGTTTGGGGGTCTTTCGGCCGCGGGTCAATCCGTAAATTGCCCGTGCCATTCCAAATTGCTTTTGTTTCGAAACTTCCCGTTTCACCGCTGGCGCATGCGAACGCGGAACCATTGGAAACACGCGCCACAACGGCCGGCTGAATGCGTGAGCGGAGCACTTCAGCGCGAACATCAAAACCATCCAGCAGCCGCGCAAACGGATGCACGCAAAGATTGGCCGCGTGATTTTCCAGCGTGGCCAGCCAGCGCGCGGGCTCGGAGCCAAGCCGAAGAACCAGCGAAGCGCAGGTCTTGGCATTGGGCTCCTGGTCGAGAACCACCAGAATTGCCGGCGTATCCTCCACGCCGCGCCGAAAGCGGAACCACGCATTCAGCGGAACGTGGCGAACAGTTTCAGGGGCGATCTCGCTCAAATCCACGGCGATCAAACCGAAACCGCGGCTCTGCAAAAGCAAATCCGTTGCGCGCAGTGCCTGTTCGATGTTCCGGCAGCGAACCCAGAGCAATTGCTTCAGCTCCACTCCCGCCGCTTCGGCGGAATGCGGATCGAAATTATCGCTGCCATCGATCAGTACGCACGCTTCCGCATGAGCCGTTCGCGATGCCAAAGCCGAGAGAAGAAAACTGGTGCGCCCGGAGCATGGCGGCCCGCAAATTTCCGTCAAGCCGCCGCGCGGCAGGCCTCCGGCCAGTAAATCGATTTCTTCAATGCCGCTGGGAACTGTTTCGATGATTTTGTGATCACGATAGTCAAAAGGCGCGGAGGCGCGGCCGCGAAGATCGAATTCGACTTTGGCGCGTAGGGCAGCGATGTTCTGGGCCATGGCGGAATCCTGGCGAGGAGGGAAGAGAATTTATCTTCGCTTTTTCTTCGCCTATATGAGAGTATGCGGATCGAAGCGGGCGTTGTCAAGATCGAGTGTCGAGCCCGGTGCGCGGGTAGCCATAAAATGGATTTGGCTTGATCGTCCGGCGATTGGAATGCTAGCGCGCTTTTGCTTCTCGATTAAAATTCTAGGACAATAGCCGCACATCCAAATAGTAAAGGACAACTGCTTTTGCCGATCGCGCCCGTGAACCCGTCTCTTGAGAATCTTCCGCCGCCTGCCGCGCTCGATTGGGCGCATCCGCTCGTTCGTGAATGGTTCGAGCGAAAGTTCGGCACGCCTACCGAGCCGCAAGAGCAGGGCTGGCCGCATATCCTCGCGGAAAAAGACACGTTGATTTGCGCGCCCACTGGTTCCGGCAAAACGCTGGCTGCGTTTCTCGCTTGCATCGACCGGCTCGTGCGCAAAGCGCTTACCGGCGAGCTTCGGGACGAAATCGAAGTGGTCTACGTGTCGCCGCTGAAGGCGCTCGGAAACGACATCCAAAAAAACCTGGAAATACCGCTGGGCGAAATTTTGCAGCTCGCGGGCCAGCGCGGCTTTTTGATGCCGGAGATTCGCGCGGCGGTCCGTACCGGCGATACCTTGATGCACGAGCGCCGGGCGATGCAGAAGCGGCCGCCGCACATTCTGGTAACCACCCCGGAATCGCTCTACATTCTGCTGACGGCGGCGAAAAGCCGCGAACTTTTACGCACGGTCAAAACCGTCATCGTTGACGAAATTCACGCCGTTGCCGACGACAAGCGCGGAACGCATCTCGCGCTTTCTCTCGAACGCCTTGACGCGCTCGCGGCAAAGCGTTCCGCACGCATTGGGCTTTCCGCAACGCAGCAGCCAATCGAACTGGTGGGTCAGTTTCTTGTCGGAAACGGGAGCCCCGCGCCGACCATCGTGCAAATCGCGCAGCGCCGCGAGTTCGATCTCGCCGTTGAAGTGCCGGGCAGCGAACTTGGCCCCGTGGCTTCCAGCGAAATGTGGGAGGAAATCTACCGCCGCATCGCGGAGTTGGTGCAGCAGCATCGCTCCACGCTGATCTTCGTCAACACGCGCCGGTTGGCGGAGCGCGTGGCTCATCATCTGGCAGGCCTGCTCGGCGAAGATGCTGTCGCGTCGCATCACGGCAGTTTGTCGCGGCAGCGCCGGCTTGCCGTGGAAAGCAAGCTGAAGGCGGGAGAAATTCGCGCGCTCGTCGCGACGGCGTCGCTGGAATTGGGAATCGATATTGGTGCCGTGGACCTGGTCTGCCAGATTGGCTCGCCGCGGGCGATTGGCGTCGGTTTGCAACGCGTGGGGCGCGCGGGCCACTGGCGCGGAGCAATTCCCAAAGGCCGGTTGTTCGCAACCACGCGCGACGAATTGCTGGAATGCGCGGCCCTGGTGCGTTCGATACGCCTTGGTTTGCTCGATCGCATTCTGATTCCCGAATGCCCGCTCGATGTGCTCGCGCAACAGATCGTCGCCGAGTGTGCGGCGCAGGAATGGCAGGAAGACGGTTTGTTCGCGCTGGTCAGGCGCGCGTACTCCTACCGCAATCTGTCTCGAAAGGAATTCGATGAAGTCGTCGGGACGCTCGCGAATGGAATTGCGTCGCGTCGCGGGCGCTACAGTGCGTATCTGTATCGCGACGGGGTAAATAAACGCCTGCGCGCGCGCCGCGGCAGCCGCCTCGCCGCAATCACCAGCGGCGGTGCAATCCCGGACAATGCGCTTTACACCGTAATCGCGGAGCCCGAACACATTACCGTTGGCACTGTCGATGAAGATTTCGCCGTGGAAAGTTTGCGTGGCGACATCATCTTGCTGGGCAACGCTTCCTGGCGGATTCGGCGCGTGCAGTCGGGATCGGTGCTGGTGGAGGACGCCAACGGTGCGCCGCCAAATGTGCCCTTCTGGCGCGGCGAAGCTCCTTCCCGCACGCCGGAGCTTTCCGAGCAAGTGGCGGAAGTTCGGCGGAAAATCGATTCGCTCACCGAAAATATGGCGCCCGGCCCCATTCGCGGCGTTGTGTCGCAGGCCAATGCGGCGGTCGATTGGCTGATGCGGGAATGCGGCCTCGACCGTTCGGGCGCGGAACAGGCAGTCGAATACGTCATCGCTGGCCGCGCCGTGTTGCGCGCCGTGCCAACCCAGCAAACCATTATCGCCGAGCGATTCTTCGACGAGAGCGGCGGCATGCAGTTGGTGATTCACGCGCCGTTTGGCGGGTGCATCAACAAAGCCTGGGGACTGGCGCTGCGCAAGCGTTTCTGCCGCTCGTTCAATTTCGAATTGCAGGCTGCGGCCACCGACGATGGCCTGAATATCTCGCTTGGCGAGCAGCACAGCTTTCCTCTCGCGGATGTATTTCACTTTCTGCAATCGGCGACCGTGGAGGACTTGCTGTCGCAGGCCGTACTGACTTCCCCGATTTTCGCGACGCGCTGGCGATGGGCCGCCGGCCGCGCGCTGGCATTGCTGCGCTTTCAGGGCGGGAAAAAAGTGCCTCCGCAAATTCAGCGCATGCGTTCCGATGATTTGCTCGCCGGCGTGTTCCCGCAAGCGCTGGCCTGCCAGGAGAATATTTCCGGCGACATCATGATTCCCGATCATCCGCTCGTGCGCGAAACCATGAAGGACGCGCTGACGGAGGCGATGGATATCGAAGGCCTCAAGAACATATTGGATGCGATGTCTTCCGGACGCATTCACTGTGTCGCCGTCGACACGCCCGTGCCGTCGCAATTTTCGCATGAGATTTTGAATGCGAATCCCTACGCGTTTCTCGATGACGCCCCGCTCGAGGAACGCCGCGCGCGCGCCGTCGAAATGCGGCGAATGCTGCCGGAGGCGGTGTTGTCGGAGATTGGCCGCCTGGACCCTGCGGCCATTGCGGAAGTCCGTGAAGAGGCGTGGCCCGATGTGCGTGACGCGGATGAGCTTCATGACGCTCTGCAAACGCTGATCGCGCTGCCGGAATCCGCGAATGGCGCATCTCCGCTCGCCAGCATGCTCACCAGTTCTATCCGCGGCTGGACGAACTATTTTTCAGTCCTCGCTGCTAACCAACGTGCCGCACGCGCTTCCGCAGGCGGCCGGACGTACTGGGTCGCGGCGGAGAAAGCCAAAAGTTTCGGCGCGCTTTTCCCCGCCGCGCGCTGGGACGCGCCACTTCCGGATGTGGAGACGGATGCGCCTTCGCGCGAAGATGCGCTCGCCGCTTGCCTCACGGGTTGGATGGCGCATGGTGGTCCCGTGACCGCGCAAGAACTCAGCAGCGTCCTCGGAATTGCCGCCCCGGAAATCGATCAGGCTCTTTTGCGCCTCGAAGCGAGCGGCTCGATCCTGCGCGGCCAGTTTGCCGGAGCTTCTGGAGGCAAAACGGAATGGTGCGACCGCCGGTTGCTCGCGCGAATTCATCGCCTCACGCTCGGCGCGCTGCGCAAGGAAATCCAGCCCGTCACCGCTGCGCAGTTCATGCGCTGGCTGTTGCGCTGGCAGCACGTCGCACCCGGAACGCAGGTCTTCGGCGAACGCGGCACGCTCGAAATTCTGCGGCAGTTGCAAGGATTCGAAGCGCCCGCGAACGCGTGGGAGCGGGAGATTCTCGCGCGTAGAATCGCGAACTACGATCCCACGGCGCTGGATCAACTTTGCTTGACGGGCGCTGTGGGATGGGGGCGACTCTCTCCTCATCCGGCCACTTTGGCGGAGCAAAATGGAGCGAATCGCCGCGTGATTCCCACAAGCGTCGCGCCTATTGCATTTTTCATCCGCGAAGACGCCGACTGGATGGTTCTGCAGCGCGCCGAAGGTGACGCCGCTGGTGATGCCGATGCTCCGCGCGGGCTGAGCCGCAACGCGCGCGACATTTTGATTTACCTGCGGCAGCGCGGCGCTTCGTTTTTTGCCGATATCGTTCGCGGCACGGGGAAGCTCAAGGCCGAAGCGGAAATGGCGCTCTGGGAATTGGTGACCGCGGGGATGATCACGGCGGACGGTTTCGATAATATCCGCGCCCTGATTGATTTGAAGCGCCGCTCCGGCCATGGCCGCGGCCACAACGCGCGCCCGCGGCACAGCCTGGGACGCTGGTCGCTGCTCCATGCCAGCGAAGCCCCCGAGCGAACGCGCACGGTGGAAGCAACGTGCTGGATGCTTCTCAAAAGGTATGGCGTGGTTTTTCGCGAAGTGGTCGCGCGGGAAAGCATCGTTCCGCGCTGGCGTGAACTGCTGATTGCGTTTCGCCGGCTGGAAGACCGCGGCGAAATACGCGGCGGCCGTTTCGTCAGCGGTTTTCTGGGAGAGCAATTTGCTCTGCCTGTGGCTGTCGAATCCGTACGCGCCATGAGAAAAAACGAGGCTTCCGGCGAAATCGTTGCCGTATCGGCGGCTGATCCGTTGAATCTTGTCGGGATTTTATTGCCGGGCGAGCGCGTCGCGGCGAATTCTGGAAAAATCGTCACGCTGCGCGATGGCGCGCCCATCGCGCTGGCCGAATCCGCCGCAAAATTCGCCGGCGGCATCGCTGTGTGAACCATTCGCCACGCTGCCGGCCACTGCCGCGTTAGCGTCCGCGATGCGCTTGGCCGAATCCTAGCGGCGCAGCTGCGCGCTCGCCTCCAGCAGTTTTTCCAGCTCGGACTCTGCGTTTGTTCGCCTCGGCAAATACCCCTTCGCCACAAGCAGCTCCGCGTTCAGGATCGCGGCTCCGGCCGCTCCGCGAATCGCATTGTGCGAGAGCACCGTGAATTTGAAGCCCGCGAGCGGGCACGGACGGATTCTGCCAATCACCACGGTCATGCCGTTGTCGGTGTTGCGATCCAGGCGCGGCTGCGGCCGGTCACGCTCATCCTGCAGCGTGATCGGATGCCTCGGCGCGGAGGGCAGATTCAGCCGCTGCGGCTCGCCCGTGAAATTGCGCAACGCTTCGCGAACGTCAGCCACGGTAGTTTTCCGCTTCAGCCGGACGGAAACCGATTCCATGTGTCCATCGAGCACCGCCACGCGATTGCACTGCGCGCTGACGCGGAAATCCGCCGGGACGAAATGTTGCCCATCGAGTCTTCCCAGGATTTTCTGCGGCTCGGCTTCGAGTTTCTCTTCCTCGCCGCTGATGTAGGGAATCACGTTGTCGTGGATCGCCCCTGCCGAAACTCCCGAATGCCCTGCGCCGGAAATCGCCTGCATGGTGGCGACAAAAACTTCCGAGACTCCGAACGCATCTTCCAGCGGTTTCAGTGCGATCGAAAGGCCGATCACCGCGCAATTGGGATTCGTCGCAATAAACCCGGTGGAATATTGCCGCGCCGCCTGCTGCTGCGGAAGGATCGCGGCGTGCTCCGGGTTGACTTCCGGAATCAGCAGTGGAACGTCCGCATCCATGCGGTGGTTGCGGCTATTGCTGATCACCGGGTAGCCCGCCCGCGCAAAAGCTTCTTCCGCGGCGCCCGCTACGGAAGAATCGAGGCCCGAGAACACAAAGTCGCACGCGAGCGTCGACTGCAAATCCTTGACCACGAGGTTCCGCGCCATTTTCGGCAGAGCCGATTCCAGCCGCCAGGTTGCGGCGTCCGCATAGCGCTTTCCGGCGGAGCGCTCCGACGCGACGACTTCGGCGACTTCAAACCAGGGATGACTCTCGAGTAGCTGCATAAACCGCTGCCCGACTGCTCCCGTAGCCCCCAGTATCCCGACTCGATATTTCTCCACTGCCTGGTCTCCTCCAATTTTCAGAATGTTCCTTTAGATGCGAACAGCGCGCGAATCGCTCGGCCCTAAAAACAGAAAAACCCACCGGCCAGGTCATTTTGGCGGTGGGTTTGAGCCTTACGGATTGCGGTTGTCTTAGCTCTGCAAACCCTCCCCGCCAGAATGCGGACGCATCTTAAGATGCGTGCAAATCATTCGCTTTTTCGGACAAGGATGCAGCATGACGGGCAACAGTGTAACGATCTGCCTCTCGCATCACAACGTTTTTCAGCGAACGGGCCGAAATCGGCGCGGAATGGCGCGGCAGAAACACCGAATATGATGCGCACGGGCGCGCTGCATCGCGGCGCTTCTGCCGATGCTTCCCGCGCCGGCCGCTCGAATGGCTTGCTGAGAAACCCCATTCGCTGTCATCCCGAGCCGCCATGCGGCGAGCCTGCCTGCCGCAGGCAGGGGATCTGCATTTTCCTCAGATTTCAGTAAACTGCGGCCCTCTCGTGTAGCCGGAATGACAACCAAGCGCGCTTTTTCAACAAGGGGCTAAAGTCGATGGAGATCCGCGCGGGCCAATCTCCATTAGCTGCAGTTTGATCCATTCGCATTCCGACCCTTGAAGGGCGCCTTTTTTTGCCGTATCATGATCAAACCTTCAGACTCAGATCCTTCCGATCTGAGTCTCATGAAGAGTGGCCGAGGGAACAGGCCCGAGGACGCCACGGCAACCGGGTGCGGCGCATCGCCGAACCGCGGTGCCAAATCCTGCCCCGAGTCGCGGGGGACATGAGACTTATGCATTCGAGCATTTTGCGTCTCTTCCCAGACTCGGCCATCACTCCGCTTTTTCGCGGCGCGGCGGCCCGAGGCCGCAATTCAACCTCGGCGTGAGTGAGGAAAAAGAAATGGCTCCGTTATTTCAATTGCGCTGCCGTGAATGCGGACGATCGCTGGGAAACGGCCCCATCGTGCTCTGCGAGGAATGTTTTTCCCCGGTTGAGGTCGCTTACGATTTGAACGCCGTGCGCGAATGCCTTACGCGCGAAAAAATCGCCGCGCGGCCCGCAAACATCTGGCGCTATGCCGAACTGCTGCCCGTTGCGCCCGAAAATCGCTCGGAGCTGCCCGTCGGGTTTACGCCGCTCGTCCCTGCGCCGAGGCTCGGTCCGCGAATCGGCTCGCATCGCCTGTACCTGAAAAACGACGCCGCGTGTTTTCCCACGCTCTCTTTCAAGGACCGCGTGGTCGCCATTGCCCTCGCTCAGGCCAAGGCGTTTGGATTCGGTGTGGTGGGATGTTCTTCCACCGGCAATCTTGCCAATGCCGTCGCCGCGCAAGCGGTAAGAAACGGCCTCGACGCATGGATCTTTATTCCCGCCGATCTCGAGCCCGCAAAAATTCTCGGCACGGAGATATTCGGCGCGCGCGTGATCCGCATCGCGGGAAACTACGACCAGGTGAACCGGCTGTGCGCGCAGATCGCCGAGCGCTACCAATGGGGTTTTGTAAACGTCAATTTGCGCCCGTATTACGCGGAAGGCTCAAAAACTGTCGGCTTCGAAATTGCCGAGCAACTCGGATGGCATTTGCCGGATAACGTTGTCGTGCCCATGGCCGGCGGCGCGCTCATCACGAAAATCTCCAAAGCCTTTCAGGAATTGAGCGAACTAGGGTTTGTCGAGGCCAAGCCCGTGAAATTCTTTGGCGCGCAAGCGACGGGGTGTTCGCCGATCTCGACCGCGATTAAGAACCGCGCGGAAGAAATCGATCCACAAAGGCCCAGGACGATTTGCCGGTCGCTCGCCATTGGTAATCCCGCCGACGGCTACAATGCGCTAAAGACCATCCGTTCGAGCGAAGGGTGGGCCGAGGACGCCAGCGATCCGGAAATTGTCGCGGGCATCCGCCTGCTGGCCGAAACGGAAGGCATTTTCGCGGAAACGGCCGGCGGAGTAACCGTGGCGGCGGCGAAAAGCCTTTTCGCCCAAGGAAGGCTGCGCGCCGATGAAACCACCGTGCTGTGCATCACGGGAAACGGATTAAAGACGACGGATGCGCTGGCGGGCAAATTCACCGAAACGCCGGCCATTGAGCCTAAGCTGGCTGCCTTTGAAGCCTATCTCGCGGAAGTTGGCGCGCCCGTGGCCGGCGATTGAAATGCCGGACACTGCAACGGCAATCGTACCGGCAACATCGGCCAATCTAGGCTGCGCCTTTGACTGCGCCGCGCTCGCGCTGAATCTCTATTTGCATGTGCGCGCCACGCGGAATCCGCATCGCCTCGAAATTGTCTATCAAGGACCCCGGCCAGAGTCGATTCCGAGCGGCGATCCGAATCTGGTGGTCCGGGGAATTCGCGCGGTCGCGGAATGGGGAGGTACCGCCGTTCCGACGGCCAGAATTGAAATCGACAACGAAATTCCCGTCGGGTCCGGGCTTGGCTCCAGCGCCGCGGCGATTGTGGCCGGGATTCTGGTGGGGGCGCGAATCTGCGGCGTCAGTCCCAGCGCGGACACGATAATTCGCCTCGCCGCCGGCATCGAGGGGCATCCTGACAATGTTGCGGCCGCCTATTACGGCGGCCTCGTCGTCTGTGCCCAGCGCGAAAACTCGGGTGACGTGCTGACTCTCAAAGCCGAAGTGCCGCAAGATTTGGAATTCATCGCCGTGATCCCGGCCATCGGCATGCCCACCGCACAATCTCGCGCCGTTTTGCCTTCGGCGTACAGCCGCGCGGCCGTGGTTCACAATCTTCAGCGCACGGCTTTGTTTGTGGCTTCTGTGTTTTCCGGCCGTTTTGATCTGCAACCCGAGTTTTTCCGCGATCGCCTCCACCAGCCGTATCGTTGCAGCCTCATTCCCGGACTCGAAGAGTGCCTAAAGCTGAGTCACCCGGATTTAATCGGAGTACTTCTCAGCGGGGCAGGCTCCGCGGTCCTGGCAATTGCTCGAAAAAATGCCGCGGAAGTTGCCGCACTTCTCGTCGCGGAGTTCAATCACCATGGCGTTGCGGCGCAGCCGCTGTTCCTCAAGGCCGAGAATCGCGGCGCGCGCGATTCCTCCGCCGCGAGCAGCGCTGGATCGTAATCGAGCCACGAACGACCGCTTTCGAATGCGTGCGCCGGTTTTCCTGTCACGCAATCGCCGCCTGAAAATGTGATACCTTTCGCACGTCTGCGGCGCCGGCAAACCACGCGTGCGAGCCTACCTTCAGTGTACGGAACCAGCCTGCGAGAAGAAGCAGGATGAAAATCAGCAGGGCCATCGCTGCACGTTTTGCGGCGGCCTACTCGAAGTAAATTACGATTTCGAGCCGACTCCGCCAGACATGCTGCGCTCTGTTTGGCGGCAGCGCCGGCTCGGCAACGAGCCAATCGCGTCGCATCCAAGCGCGAATCGCCGGCCAGCAACTCGCTCCATTCGTTTGTCTGGATTCTGCGGTGATCAAAATCCCGGCAGCGCCGTAATCCCTTTGCCTTCGGTGCATTCATAGAGCTTGCCCATAGCGAGATTCTTGTATTCTTCCGTTCTGCCGCTCGGCCAGTCGATGACCACGCGCTCGATGCCTTCGCGCTTCCCCACTCCAAACGTCACCGGCAGCTCCGATTGCGACAAATAACTCGACCCGCTCCTCACCATGCGGGCTTGCGTTGCCCGGCCATTGAAAATCCGCACATGCGCTCCAATGGCGTCCCGATTCGACTTCGTGCCAACCAAACGAAAACGAATACTGCGGTTTCCGGAGAGCTGATCGTTCCGGAACAGATGGGCGAAGCTGTTATTCGTGGTCATCAGCAGATCGACATCCCCATCCCGGTCGAAATCCCCGTAGCAAAGCCCGCGCCCGACCTTCGGCTGCCTGAATGCCGCGCCAGCCTCGGACGCAACGTCGTGGAAATCGCCGTGCCCGTTGTTCAGAAAGAGCTGCGGCGGTTGCGCGTAGCCGACGTTGCCGCGAATGTTCCGAACCGTCTCGTCGATGTGCCCGTTCGCGACAATCAGATCCACGGCTCCGTCCAGGTTCGCATCCGCGAAGACGCAGCCGAATCCCAGCGTGTTCTTCGATGGCTCGCCGACGCCCGCCTGAATCGCCACGTCTTCATACATCCCATGCCCAATGGATCGGTACAGCCCGATCATTTCATCATCAAAGTTTGTGATCGCGATTCCCGGAAAGCCCGTGCCCTCGAAATCGGCCACGTCCACGCCCATTCCAGCGCGCGCTTTTCCGTCATTGCTGAAGGCTACTCCCGCTTCCACCGCAACGTCCTTGAATGTGCCGTTGCGCTGATTGCGATACAGCTTGTTGGGCTGCGTGTCGTTGGTCACCAGCAGGTCCGGCCAGCCGTCTCGATCGTAATCGAGCATCGCCACGCCCAGCGACTTCGAACTCGTATCGAAAATTCCGCTCGTTGCCGTCACGTCTTCGAACGTTCCGTTCCCTCGATTGCGAAACAGCCAGCACGTTTCGCCTCGATACGCTTCCGGCGTGCAATAGGATTTATGCACTCCGTCCAGACTGCAGAACACGTCGTCCTGCATCGACCATTTCACGTAATTGCACACAAAGAGATCCAGCATGCCGTCGCGATCGAAATCGAACCATAACGCGGACGTGCTGAAACTCTCCCTTCCGCTCAGCCCGCTCTCACGCGTGACGTCCACGAATGTTCCTCGCCCCGTATTTTTGAAAAGATGATTTTGCCCCACGCACGTCACGAAAATGTCCGGGAAGCCATCGTTGTTGTAATCGCCGATGGTTGCCCCCATCCCGTATAGCTCCGTGTCCAGCCCGGCGCGCCGCGTGACGTCGGTAAAAGTCCCGTTGCGATTATTCCGATACAGTTTCATCGTCGAGCGCCGCCGTCTGTGGCCCGGCCAATCCATGCTGTTGATTAGAAGAATGTCCGGCCAGCCATCCGCGTCATAATCAATGAAAGCGCATCCGGAGCCCATCGTCTCCGGCAGAAGTTTTCCTCCATACGCGCCGGTGTAGTGCTCAAATTCAATCCCCGCCGGCGACGTTACATCCACCATTCGAAATCCCGGGCGCAATGCCTGCGGTGGAGAAATGCCGAACAGATCGTCGGCGAGTGCGCGCGCCGGGTACGCGGCGCCGGCAAGCCCTAGCAAAAACTCCCTTCGATTCATGAAATGTTCACCAATCCATTGCGAATGGCATACACCACCAGCTCCGCGGTCTTGTGAATTCCCAAAGTGTCCATGATGTTGGCGCGGTGAACCGACACGGTATTCACGCTCAGATCGAGGTGGCTGGCAATTTCCTTGTTCGATTTGCCGCTGACGATCAGTTGCAGGATCTCAAGCTCGCGCGGCGTCAGGCCCGCATTGCGCTCTCCCTTCAACGTCGCCGCATGCACCAGCTGTGGGGACAATACGATTTCTCCTTGCACGGCTCGCCGGATGGCGGTCGCGAGCTCCATATCCACCGCGCTTTTCAGGACGTATCCGCATGCACCGGCATCGAGCGCCTGACGAACCAGCGTATTTTCCGAGTGCATGCTCAGCATCAGCACCAGAGTTTGTGCCGAAAATTCCAGAATGCGCCGTGTCGCCTCGATCCCGTTCATGCCCGGAAGCGCGCAATCCATCACGATTACCCGCGGCCGCAGTTCTTTGGCCAGGCGGATTGCTTCCTCGCCCGCGCTGGCCTCCCCAACCACCACAATATCCGGTTCATCATCGAGCATCCTCCGGAACCCACGGCGCACGAGCGCGTGGTCATCCACAAGCAGCACGGAAATTTTATCGGACATGCGAATCTGCCATCCCTCTCGGCACTCGCAGACGGACTAACGTCCCGCCTTGCGAAGGCCGAACAAATTCGACCACACCGTTCAGGAGCACCGCGCGCTCGCGCATCGCCACCAAGCCGATCCCCGTCCTTTTACCCTGTGCGCCAAGTCCAGCGCCGTGATCCTCGATCTCCAGTTCCAGAGTGTCCGGCAAGTAGCGCAACCGCACCCACGCTTCACGGGCGCCGGAATGTCGCGCCACGTTGTTCAGCGCTTCCTGCAGGATTCGATAAATATTCACGGCCGCGCTGGCGTCCAGCGCAAAAGGGGTGCCTGTTTTCTCGTACTTTACCGCAATCCCTGTTTGCTTCTCGACGGTCGGAATATACCAGTCCAGTGTGCTTTCCAGGCCCGCCTCGTCCAGCATCACCGGATGCAGCGCCTGGGAAAGCGAGCGCAGATTGTCCAGGGTGCGTTGCGTGATGTCGCGAACCTCATGCAGATCGGTTCGCAGCGAGGATCCATCGGGTATCTGCTTTTCCGAGCGGCTCAGAAGAGATCCGATGGCCGTCAGCACCTGGCCGAACTCGTCGTGCAGTTCCCGGGAAATGTAGCGCAACGTGGATTCCTGCGTGGAGATCAATTTCTGCGCCAGCTCGCTGCGCTGGTTTGAGACTGTTCCCAGTTGCGCGAACAGCCGGCGATTCGCGCGGATCACATAGAGGCTGGTGACCAAAATCGCGATCAGAATTGCCGTCAGAAAAAAATAAACTTGTCGTTGGACGCGATCGTAGATCCTCCCAACTTGCCGCGCGGCTTGCTCCTCTCCCTCGTTGTTCTGCACCAGTTGGCGCGCCACGGCCGCCGTCAGCGACGCCTGCCGCGCTTGCAGCGAAATGCGAATTTGCTCGCGCGCGGCCGCGTCGTTGCCGTTTCGCGCCAGCGAGAACGTGCGATCGACCGCGTCCCAAAATTGCGAAAAGGAATTCGCCAGATAATGTATCTGTTCCGGTGTGCGCCGCACGGTCGCGAACTCGCCTTCGAGCCGCAGCGCGTCGTTCAGATCATCATGGATTTGCTCGAATTGCGCGGACCATGCCGTCAGAGGGTACGGTTCGTCGTTCGCCAGCATGTCGCGCATCGCCAGGCCCAGCGAATTCAAATCATTCTGAATGCGCAGCAACTGCAGGGAATCCTTGCGGTACTCATCGGCCAGATTGCGCTGCAGCTCGCGCAAGTGGGAGATTTGCACCGTGGTGTACCACGAATAGGCGACCACGGCGGCCAGCGTGATCATCAGGCCAAGGAAAAGTCCGAAGGTCGGAGAGCGGTGCGGCGTGCGCGGCACCATCCGAGAATATAACGCGCGTTTGCTAGATTCCAATGTCGCGCTCATCGAGGCACTGTCCCGCGTCCGAACCGCTATGGTCCTTGCTTGCGATATTGGAAACGATAGCTGCTCGGCGCGTTGCCGGAGACGGCGCGCGTGTTGTCAAAGAGCATGTACTCCAGGTGGCGCGTGTCCTCGGGGTAGCTGATGCCTTGCGGGTAGGGATAGGAACGGAGCGTGTAAATCGGCAACGGGCTGACCGTCGCTCCCAGGTCGGCGTAAAAATCCATATCTTTGTCGAATCCGTCCGCATGGAAGAAATAGTCGCGCACCCAGCCGCGCGGCAGTTTCGGCAGCGAGGATGGATCAAAATCGAGAGCCACCTCGTCGCCAGAGCCGAAGATCACGTATTCTTCGTCGGCCCGCGTGAGCAGCGCGCGCACGTCGCCATAGCGCGTGTAGTTTCCCGCCTGCCGCGCGTACGGCCCCGTCTTGCTGACTTCGTTGTAGATGTAGCTCAGATCGCCGGGCGTGCTCCCCTCCACGTATTTGGGATAGCCGCGATATTCCAGCCGCGCGCCACCCAGCGGAACCTTGGAAACTCGATACGGCGTATCTGCCGCGGAATTGTCGATGCGAATGCGATCCCAGTAAATCTTCAGATTCGTCACAATGCGAATCCGCCGCGTGCCCGGAGGAAGTTTCCCGGTCAGGTCGACGGTCATCGTGCGTTCCAGGCCCGCGGGAAATCCCATAGGATCCACCACGCACCGCCAATGGCCCGTCGCATCCAGCGCTTCCACGTACGGCGGAATCGGTTTGATTCCCGCTTGCCACGCCGCGTAGAGCGAACTCGCGGAAAAATAGTCCGTGAAGCCGTCGATCAATAGCCGCAGCGGACGCCGCGCGTTCCACTTCCCTAAATCCAGCTCCACCCAGTGCGGCTTCGCGAAGCCCGCGTAAGGCAGGCCCGTGAAGCCTTTCACGAATTCGTGATCGCGTTTCAGGAGCAGTGGCAGCACATTTTGCCCGCGATTGTCCCACGCGCCCGCCGGCGGATGCACATCGCGGCTGGCAATCACCCGGAACGCCGGGAACGGCGGATTCATCGCGAAACGCGCGTTCGGATAGACCTCGACGCCCGCCGGATGGTCCACCGCCAGCAGCTGAACCCGGTCGAGATAGTCCAGCTCCTCCATCGGCTCCAGAAGCCGAAAATGCAAACGGCCATTTTTTGCCTGCACCGCCGCGCCGCTTACCTTCAGATACTCGCTTGGGTCCGGGATATTCCGCTCCCCGGGCGCGACCCAGTGGCCGATAATTCCCGCGCCGAGAATATCCGAAACGAATTGGAACTCGCGGCCATTCCACGCAAACAGAATCGGGCAGGAGCTGCCGCGGCGGTCAATCTCGGTAATCGTCTGCTTCGCATCCGCCGGCAGGTCAATTTCATCCTGCAGCACGCCCGTCGGCCATAACATCCGCACGATGCCGGCCCGTTTTGCGCCATCCAGGCCTACCGTGATAGTCGTGTCGCTCTGCCCCAGATAGCCTGACGCGGCGGGAATTTCCAGTTTTTGTTGCAGCGTGCCGGCAAAAATTTTGACGATTGTCCCGATCGCGCTCTTATTGTCATTGAGGCCCTGCAACGCCAGCTTCAGCCAGTGGTTGCGGTTTCCACCCACGTTGCGAAGCAGCACGGGCGTTCCGCCATTTTGCGTAATCAGCAGATCGGTGCCGCCGTCGCCAAAAAAATCAGCCGCCACGATCGAGCGCGGATGCGCCAGATGAACTCTGTCCAGCCCGGTATCTTTTGTAACGTCGCGGAAACCAACAGGCCCTTCGTTGCGCAGTAAAACGATATGGCCGCCGGTTGAATTTTCGCCCACGGCAGCCAGATCCATCCAGCCGTCGTTGTCGTAGTCAAGCGCCGCCACGCCCCAGCCGCGCGCCCAATCAACCTTGGGCAAATCGACCGGAACGAACTTCTTGCCATCGATGTTGCGCCACAGGGAAAGTCCCGGCGCGCCGTCATGCGTAAACGCCAGATCCATCCAGCCGTCTTTGTTGAAGTCGAAAGCCACTGCGCCCACGGCCGCTGCCGGCATCCGCGAAGCCCACGGCTGCTCCGCGTGGAACAACCCTTGGCGCGGATTGAGATAAACAAGCGGCGGCCCATCCATCGCGGTGATGACGAGGTCCACGGCCCGATCATTATTGACGTCGCTCGCCGTCGCTCCCCAGCTTGCGCCGGGGCCGCCCAGGCCGGTTTGTTCTGTCACCTGCGTAAATGTTCCGTTGCCATTGTTGCGCCAGAGTTCGTCGATGGGTTTCGATGCCGCTCCACCGCCGGACGAGCCTCGCTCATCTTTCGACGCGCGCGTGACGTAAAGATCCAGGTCGCCATCGTGATCGTAATCCACAAACGTCAGCCCCATGGCCTGCCCGGTCACGTGAATTCCGGCCGCCGCCGCCACGTCGCGAAACTTTCCGTTGCCTTCATTGTGGAACAGCGCGACTCCGCCATCGTAGCTGACGGCCAGATCGGGACGTCCATCATTGTCGTAATCGCCGGTCGTGCATCCCATTCCCGCTCCCGCGATCTGGATGTCCGATTGCCGCGTCACATCCGCGAATCGTCCGTTGCCGAGATTGTGGTAAAGGGCCGGATGGCCGCTGCCATCCGCATTCGCCAGAAATATGTCGGGACGCCCGTCGCCGTCGTAATCCAGGACGCAAGCTCCCGAGCCAAACGAAGCCGCCGCACCATTCTGATGCAGTTTCGGATCTGGACGAATTGCACGCGTGGGCAATCCGGACTCGGCGGTCACATTCACCCAATGCACGGGAATGGGCGGGGGAACCGGTTCGAGGCCGGGCGGAACCTGCTCCACGAGCGAATACTTCCCTTGATCGCCGTAGGTCATGCTCATCGGCGTGCCTATCTTCTTCGCGGTCTCATCCTGGAAGCGCGTCAGGAACTCGCGCGCGTGCGCCGTGTCGCCCGACCGTTGATAGGCCTGCGCGAGCGCGAATGCCGCCGACGCGTGAAAGGGATTCAATTTCAAAGCGGCGTCAAAAGCCGCAATCGCTTTCGGGTATTGGTGCAGCGCCATGTAATTCTGGCCAAGGAAGTATTGCGAATCGGCGTCACGAGGATCGAGAGCAATCACGCGCTCGAAATCCTGAGCGGACGCGCCCGGATGGCCAAGCGATTTCTCCAGCAGGCCCAGGTTGTACCACACGCGCGGATTCTTCGGCTCGCGCTTTTCGGCTTCGTTCAGGATCGCTTGCGCTTGCGGCAATTGCTCCAAAGCCAAAAGAGCGATGCCTTGGTTCAATCGCGCGGCGTAAAGCTTCGGATCCAGCGAGTAGGCTTTCTTGAACTTCTCGAGCGCGGTCTTCTGCTCCTGCCGATTCATGTATGCGACGCCGAGGTTATTCTGTTCGGCCGCCTCAATTCTTGCCGCTCCGCGCCCCGCTTGCGCGAAGACTGACGGCCGCGCGGCGAAAAAAATCGAGAGGCCCATGGCTATGCACGCGGCCAGCGCCACCAGCCAGCGCGACTTCCGGGCTATCTTTCGCTCTTCAGTCTTTTTCGTACGGTCGGGCGCCAACGATTCCACTTCCTTCTTTCACCGTGACGGTCTGGCCTGCCGCAATATCTTTCAGGCGATCCACATGGCCGCTGGGCCAATGAATTTCCATCTTGCTTACGCTCGTATTCTGGCCCAGGCCGAAAGTAAGAACAAGCTCGCTCGAGGACAGATAGCTCGAGCCGCTCGTCAGCATCTTATCCTGCGTCATGCCTCCCGCGGTCACGTCCACCACGGCTCCGATGCCATCGCGATTCGACCGCGTGCCGGCCAGCTTGACGCGCAAACTGTGATTCGTTCCGCCTTCATTGCGGAACAGAACGGCCGATCCCGGGTTCGTCGAAACCAAAATATCCAGCTTGCCGTTATTGTAGACATCCCCGTAGGCCGCTCCGCGCGCCACGCGCGGCACGTTGAACGATGCACCCGCCTCGCGCGTCGCATCCGCAAATGTTCCGTTGCCCAGATTGTGAAACAGCAGCGGCGGCTCCGCATAGTGAACGTCGCGCTGAACAGTTTGTATGTCGCGCTGAATATGCCCGTTCGCCACAAATATGTCCGGCCATCCGTCGTTGTCATAGTCGAAGAAAAAGCAGCCAAAGCCCAGCGTCAGCAAACTCGAGTGGCCAATTTCGGAATGCGGCGCTTCGTCCACGAACAACCCGTTGCGCTCATTGTGGTAGAGTGCCAGCATCTGGTTCGAAAAGTTGGAAACCAAAATGCTCGGATACCCGGAATGATCGTAGTCCGCAGAAGCCGCGCCCATCCCCGCGCGCGCCACGCCATCGTCGCTGAACCCCACGCCGGACATCACCGCCTTTTCTGTGAACGTGCCGTTCCCGTTGTTGATGTAGAGCTTGTTCGGCTGCGTATCGTTGCTGACGAAGATGTCCGGCCAGCCATCGTTATTGGCGTCTAGAATCGTGATGCCTAAACTTTTCGACGTCGGATCATAAAGCCCGGCCTGCTTCGTTACATCCGTGAACGTTCCATTGCCATTGTTGCGCCACAGGCGCAGGGATGTTCCGTGATAGGCCTGCGGAGTGCAATACGACTTGGTCCTGCCGTCCAGCGTGCAATAAATATCGGTCTTCGGCGTCCATCGAACATAATTCGCCACCAGCAAATCCAGTTTGCCGTCGCGATTGTAATCCACCCATGCCGCGCTGGTGCTGAACTCATTGGGTCCCCACAGGCCCGCCTGCTTGGTCACGTCCGTGAACGTGCCATTGCAATTGTTGCGGAACAGATGGCTTTGCCCAAGCGCCGTGACAAAAATGTCGTCGCAGCCATCGTTATTGTAATCGCCGACAGCCACGCCCATTCCGTACATCTCCACGTCGAGTCCCGCCTGGCGCGTCACGTCCGTGAACGTGCCATTGTGATTGTTCCGGTACAGCGCCATGTACGTGTGGCGCCGCACATGCCCGGGCCAGTCCTTTCCATTGATCAGCAGAATGTCCTGCCAGCCGTCGTTGTTGTAATCGATGAAGCCCACGCCGGAGCCCATCGCTTCCGGCAGCCACTCTTTTCCGAACGCGCCGTTGTTGTGGATGAAATGAATGCCCGCCGCGCGCGTCACATCCTGGAACGTGATCGGCGATGCCGGCCGTTTCTTCTGCGCGCGCAAACTGGGAAAGGAGAAGCCAATAATCAGCACAGCCAGCGCCGGCCAGAATTTCCGAACCAACCGCTTCTTCATCATCGAGAGCCTTTCGATTTTGGCGGATCGCCATAACTGGATGCCACCGGCTGCAACGGCCCGGAACGGATCTCGTGGATCGGCTGGCTTTCGTTGTTATCGTTCGGATGCGCGCGAAGATAGGGGCCGGTCAGCGCGCCTTCCGCTTCGTTCGCTTTGAAGCGCAAATACCGCACCTCGTACTGCCGCGCGCGATTCGCATGGCCCAGCCCGTTGTAGCAAAGCATGAGGTTGTAATTCGCCTCTACATCCTCCGGGTCAATAGCCAGCACCGCCTGGAATTGGCGAATCGCTTCCGCGTAACGCCGCTCCAGGAACAGCGTCCGCCCAAAATCGTTCCGCGCCACGCGATCCTTCGGATACTGTTGGAGCGTGATTTTCAATTGCGCGATTGCCTGATTATAGTGTCCCTGGTCGCGCAGCACGCTGGCGTAGAAGTAGTGCGCGCTGGCCAACGAAGGCGACACGCGCAGCGCGTGCAGCAGCACCTTCTCCGCGCCGGACAAATTGCCCTCTTGCAGCAGCACGCGGCCCATGTTGACCCAGCCGTCCGCGCGCCCCGGAACGGCCTGCGCAACTTTCCTGAAAGCGGCGTCCGCGCCTTGCAAATCCCCTTGCAGCAGCAATCCGATGCCGTAATCGTTCCACCGCTGCCAATCGGCCGCTTGGACGTCGATGCGCGGCTTGGGCTTCGGAGCGTTTGCGGGCAGCACGTGCAATTCGGCCTTGTCTTCGCCCATCACCACGATGGGCAGGTTCGGAATTCCCTTTCTCTTCCCCGAATCGCTGGCCGTCGAGCCCGTGAACACCCATTTTGTATCGTCATAATCCGGAGAAATGGCGGGCTTGTGCTGCGCCGGATCAGGAATTCCCGCGAACGCGAACTGCGTGAACCACCAGGAGAATTTCCGGTAATTCAGTTTCGCCGTCAGCGTGATGCGATTGCCCGCGTCCTTGGGAATATACAGACGATAATGAACTGTGTCCGCCGCGCCCGGGGGAATCAGATGGACGTAGACCACGGCGCGCTCGGCCCACGCGTTGCGCTTGTTGATCGGATTGCCATGCGCGTCGATCAGCAGCGCGCGATAGAATTGCGCGCCGCGATCCACGGGCCCGTTTCCATGCGCGCTCGCCTGCCCGCTCCAGAAAATCGTCCGCCCATTTTCGTCCGTGGCTTTCAGTTCGAGCCACAAATCGAACGCGTCAATTGTGCCGCCCGGGAAAAAATGCCCCACGCCCCGCGTACGCACCACCACATCCACGCGCACCGTATCCCCGCGGCGTACCTCAACGGGAAAGCGGCCGAATGGCGCCGTCAGTTGCGACGCCGGCGTAGCGAATCTCTGTTGTCCTTTCGGCGCGTGGAACGCCGCTTCCTCGCCCACGCCGAACGTGGTCTGGAGTTGCGGCTCCGCGCCGAACGACGCTTCCGCCGCCATCCCATGCGCCGCTCGAGTTTGCGTCTGCGCGGGTGAAATTCCGAAAATATCCACGCTCACCTGATTCGCTTTCAGGAACTCTTCGACCGTCTCGAGCTGCTTCGCATCTTCGTTTTCATACGGCAGCGCCGTGTTGGCTCCGGGGAAGCGGTGCGAGTCAATGAAGCCTTTGATGTTTCCGAAATCGTTCGAGCGCACTTTCGGCATGTGGCAGTCCGTGCACGTTTTCGGATGCGGCGGATAGTAAAACGACCGCGCGCCCTGGCCGGAAACCCCGCTCGCCTGCCAGTTGTCGTATTCATCGAAGCCGCGCGTCCAACGGTAGTGGTTCACGGGAAAATCCAGATGCACTTTGTGGCACGTCGAGCAGAACTGCGCCGTCTGGTTTCTGACAAACGGCTTCAGAAACACCCGGCGATGCGGTTCCGGATTGAGCTTAATCAGGAAATCGACCAGATGATGCACCACCGGATTTGAGCTCGTCGCCAGGTTGTCTAGCGGCGAGTATTCCAGCACGTATCCGTTTTGTCCCATCGTCGATTGAACCGACACGATCGAATGGCACATCACGCAGCCCAGTCCCGCCTGCCCCTCCGGAGTATTTTCGATTTCTCGTACGGGCCGGTTGAACATGCCGGTCAAGAGCAGCGCGGGATCGTGGCACCCCGCGCACCATTTCGACGGCCGAATCCCCACCGTATCCTGCATGTACTCGATGCTCTTCCGGTACCACTGATTATTGAATGACGAAAAATGATGCGCCGAGCTTTTCCACTGCCGGTAAATGTCCGCGTGGCATTGTTTGCACGTCTCCGATTCCAGAAAAAACTTCGCCGGGATTTTCGCGTTGTGTGCCACCTCCGCGGATGCCGGAAAAAATGGCCCCGAGGGTCCGCCGCCTTCCTGATTCATCGTCGCGGGAGCAATCGCCGGGTTCGCGATCTTGTAGGACTCCTGCCACTGAACGTTGCGCGCCCACCACGCGCCGTACGAAACCGCCGCGAAGACGGCCACGATTCCGAGCCAGCACAGCGCGCCGGAAGCAGCCCCTGCGGGGAGCCAGTTCTTGCGCCGCACCCACGCGCCGAGCAGCAGAATCGCGCCGATGGCGCTCGCGATGATGTGCACGTCCAGCAGCGGAAAATCCTTGCGCAGCGTGCCTGTAAAAATCAGCGCCACGCCGATGCCGCCGCCCAGCGCCAGCAGGCTCCATCCCGCCCGATCAATGAATTTGGAATCGCGCCAGATTTTCCCGAAGAAAACGAAGAGCAGCGAGAGAAACACAATTCCCACGGCAAGATGCAACATCACGAAAACGTAGTAATGAATCGTCGGAGTTGGCCACGCGTACTCGTAAGCGGCGGTCAGTAAAAGTACGGCGAGCAGGCCCGGGACAATTTTCTTCATGGTTGCGCAAACCCTGAGCTAACTGCAAACACACGCGATGTATAGGGACAAGGAGACCCCAAAATGCGCCCGAGCCTATCTGAGCGCCATGCCCCTCGCAATAATATGAAAATACTATGCCGGGCTTTGATGGCCGGGCACACTTCCGCGCCGGGCAAATCGGAAAATTGGGTCCTAGCAGGTTATTCCGCAGTCGCTTGCGATGAAGATGGCCCCTACAGCATCTCGCGTTTTTTTTCTTCCTCTTCGCGTTTCTTCCGCTCTTCCGCTTCCTGCTGTTCGTATTCTGCGATTTCTTCCTCGGTCATCATGTAGTCCTCGCGCGAAGCGAACATTTTCCCGTTTCGGCGGTCGCGGCCCGCGCGGCGCTCTTTCTGCCGCCGTTCCTTCCCCGCCGCCATCGTGCTTATACTCCGAATCGGCTGGGGAATGGCTCCAGCCTCCAGCAGCAAATCGCTGACTTTCTCGAGGAAATCGTTCAGGTTGAGCGGCTTCATCGCGTACGGCAGGCGCTCCTGGTCGAGCACTGGCCGCGCCCATCGCGCCGCGAGCAGCGGTACCAAAAAAAGAACGCGCAAGCGCTTGTGTCCCGTGCCGGGGTCGGCCTCGGCTTGCGCCAGTTCCTTGAGCGTCGTAAACAGCGGCCCGGTCAAATCGGCCAGTGCGACGTTGACGACCACCAGCGTCCAATGCCCGTTCGCCAGTTCGCGCATCGCTTCGCTCGGAATGGGGGCCACGCAGACCCTCCAGCCCTCCGAGTCCAGCACCTGCTGCAGCGCGTCCTGGCTCGCTTCATCATCATCAATGATCAGAATATGGACTTCGCTCAACTCCGCTCCCGCGCCAGGAATCGCCAATACTATAGATCGAGTATAGCTTCGCCCCCCGAGGCGGGAAATGCGTGCGTCCCGCGTGTTTCCAGGCGCGCGGCTGGCCCTTCGGCCAGAAATATTAGGCGAATAAATGGCGAAACTTTTCGCTTGACATGGCGAAGGTAAAGCGAATATATTCGCCCCACTCACTTCGGCGAGGTTTTCGTTACCGATGGCTACTTTTCCCACACTTCGAGCCGCTTCGGCGCTGCAAAGGCCCCGTCCGCGCCGCTCGATCGCGACCAGTCTCACCCTTTTTCCCGCCGCCGCTCCCAACGGCATTGGTGAGACTCGCGGTGCTTCTCCGTCCCCTCCGGCCAGTGGCCGGAGTTCGAAGCCCGCAGAGAATCTGGTCGGTATCGCACGCCTCGCCGCTTCTTCCTCCCTTGCCGGCGCCAAGCGCGGCACGGAATATTTTCTGCTGCCCGTTCGCTCGATTTTGAACCGCTGCAATTCGCCCCGCGTTCCTTTCGGCTGGACGGTCAATCCCTATCGCGGCTGCGAATTCGGCTGCCACTATTGCTACGCGCGCTACACCCACGAATACATGGAGCTCGACGGCGGCGATTTCGAGCGGAAAATTTACGTCAAGGAAAATGCCGGCGCGCTCGTTGCGCGTGATCTGGAAAACGAAAAAATCTGGGGAGACCACATCGCCATCGGCACGGCCACCGATCCCTACCAGCCCGCCGAGCAGGAATTCGGGGCCACGCGCGCAATCCTCGAACAAATGGCCCAGCGCGAGGGTCTGCAACTTTCGATCACCACGAAGTCGAATCGCGTCGTGCGCGACATTGATCTGCTGAAGAAAATCTCCGAGCGCTCCGCGTTGAGCGTCAATCTCTCCATAACCACCGTTAGCACGCGCCTCGCGCGCCTGCTCGAGCCTCGTGCGCCGCGTCCGGATCTCCGGCTCGCCGCCGTGCGCCGCCTTCGTGACGCGGGGATTTCCGCCGGCGTATTGGCCATGCCGATCGTGCCGGGAATCACCGACGGCGAAGACGATCTCGATGCGCTCGCACAGGCCGCGCGCAACGCTGGCGCGCAATGGTTCGCCGGGCGCGTGCTTTTTCTGATGCCGTCCGCGCTGAAGCAGTTCCTTCCATTCGTGACCGCAAAATTTCCGAAGCTGGCGCGGCAGTATCGCGACTGGTACGCGCGCCACGGCAATGCGCCGGAGGGCTATCGCCGCGAAATCGCGGATCGCGTCGAACGATTGCGCGCGAAATATGGTTTCGACGTGCGTCCGGATCGCTCCGGCGGCCATTCCTGGCATTCGCCGCAACTGTCCCTCGCGCTCGGCGCCCAGGCGCCGCTCCCCTAACAGCTTGATGACATAACGACGTCGGCCTCACAAGGAGCCGAGTAAACTGTGCGGTGTCAACCTGCAGAGCTCGGATCGAAGGAGGCCGAGATGCGAATTATAGGCGTGGATTTGCACGCACGG
>Ga0307372_10001113_pt1 | contig 46963 bp, 44 predicted proteins | sample OX1MG_FD_202533 | JGI IMG/M metagenome (GOLD analysis project Ga0307372, IMG submission 202533) | Soil microbial communities from Risofladan, Vaasa, Finland - OX-1 | ecosystem: Environmental > Terrestrial > Soil > Coastal area > Acid sulfate soil | place: Finland: Risofladan, Vaasa | collected...
ATGTCTCCCTTTGGCAAAGTGGCTTTTACACGAGCCCACTTCACCCTAGCAGAGGCATCCGCCCCTCAACCCGCCCGGCCAGGCCGCCACCGCTGGTTTTCAAAAACGCTAATTTGGACGGAAGTGGTAGGCAGGAACGCTCAGGTAGCCGCTCCAGTTGTTGTAGCAGCCGAAGTTGGCGGTGGCGTAGACCGAGGTGTAGCCCACCTGGATGGTTTCCGGGGTGTTGTTGGGGCCGGTGTAGGTGTACTCCACCGGATTGGAGCCGCTGATGGTCACCGCCGCGCCCAGCGCATCGCTCAGGGTCGAGCTCGAGGCCGACATCGAGTTTCCGTTGAGGTCGGTGAGCCCGGCGGTCACGTTGTCACCGAAGCCGTCATAGGCAGTCCCGGTCACGGAATCATAGGTGCCGTTGGCGACGACAGTGAAGCCCTTGCCGTCGCTGACACCGAAGGTCTCCGGCAGCGTGTCCCCGGTTGGGCAATCCCAGTAGGAGTCGACGACGTGGACGCCGTGCGGCGGGCTCGCTTCCATCACGGTGCCGGCGTTGGCGGCGGTGCCGTCGGGCTCGTCCATGATCAGGGTGAAGTAGTAGATATTGCCGGTGCCGGTGTCCGTGACCCCGTCGAGCGTCCAGCCGCAGGCGCCAGAATCCTCCTGCTCGCTCACCGTGACCTTGCCGGCGGCAGTGCGGAGCCACCAGCCCGCGCCCGGCTGCGGCTGCCAGTTTCCGGCCACCTGCTGCCAGAACAGGCTGTCGTAGACCAACGTGGCCTGGATCTGGGCCCGGTTGGGCAGGGCGCGGTTGAAAATGGGGAACTCGAGCGCTTGCGGCCAGCGGCGCCGCTCCCGGCTGATACCCGGAATAGGCCAACCCGGCCGGGCGGCCATCGTCCTCCGTCCACTGCAGCGAGGAGGGCATCCGGCTGGACGGATCGAGGGCCAACGATGCCCCGCCTCCGGCGGCGATGCGGTCGTAGGCCAGCCCTTCCGGCAGCAGGGCGCAGCCGATGCCGGGGCCGATGGGGAGGGGCGCGGAAGCGAGCATGCCGGCCGGGGCGGTGATGCTGGTGCGCTTGCCGTTCACCACCGCGGTGTACTCCCGGTGCAGAATGGCCGGGCCCAGCTCGATGGTGATCTTGCACCGGTCCTCGCCCCAGGCGGCCACGGTGATGGTGCCGCTCTCGGCCCCGTTCGGCCCGGCGAGTGTCACCGAGCCGTGGGCTACGACGCCCGCCGTTGTTTGGGCGGCGGCGCTAGCTGCGATTACGAGAGAGAGAGAGAGAGAGAGAGAGAGAGCAAGTGGCTTGCCATCCGCATGGGCATCACTCCCTGAGACATCCTGCGCACAGTAATACGGCAGCATGGCCCGCTGTCAAGCAGAAAATGCGCAATACGGATCCGCCATTAGACTTCGAGAGCGCCAACAGATTAATATCTACAAAAACGTGATGAAATTGTTCTATTTGCGCAGCATTCGTAGATGGTCGGCGCTTTTGGCCAGCGGCGTGCCAGCTGTCGGTCGGCATCGGGGCCGCGGCAAACCGCTACCCGCCGGCGGTCCGTACCGCCCCGGCCGGCAGGCTTCAATAAGAAGCCGACTCCAGGCCGCGGCGCGCCAGCCGGGGTGGGCCACGGCGTAGTGGTGGATACTCCACACCTGACTCGGGTTGCTCCCGTTGGTCGCTCAGCGCCGTGGCTTCGATTCCCGGCAGGCCCGCCGCCGCTGTAAAGGCGCGGGGCGGGCAGGGGTTCCCGCTCTGCTCAGGGCACCTGCAAGCTGCCGCCGGAAGAGGGCGGCGCTTGCGTTCGGCGCGGCGGTGCGCTTAAATACGCGACATGTCGCAACCTCCCGGCAACCTTCGCCCCAATCCTGCCGACGAAACCATCCGCCTGGGACCGCTGGTGGTGCGCTTCCTGCTGACCGCGGACAACTCGGCGGGCAGCATCGCCGCCTTTGAACTCCTGGTGCCGGGCGCGCAGCGCCTGGCGGCGCCCGCGCACAGCCACGACCACTACGAGGAGACGGTCTACGGCCTCGCCGGCGTGCTCACCTGGACGGTGGATGGCAAGCCCATCGCGGTCGGGCCGGGGCAGGCGCTGTGCATTCCGCGCGGCGCCATCCACCGCTTCGACAACCACGGCGCCCAGGACGCGCAGGCGCTGTGCGTGATCACGCCGGCTGCGATCGGCCCGCAGTACTTCCGCGAGGCCGCCGCGGTGATCGAGGCGGCCGCAGGCGGGCCGCCGGATCGAGCCCAGATGGCCGCGATCATGCTTCGCCACGGCCTCACCCCGGCCCCGGGCGCGTAGCGCCTGGCCTCGCCTATCCCCTGCCGCCGCGGCCGGGGGCGGGGGGCGCCGGCGCGGGCGCGGGGGAGATGCTGGTCAGCGGCGGCGGCGCCGGGAAGCGGGAGGGGCGGGCCGAGCTGGGGGCGTCGTAGATGGCGTTGAAGATGAACTTGTAGGTGCCGTGCGACTGCGCCCGCCACTGCGGCTTGAAGCCGAACAGATACACCCGGCCCTGGCCGTAGGCCACCTCCAAAGCCGCCGCCTTGCCTTCCAGGTACTGCGGCCCCTCCAGGTAGCCGCTGGCCAGCGGGCTGACGTGGTCGGGGTAGGTGGCGAGGATCGCGCCGCGGAAGCCCTTCTCGGTGGCAAACGCCGGCCCGGTCTCGAACATCACCGCCGGTTGCTGCGGCAGCCCCCAGGTGTCGGGGTGTTCGGGCTGGGCCACGTTCACCCACAGCAGCGAGCCGGAGCAGTAGAACTGGCTGGGCTTGAGCTTGGCCAGCACGTTCACCACCGGCAGCCCCAACTCGTCCATGGCGAACTGGGAGGCGTTGTTGAAGGCGATCAGGGTGCCGCCCTCGCGCACGAACTGGCGCAGCGCCGCCACCCCGGTCTCGCCCAGCCCGCCCACGTACTGCGGCGGCAGCGTGCCCGGGGCAAAGCCGTTGAGCATCTGCGGAACCCGCGCGTCGGGCAGGATGATGACGTCCAGCCGCGAGCGCAGCGCGCCCGCCTGGATGTCGCCGTTGTGCAGCGTGACGGGGGCAAAACCATATTGCTGCAGGATCCAGCGCGTCCAGCCCTCGTCAATGTTGGGCATCCAGGCGCGGTAGAGGCCGACGCGCGGCTTCTCGGTGGCGGCGGCGTCGGCGGGCGCGGCGGCCACGGCGCGCACCGCGACCGGCGCCGTTTTGAGCACCGTGTCCATCTGGGCGCGGCTCAGGCCCGAGACCACCGCTGTGCCGGCGGCGGGACCGCCGCTGGTGGTGACGGTGACCAGGCTCACCTTCCCGCCCGCCTGCAAGGCCGCGTTCATGGCGTGGAAGTGCTGGTTGGTGGTGGGCGGCAAGAGGTAAACCGCGCCCGAGCCGGCGACCGCCCCCGGCGGCGGCGGCACCTGCGTCAGCAGTGTGAGCTGGGCGCGCTGCGCCGCCGTCACCGGCTGCGAGACGGCGTTGGCCTCCACCCCCATCTGCAGCGGCAGCGTCCACCCGGCGACGTCGTAGGGGCGGATGGGGGCGCCGTTGCGCATCAGCTTGGGATAGACCTGCGGCTCCAGAATCTCCTTGGCCAGCTCGGCGAAGGGCTGGTCCATCAGCACCACCCACGAGCCCGCGGGATAGCTGCGGCCGTCGGCGGCGAACGCCTGCTTGGCCTGCTGCACCTCGACCCCATTGACCAGCAGCACCCGCGCCAGGTCGGCCGCCTCCTCCGGATGCGCCTGCCCGGCCGGGATCACATAGGCGTAGGGCGGGCTGTCGGTGAACTTCTGGATGGCGTCGCGCCCGGCCTGGTACTTGTTGTAGAGAAGCTGGGTGTGGTTCTTGGCCGCCAGATCCAGCACCGACATCGAGGCCCCCACCATGTAGCGCACCGCGTCGCCCAGCCGCCACCAGCCCCCCTTCCAGGGGGCGTTGTAGAAGATCTGCGAGTCCAGGTCGCGGTAGGCCGGGGGAAAGTCGCGCACGGTGTAGAAATGCGGCGTGGCGTAGCCGTAGAGCGCGGTCTCGGTGAAGAAGGCGATGGAGTTGCGGAAAATGCCGGTGAAGTCCTGGAAGCCGGGGTACCAGTTGTCGAAGCCGACGCGGTGGATGGCGCCCGGCATGCCGTGCTCGTCCAGGTAGGTGCCCATGTTCACCCCGAACTCGTTTAGCCAGCCCAACAGCACCGGGTTGATGTTGGAACTGATGGGCTCGACGAAGGGCGGGATGAAGATGCGCGCCGGAAAGGGCGCGGTCTGGTGCTGGGTGTACCACACCTCGGGGTTGTAGACCAGCTCCTGGCGGGTGATCTCCTGCGACTCCAGCATGTTGTTCATGTAGCCGTCGCGGTTGTTGTCGTGCCCGACATACTCCTGGTAGAGGTCGGGCAGCGGGCTCACCTCGTAGCGCGTGCCCAGGTTCTTGCGGTACCAGGCCACCACCTCGTTTTGCCCGTCCGGGTTGAGCGTCGGCCACAGCTCCAGGATGACGTTCTTCAGGATGGCGTCCACCTCGGGGTCGCCCTGGCTGGCGACCAGCTTGTAGGCCAGCGCGATGGTGTGCTGCGAGCCGGCGACCTCGGTGGAGTGCATGCCGCCGTCAATGTGCACCACCACCTTGCCCTGGCGCGCCAGGGCGCGGGCGGTGGCGTCGTCCAGCCCGCGCGCCCCTGTCAGGCGGCGGTTGATGTCGAGATAGTGGGAGAGCTGGGCCAGGTTCTCGGGCGAGGAGATGACGGCGAACTCCCAGTCCTGGATGCCGCGCGTGGTCCGGCCCGCCGGGAACAGTTTGATCCGGTTGGAGGAGGCCGCCAGCTTCTTGAAGTAGGCGAGCGTCTCGTCGTAGTTGGCCAGGTAGAAGTCGTCGCCGGGGGTGTGGCCCAGCACCGAGCGGGGGGTGGGCACCGCCGGGTTCATGGTTTGCGCCGAGGCGGCGCGGCCGGCGAGCACCGCCAGGCCGAGCGCCAGCACCGCCGCCGCTTTCATCCAAGTGGAAATTGACACGGTCCACTCTAGCCCGCGCCCCGCCGGGTTGTAAAGCCGCCCCCCGCCTGACGCGCCGGTCAAGGCCTCCCGCCGCGGGCGGATGTACCCTGGAGATGTAGGCTTGGCATCTCGGTAGGCATATATGGTCGCACTGGCGCGCATGTTCGCTCCGCGCACGGTGGCGGTGATCGGCGCCTCCCGGCGGGAACACAGCATCGGGGGCGAGATCGTGCGCAACCTGACCGCCTCCGGCTTTCAGGGGGCGGTCTATCCGGTCAACCCGCACGCCACCGCCATCCACGCCATTCCCGCCTACACCTCGGTGGAGGCGTTGCCCACCAGCATGGACTTGGCCATCATCGTCACCCCGGCGCCCACCGTGGTGGGGGTGGCGCGGCGCTGCATCGCCAAAGGCATTCCCGGGCTGGTGGTCATATCATCCGGCTTCGGCGAGACCGACGCCGCCGGGCGCCAGCGCCAGCAGGAGTTGGTCAGCATCTGCCGGCGCGCCGGGGTGCGGCTGATCGGGCCCAACTGCATGGGCATCATCAACACCGACCCGCTGGTGCGGCTGAACGCCACCTTTGCCCCGCAGGCGCCGCTGCCGGGCAACATCGCCTTCATCTCGCAAAGCGGCGCGCTGGGGCTGGCGATTCTGGAGTACGCGCAGCAGCTCCGGCTGGGCCTGGCGCGCTTTGCCTCGCTCGGCAACCGCGCCGATGTCTCCAGCAACGACCTGCTCGAAACCTGGGAAGACGATCCGGCGGTGGGACTGGTGCTGCTCTACCTGGAGTCGTTCGGCAACCCCGAGCGCTTTGCCACCATTGCCCGCCGGGTGGCGCGGCGCAAGCCGGTGTTGGCGATCAAGAGCGGGCGTTCGCGCGCCGGGCTGCGCGCCGCCGGCTCGCACACCGGGGCGCTGCTGGCGGCCGACGACGCCGCCGTGGACGCGCTCTTCCACCAGGCCGGGGTGATCCGCGCCGACACCTTGGAGGAGATGTTCGACACCGCCGCCCTGCTCGCCCACCAGCCGCTGCCGCCGGGCATGCGCGTCGGCATCGTGACCAACGCCGGCGGACCCGGCATCCTATGCGCCGACGCCTGCGAGGCCGAGGGGCTCACCGTGCCGGCCTTGTCGCCCGCCACCCAAGCCGCGCTCGCCGCCTCGCTGTTGCCGGGCGCGGGGCTGGGCAATCCGGTGGATATGGTCGCCTCCGCCCCCGCCGCCCACTTCTGCCGCGCCATCGAAGTGGTCGGGGGGAGCGGGGAAGTGGATGCCGTCATCGCCATCTTTGTGCCGCCCCTGGTCACCCAGCCGGAGGAGGCGGCGGCCGCCATCTGCCAGGGCGTGCGCAGCCTGCAGCGCCGCATCCCGGCGCTGACCGTGTTCATGTCGGCGCGGGGCGTGCCCGAGGCGCTGCGCAGCCAAGAGCTGGCGTTGCCCTCCTATGCCTTTCCGGAATCGGCCGCGCACGCGCTGGCGCGGGTGGCGCACTACGCCGCCTGGCACCGCACGCCGGAGGAGACCCCGCATCGCCCGCCCGAATGGCAACCCGCCCAAGCCCGCGCCCTGCTGGCGCAGGCGCCCACCGACGAGCACGGCTGGCTGGGGCCCGCCGCCACCCGCACGCTGCTCGACTGCTACCACTTGCCCATCGCCCGCCAGGCGGTCGCCGGCAGCCTGGAGGAGGCCGTCGCCTTGGCCGACAGCGTCGCCCCGGTGGTCGCGCTCAAGGCGCTGCTGCCCGGGGTGCAGCACAAGAGCGACTTGGGGGCAGTGCGGCTCAACCTGCGCGGCGCCGCCGCCGTGCGCCAAGCCGGCCGCGAGATGGAGGCGGCGCTGCGCCCCTCCCACCCCATCGCCGGCTGGCTGGTGCAGGAGATGGCGCCGGCGGGGGTGGAGATGATCCTCGGCATTGTCCACGACCCCACCCTGGGCTCGGTGGTGGCCTGTGGCGCCGGCGGCGTGCTGGTCGAGTTGCTGCGCGACCTGGCCGTCCGCCTCCCGCCCCTGGGCCCGCTCGCCGCCGAGGCCGCCATCCGCTCGCTCAAATGCGCCCCGCTGCTCGACGGCTACCGCGGCCGCACCCCGGTCAACCTGCCGGCGCTGGCGGCGGCCTTCGTCAACCTGAGCTGGCTGGCCAGCGACTTGCCCGAGATCGCCGAACTCGACTGCAATCCGATCCTGGTGCATCCCGGAGGCGCGCTGATCGTGGATGCCCGCCTACGCCTGTTGCAGCCCAGCGAAGCTCCGGCTACTCCAGATGCGGCCGCACCGCCAGCACCGGACACGGCGCTTCATGGAGCACGCGGGTAAGCACCGCCCAAGGCGCGTGCGAGGCGCCCAATCGCGCCACCCGCGCCCCCAGCACCAGCAGGTCGGCCTGCTCGGTTTGCGCCGCCTCCACGATGCGGGCGCCGGGCTCGCCATACACCACGCGCAACTTCGACTGCGCCCACAGGTCCAGGTCGGCCGGCAGCAGGCTGCGCATCGAGTACTCGATGGCGCCGACGGCGACGGCGCCGGGCGCGGGCGCCTTGGGGCCGGCCACGTGCACCACGGTCAGCCGCGCCGCCACCTCCTCCGCCCAAGCGGTGGCATATTGCGCCGGGCGCAGCGCGTCGGGCCCCAGGTCGGTGGCCAGCACGATGGACTGGCACTCCGGCCGCACCGCGCCGCACTGCGGCCCGATCACCAGCACCGCGCTGCGGCTCTTGCGCAGCACCGCCTCGGCGGTCGAGCCCAGCAACAGCTTTTCCAGCCCGCCGGCGGCGCGCGTGCCCACCACCACCAAATCCACGTTCTCCCGCCGCGCCACCTCTTCGATCGCCGCCGCCGGCGCGCCGTGGATCAGCAGTTGGCGGTGGCGCACCGCCGCCATCTCCGGCAACTCCAGGGGCATGCGGTCCAGCCGCGCCTTGGCCGCCTCCTGCGAGGCCTGCGCCAGCGCCGCCGCGGTCATGCCGTCGTCGCCCTCGCCCGCCAAGCCGGCATACACCGCGTCCGGCAAGGCCGCCAGCACCAGCAACTCGGCGTCAAAGAAGCGGGCGTAGGTGATGCCGGCGCGCACCGCCGCTTGGCCGATGGGGGCGAAATCGGTGGCCGCCAAGATGCGGCGCACTTTGAGGCGCGAAGTTTCTAGGTGCGGCTCCGATCCGGCGGGTTGGTTCGACGACATGGCACCTCGCTTGGATGCAGAAATGCTGCACCCGGCCCCTCAGGGCTTGGACACGCTCCAAATATCCAGCACGCCGCTGGTCTGGCGGCGGTTGGCGTTGCCCTCGGGCAGGATGATCTTGCCATCCACCACAATCGGGCTGTTCCAATGGCCGGGGCCGCACGCCAACGTGGTCACCGCGGCTCCCGTGGTCGGGTCGTAGACGTTCAGCCCGCCTTCGCGCGGATTGTAGACGTACAGCAGCCCGCCCGCCACCACCGGGCTGGTGCCGCCGTTGGCGTTCTTCCACTTCGAGACCAGCTTGCCGCCCTCCAGCGTGAAAGCCTCGGTGCCGCCGTTGTCGGCGGCGAACATCCAGGTTGTGCCCCCGTTTGCACCTGGGCTGCGCCACACCGCCGGGGCGGTGAAGAGCATTTGCCCGGAGGGCGTGGGCACGGTCTGCAGCTCGTGGTCCATGTGGGGCGCGGTCCCGGCCATGGCCTGAAGGCTGAGCAGGCGGATGATGCGGTCCTTGCCCCCCTGGGCGATCAGTCCGCCGCCCAGCAGCACCGGCGAGGTCGAGCCGATGTCGAGATCGCGCCGGTTGAGCATGTCGGTGTTGGCGGGGGTGAAGTTGGCCAACATGCGGGTGGCGTCGGGGTTGAGCTCGATCACGGCGTCGCCCCAGTTGGTCTTGCCGTCCCAGGGGGCGTTGCCGGTGGCAATGAAGATGTTGCCGGCGCGGTCGAGCACCGCCCCCGCCCGCCCCCAAATGGCGGAGTCGCTCGCCGGGCAGGAACTGGGCTCGATCAGCCCGGTGCGGTCGCTGCAGAGCGAGTTCCAGACGTGCAGCAGCTGGCCGCTGGCGGCGTCCAGGATGGCGACGTGGCCCTGGTAGGGCGGGTAGTCGCCGATGTAGCCGGCGGTCACGGCAATCACATGGCCGTGCGACAGGCTGAGCGGCGAGTCCATCTTCTCCTTCAGCGGCAGCAGCGTGACCGCGGTGCTCCACACCTCGTGGCCGTCGCTCACCGCCAGCTTGTGGATCTTGCCGTCGGGCGAGGCGGCGTAGAGGTAGGCGCGGTCGGGGTCGGCGATGGGGGTGGTGTTGGTGATCTGCCGCGTCCCCGCCCAGCCGTCGTAGCCGGCCGGGGTGAAGGTCCACAGCACCGCGCCCGAGTTGGCGTCGAGCGCGATGGTCTTGCCGTAGGTGGTGGTGACGAAGATGGTGTCGTGGCTCGCGCCCTTGACCCGCGCGCCATGCAGATAGATGGCGGTGGCGTCCACGGTGCCGTCAAGGGTGACCTGCCGCCGCGCCAGCTTGGCCACGTTGGTGGCGCTGATGCCGGTGGGCGCGGTCGAGGCGCTGGTGCGGGCGTTGTCCCAGCCGAACTGCGCCCAGTCGCGCGCCGCCTGCGCCGAAGCCGTAACGCCCAACCCCAGAGATAATGCCAGCGCCAATGCCAGAGAAGACCCAGCCAAGTTCCGCATGGGGCCAGTATGCCACGCCGGGGCACCGCCGCCGGGCAGGACCGCTTTGTGGGCCATTTTCGCAACCCGGGCACCGCCCCGGGGCGCCCGCCCTCCGCGAGTTCGAGACCGATCCCCGAGCTTGAGTTGTTGATTCGGAGAAGAGCTGAAAGGTAGAGTCGCATCTATGTGAGTAGTGAGCGGAGACGGGAGGCTGCGGCCGATCCGCATCCGGGATTTTGGGGGTTCAGATGCCAATACAAAGACAAATCAAAGCCGAGAACCGGAAGGTGATCCGGATCACTTATTGGCCGGACGATGCCGCCTGGACCGGTGAGGACCAGGGGTGGTTCAAGTCCCCGAGGTCCTTGCCACTTCTGATGGCGCTCCTGCGATCAAAGCCCGTGAGCGGAAAGAAGGACCCGTCGTCGGTCTACCTCGATCTGCTGTCCCGTCACTACGGCGAGGGCGTGATCGAAATGGCGCACGAGAAGGATCACGCATACGCGGCCGGGTACGTCGGCAGCCGAGCCGTGCGCACCTGGCAGGAGCGGATGCGAATCCTGGCGGACGCCGGCTTCATCCGTATCCAGGCTGTAGGCGGCCAGCCGTACAAATATGTTCTCCTCGTTCACCCGGGCCGGGCGGTTGAGCAACTCAAGCGGCAGGACAAGGTGCACGCCGAGTGGCTGAGCGCGTACGCAGATCGCAAGCGGACGACGCGCGAACCCGACTACAAAACGGCACCCCCGAAGAGCGGCCCGCCTGGACCGACCGTCCCGGGGCGCGGGAGAAAGCTCGGCCTCACAAAGAAGCGGAGAACACAATGAAGCTCTCGCCCACCGCTCCAACGCCCGCGCGCGACCGCACCGCCCCGCATCCGATCCCGAGGCGGCTCCCGGCCCCGGGCAAGCCTCCTGAAACCCTGCTAGAATCTGGCTTTAGCGGGAGGTGGAGCCGTGACCGGGAAGGCACTGCGCATTCGAGTTCTCTGGGATCAGGAGGCGGAGGTTTGGGTCGCGGACAGCCAGGACGTCCTCGGCCTGATCACCGAGGCCGAAAGCCTAGACGCGCTCCGCAAAAAGCTCGCCGTAATGATTCCAGAGCTTCTGCAGGACAACGCGGCCGACCTCGCCCAGCCGGACGTCCTTCCGGTCGAGTGGGAGGTCGTGGACCAGCTAAACCTTTCCGCCATCCCAGCATCGCGATGAGCGACTTCGCCCCCGCAGTCCGCCGAGCCCTCGTGTACGCAAACTGCCGGAAGGTGCGGCAGGGCAAGGGCGACCACGAGATCTGGCGCAGCCCGATCACCAACGTCAACTTCACGGTTGACTCCAAGATCAAGTCCCGCCACACCGCCAACGGAATCCTCAAGGCGGCGGGGCTTCCCAAGCGGTTTTAGGCGCGCGGCTGGGCCGGGCCGCCTGCGCCACCAGGTTGGCGGCGCGGTCATATCCATGGCGCTGCGGGCGCAGGGGGAGTATAGTCCGCAATGAATCCCTCCAGGAGGAGCGTCCATGCGGATCTCGGCGGTATTGGCTACGGCGGCGGTGGCGGTGATGACAGCGATGACCGGGGCGGTGGGGCAGGCGCCCGCGCCCTCCAGCTATGCGCGGCTGCGCTATCGCTACATCGGGCCTCCGGGCAACCGCACCGACGCGGTCACGGGCGTGCCCGGCGACCCCTCCACCTACTACTCCGGCGCGGCCGCCGGCGGGATCTTCAAGACCACCGACGGCGGATTGCACTGGCATCCCATCTTCGACGCCGAGCCGGTGATGTCCATCGGCGCGCTGGCGGTGGCGCCGTCGGACCACAACATCGTGTGGGCGGGCACGGGCGAGGCATTCCTGCGCAGCCACATCTCCATCGGGGCGGGCATCTTCAAGTCCACCGACGCCGGCGCCACCTGGAAGTTCATGGGGCTGAAGCAGACCGGGCGCATCTCGCGCATCGTGATTGACCCGCGCAACCCCAACACGGTGCTGGCCTGCGCCCTGGGCACCACCTACGGGCCCCAGCCCGACCGCGGCGTGTTCCGCTCCACCGACGGCGGCGCCACCTGGACCAAGACGCTGTTTGTCAACGAAGACACCGGCTGCAGCGGCCTGGCCATGGACCTGTCCAACCCGCGCATCCTGTTCGCCGGCATGTGGCAATACGAGCAGCACACCTGGGGGCAGCGCAGCGGCGGGCCCTCCAGCGGCCTCTACAAATCCACCGACGGCGGCGCCACCTGGACCAAGCTCAGCGGCCACGGCCTGCCCCACGCCCCGCTGGGCAAGATCAATGTCGCCATCGCCCCCTCCGACCCGCAGCGCGTCTACGCCATGATCGAGACCGGCGACGGCTTCGTGATCGCTGGCCAGCCAACCCAGATCGGGGTGCTGTGGATGTCCGACGACGACGGCGCCACCTGGACGATGATGAGCTCCAACCCCGGGTTGCAGAGCCGCACCCACTACTACAACCGCGCCGCCGTCAGCAGCGACAACCCCAACGAGATCTACTTTTTGGGCAACAGCTTCCTGCACTCGCTCGACGGCGGGCGCACGCTGACGCGCATGCCCCCGCCCGGCGGCGACAACCACGACATGTGGATTGACCCCACCAACGCCAACAACATGGCGGTGGCCAACGACAGCGGCGTCAGCATCACCCACGACCGCGGCGCGGTGTGGAACCACATCCAGCTTCCCATCGCGCAGATGTACCACGTCTCGACCGACAACGCCGTGCCCTACCACGTCTTCGGCAACAAGCAGGACGGCAGCAGCTACATGGGCCCCAGCCAGACCGGGATGGGCGGGGGCTTCTTTGGCGGGCGCGGGCGCGGTGGGGCGGCGCAGTTGGGCGGCCCCATTCCCGCCTCCGACTGGCACTCGGTGGGCGGCGGCGAGAGCGGCTGGGCCCAGCCCGACCCGGTGGACCCCAACATTGTCTGGTCCAGCGGCAGCGGCGACGGCAGCATGGGCGGCATCGTCACCCGCATGGACCTGCGCACCGGCCAGATCCGCAACGTCGAGATCTGGCCCGACGACACCCTGGGCTCGCCCGCGGCCCCGCTCAAGTACCGCTTCATGTGGGAGTTCCCGCTGTCTTTCTCCCCCTTTGACCACAACACCCTCTACGCCGGCAGCCAGTACGTGCACGTCACCCACAACGGCGGCCAGTCCTGGCAGGTGATCAGCCCCGACCTCACCCTCAACGAAAAGGGCAAGCAGGGCGGCTCCGGCGGCCTCACCCAGGACAACATCGGGGCGGAGTATTTCGACACCATCTTCTCCATCGCCGAATCGCCCAAGCAGCAGGGCCTGATCTGGGTGGGCACCAACGACGGCCTGGTGCAGCTCACCCGCGACGGCGGCAAGAGCTGGACCAACCTCACCCAGAACCTGCCCGGGCTGCCCCAGTACGCCACCATCAGCAGCATCCAGCCCTCGCTCTTCGACGCCGCCACCGCCTACCTCACCGTGGACGGCCACCTGGTCAACAACCGCGACCCCTACGTCTACCGCACCACCGACTACGGCGCCACCTGGACCAAGATCACCGCCGGGCTGCCGATCGAGCCCAACGGCTACGCCCACCAGGTGATCGAAGACCCCTCGCGCCCGGACCTGCTCTTCCTCGGCACCGAGGGCGGCGTCTACGTCTCCTTCAACGCCGGCGACCAGTGGCAGCCGCTGCAGTTGAACCTGCCGCACGTGCCCGTCTACGGGCTCACGGTGCAGAACACCTGGCACGACCTGGTGCTCGGCACCTACGGTCGCGGCTTCTGGATCCTGGACGACATCACCCCGCTGGAGAAGTTCGCCGCCGCCACCGCCAGCGCGCCGGCGACGCTCTTCCCCCTGCGCGCCGCCTACGAGTTCCGCGGCTTCGGCGGCTTCGGCTTCGGCGGCGGCAACGACAACACCATCGGCAACAACCCGCCCGCCGGCGCCGACCTCACCTATTACCTGCCGCAGGCGGCGGCGGGCCGCGCCCGCATCGCCATCCTCGACGCCGCCGGCCAGACCGTGCGCACCCTGCCCGCGCCCGGCGGGGCGGGGATGCACCGCCTCTGGTGGGACCTGCGCGGCGCCCCCTCGGCGCCGATCCGGGTGCGCACCGTGCCCGCCGGCCTGCCCTCGGTCACGCTCAACGCCCAGGGCTGGCGCAACGCCCCCTCGGCCTCGCCGGTGTCGCTGCTCTATCCCCCCGGCGCCTACACCGTCCAGCTCAGGGTGGACGGCCAGGACGTCAGCCAGCCGCTGACCGTGCTCAAGGACCCGCGCTCGCCCGCCTCGCCCGCCGACTTCGCCGCCCAGTTCAAGCTGGCCAGCGCCATCCGCGGCGAGTTGAACCAATTTGCCGGCCTGCTCAACCAGGCCGAGGCGCTGCGCGTGCAGCTCCATACCGTGGACGTCACGCTGCAAATGGACCGCGACGGCGCCCCGCTGCGCCGCCAGGCCGACGGCGTGGACGGCAAGCTGGTGGCGCTCGAGACCAAACTCTATAAGAACGACATCACCGGCCAGGGCGAGGACGAGGACCGCCAGGCGCCCGCGCTCGGCGACGCCCTCGACCACCTCTTCGGCGACGTCACCAGCGCCGACTATCCGCCCACCGACCAGGAACTGCAGGTCAACCAGTTGTTGATCCAGCGCCTGGCGCAGGACCGCGCCGCGCTCGGCCAGATCGTCGCCACCGACGTGGTGGCGCTCAACACCGCGCTCGGCCAGCACAAGATGGCGGGCATCACCACCGTGGCCGCGGGGGAGCGGCCCTAACAGCCACGACAGTCAACGTGGCCGCCGGAGGAGAGCCGGCGGCGACGAGGAGATTCGCCCGTAAAGCACTTCGCTCTCGCCTGTCATGGTTGGCGCGGGCCCCAGCGCGCCTGCGGCGCGCGTCCCGCTTGTGCTCACGCCGACTTGGGGGCCCGGTGGCCCCAAGTCGGCGCTGCGCTTCGCTGGGGCCGCGCCGAATTCGCCTCCCGGGGGCGGGCCGCCCTGCGGAATTTCGCAGCCTTTCGCGCCGATTTTGCCAGCAGGCAAAGCGGCGCGACCCCCGCGATCTGCTCTCTTCTGCTCACCGCCGCCGCCCCCCTGGCCGCTCAAAGCGTGGACGCGGCGGCCGGGTTCGGCTCCATCGCCAGCCACCAGCTCGGCGGCGGCTTCTGGGCGGGCGGCAGCGCAACCGCCATGTTCTCGCGGTACGTGGGGGTGAACGGCGAGATCGCACTCCGCGCCACCTCCGCGAACGCTCGCCGCTTCAATCCGTATGAAGCCGACATCAACCTGGCCCTGCGCCCGCTGACCCGGCGCTGGACGCCGGAACTGCTGCTCGGCTACGGCGCGGTCCGCGACGAAAGTCTCGCCTGTGCCAGCAATGGGATCCCCTGTGCCCAGCTAAACCAACCTTATGGCGCGGCGCACCTGGGCGCGGACGTGAAAACCTACGTTTCGCGGCGTACGTTCCTGCGCTTCGAATATCACCTCTACATCATCCACAATTTCTTCGGCGGCAACGCCTCGCGCTTCGCCGTCTCAATCGGCTACACCTTCGGCGGCACGCGCTGATCCCTTTGTGGGCGCGGGCCCCAGCGCGCCTGCGGCGCGCGCCCCGCTTGTGCTCACGCCGACTTGGGGGCCCCAGGGCCCCAAGTCGGCGCTGCGCATCGCTGGGGCCGCGCCGCTGCTGGGGCCGCGCCAAATTCGTTTTCCGCAGGCGCAGCCTTTCGCGCCGATTTTGCCAGCAGGCAAAGCGGCGCGACCCCCGCGACTGGCCGCTTGCTCTTTTCGATATTTCTACTATTATAGATTCATGACCCCACCCGCGGACCCCACCGCGCGCTACGCCGACATGTTCGCCGCCCTGGGGGCCGAGCCCCGGCTGCGCATCCTGCGCCTGCTGCTGCGCGCCCACCCCGAGGGCCTGGTCGTCGGCGACATCGCCGACGAGCTCGACCTGCCGGGCTCGACCCTGTCGCACCACCTCGACAAGCTGAAGCAGGAGCGGCTGGTGCAGGTGCGGCGCGAGGGCACCTTCCTCTGGTACTCGGCCAACACCGCCGCGCTGCAGGAGCTGCTGGGCTTCCTCTACGCCGAGTGCTGCACCCGCACGCGCGCGGTCTCGCCGCAGAAGGTGACGGGCTGCCGATGAGCGCCCCGGCGGCCCGACTGGGCTTCTTCGAGCGCTATTTGCCGCTCTGGGTGGGGCTGTGCATGCTCGCCGGGGTCGTGCTGGGCCGGCTGGCGCCGGGGGCGGTTGCGGCGCTGCGCGGCCTCGCCTTCGCCCCCGGCAGCCCGATCAACCTGCCCATCGCCGGGCTGATCTGGCTGATGGTCACTCCCATGATGATGCGGGTGGATTTCACCTCCCTGCGCCGGGTCGGCCGCCGCCCGGCGGGGGTGCTGATCACGCTGTTGGTGAACTGGGCGGTGAAGCCGTTCTCCATGGCGCTGCTGGCCTGGTTCTTCTTTCGCGTGGTCTTTGCCGGCCTCATCGGGCCCGCCGATGCCAGCCAGTACATCGCCGGCTGCATCATCCTGGCGGCGGCGCCCTGCACCGCCATGGTCTTCGTCTGGAGCCAGCTCACCCGCGGCGACCCGGCCTACACCCTGGTGCAGGTCTCGCTCAACGACCTGCTGATGCTGGTGCTCTACCTGCCCATCGTGCAATTGCTGGTCGCGGGCGCGGCCTCGCTGCGGGTGCCGACGGCGGTGCTGTTCGACTCGGTCTTGGTCTTCCTGGCGGCGCCGCTGGCGCTGGGCACGGCGCTGCAACTGCTCCTGGTGCGCCGCCGCGGGCGGGAGTGGTTCGAGCAGATGCTGCTGCCGCGCTTCGCCCCCCTCACCATGGCGGCGCTGCTGGCCACGCTGGTGCTGCTCTTCGCCTTCCAGGCCGACAACCTCACCCACCGCCTCCTCGACGTGGCGCTGATCGCCGTGCCCATCCTGGTGCAGGTCTACTTCAACGCCGGCCTGGCCTACGGCCTGATGAAGCTGTTCCGGGTCGAGCATGCGGTGGCGGCGCCGGGGGCGCTGATCGGCGCCTCCAACTTCTTCGAGCTGGCGGTGGCCACCGCCATCGCCCTCTTTGGGCCGCAGTCGGGGGCGGCGTTGGCCACGGTGGTGGGGGTGCTGGTGGAGGTGCCGGTGATGCTGTCGGTGTGCTCGGCCTGCAACCGCACCCGGCACTGGTTCCCGGCCCCGGCCGCTCCGGGGAAGGCCGCATGAGCCAGACGCGCGTGCTCATTTTGTGCACCGGCAACTCGGCCCGCTCGCAGATGGCCGAGGGGCTGCTGCGGCACGACGCCGGCGAGCGCTTCGAGGTCTTCAGCGCCGGCACCCGGCCGAGCGCGGTGCGCCTGGAGGCGATCGCCGTGCTGGCCGAGCTGGGCGTGGACATCTCCGCCCAGCGCTCGAAGTCGGTGGACGAGTTCCGCGGCCAGGACTTCGACTACGTGCTCACCGTCTGCGACGCGGCCCGCGAGAGCTGCCCGGTGTTCCCCGGCGCCGGCCGCCGCCTGCACCACAGCTTCGACGACCCCGCCGCCGCCACCGGCTCCGAGGCCGAGCGCCTGGCGGTGTTCCGGCGCGTGCGCGACGAGCTGCGCGCCTGGCTGCGCGCCTTCCCGCCGGATTCGGATTAGGTTTCGCGCAGCCGGCCCTGAGCATACTTGTGCAGGATGCTGCCCATCAAGGTCTGATAGGGTAGGCCCTCCACCGCCGCCCGCCGCTGGATCGCCTCCAGGTCCGGGTGGCGATGCGCAAACTGACCCGACGATCCTTGCGGAACATCGCCTGGGCCTGCCGCTGGTAGCGCTTCCGCAACTCCTTGCCGCCCGGCACCGGCCGCCACTCCCCCGCCTCGAATGAGGCCAAAAGAGCCTTCTCTTCACGATCCAGTTTGCCCTTCATGCTCCTCCAAGTACCTGCGCGTTGCCTTTTGGTAGGCGCGAGCCCCTGCGCGGCTGCGCCGCGCGTCCCGCTTGTGCTCACGCCGGCTTGGGGGCCCTGCGGCCCCAAGCCGGCGCTGCGCTTCGCAGGGGCCGCGCCGAATTCGCTTCCCGGGGGCGGGCCGCCCTTCGGAATTTCGCGGCCTTTCGCGCCGATTTTGCCCGCAGGCAAAGCGGCGCGACCCCCGCGAAGCGGCTGGGAACGATCGTTTTCAGGAAGGTCCACTGCTCGTCCTCCACATAGGGTACGAGGTAGGCGTAGTCGGCGTGGCGCACGACAAAGACCCGCTGCCCGGGGTAGCGGGCCTGGTTGGGGTGGTCGAAAACACCGAGCAGATTCCCGTCGGCAATCTCGAACCCGATCTCGGTGAAGCCCACGCCCCGCTCGGCGCGCAGCTTGGCGTCCTTGGCCGCGTTTCATGCGAACGTCCGCACCACTCCAGCTTACTTAGCACGATGTGCGCCAAACAGCGTACAACGTGCTCACGGCAGCGTTGCCGGGGCGGCCGCGCCCAACAGCAGGGCGTTGAAGAGAAAGCGGTAGGTGGCCTGGGCCTGGGCGCGGTACTGGGGCATGAAGCCGAACAGCACCAGGCGGCCGGCGCCGAGCGGCAGGGTCGCCAGCGCGGCGCGGCCCGCCAGCTTGTCGCCGCCCAACAGCCAGCCGCTGAGCAGGGGCGGGGCCGAGCCGTAGGTGACCACCGCCTGGGCCGCACCGCTTACCGCAAACGCCGGGCTCTGCATGCTGAAGATGGCGACGCGGGGCGACGCCCCGAAGGCCAGCGGATCGCTGGGGTCGGCCTGGGCGGCCAGAATCGAGCCGGGGCTGTAGAAGGCGGTGTTGGGGACGCCCGCCAGGGCGTCCTGCACCGCGCCGCCGGTCCAATCCAAGAACGCCAGCGAGGACTGGTTGAGCGCCACCAGCGTCCCCCCGGCCTGGACAAAGGCCTTGAGGTTGGCCATGCCGGCCGCGCCCAGGCCGCCGGCGTACTCGGGCGGCACGCGCCCGGCGGGGTTGCCGTGCAGCAGCGTGCGCGGGTTCTGGTCGGGGACCAGGATCACGTCGAAGCGCTGGCGCAGGTTGCCGCGGCGCAGGTCGGCGTCCACCACGCGGGTGTAGCGGATGCCGTCCTGGTCGAAGATCCAGCGCGTCCAGCCCTCGTCAATCTGCGGCACCCAGCTCTGGTAGAGCCCAATGCGGGGCGCGCGCAGCGCCAGCGCCGGGCCGGAGGGCGCGGCCGGCACCGCTTCCAGCGCGGCGCTGTCCTGGGCCGCGAGCGGCGCCAGCCGGGCCGCCAGGCCGGGCTGCTGCGGCAGATAGATCGTCCCCGGCGCGGTCCCGCCGCCGTCGGGGAGATGGGTCAGGCGGTAGGCCTTCACCCCTTGCTGCAAGAGGGCAAACAGCGCCAGCAGGCTGCCGTTCTCCTGGTCGCGAAACTCGTAGCCGGCGGCCGCGGGCGCCGGGCGGAAGGCGGCCGGAGAGGCATGCGCCGGCGCGGCCAGCAGCGCGCTCTCGGCGAAGAAGGGCTGCGCCACCTGGACCGCCTGCACCCCCAGCAGCAGCGGCAGCGTCTGCGCGGTGACGTCGTAGGGGCGCTGCGGCGGCCCGCCCGGGTACTGCCGGATGTCGGGGTAGTGCTGGCGCTCCAGCAGCGTTTTGGCGAAGGCGCCGTAGGGCTGGTCGAGGAAGATGATGTCGCTGCCGGCGGAGAAGCTGCGTCCGGCGGCGGTGAAGTCGGAGTTCGCGCGCCGCACCTCCACCCCGCCCTCGCGCAGCGTGTTCACCAGCGTCGCCTTGGCCAGCGGATCCCTTTGCGCCGCCGGCAGCACGTAGGCGTAGGGCCAGGCGGGATGGTCGCTGCGCGTCACCGCGTGCACGCCGACGGTGTAGAAGTTGCGCAAAAACGATTCCCGGTTGACCGCCATATTGCGGGCGATCGAGAAGAAAGCCGCGAGCTGGTAGCGGACAATGTCCCCCAAATGCCAGGCGCCGCCCGGCCAGGGCTCGGGGAAGTTCCAGCGCGCCACCTGGGCGTCGTAGTTGATGCCCCGCCCCAGCCGGGCGAAGGGGATGTTCACCGGCGTGGCGATGCGCACGCTCGCCGACTCCGACAGGATGCGCAGCCCGCCATGGTAGACGATGTACTGCCGCGCCGGCGAGAAGCCGTCGTAGACGCCATCCACCAGCACCCCGGCCTTGCCCTGGGCGGTGAGGTCGCGGGCGGTGTCCATGCCCACCGCGTTCATGCCCGCGACGAGGATCGGATCAATGTTGGGATCCATCGGATCCACCCAGGGCGGCAGGAAGAGGCGCGGGCCGTTCGCCCCCATCTGGTGCACGTCGTAGAGGATCTGCGGGTGCCAGGGGTTGAGGATCTTGTCCACCGTCAACTGCGTTTCCTTCTGGGTGAACATGTACCAGTCGCGGTTGTCGTCGTGGCCGACGTACTTTTGGTAGAGCACCACCGGGGGCATGCCCTCGTAGGGCGTGCCCAGGTACTTCTTGTACCAATCCACCACCAACTGCTGGCCGTCGGGGTTGAGCGACGGCACCAGCAGGATGATGTCGTTGCGCAGGATGGCCTGGATCCCGGGCGTGTCGCCGGTGGCCATCTGGTAGGCGAACTCGGCCGCGGTCTGCGAGCTGGCGATCTCGGTGGAGTGGATGTTGCAGGTGATGACCAGCACGCCCTTGCCCTCGGCCTCGAGCTGCGCCGCCAGCGCCGGCGGCGTGCGGCGCGGATCGGCGAGCTGGGCGTTGACGCTTTGGTAGTGGGCGAGTTGCGCCAGGTTGGCGGGATCGGAGATGGTGACCAGCACGAACGGCCGGCCCTCGGTGGTCTTGCCCAACTCGGCGTAGCGGATGCGCGGCGACTGCTGCGCCAGCTTCTGGTAATAGGCGGTGAGCTGGGTCCAATCCGCCAGCTTGCGGTCGGCGCCCAGGGGAAAGCCGAAATAGGCGGCGGGCGAGGTGACCTTGGTGGGCGCGGGCCCCAGCGCGCCTGCGGCGCGCCCCCCGCGAGCGGCGGGCGCCTGCGCCGCCGCCAGCATCGTCCACAGCGCCACCGAAAGGGCCAGTCGTGCCAAGCGCATGGCCGCAGTCTACCCCAGGGCCATCATTTATGGTGGGCGCGGGCCCCCCTACAAAGACGCCGGCGTGCCGTCCGACCAGCGGCGGGTGGGGACGATGTAGATCTCAATCGGCGCGGGGGCGAGCTGGCCCAGCATCCCCACCGGAGAGCCCGGGAGGTTGGCGCCCCAGGTCTGCGGGTTGATGACCGGCGTGTAGAACATCAGGTGGGCGAGGTCGTGGGAGCCGCCGCCGCCGAGATACGAATGCCGGGACATCATGAACGCCATCGCGCCCGGCTCCAGCGGCGGCAACTGGTGGGCGGCGATGGCGGCCTTGAGCCGCGCCAGGACCTGAGTTTGGGAAAGGCCGGCCAGCACCAGCCGGGTGCGCAGCGCGGCATACGGCAGCACGGAGCGGCCCGCGGCCGGGTTGACACAATTGGCGCCGCGGATCTTGGGGTTCCAGAAATCGGGGCTGTGGAACGGGCTCATCCAGGAACGCTCGACATAGCAGACAAAGCCGTTCGTGCCTTGCGCGGCGGTCTCGTAGCCATGCCGGCTCAGCACCAGCACGGTGGCCGCGCCCGAGACCGAAGCCGGGGCGGCGCTGCGGGCCAGGGCGATCTCGGCGGCGCGCGGCATGAGGTACTGGGCGACCGGCGCCCTGTGGGGGTAGGGGACCGGTTTCGACTGGGCGGCGAGCGCCGCGGCGGCGATCAGGAGCGAGGCGAGGGTGAGCGCGGCGGAGATTTTGGGACGCATGGACTCCTCTCTGGAACGACGACGCCCGGGCGGGCCGGTTCTCGACTGCCGGGAACGGGTATCGCCGCTCTGGCACAGTATAGTCCCGCCCGCTCCGGCAGCCGCCCCAGCACCCTCCCCGCCGGGCCGCCCCCGCCCCGCAGCACTCCACCGCTGCGCCGGGGCCTGCGCCCACCAAGGTACCCAGTAAGCTTGAGTGGAGGAGGCAGGACCATGGAGATCAAAAGGAACGGCACCCAGCCATCCGGCCAGGGACCGGCGGAGTACTTCACTGGCACGGTGCGCATTGATCCGCTGTTCGAAGCCCCCGCGCCCGCGCGCGGACGCGCCGCCAGCGTCACCTTCGAGCCCGGCGCCCGCACCGCCTGGCACACCCACCCGCTGGGCCAGACCCTGGTCGTCACCGCCGGCTGCGGACGGGCGCAGCGCTGGGGCGGCCCGATCGAGGCGATCCGACCGGGGGATGTGGTCTGGATCCCGCCCGGCGAGAAGCATTGGCACGGCGCGGCGGCGACCACCGCCCTAACCCACATCGCCATGCAGGAACAGCTCGACGGCAGGACCGTTGACTGGATGGAGCCCGTCAGCGACGAGCAATACAGGGCGAAGGAATAGCCCCCGGCCACGCGCGGCCGGGCGGCGCGGGAGGCGCGGGAGGCGCGGGAGGCGCAGCCGACCCCAAGGCTATAATCCAAGGCATGTCTTCCCGCAACCTTGCGCTGGCTGGGGCGCTGGCGCTGGCACTGTCGCTCACGGCGGCGGTGGCCGCGCAAACCATTCCCGGGCTCAAGCCCCAGAGTCCGGCCGAGGCGGCCGCGCTGAAGTCGCTGACCAAGCTGTTCAACGATCCCACCACCGCCGGCGCCGCCTTCGACGCCGCCGTCTCCGACTTCGACCAGAAGTTTCCCGCCAGCCAGTACCGGCTGCCGGTGCTGCTGCTGGCGGAGCGCTACCACCGCGACCACGGCGACTATCTGCCGCTGCTGCGCTACGGCACCGCGGTGCTGGCGCTGGACCCGCACAACGTCTACACCCTCTCCAGCCTGGGGCAGGCCATTCCCGACAATGTGCGCGACAGCGACCTGGACCGCGACCAGCGCCTCAGCCAGGCCTCCGACTACGACCACCAGGTGATCGGCATCGCCAGCGCCTTCGTCATCACCAGCAGCGGCCTGGACTACGAGGGCATGCACTATCCCCCGCAACTGGCGCAGACCCTGCGCAACAACTTGGAGGGGCCGGCCTACATCTCGCTCGGCCGCATCGCCATGCTCGACGGGAAGTACCCGGAGGCGATGGCGGACTTCCAGCAGGCGCTGCCCTTCCAGCCCGCGCCGCAGCAGCAGGCGCAGGTGTACTACGACCTCGGCACCGCCGCCGAATCGGCCCACCAGGCACCGGCGGCGCAGGCCGCCCTGACCAAGGCCAAGGCCCTGGCCACCGGCTCGCCCTTCCTGCTGCGCATGGTGCAGACCGAACTCGACAAGCTCAAGGCGGGCAATCCCGAGTGAGCGCGAGGCAACGGTGGGCACGGGCCCCAGCGCGCCTGCCCGGCCCGGCTGTAGCAGCGCCAGGCCGGTGCGGCGCGCGTCCCGCTTGTGAGCCGCCCCGCTGTAACAGCGCGGGGCGGCATGCTCGCGCCGACTTGGGGGACCCGTGGCCCCAAGTCGGCGCTGCGCTGCTTCACTGCCCGGGGGGGCCGCGCCGAATTCGCTTCCCGGGGGCGCAGACGCGCCACTGGCGCGTCTGCCCCTGCGGAATTACGACCACCCCAGAGCCCGAGGCGGGCTCTGGGGACCCCGGTTCGCAGCCTTTCGCGCCGATTTTGCCAGCAGGCAAAGCGGCGCGACCCCCGCGAGAGGCAACGAGGATGCCTATGCTGAACTGGAACCCGGCGCAGTACCTGAAATTTGGCGGGGAGCGCACCCAGGTGGTGCGCGACCTGGTGCATCGGCTGAGCGAGCGGCTGGACAACGAGCAGGTGCGGCGCATCATGGACCTGGGCAGCGGGCCGGGCAACAGCACCGCGGTGCTGGCCGAGGCCTGGCCGCAGGCCGAGATCACCGGCCTCGACGCCTCGCCCACCATGCTGGAGGCGGCCCGCGCCGCCTATCCGCACTTGCGCTTCCTCGCCGGCGACATTCCCACCTGGGCGGCGAGCGCAACCGCGCTCTACGACCTGGTGTTCTCCAACTCGACGCTGCAGTGGGTGCCCGGCCACACCGAGCTGCTGCCGCGGCTGCTCCAGCGGGTGGCGCCCGGCGGGGCGCTGGGCTTTCAGATCCCCGGCAACGGTTCGGCGGCGGCCTGCCGCCTGCCGCGCGAGCTGGCGGCGCTGCCCGCCTGGCGCGAGTATTTCGGCCCGGGCAAGGTCACCGAGCGCTGGACCGGCCAGATGACCGACTTCTACGACCTGCTGGCCCCGCACGCCGCCGCCGTCGAGATCTGGGAGACCGAGTACTTCATGGTGGTGGCCGGGGTGGAGGCGATCGTGGAGTGGTACATGGGCAGCGGCCTGCCCCAATACCTCAACGCCCTGCCTGACGACGCCGCCCGCGCCCGCTTCCGCGAACAGTATCGGGAGGGCTTGCGGGCCGCCTACCCGGTGCGGCGCGACGGCCGGGTGCTGTTCCCCTTCAAGCGCCAGTTTGTCATCGCCCGCCCCGCCGCAGGCTAGGCTCGGCCTAGGCCCAGGCGCGGCCGCAGTGGGGGCAGTAGGCGGTGGCGGTGGGGGCGCCGCAGGCGCAGCAGAACTTGGGCGGCGACGCCACCATCCCCACCCGCCGCTCGGGCTCGGCCAGCGCCCACACCAGCGCCGCGAACCAGCCCACCACCGTCCAGCCCAGCAGGAAGTTGATCAGGAAGACGGGCAGGAAATTGGCCTTGTTGCGGGCCAGGATCGCCGGCAAGAAGTACAGCAGCACCAGGACGGTCAGCGTGAGCATGGGCGCTCCCCCCTGAGAGCTACCATACGCCCGCCGCAGCGGGTTTGTTCCCCGCCGCCGGGGGGCAGAATCCTGTATTCTGGATTTCCCGCCATGTCCACCACCATGCGTGCGCTCGTCAAGGCCAGTTCCGCCCCGGGGGCGGAGTTGCAGACCCTCCCGATCCCTGCGATTGGCCCCGGCGACGTGCTGGTGCGGGTGCACACCGCCTCCATCTGCGGCACCGACCTGCACATCTACGACTGGGACGCCTGGGCGCAGAGCCGCATCCACCCCCCGCTGACCTTCGGCCACGAGTTCTGCGGCCATATTGCCCAGGTGGGGGCGGAGGTGAAGGGGCTGGCGCCGGGGGCCTATGTCTCCGCCGACATGCATGTGTTTTGCGGCCACTGCTTCCAGTGCCGCAGCGGCGAGGCCCACATCTGCCAGTCGGTGCAGATCCTGGGGGTGGACGCCCCCGGCTGCTTTGCCGAGTTTGTGCGCATCCCGGCGGCCAACATCGTGCCGCTGGACGCGGCCATCTCCACCGACTACGGCGCCATCCTCGACCCGCTGGGCAACGCCGTGCACACCGTGCTGGCGGGCCCGGTGGCGGGCCGCAGCGTGGCGGTGGTGGGCTGCGGGCCCATCGGGCTGATGGCGGTGGCGGTGGCGCGCGCCTGCGGCGCCGGGCCGGTGTTTGCGCTGGAGATCAACCCCTTCCGCCGCGGCCTGGCGGAGAAGCTGCAAGCGGATTTCGTGCTCGACCCCGCCCACGACGATGTGGCCGCGGTGGTCCGCGCCCATACCCAGGGCGGCGGCGTGGACGCGGCGCTGGAATTCAGCGGCCACCCCGACGGCATTCGCAGCGCCTTCCACCTCGCCCGCCCGGGCGGCCGCGTTAGCCTGCTCGGCATCCCCTCGCGGCCGGTCGAGGTGGATCTCACCCAAGACATCATCTTCAAGGGGCTGACCGTGCAGGGCATCAATGGCCGCAGGCTGTTCGATACCTGGCACCAGATGATCGGGCTGCTCAGCCAGCAGCGGCTGCCGCTGGAGCCGCTCTTCACCGACCGCATGCCGCTGAAGGATTTTAAAATGGGCTTTGACCGCCTGCGCCAGGGCGTGGCGGCCAAGGTCTTGTTGACTCCCTAGGAAACCCGCCATGCCGCGACCGCAATTGCAGTACCTCAACGACGAATTGCAGCAGTTGGAGGCCAAGGGGCTGCGCACCAAGCTGCGCGTGCTGCGCGGCGAACAGCTTCCGGTGGCCGAGTTCGACGGCCGCCGGGTGATCAACCTCAGCTCCAACAACTACCTGGGGCTGTGCACCCATCCCCGCCTGCGCGAGGCGGCGCTGGAGGCGACGCGCACGCTGGGGGTGGGCTCGGGCGCGGTGCGCACCATCAGCGGCACCATGGCCATCCACATGGAGCTGGAGCGGCGCATCTCCGAGTTCAAGCACACCGAAGACTCGGTGGTGTTCCAGAGCGGCTTCACCGCCAACTCGGGCACGGTGGGCGCCATCATGGGGCGCAACGACTTTATCATCAGCGACGAGCTCAACCACGCCAGCATCATTGACGGCGCCCGGCTGTCGCGCGCCACCATCAAGGTCTTCGCCCACAAGGACTGCAACGCCGCCGAGGCCATCCTCAAGGAACTCGCCCCGCAGCCGGGGCGCAAGCTGCTGATCACCGACGGGGTGTTCAGCATGGACGGCGACATCGCCCCGCTGCCCGAGCTGTGCGACCTGGCCGAGCGCTACGGCGCGGTGATGATGGTGGACGACGCCCACGCCTCCGGGGTCTTGGGCAAGAACGGCCGCGGCACGGTGGACCACTTTGGCCTGCACGGCCGGGTGGACGTGCAGGTGGGCACGCTGTCCAAGGCCATCGGCGCCCTGGGCGGCTACGTCGCCGGCTCGCGCGACCTGATCGAGTTCCTGCACCTGCGCGGCCGCCCCTTCCTGTTCTCCACCTCCCACCCGCCCTCGGTGGCCGCCACCTGCATCGCCGCCCTGGAGGTGCTGCAACTGGAGCCGGAGCGCATCCAGACGCTGTGGGACAACACCGCCTTCTTCAAGGCAGGGCTGAAGAAGCTGGGCTTCGACACCGGCGCCAGCCAGACCCCCATCACCCCCATCATGGTGGGCGAGGGGCGCCGCGCCATCGAGTTCTCCCGCGGCCTGTTCCAGGCCGGCCTGTTCGCCACCGGCATCGCCTACCCCACCGTGGCCGAGGGCAAGGCCCGGCTGCGCACCATCGTCACCGCCACCCACACCCAGGCCGATCTGGGCGAGGCCCTCGGCATCCTGGAGCAGGTGGGCAAGGCCCAGGGGATTATCTAGCCACCCGCATCTTTTTGCCCGTTCGGGAGTCTGAGTACCTATGCCGCCCGCCGCCAACGTCAGCATGGTCTACGCCTTCGCGGCCGGGCTGCTCTCCTTCCTCTCCCCCTGCGTGCTGCCGCTGGTGCCGGGCTACGTCTCGCTGCTCTCGGGCGCGGTGGCCGAGGGCTTGCCCGGGGCAACGGAAGAGAAATCCGGTGCCCGCAGCCTGCTGCTCAGCAACTCCCTCTTCTTCATCCTCGGCTTTTCCGCCGTCTTCATCGCCCTGGGCGCCACCGCCACCTCGGTGGGGCAGACGCTGCGCGCCCACCAGGAGCTGCTCAGCCAGATCGGCGGGCTGATCGTCATCCTCTTCGGCCTGCACCTGCTGGGCGTGATCCGCATCAGCGCCCTCTACGGCGACAAGCGCGTGCACAAGAAGATCGGCGTCTCCGGCGGGGCGGGCGCGTTCCTGGTGGGCTTCACCTTCGCCTTCGGCTGGACCCCCTGCATCGGCCCCATGCTGGCCACCATCCTGCTGCTGGCCGCCAACCAGGGAACAGTCGGCCACGGCATCTTCCTGCTCGCCGTCTATAGCGCCGGCCTGGCCGTGCCGTTCCTGCTCACCACGCTCGCCATTGACCGCTTTGCCTTGTTCTACAAGGGTTTCCGCCGCCATCTGCGCACCGTCGAGCGGATCTCCGGCGTGCTGCTGCTGCTGATCGGCTTCCTGCTGCTGACCCACCGCTTCACCGCCATCTCCAGCTACCTGGCGCAGATTCCGTTCTTCAATAAGCTATTGTTGTAAGAGGAGCAGCGATGTCCCACCCGCCCGCCGCCAACCCGCCCACCCCCGCACCCACCAAGACCTCCGCCTGGAATTGGGTCATCATCGGCGTGGTGCTGATCGGCGGCCTGATCTACCTTGCCTTCAGCCGCCGCCAAGTGGCCAACAGCCCCGCCGCAGTGGCGGCCCGGAGCAGCGAGGCCATCCTGGAGGCCGGCGACGTCGCCGGGCGCACCGCGCCCAACTGGACGCTGGAAGACGTCAACGGCAAGCCGGTCAGCCTGTCGCAGTTCGCCGGCCACCCGGTCGTGATGGACTTCTGGGCCACTTGGTGCGGCCCCTGCCAGATCGAGATGCCGTGGTGGCAACAGCTTCAGGCGCAGTACAAATCCCAGGGCCTGGTTATCATCGGCGTCTCCGAGGACAACTCCCTCGCCGACGTGCAGAAGTACCTGGCCAAGAACCCCATCAACTACCAGATCGTCTGGGACAACCAAGGCATGGGGCCAGCCTACGGCACCCCGTTTGGCCTGCCCACCACGCTGTTTATCAACCGCCAAGGCAAGATCACCGAACGCTTCATGGGGCTGGAAGGCAAACCGGACCTGGACAAGGCGATCCATGGAATCCTCTAGGAGCAATGGTGGGCGCGGGCCCCTGCGCGCCTACGGCGCGCGTCCCGCTTGTGCTCACGCCGACTCGGGGGCCCCGGGGCCCCAAGTCGGCGCTGCGCGGGGACCGCGGGTGCGGAGCTGCCGGCTGGGGGCGGTGATCGCGCTGGGGATGGCGGCACTGGCGCAGGCGCCGGGGGTGGCGCATCTGCAGGCGCCGGCCACGGTCGAGGCGCGGGCGCACAGCACCGCCACGGCGGTGTTTCATGTGGCCATTGACGCCGGCTTCCACATCCAGTCCAACCACCCCAAGCTTGACTATCTGATCCCCTCGACCCTCGCCATCACGCCGGCGGCGGGCATCCGCGTGGCCCGGGTGGCGTGGCCGGCGCCCACCGACCACAAGTTCAGCTTCTCCGCCGATCCGCTCTCGGTGTTCGAGGGCACGCTCACCATTCCGGTGACACTGCAGACCGGCGCCGCCGGCGACGACACCCTGCACGGCAGCTTCCGCTACCAGGCCTGCAACGACCAGCTCTGCCGTCCGCCGGTGACGGTGCCCTTCACGCTGCGCGTAGACGTTCGCTAAGCATGGTTGGCACGGGCCCCTGCGCGGCTGCCCGGCCCGGCTATAGCGGCGCCGGGCCGGTGCGCCGCGCGTCCCGCTTGTGAGCCGCCCCGCTGTAACGGCGCGGGGCGGCATGCTCACGACGGCTTGGGGGCCCCGCGGCCCCAAGCCGTCGCTGCGCTGCTTCACTGGTTGGCGCGGGCCCCAGCGCGCCTGCGGCGCGCGTCCCGCTTGTGCTCACGACGGCTTGGGGGCCCCGCGGCCCCAAGCCGTCGCTGCGCTGCTTCACTGCCCGGGGGGGCCGCGCCGAATTCGTTTCCCGGGGGCGCAGACGCGCCACTGGCGCGTCTGCCCCTGCGGAATTACGACCACCCCGGGACCCGCGGCGGGTCCCGGGGGCCCCGGTTCGCAGCCTTTCGCGCCGGTTTTGCCCGCAGGCAAAGCGGCGCGACCCCCGCGAGTCGTGCGCTAGCTGCTACGCACGACTTTCAGCTTTTCCTTTTCCAGCGCCTGGCGGAGCTGGGTGCGGGCGTGGTTGGCCCAGGGGCTCTGCCGGTCGAGGCCGAGGTAGAGCCGCCAATGCGGCACAGCGCGGCGGTGCTGGCCCAGGCGCTGGTGGGCGAGCGCCAAGTTGTAGTGGGCGTCGGCGTAGTCGGGCACGAGGCGCACGGCGGCGGTGTAGGCCTCCACCGCCTCCTCCAGCCGCCCGGTCTCGTCCAGCACGTTGCCCAAATTGAAGTAGGCCAGGGCGTAGCGCGGGTCGAGCTGCAGCGCGCTGCGGTAGCAGCGCTCGGCGGCGGCGAAGTTCTTCTCCTGGTAGCGCAGCGTGCCCAGGTTGATGTAGGCGCTGGTGAAGCCGGGGTCGAGCTGGAGGCAGTGCTCGTAGGCGGCGGCGGCCTGGTCGCGCAGCTCGGGCTCGCCCTCGAGCGAGAGGCCGAAGGTGAACCACTGCTCCGCCTCCTGCTGGCGCTGGGCGGCGGGGGTCTGGAAGGGGCGCAGCGCGCGCGGCCCGGCGCCGTCGGCGCGCTCGAACGGCATGCGGAGCTGGCCGCTGAGCGCGTCCATGAAGAGGCCGCCATAATGCAGTTCCACCCGCCCGCCAAACATTCCCAGGCTGGCCTCGATCAGCGGGTCTTCCAGGGTGGGAAAGCGGCGGCGCACCGCCTCCAGGCTGCGCTTCAGGGTGCGGCTGGCCAGGGCGTCGTACTGCGCCAGTGCCTGCGCCCGGCGCAGGTCGCTCCACTCATAGTGGGTCTGGCGCGGAAACAGCCCCTCGCGCTGCCACCGCGCCAGCAGCGCGGGCTTGAGGTGCAGCATGTGCAAAAGCTGGTCGCGCGAATAGGAGGATCGGGCCATGCGGCGTGTTACTTGAATACCCCGAAATTCCCTTCCCTGACAAGGGGCAATTGCCCTGCGGCGGGCCCGCTCGGCGGGGGGGGGTATCCACTGTACAATGATGGCCGGAGGCCCTATGCCCAAGTCTTCCACGGTTTGGCTGCTCGCCGCCGCGCTCGCGCTGCCGGCGGCGGCCCAACACCTGCCCGCCGAGGGCGCGCACGGCGCGGTTTCCAGCGCCGAGATCCACGCCACCCAGGCGGGCATCGCCATCATGAAGCAGGGCGGCAACGCCGTGGACGCGGCCGTGGCGGTGGGCTTCACCCTGGCGGTGACCCACTCCGCCAGCGGCAACATCGGCGGCGGCGGCTTCATGCTGGTGCGCCAGGCCGACGGCCAGAGCTACTTCGTGGACTTCCGCGAAGAGGCGCCGGGCAAGGCCAGCCCCACCATGTATCAGGACGCGCAGGGCAACATCGTCAAGGGCCGCAGCCTGGTGGGCATGCTCGCCTCGGGCATTCCGGGCACCGTCGCCGGGCTGGTCTCGGCGCAGCAGCGGCTGGGCAAGCTGACGCTGGCGCAGGACATGGCCCCCGCCATCCGCCTGGCCGAGCAGGGCTTCCATCTCGACGCCGCGGAGGCCAACGGCTTCCGCCACGCCCGCAACCTGCCGCTGTTCCCCGACAGCCGGCGCGTGTTCCAGCGCAACGGCAACTACTACAAGGCCGGCGACCTGTTCCAGCAGCCCGAGCTCGCCGCCACGCTAAAGCGGATCGCCGCCGACGGCGCCGACGGCTTCTACAAGGGCCCCGTCGCCCAGGCGCTGGCCGCCTTTGAAAAGGCCCACGGCGGGCTCATCACCACCGCCGACCTGGCCCACTATCAGGCCAAGTGGCGGCAGCCGCTCCAGGTGAACTACCACGGCTACGACATCCTCACCTCGCCGCCGCCCAGCTCGGGCGGGGTGGCGATCGTCGAGATGCTCAACATGCTCGACCACTCCGACTTCGTCCAGGCCGGCATGGACTCGGCCGAGGCCCTGCACGACGAGATCGAGGCGCAGCGGCGCGCCATGGCCGACCGCGCCGTCTACCTGGGCGATCCCGACTTCGTCAAGATCCCGATGGCCACCCTGCTCAGCCCCGCCTACGCCGCCCAGCGCTGGGCCAGCGTGCACCCCGACCAGGCCAGCCTGAGCAAGGACGTGGGCGCCGGCCCCATCCCCGGCTTCGAATCCGACGAGACCACCCACTTCTCCACCGTGGACCCGGCCGGCGACGCCGTCGCCGTCACCTACACCCTCAACTTCAGCTACGGCTCCGGCGTCACCGCCGGCCACCTCGGCTTCCTGCTCAACGACGAGATGGACGACTTCACCTCCAAGCCCGGCGCCCCCAACGGCTTCCATCTCATCCAGGGGAAGGTCAACGACATCGAGCCCTACAAGCGCCCGCTCTCCTCCATGGTGCCGACCATCGTGGCCAAGGACGGCAAGCTGGCGCTGGTGCTGGGCTCGCCCGGCGGTCCGCGCATCATCACCACCGTCTTCGAGGTGCTGACCGACGTGCTCGACTTCGGCCTCAACGTGCAGCAGGCGGTGGACGCGCCCCGCTTCCACCAGCAGTGGATGCCGGAGGCGGTCTACTTCGAGGGCCCCGACCGCTTCTCCCCCGACACCCTGGCGCTGCTCAAGAAGATGGGCTACCCCATCCGGGTGCAGGGCACCTGGTGCGACGTGGAAGCCATCCAGATTGACCCCAAAACCGGCATGCGCCTGGCCGCCACCGACCCGCGCGCCGATGGCGCCGCCATCGCCTACTAACCAAGCCGCCGTGCGCAAGCTCGTCTCCACCCACCTGTTCCGCCGCCAGCGCCTGGGGCCGGCGCAGTTGGACCGCCTGCTCGCCGCCGGGCTCGACGGGGTGGAGCTGTTCTGCGCCCGCCCCAGCTTCGACTACCACGACCGCTCGCAGATGGCCGACTTGGCGGCCTGGTTCCGCGACCACCCGCTGCCGCTGCACTCGCTGCACAGCCCCATCTACGCCGACGAGAAGGAGGGGCGCTCGGGCGAGCCCCCCATCAACATCGCCGACCCCGACCCGCGCCGCCGCCTGGAGGCGCTCGACGAGGTGCAGCGCGCGCTGGAGTTCAGCGAGCGCGTTCCCTTCCGCTATCTGGTGCAGCACCTCGGCCCCAGCAAGGTGGAGTGGGACCTGCGCGTCGCCGACCACGCCCTCACCAGCCTGGAGCGCATCCGCCTGCTGGCCAAGCAGGCCGGCGTCGCCGTGCTGGTGGAGAACATCCCCAACGGGCTGAGCATGCCGGTGCGCCTGCTCGCCTTCCTCGAGGCCAGCCACCTCGACGACGTCGGCATCTGCTTCGACGCCGGCCACGCCCACCTGCCCGAGTTCCTCTTCGGCGGCGGCGGCGTGGCCGCCGCCTGGGACCTGCTCGCCCCGCGGGTGCGCTCCACCCACCTGCACGACAACCAGGGCGGCAAGGACGACCACCTCTGGCCGGGCGAGGGCACCATCCCCTGGGACCAGCTCGCCCCCCGCCTCGCCGCCGCCGGCCCCGACCTGCCCTGGCTGCTGGAGGTGCGCGACCCCGGCGAGGGCGACCTCGCCGCCAAGCTCCGCGCCGCCTTCGAGCGCCTGGCGCCGGCCGGCTAGTGGCTCGCTTCCACCTCTTGGAAGTACTGCAATACGTGGTTGGGCGTGAACAAGGAGTCTTTCAGGCCGGCTCTGATCCGCTGCAGCACAGCCTCGGCAACGGGCTCCTTCTGCCTGGCCTGCCCGTTCCGCAGCGCGGCCTCGATGGCGGCAACCTCGCGAATTTCAGAAAAGCGATAGGCCACGACCGACTCGTGCTGGATGAACGGATGATCGCCCGGCTGCAGGATCACCAGACCTTCCGAGTGTTGGCGCCGCGAAGTCACGCTGACCACCACGACCTCGCCCGCCTTGGGAGACGTCACGATGACTCTCAGATGCAAGGGCTCGTCAACAGAACCGGCTAGAAATGAATCACCGCGGCCGAGGCTCAATACGACCCGGACAGGGCCTGTTCCGCCGCCGCCTCCGCCCGCAGCTCGCCCAGCACGGCTTCGATTCTCTCTTCGCTTTGGCCGCCGGCAGCAAGTATGTCCCGCAGGGAGATCGGAATCGAACTGCCGTTCGGATTCCGCCACTCGGGGAAGGTATGGACGTATTCCACAATCTTCCAGCGGCTCCAACGTCCGAACTGATCGAAGACCTCGCCAATTAACGCTTCCTCGGCCCGGGAAAGCAGATCCGTGGGCGCGACGGTTGGCGTCAACTCCACTTCGTAGTCGCCAACGGGAGGGGAAATATACCGCCGCCAGTTGGGCTTCGGGATATCTTCGACGACAAGGCGGTAGGCAGTGCTCGGAACGGGGCCGTTGTCCATGGAGACGTAGCGGTCCATGATGATGGGGCAGCCCCAGCGCAGCAGGGCTTCGCGGTCTGCAATGTAAAGCAGCTTGAGCAGTTTCAGGTAGTGCATTCGCCCGCCGTGAAGGCGCAGGAAGAATGCGGCGACCTGGGTGGTTTTGGCCTCGCTGAACTGCGGCTGCGCTGCCATAAACGCAAGCTTATCACAGGCCTCAGGGCATGCTAGGCTGAGCGGCAAGGGCCGAGTGGCCCGATTTGGAAATCGCCATGTCTACGTTGCCGCATGGTGGGCGCGGGCCCCAGCGCGCCTGCGGCGCGCGTCCCGCTTGTGCTCGCGCCGACTTGGGGGCCCCGCGGCCCCAAGTCGGCGCTGCGCCTCGCTGGGGCCGCGCCGAATTCGTTTCCCAGGGGCGGGCCGCCCTGCGGAGTTTCGCAGCCTTTCGCGCCGATTTTGCCAGCAGGCAAAGCGGCGCGACCCCCGCGATTCGCATTCGGCTCGCCATTCCCGCTCTTCTGCTGCTATTGGCCGGCGCAGCATTGGGGCAGAGCGCTTCCCTGCCCGCGGCGCTGCGCGCCCAGGTGGACACGCTGGCACAGCAGACGTTGGCGCAATTGGGCTCACCCAGCGCCTCCATCGCCATCGTGCGCCAGGGCCGGCTCGCCTACGCGCAGGCCTACGGCCAAGGACGCATCCTGCCGCCGGCGCCGGCCACGCCCGCCATGCGCTACAGCGTGGGCTCCATCAGCAAGCAGTTCACCGCCGCGGCGGTGATGCTGCTGGTCGAGCAGGGCAAGCTCAAGCTCGACGACCGCGTCGGCCAGTACCTGCCCGGGCTGACGCGGGCCAACCAGGTCACCATCCGCGAGCTGCTCTCGCACACCTCCGGCTACGAAGACTACGCTCCGCAGGACTACATGATCCCGGCCTGGCTGCGCCCCACCACGCCGCAGGCGGTGGTGAACCACTGGGCCCGGCTGCCGCTCAACTTCAACCCCGGCACCCAGTGGCAGTACAGCAACACCAACTACAAGATCGCCGGCCTGATCGCCGAAAAGGCCAGCGGCGAGCCCCTGTTTCAGTTCTTGGCCGAGCACATCTTCACCCCGCTGGGCATGGCCGGGGTGCTCGACCTCAACCGCGGCTGGCTGGGGCCCAGCGACGCGCAGGGGACCATCCGCCACGCGCTCGGCCCCAACCGCCCGGCGCCGGCCACCGCCCCGGGCTGGGACTTTGGCGACGGCGAGCTGGCCATGACCGCCGCCAACCTGGCGCGCTGGCAGATCAGCCTGCTGCGCCAAAACCTGCTGCGGCCCAGCTCCTATCGAGCCATGGAGACGCCGGTGGCGCTGCGGAACGGCACCGTCACCCGCTACGGCCTGGGGCTCGAGGTCGGCGCCCTCGCCGGCCACCGCTACCTCGGCCACTCCGGCGAGGAGATCGGCTTCACCGCCCAGGAGTACGTCTTCCCCGGCGCGCAAACCGCGGTGGTGGTGCTCACCAACCAGAGCGCCAACGCCACCGCCGCGGTGCTGGCGCGGCGGCTCGCCACCCTGTTGCTCGCGCCGAAAACCGCCCCCGCCGACGCCGCCCTCGCCCAGGCGCGCCGGATCCTGCTGGGCCTGCAGCAGGGCAAGCTGGACCGCTCGCTCTTCACCGCCGACGCCAACTTCTACTTCGACGCCCAGGCGCTGGCCGACTACGCCTCCAGCCTGCGGCCCTTGGGTCCGCCGCTCTCGTTCACCGCGCTGGGCCAGCAGAACCGCGGCGGCATGCGGTTCCGCAGCTACCTGGCCAGCTTTGCCAGCCGCCGGGTCGAGGTCAGCACCTACACCCGCCCCGACGGCAAGATCGAGCAGTACCTGGTGGTTCCCCACGAATAGGGGTTGCTAAAATACCCCATGGACGAAACCAGCCCCACCCCGGCGCCCGCGCTGGCAACCATTCGCGACATCGGCAGCTACGACGGGCAGCGGGTGCGGCTGCGCGGCTGGCTCTACAACCTGCGCGAGAGCGGCAAGCTGCTCTTCCCCATCCTGCGCGACGGCACTGGCTGGATCCAGGGCGTGGTGTTCAAGAAGAACGTCCCGGCCGAGCTGTTCGACGCGCTCAAGGGGCTGCCGCAGGAGTCGTCGCTGGAGGTGGTCGGGCAGGTGCGGGCCGACGCCCGCGCCCCCGGCGGCTTCGAGCTCGACATCCAGGAAGCCACCATCCTGCAGGCGGTGGACCCGGCCCGCCCCTACCCCATCACCCCCAAGGAGCACGGCATCGAGTTCCTCATGGAGCACCGCCATCTCTGGCTGCGCAGCCAGCGCCAGGCGGCCATTTTGCGCGTGCGCCACGAGATCATCAAGGCGGTGCGCGACTTCTTCGACGGCGACGGCTTCGTGCTGGGCGACGCGCCCATCCTCACGCCGGCCTCCTGCGAGGGCACCAGCAACCTGTTCGAGGTCGAGTACTTCGACCAGAAGGCCTACCTCACCCAGTCGGGCCAGCTCTACGCCGAGGCGGTGGCGATGGCGGTGGGCAAGACCTACTGCTTCGGCCCGACCTTCCGCGCCGAGAAGAGCAAGACGCGCCGCCACCTCACCGAGTTCTGGATGGTCGAGCCCGAGGTGGCCTTCGCCACCCTCGACGACGTCATGCATCTGGCCGAAAGGCTGGTCGCCTTCGTGGTGGGCCGCGTGCTGGAGAAGCGCCGCCCCGAGCTGGCGCTGCTGGAGCGCAACGTGGCCAAGCTGGAGGCGATCCAGTTGCCCTTCCCGCGGGTGAGCTACGACGAGGCGGTGGCGCGCGTCAACGCCGCCGGCGGCAGCATGGAGTACGGCACCGACCTCGGCGGCGGCGACGAGACGCTGCTGTCGCAGCAGTTCGAGCGGCCGGTGATGGTGCACCGCTACCCCGCCGCGGTCAAGGCCTTCTACATGCAGCCCGACCCGGAACGGCCCAACCTGGCGCTGTGCGTGGACATGCTGGCGCCGGAGGGCTTCGGCGAGATCATCGGCGGCAGCCAGCGCATCCACGACCTCGGCCTGCTGCTGCAGCGCATCGAGGAACACAAGCTGCCCACCGAGCCGATCGAGTGGTACCTCGACCTGCGCCGCTACGGCACCGTGCCCCACGGCGGCTTCGGCATGGGCATCGAGCGCGTGGTGGGCTGGATCTGCGGCCTGGAGCACGTGCGCGAGGCTATTCCCTTCCCCCGCACCATCTACCGCCTGCAGCCGTAGGGTGGGAGCCGGGCGGCCGCCCCCCAAGGCCCGGTTCTGTCCGCCGCGGTCGGTGCCCGCGGGCAATCCTGTATGCTGGTCGCTAAGGCATGGAAACTGCCCCCAACGGCCGCGGGTTGGTGATCTTCACGCTGGCGGTGCTGGCCGGGCTGGCGCTGGCCTGGTACCTCAGTGCGCTGGTGCTGTTGGTCTACGCCAGCGTGCTCTTCGCCGTCATCGTCTCGCCCATGGTGGAGTGGGTGGAGCGCCGCCGCGTGGGCGCCTGGAAGCCCGGCCGCGGGCTGGCGCTGACGGCGGTGCTGCTGGGCGGGCTGGCGGTGATCGCGCTGGTGCTGCTGGTGATCCTGCCCCCGCTCTGGGCCGAAGGGCTGAGCCTGGTCGCCGCCTGGCCGCAGCTCAGCGCCCGCGCCCTCAACGCGCTGCGGCGGCTGCCCGGCCTGCAGCAGGCGAGCTTCGCCCACGTGGAAAGCTATCTGTCCGCCGCCAGCGGCTGGGCCCTGGGGCTGGCGCAGCACGTGGCCAGCGCCATCGCCGACCTGTTCACCGTGCTGCTGCTCACCGCCTATCTGCTGATTGAGGGCAAGGCGGCGCTGGCCTGGTGCCTGCGCCTGATTCCCCCCGTCCCGCGGGCGCGCTTGGCGCGGACGCTCGACCGCGGCCAGCAGCGCATGCGCGGCTGGCTGCTGGGCCAGGCGACGCTGGCGCTGGCGCTGGGCGGCTCCAGCGCCATTGTGTTTGGCGCGCTGCGGCTGCCGGACTTCTACGTCCTGGCGCTGATGGCCGGCATGTTGAATTTTGTGCCCATCCTGGGCCCCTTCACCGCTGCCGCCATCGTCAGCGTGGTGGCGGGGGTGCAGTCCTGGGCCAGCCTGGCGGGGGTGCTGCTCTTCTTTGGCGCCTATCAGTTGGTGGAAAACGCCTTCCTGACCCCGCGCATCATGCGCAACGCGGTGGATCTGCCCGGGTTGGCGGTGATTGTGGCGCTGGCCATCGGGGCGGCGCTGGGCGGGGTGCTGGGAGCGCTGTTGGCGGTGCCCTCGGCGGCGCTGGCGGCCGAGTTGCTCGCCGAGTACGCCATGCGGGGATAGCAGGCTAGAATCGGGCATGGCGAAGAAAGTCCGCATCGTCGGGGTGCCGCTCGATCTGGGCCAGGACCGGCGCGGCGTGGACATGGGGCCGTCGGCGGTGCGCGTGGCCGGGCTGTTGGCGCGCCTGGAGGGGCTGGGCTGCGAAGTGCGCGACCTGGGCAACATCGAGGTCGCCTTCGCCGAGCATCAGGCGCCGGGCGACCCGCACGCCAAGTACCTGCCCGAGATCGCCCAATCCTGCCAGCGCCTGGCCGACGGGGTGATGCAGATGATCGAGGACGGCGCCCTGCCGCTGGTGCTGGGCGGCGACCATTCCATCGCCGTCGGCACCGCCAGCGGCGTCAGCGCCTTTTACCGCGCCCGCCAGCAGGCGGTGGGCTTGATCTGGCTCGATGCCCACGGCGACTTCAACACCCCCGCCACCACCCCCAGCGGCAACATCCACGGCATGGCGCTTGCCTGCCTGCTCGGCCGCGGCCCCAAGGCGCTGACCTCGCTCTACGGCTACGCCCCCAAGATCGCCCCCGCCCACACCGTGCTGGTGGGCGTGCACGACCTCGATCCCCCGGAGAAGCGCCTGCTGCGCGAGGCCCAGGTCAAGGTCTTCACCATGCGCGACATTGACGAGCGCGGCATGCGCTCGGTGGTGGAGGAGGCCATCGCCATCGCCAGCAACGACACCGCCGGCTTCTGCGTCTCGCTCGACCTCGACTTCATTGACGCCGCCCATGCTCCCGGCGTGGGCACCCCGGTGCGCGGCGGCGCTACCTACCGCGAAGCCCACCTGGCGCTGGAGCTGATCGCCGACAGCGGCAACCTGCTCTCGCTGGAGGTGGTGGAGTGCAACCCCGTGCTCGACGAGCGCAACCGCACCGCCGAGTTGGCGGTCGAACTCATCCTCAGCGCCCTGGGGAAGAAGATCTTTTAGCTGCAGCCACAACCCGCAGGGTGAGCTTGGTCTTGGGGAAGATCCAGAAGTTGCCCTCCTGATTGCTGAGCACGCTGCCGGCGGTGGCGGCGTTGGCCGGCACGCGCACGGCGATCTGCTCGGGGTGGGACGAACCCCCGGAATCGGAGCGGCGCCCGCCCCGCTCGCCGCCGCCGCGCCGCCCCAAACCGCCGCGGCCGAGCCGGTCGAAGATCGAAGGCTTCGCCGCCTTGAGCTCCAGGCTGACAATCACCGCGTGGATCGGCACCTGCGCCCCCTGGGGAGTGACCGCGCTGTGGAAGAGCACCGCGATCGAGGCCTTCGAGTCGTTGTCGGCCGCCGGGGCGACCGCGACCACCTGGCCATCCAGGGTCGAGCCCTTGGGCAGGTCCAGCCCGCCCTGCTTCACCGCCGCCAGCGTGGTGACGCTGGCCAAGTCGCCCACCTGGCTGTCGGCGCTATCGAAGCCGACCACCACCTCGGCCTTGATGGCTGTCCCCGCAGCCAGGGACGCCGGCGCGGGGATAGCCTGCGCCGCGGCCGCCGCGAGGAGTGAGGGGAGGAGCACCAACAGAGCCGTGAGAGTTCGCATAGTGGAGCCTCTACCTAGACGGCTCGCTGGCCAGCGCCGTTTCAGCCCATCGCGCCGCTGCGGCACGGTCCTGCGGCAACGTCCATGCGGCCACATCGCTGCTATAATGTAGCCGCATGGAGACGGTGGGCGTGCGGGAACTGAAAGACCGCCTGAGCCGGCATCTGCGGCGGGTCAAGGCGGGCGCGGAAGTGGTGATCACCGAGCACGGGCGGCCCATCGCTCGCCTCAGCCCGCTGCCCGCATTGCCCAGCGGATTGCGCGAGATGATGGCGCGGGGGGAACTGATTCCGGGCGGCGGCGGCAAGCCCAAGGGCGCCCGCATCCGGCTGCGGGGGAGGGGCCCGACCGCCGCCGAGGTGGTCAGCCAATTGCGGGATTGATCCTCTATTTGGACACCAGCGGCCTGCTCAAGCTCTACGTGTTCGAAGCCGGCAGCCAAGAAGCGCGGGAACAAGTGGAGGCCGCCACGGAGATCGTGACGGCCATGGTGGCCTACCCCGAAGCGCGGGCGGCGCTGGCCGCGCTGCGGCGCGCGAAGCGGATGGACAAAGACAGCTTTCTGGAAGCGAAGCGCGCCCTTGAGGCCGACTGGCTCCAGTTCCGCAAGGTGGCCGTTACCGAAGCCGTGTGCCGGGAGGCGGGCGAGTTGGCCGAGCGCTTCGGCTTGCGCGGCTATGACAGCGTTCAGTTGGCCTGTTACGCCCAGCTCGTGCGCTCGGCGGGCGACCTTGCGGTGGCGTTTTGTTGCTTCGATGCCCGGCTGCAGCTCGCGGCGCGCCGCTGGCAGACGGCCCAACGGCAGCGGCGCACTTGAGTCCCGCTTCTCACCCCCACGCCCCCAGCATCTTGCGCAGCTCGACCAGTTGGCCGAGGTGGTAGGCGTTGTGGTCGGCCAGCAGCAGCGCCTCGCGCAGCACCGTCTTTCCCGGATCGTGGGGAAGCGGAGCGAGCAGGTCGCAACCGGGGTCGCTGACCAGCGCCAGGAAGGCGGCGAGGTCGGCGCGGCAGGCGGCGCGGCTCTTGTTCCAGGCCGCGGCCGAGGGCGGGGCGGGCTTCGCCGGCCAGTAGCCCTCCGGCCAGGGCGGCGAGACGTGCGCCGGGTCGCGGGTGAACTCGAGAATGTCCCACTGGCCCAGCCGGATGTGTTCGACCAGCTCCCAGGCGGTGTGGGTCGCCCCGCGCGGCTTCTTGCCCGCCAGTGGGAAAGCCAGGCCCTTGAGGGCGCGCTCGAGCGTGGCGTGGGCGTGGCCGCCCTGCAGCAGCTCGGCGACGGTGGCGCGCAGGTCAGGAGTTTTGGGCATAGGTGGCTCGCAGTTGGCGTTTGTCCAGCTTTCCGGTCGCGGTGCGGGGCAGCGAGGCGACCACGACGAAATCGTCGGGGCACTGCCAGGCGGGGAAATCGGCGGCGAGGTGCTGGCGCCAGGCGGCGGGGTCGGCGGCGGCGCCGTCGCGCAGGACCAAGAGCGCCCGCGGGCGCTCCTGCCACTTGGGGTGGGGCACGGCGATCACCGCCGCCTCGCGCACATCGGGATGGCAGGCGAGGGCATTCTCCAAGGCCACCGAGCTGATCCACTCGCCGCCGCTGCGGATCAGGTCCTTGTCGCGGTCCACGATGGCCATCAAGCCCTCGGGGTTGAACTCGACCACATCGCCCGTGCGAAACCAGCCGTCGGCGGTCCAGGACTCGGCAGACGCGCCGCCAACGTAGGCGGCGGCGACCCAGGGGCCGCGCACCTCCAGCTCGCCGCTGAGGGCGGTGCGGGCCTCGACCAGCGGCAGCGGGCGGCCTTGGCGGGTGCGGCGCTGGTCGAAGCCGGGAGCGCCGTCGTCGCCGAGCAGCGGGTTCATCGTGCCCACCGGGGTCATCTCGGTCATGCCCCAGCCCATGTTGACGGCGATGCCAGCCCGGTCGAAGCGGCGGAATAGCGCCGCCGGCGCGGGCGCGCCCCCCAGGTTGACCCGCAACTCGGGGTGCAGGCGCCAGCGCCCGGGCTCGCGCTCGATCGCATCGAGCACGCCCTGCCAGATCACCGGCACGCCGGCGCTGCGGGTGACCTGCTCCGCCGCCAGCAGCTCCAGCACGCTCGCGGCGTCAAAGCGCCCGCCGGCCAGCACCTGTTTGCACCCGATCAGCGCGGCGGTGTAGGGCTGTCCCCAGGCGTTGGCGTGGAACATGGGGACCAGCGGCATCACGCAGTCGCGCTGGCGGTAGTCGAGCGCGTCGGGCAGAGCGGTGGCCAGCGCGTGCAGCGCCAGGGCGCGGTGCGAATAGACCACCCCCTTGGGTTCGCCCGTCGTGCCCGAGGTGTAGCCCATGCCGGCGCCGTCGTCTTCGGCCAGTTCCGGCAGCGGCGCCTCCGGATCCACACCCGCCAGCAGCGCCTCGTAATCGCCGGGATAGTGGATGACTTGTTTCACCTGAACCGCCGGCGCGATCTGCTGCCACAGCGGAGCGAGCGACTCGTCCACGATCACGAAGCGGTCGCCGGCGTGGTTGAGGATGCGCGCCAACTGGTGGGGATGCAGCCGCAGGTTGAGCGGATGGACGACGCCGCCGGCCAGCGGCACCCCAAAGTAGGCCTCCAGATGCGGCAACTGGTTCCAGAGCAGCGTGGCGACCCGGTCGCCGGGCGCCAGGCCCCGGGCCACCAGCGCCGCGGCCAGCCGGCGGGCGCGCCCCGCCAGCTCGGCATAGTTGGAGCGCCGCCCGCGCTCGACCACCTCGACCCGCGGGAACCAGCGCGCGGCGCGCTCCAGCATGGCGCCCACCGTCAGCGGGTACGACATCATGGTCGCAGGCATGATTTTCAGTCTAGCGCGGCGGGGATGGGGCTGGTTAAAATGCGGGTGTGGCCAGCTCCCCGGGACGCAACGACGGCTGCCCCTGCGGCAGCGGACATAAATACAAGCGCTGCTGCCTGCCGCGCGTGGAAGCGGCGCGCCCGGCGGCGGACCCCTACCCGGAGCGGCTGCGGCGCATGCAGGAACTGTCGCAGAATATCTTGCGCTGGGTGAAGGGACTGACCATCGCGCCCAAGCGAGCGGTGCGGGACTTTTACGGTGTCGCCAACGAAGGCAAGGTGGAAGAGGGCGACATGCCGCTGTTTGTGACCTTTTTGCTGTGGGAATGGCGCGCTACCGCCACGTCGCCGCCCCGGGGAGAGAAATACTTGCGCGCGCGCGGTTCCCGAGCGGCCGCCTGGGAGCGGGAATACATCGAACAGGCGCTGCATCAGCCCTGGCGCTTCCTGGAGGTCACCGCGGTGACGCCGGGCTGGGGGATCGCGGTGCGCGATGTATTCACCGCCACCACCGAGCAAGTGCGGGAGATCAGCGGGTCCCGGCAGTTGCGGATCGGCGACATTATCTTTGCGCAGTACGTTCGCGTGGACGGCATCGTCTCCTTCGAGGCGATAGCGCCACTGCGGATGCCACCCGAGCAAAAGGCCGACTTGGTGCGGATGCGGCAGCGGGTGGAAAAAAAGATCGAAGGCAACCAGTTGCGGGATGCCGACCTGCCGGCCCTGGCGCGGGTGATGCGCTACTACTACTTCGACCAGGTCGAACGCCTGAGCCAACCACCGCGGTTGCAGAACACCGACGGCGAGCCGCTGGAGTTGCATTCCTTGCGCTATCGCATCGCCTCGCCGGAGGCGGCCTTTGCCGCCCTGTCCCCCTTGGCCCTGGGTTGGACGGCGGAGGAACTGTTGGAGGGCGGCAGCTTGGACGCTCGGGGCAAGCTGCGGGCGATCGAGTTTCCCTGGATGAAGCGCGGCAACCGCCTGCACAAGAGCTGGGACAATACCACCCTGGCGACGCTGCGGCTCCGCGGCAAAACCCTGACCGCCGAGGTCAACTCGGCGCGCCGGGCGGCGCGGCTGCGGCGGGAGATCGAGCGCCGGCTGGGCGAGGGCGCGGTCTTCGAGAGCGAGACGGTGACGAGCGCCGATGCCATGCTGGCCAAGGCCAAGCGCGGACGCGCGCGGCCCGAGCCGCCCCGCGACCCCGCCTTGATCGCCGCGGAAGAAGAGATGATGGCGCGCCACATGGCGGAATGGCTGGATACGGAACTGCCGGCCTTGGACGGCCAGACCCCGCGGGCCATGGTGCGGACGGCGGACGGGCGGGAGATGGTGGAGGCTTTGCTGGTGGGCATGGGACGGCGCCAGCCGTCGCTGGCGGCGTGGGCGCGCCAGGAGCTGGGGATCGACGCCTAGACGGCGATCTGGCGGGCGCGCAGCTCGCGCAGGCGGTCGCGCAGCCGGGCGGCGCGCTCGAAGTCGAACTGCTTGGCCGCCTCGCGCATCTGCAGCTCGAGCTGCTGGATGTGCTCGCCCAGCGCCTCCTCGCTGGCAAACTCGTCCAGTTGCTCGTCCAGCGGCAGCGGGGCGTAGTCGCCCTCGGCGACGCCCACCAGGGTCATGTCGAGCGGGCGCAGCACGCTCTGCGGGGTGATGCCGTTCTCCAGGTTGTAGGCGGCCTGCACGGTGCGGCGGCGGCGGGTCTCGCCGATGGCCTGCTCCATCGAGCCGGTCAGGTTGTCGGCATAGAGCAGGGCGCGGCCGTTGAGGTGGCGGGCGGCGCGCCCCATGGTCTGGATGAGCGCCCCGGCCGAGCGCAAAAAGCCCTCCTTGTCGGCGTCCAGGATGGCGACGAGCGAGACCTCGGGCAGGTCCAGCCCCTCGCGCAGCAGGTTGATGCCGATCAGCACGTCGAACTCGCCCCGCCGCAGGTCGCGCAGGATCTTCACCCGCTCCAGCGTCTCCACCTCGCTGTGCAGGTAGCGGCACTTCACCCCCACCTCGCCGTAGTACTCGGCCAGGTCCTCGGCCATGCGCTTGGTCAGCGTGGTCACCAGCACGCGCTCGCGCCGCTCGGCGCGCAGGCGAATCTCGGCCAGCAGGTCGTCCACCTGCCCTTTGCTGGGCCGGATCTCGACCTCTGGGTCGAGCAGGCCGGTGGGCCGGATCACCTGCTCGACCACCGCCCCCCGCGTCTGCTCCAGCTCGTAGGGTCCGGGGGTGGCGGAGACGTAGACCAACTGCCCCACCCGCTCGTTGAATTCCGAGAATTGCAGTGGCCGGTTGTCCAGCGCCGAGGGCAGGCGGAAGCCGTACTCCACCAGCGTGCGCTTGCGCGCCTGGTCGCCGTTGTACATGCCGCGCAACTGCGGGATGGTCTGGTGGCTCTCGTCCACAAACACCAGCGCGTCGCTGGGCAGGTAGTCGAGCAGCGTCGGCGGCGGCTGCCCCGCGCTGCGCCCGGTGAAGTGGCGCGAGTAGTTCTCAATGCCGTGGCAGTAGCCAATCTCGCGCATCATCTCGATGTCGAAGCGGGTGCGCTGCTCCAGCCGCTGCGCCTCCATCTTCTTGCCCTGGTGCAGCAACTCCGGCCGCCAGGCGTCGAGCTCGGCGAAGATCGAGCGGATCGCCTCCTCCTTGGTCTCCGGCCGCATCACGTAGTGCGACTTGGGATAGATGGGCAGGCGCTGGTAGGTTTGCCGCACCTGGGCGGTGAGCGGGTCAATCTGGGAGAGGCGCTCGATCTGGTTGCCGAACAGCTCGATGCGGAAGGCGTAGTCGTCGTAGGTGGGGTAGACCTCGATCACGTCGCCCCGCACCCGGAAGGCCCCGCGCTGGAAGTCGAGGTCGTTGCGCTGGTAGAGGATGTCCACCAGCTTGCGCAGAATCTGCTCGCGGCGGATGGTCTGGCCCACCTCCAGCATCAGCAGCATGCCGTAGTAGGCCTCCGGCGACCCCAGGCCGTAGATGCACGACACCGAGGCCACGATGATGCAGTCGCGGCGCTCGAACAGCGAGCGCGTGGCCGACAGCCGCAGCTTGTCGAGCTCGTCGTTGACGGTCGCCTCTTTTTCGATGTAGAGGTCGGCGGCGGGCACGTAGGCCTCGGGCTGGTAGTAATCGTAGTAGGAGACGAAGTACTCGGCGGCGTTGTCGGGGAAGAACGTCTTGAACTCGTGGTAGAGCTGGGCCGCCAACGTCTTGTTGTGGGCCAGCACCAGCGCCGGCCGTCCCAGCGCCTCGATCACCTTGGCCATTGTGTACGTTTTGCCACTACCGGTGACCCCCAGCAGCACTTGGTGCGCTTCGCCCGCCCGCAGTCCGGCCACCAGCGCGGCAATGGCCGTGGGCTGGTCGCCGCGGGGGGTGTAGGCGCTCTCCAGGCGAAAGTCCATGATTTTTAGGGTAGCAGGCTCAAGTTCGGCCCTGATGCGCCGATCATGCACCTAGGAGGCACGCAATGTTGAGTTCCGTCCAAGGGGTGAGCTCGCAATACCAAGCTTACCAATTGCAATCCCAGGCACCGCCACCGGGCAATAAGGCGGCCAGCCCCAGCTCGACCCAGCAGGACACGGTGAACATCAGCGAATCTGCCAAGCAAGCAGTGGCAGACAACAGCCGGGGCGCCGCCGCCCCGAGCGGCGACCACGACGGCGACGGCCACTAGCCGTCCCCGCGGGTCCTTCGACGGGCGGGAAGCGCTGCTTCCCGCCCGTTTTCTGCCTTTCGTGCTATAGTGGTGAGGACGCTGAATATCACACGGGTGCGTGTGGTGTGGTGCCCTCTGCCCTTGCTTCCTGCCTCGGTTTAGGAATTCCCCGCCTTCGTTAAGTTCCGTTTGGCTTCGCGTACATTTTTGCAATTCGGACCTTAGCGGGTTCCGGGAAAGTTCTATCCGATCATGACCTCGTTCAACGAACTGGCGATCACGCCAGCCATCCTCAGCCGCCTGCAGGCGGCCCAATTCACCACCCCCACGCCGGTGCAGGCGGCCACCATTCCGCCCGCGCTGCTGGGCCAGGACGTGCTGGCCACGGCCCAGACCGGCACCGGCAAGACGCTGGCCTTCCTGGTCCCGGTGATGGAGCAGATGCTCAAGCACTCGGGCCGCAACGTCTGCGGGCTGATCCTGACGCCGACGCGCGAGCTGGCGATGCAGATCGAGGCGCAGTACGAGCAGATCCGGCCGCGCAACCTGCCGCCGGCGGCCTTGCTGGTGGGCGGACTCTCCGAGCGCCGCCAACTCGACGCCCTGCGCCGCGGCGCCACCCTGGCGGTGGCCACCCCCGGCCGGCTCGAAGACTTCCTCAAGCGCGGCCTGCTGCGCCTGGGCGAGGTCAAGATCCTGGTGCTGGACGAGGCCGACCGCATGCTCGACATCGGCTTCCTGCCCGCCATTCGCCGCATTGTCGCCGCCGTGCCCAAGCCGCGGCAGACGCTGTGCTACTCCGCCACCCTGGCGCCCGAGGTGGCGCAACTGGCGCGCGAGAGCATGACCAACCCCACCCGGCTGGCGCTGGGCTCGACCACCAAGCCCGCCGCCAGCGTCAAGCTGCAAGCCTATGAGGTCGGCGACGCCGACAAGCTGGGCCTCTTGCAGACGCTGCTGGGGCGCGAGACGGGCCGCTGCCTGGTCTTCGCCCGCACCAAGCGCGGCACCGAGCGGCTGGCCAAGACGCTGGTGCGCGAGGGCTTCCGCGCCGCCATGATCCACGGCAACCGCTCGCAGTCGCAGCGCACCGCCGCCCTGCACGGCTTCCAGCGCGGCAGCTTCCAGGTGCTGGTGGCCACCGACGTGGCCGCCCGCGGCATCCACGTCGAGGACGTCGCCCACGTCTTCAACTACGACATGCCCGAGGTGGCCGACGACTTCGTCCACCGCGTCGGCCGCACCGGCCGCGCCGGCGGCACCGGCATCGCCTCCACCTTCGTCAGCCGCTCGCAAATGGGCGACCTGCACCGCATGGA
>Ga0307372_10001114_pt1 | contig 46949 bp, 52 predicted proteins | sample OX1MG_FD_202533 | JGI IMG/M metagenome (GOLD analysis project Ga0307372, IMG submission 202533) | Soil microbial communities from Risofladan, Vaasa, Finland - OX-1 | ecosystem: Environmental > Terrestrial > Soil > Coastal area > Acid sulfate soil | place: Finland: Risofladan, Vaasa | collected...
GCCCAGCACGGCAAGCGCTACGTGGACGCCGCCAAGCTGACCGACCCGGCCGTCGCCCAGGCCCCTCAGGCCGCCATCGAGCTGGTCCGCAAGGTGAGCACCGGCCGCTTCGCCGCCACCGTCGAGGCCCATGTCCGGCTCGGGGTGGACCCGCGCCACGCCGACCAGATGGTCCGCAGCAGCGTGGTCCTGCCCCATGGCACCGGACGCAAGCGGCGGATCGCCGTCTTCGCCCAGGGGGAGAAGGACCGCGAGGCCCGCGAGGCGGGGGCGGACATCGTCGGCGGCGATGACCTGGTCAAGCGGGTCCAGGAGGGGTTCGTGGACTTCGACGTGGCTCTCGCCACGCCCGACGTCATGGGGATGGTGGGCCGACTCGGCAAGGTCCTCGGGCCCCGCGGTCTCATGCCCAACCCCAAGTCCGGGACCGTGACCTTCGACATCGCGCGCGCGGTCCGCGATGTCCAGGCCGGCCGGGTGGAGTTCAGAGTCGACCGCTACGGGATCATCCACGCGCCGGTGGGCAAGACCAACTTCGACGAGGCCCAGCTTCTGGAGAACTTCGCGGCCCTGATGGAGGCCATCGTGAAGGCGAAGCCGCCGGCCGCCAAGGGGGCCTACGTCAAGAGCTGCTTCCTGGCGCCGTCCATGGGGCCCAGCGTGAGGGTGGATCCGACCCTGGCCGGCCGCCTCAGCGCCGCCTGAACCCCGCGGGGCTCCCGGCCCCGGTCCCCCGCGGCTCAGGGTCGCCAGCCGGAGACGCGCGCCCACGCCTCGGCTCGCTCCGTCGCGGCGACGATGGCCCCGGCCTTGGCGTCGGCGTAGGCCTGCATCGTCGGCCACGACCGCCGCGCCAGCACCCGCTTGCACCGCGCGTACCGCTGACGGTCGCTGAGGTCACGCCGAAGCCAGTCTCGGAACAGGAGGTGGCGCCGCTCCCAGTCGCCGCCGGCGGCGCAGACGTGGAGGTGGACGTCGAGCGCCGGGGTGCGGAGCATCCGGTGTCCCGGCTCCCGGACCCGAAGCCGGTAGCCCGCCCCTTCCAGCCTGGGAACGTAGGCGAGCTCATCCTCGACGTCGTCGACGCTGAGCTGGATGTCCACGATCGCCTTGGCGGCGAGGCCGGGGACGGCGGTGGAGCCGACGTGATCGACCCGGACCGCGGTCATGCCGAGCGCGGACCGAATGGCCCCAGCCTCCCGGCGAAAGCGCCGCGGCCAGTCGGGGTCGTAGGCGGCGATCACGATGGGGCGCTGTTCGACGCCTCCGATCAGCTCCACGTCCCCCTCCATCGGCCCCCAGGGTAGCCAGGGTGTGGCGGAGATGGCGCGGCGAGCCGGGGCCGCCCGCGGGGACAGCGAGGCAGGCGGCCGGCGGGACCCGGGAGAGCCGGCCGCCGGGGCAGGCCTCCGCCCTGATCGTGCCCCGCCGCCCGCGACCGGCGACACTTCTGGGGTGGACGCCTGGTACCTCACCGCGGCGGAGCGGGGCAACCCCTGGACCGCGATCGACCGGCCGCACGGGCCCGCGGGGGCGTGGTCGACCGCCAACGCGGTGCGACCGCTGGTGCACGGCGCCGCCTATTTCGCCGAGCTCCTCGGCCGGGTGCGGGACCTCGCGGCAGGTGACCTTCTCCTCTTCACCGATTGGCGCGGCGACCCGGACGAGCGGCTCGACGGCCCCGGCACCGAGGTGGCCCGGGTGTTCGGCGACGCCGCGCGGCGCGGGGTGGTGGTCAAGGGCCTCGTCTGGCGGTCCCACCTCGACCGGCTCCAGTTCAGCTCCAGCGAGAACCGCCACCTGGGGGAGGCGCTGAACGCCGCCGGCGGGGAGTGCCGGCTCGATGCACGGGTCCGGCCGGGGGGCTCGCACCACCAGAAGTTCGTGGTGCTCCGCCACCCTGGTCGGCCCGACCACGACGCCGCCTTCGTGGGGGGGATCGACCTCTGCCACAGCCGCCGGGACGATGCCGGGCACGCCGGGGATCCGCAGCGGCAGGCGATGGCGTCCGTCTACGGCGATCGGCCGCCCTGGCACGACATCCAGCTGCTGGTCCGGGGGCCCGCGGTCGCCGACATTGAAACCGTCTTCCGGGAGCGCTGGGACGACCCCTCGCCCTTGAGCCGCAATCCGGTCCGGCGGCTCCGTGACCGTCTCCAGCTCAGCGGACGGGGACGTCCCACGCCGCTGGCGCCGATGCTCCCTGCCCCGGAACCGGCGGGGACGGCGGCGGTGCAGCTCCTGCGGACCTACCCGCTCCGACATCCGGGCTACCCCTTCGCCCGGCGCGGCGAGCGCAGCGTCGCCCGCGGCTACCTGAAGGCGCTCCGCCGTGCCCGGGCCCTGGTCTACCTGGAGGACCAGTACTTCTGGTCGGCAGAGGTCGCGGGCAGCTTCGCCGCCGCCCTGGCGGCCCACCCGTCCCTCCACCTGGTGGCGGTCCTGCCACGCCACCCCGACCAGGACGGGCGTCTCTCCGAGCCCCCCAACCTGGTCGGCCACCTCGCCGCCGCCGCCACCGTGCTGGGGGCAGCCCCGGACCGGGTGGACTTCTACAGCATCGAGAATGGCGACGGCGTCCCCGTCTACGTGCATGCCAAGGCCTGCGTCATCGACGACGTCTGGAGCTGCGTCGGCTCCGACAACTTCAACCGCCGCTCCTGGACCCACGACTCCGAGCTCGGCTGCGCCGTGATCGACGACGCCCGCGACCCGCGCGAGCCCGCCGACCCCGGCGGGCTCGGCGACGGAGCCCGCGTCTTCGCCCGCGACCTCCGCGTGGGCCTGGCCCGCGAGCACCTGGGTCGAGCCGAGGGCGACGATCGCGACCTGATCGACCCCGCCGCCATGGTCCGTGCGTTCGCGGCCGGGGCGCGGGCGCTCGACGCGTGGCACGGGGGCGGGCGCCGCGGCCCGCGACCGGCCGGTCAGCTCCGCCGCCTCGCCCCGCCGGTCCTGCGCCCGCGCACCCAGCTCTGGGCGCAGAGCCTGTACCGGGTCGTCTACGATCCCGACGGCCGATCCCCGAGGATGCGCCGCCGAGGGCAGTTCTGAGGTGGATCCGGCGGGACGGCCCGGGGAGACCCCGCCCTGTATACTCCGCTCTTCCACTCGGGAACTCTCCCTGCGCCCACGACCGTAGGGGCGGCCGCGCCGCTCAAACTCTCAGCCCTACGCAGGCACCGGACCTCCCCTCGCTCCCCTCGCAGTTGGGGGCGGGTGCCGAGGCGACGTTGCCGGGCGCCGGTGAGCGCCCCGTCACGCGGAGGGCGACGTCGATGACGAGCGTGCAGGCCGGGGCTGCGTCCGTCCCGGTGAGGGCCGGCGAGGGCAAGCAGCGGCAGGTGGCCGAGCTCGCGGAGCGGCTGACCCGGCAGCGGTCGGTGGTCGTCACCGACTACCGGGGTCTGACCGTCGCCGAGCTCCAGGACCTCCGCGGCCGGCTGCGGGCGGCAGGGGTCGAATACCTGGTCGTGAAGAACACCCTGGCCCGCCGAGCGACCGCGCTCGTCGGCCTCGCCGACCTTACCGATCAGCTGGTGGGGCCGACCGCGCTGGCGCTCGGGTACGACGACGTCAGCGCCCCGGCGCGCCTCCTCGCGGAGTACGTGCGGTCGACACGACGGCCCGAGCTGATCCGGGGGGGGCTGGCGGAGGGGCAGTGGGTCGACGCCGCCGGGGTGCGGGTGCTCGCCGACCTGCCCCCGCGGGAGGTTCTGATGGCGCAGCTGCTGGGCTTGCTGGAGGTACCAGCGCAGCAGGTGCTGGGGCTCTTGGAGACACCCACCCAGGCCCTCGCGGGGCTGTTGGAGGCTCGCCGGAGCGGGCTCGAGGGGGCTGACTGAGATGGCACCGATGCACAAGGAGGCGAGCGAAGGATGGCCAAGGTGACGGTCGACGACTTCGTCGAGGCGCTGGGGACCTGGACGGTCCTGGACCTGGTGAACGCCAAGAAGGCGATCGAGGAGAAGTACGGGATCACGGCGGCCGCGCCGGTCGCGGTGGCGCAGGCTGCGCCGGCGGGGGCCGCCGAGGCTCCGGTCGAGGAGCAGACCGAGTTCACCGTGACCCTGACCGCCACCGGCGATCAGAAGATCAACGTGATCAAGACCGTCCGTGAGATCACCGGCCTGGGCCTCAAGGAGGCCAAGGACCTGGTCGACGGTGCCCCCAAGCCGGTGAAGGACGGCATCGCCCGCGAGGAGGCGGACGCGATCGCCAAGAAGCTCCAGGACGCGGGAGCCTCGGCTGAGGTCAAGTAGGGGAGCGGAGGTCGGCCCTGGGGCCGGGCCCCGGGCCGACCGGCGTTCACGGCGGCGCGGCTCTCCTCCCCGGCAGCCGGTGACTCCGCACCCGGCCGCGGCCAGCTCGACGCCGGCCGGTCCCCGGACGTGCTAGAATGGGCGTTCCCGCCTTCCCGGCTCCCCTTCGCGCCTGTCCGCTCGCCTGGAGAACTCTAGCATATGGCTGATATTCGCGCCACCCTGCCCGCCCGCGTCAGTTACGGCCGCATCCCCGAGATGCTTCAGGTGGGCAACCTCATCGAGACCCAGCTCTCGTCGTTCCGCTGGTTCCAGGAGGACGGGCTGCGCGAACTCTTCGACGAGATCAACCCGATCACCGACTACACCGGCAAGAACTACGAGCTGCGCTTCCTCGACTACGGCTTCGGCGAACCCAAGTTCGACCAGGAGGAGTGCCGCAACCGCGACATGACCTACGCCGCCCCGCTCCGGATCATGACCCGCCTCCACATCAAGACCGGGGAGAGCGCCGGCGAGATCAAGGAGTCGGAGGTCTACATGGGGGACTTCCCCATCATGACCGAGCAGGGCACCTTCATCGTCAACGGCACCGAGCGGGTGGTGGTGTCGCAGCTGGTGCGCTCGCCGGGGGTCTACTTCACCGCCGGGCCCGAGCACCCCGCCACCGGCCGCCCGATGTACTCGGTGAAGTTCATTCCCAACCGGGGTGCCTGGCTGGAGATCGAGACCAACACCAAGGACTCGCTCACTGCCAAGATCGACCGCAAGCGCAAGTTCCAGGCCACCACCCTGATCCGGGCCCTCGGCTATCCCGGCGACGACGACATCCGCGCCTTCTTCGCCGACGTGGACACTGACCCCGAGCATCGCTACGTCGACGCCACCCTGGACAAGGACCCCAGCCGCGACGTCAACGACGCGCTCATCGAGCTCTACAAGAAGATCCGGCCCGGCGATCCGCCCACGGTGGAGAACGCCCGCTCGCTCCTCCATGCCCTGTTCTTCAACCCCCGCCGCTTCGACCTCGGGCGGGTGGGCCGCTTCAAGCTGGACAAGCGGCTGGGGCTCAGCGAGGCGGAGGCCCGTCGGCGGGCCGAGAGCCGCGACCTGCGGGTGCTGGCCAACGAGGACTTCGTCAACATCATCCGGCGCCTGATCGAGCTCAACAACGGGCGCGGGGAGCCTGACGACATCGACCATCTCGGCAATCGCCGGGTGCGGGCGGTGGGTGAGCTGCTGCAGAACCAGTTCCGCACCGGGCTGCTGCGGATGGAGCGGATCATCAAGGAGCGGATGACGATCTGCGACGCCGCCACCGTGACCGCCGCCTCCCTCATCAACGCCCGCCCGGTGGTGGCCGCGATCAAGGAGTTCTTCGGCTCCAGTCAGCTCTCCCAGTTCATGGACCAGACCAACCCGCTGGCCGAGCTGACCCACAAGCGCCGCCTCTCGGCCCTCGGTCCCGGCGGTCTGTCGCGGGAGCGCGCTGGCTTCGACGTGCGCGACGTCCACTACAGCCACTACGGCAGGATCTGCCCGATCGAGACCCCCGAGGGGCCCAACATCGGCCTGATGGGCTCGCTCGCCACCTTCGCCCGGGTCAACGAGTTCGGCTTCATCGAGGCTCCCTTCCGCCGCGTCTACAACACCCTGTCGGTCAAGACCGACGGGGAGCGGCTGATCGGTCGTGCGCTGCGCCAGCCGGCGGGGCATATCGCCGTCGGCGCCCGGCTCACCGCCAGGCAGCTGGCCGCCCTGGCCAAGGCTGGAGTCGACGAGGTGCAGATCGTGCCCTGGGTCAGCGATGACATCCGCTACCTGTCCGCCGACGAGGAGGACAAGTACACGGTCGCCCAGGCCAACGCCCCCGTCGGTCCGTTGGCCGAGTTCGAGGTCGAGCACACGCCCGCGCGCACCCGCCACACCTTCAAGGACGTGCCGGTCCTCGACCTCGAGTACATGGATGTCTCCCCGCGCCAGATGGTCTCGGTGGCCACCGCATTGGTCCCCTTCCTCGAGCACGACGACGCCAACCGGGCGCTGATGGGGTCCAACATGCAGCGCCAGGCGGTTCCCCTGGTGGTGACCGAGGCCCCCATCGTGGGGACCGGGATGGAGGTCTACGCCGCCAAGGACAGCGGCGAGCTGATCATCGCCGAGGTGGGGGGCATTATCCTGGCGGTCAGCGTGCCGATGCCCTCCGACCCCTCGGTGCGGGTCGTCCGCAGCGGTCAGGACAGCGGATACGGGATCCTCCTCCACCCCGACGACGGCGCGCCCGACATCTGGTACGGGGTGCACAAGTTCGTCCGCAGCAACCAGGGCACCTGCCTCAGTCAGCGGATCATCGTCGACGCCGGCGATCATGTCGAGGCGGGGGCGATCCTGGCCGACGGCCCGTCCACCGAGAACGGCGAACTGGCACTGGGCCGCAACGTCCTCTGCGCCTTCATGCCCTGGGAGGGCTACAACTACGAGGATGCCATCCTGATCAGTGAGTCGGTGGTGCGGGAGGACAAGTACACCTCCATCCACATCGAGGAGTTCGAGGTCGAGGTCCGCGACACCAAGCTTGGCCCGGAGGAGATCACCCGCGACCTGCCCAACGTCAGCGAGGAGACGCTCCGCAACCTCAACGAGCGCGGAATCATCTACGTGGGCGCTGAGGTCCACCCCGGGGACATCCTGGTCGGCAAGATCACCCCCAAGGGCGAGTCCGAGCTCTCCGCCGAGGAGCGGCTGTTGCGGGCGATCTTCGGGGAGAAGGCTCGCGAGGTGCGGGACAGTTCGCTGCGGGTGCCCCACGGCGAGCGCGGCACCGTGGTCGACGTCAAGCTCTTCTCCCGGGAGAACAAGGACGAGCTGCCCGCCGGGGTCAACGAGCTGGTGCGGATCTACGTCGCCCAGAAGCGCAAGATCAGCCAGGGCGACAAGATGGCCGGTCGGCACGGCAACAAGGGCGTCATCGCGCGCATCCTCCCGATCGACGACATGCCGTTCCTGCCCGACGGCACCCCGGTCGAGCTGGTGCTCAATCCCCTCGGGGTTCCCTCGCGGATGAACCTGGGCCAGGTCCTGGAGACCCACCTGGGCTGGGCCGCCGAGGCGCTCGGGGTGCGGGTGACCACCCCCGTCTTCGACGGCGCCTCCCAGCTCCAGATCGAGGACGAGCTGGAGCGGGCGGGACTGCCCCGCAGCGGCAAGGTGATGCTTCGCGACGGCCGCTCGGGACGCACCTTCGACCGACCGATCACCGTCGGCCAGATCTACATGCTGAAGCTGGCCCACCTGGTGGAGGACAAGATCCACGCCCGCAGCACCGGCCCCTACAGCCTGGTCACCCAGCAGCCCCTCGGCGGCAAGGCCCAGTTCGGGGGCCAGCGCTTCGGCGAGATGGAGGTGTGGGCCCTGGAGGCCTATGGCGCCAGCCACATCCTGCAGGAGATCCTGACCATCAAGTCGGACGACATCGTGGGTCGGGTCAAGGCCTACGAGGCGATCGTGAAAGGCGACAACACCCTCGATGCCGGCATCCCGGAGTCCTTTCGGGTGCTGGTCAAGGAGCTGGAGGGATTGGCCCTCGGGGTCGAGATCATGTCCGAGAACGAGGAGCAGATCACGTTCAACGAGGAGGACATGCCCGACATGCCACTCGGATTGGGGATCAGCCTGGAGCGCGACGAACGCGACGACGCCGACGACCTCAGCCGTTGACGCGCGCTGAGCGGTCGATCCCTGACCTTGAAGGTGGGGCAGCGCGGCGGCGCCTGCCCGGCCGAGGCCTCAACCACGCACTGCCTGGAGGCGTTTGACTCGTGCTGAAGCTTGAGAATTTCGACGCGCTGAAGCTCTCCCTGGCCAGTCCGGAGATGATCCTGTCCTGGTCCCACGGGGAGGTGACCAAGCCCGAGACCATCAACTATCGGACCCTCAAGCCGGAGCGTGACGGGCTCTTCTGCGAGAAGATCTTCGGTCCCACCAAGGACTGGGAGTGCCACTGCGGCAAGTACAAGCGCTATCGCTACAAGGGCATCATCTGCGACAAGTGCGGGGTCGAGGTCACCCGCAGCAAGGTGCGGCGGGAGCGGATGGGCCACATCAAGCTGGCCAGCCCGGTGTCCCACGTCTGGTACTTCAAGGGCATCCCCTCGCGCCTGGGCCTGCTCCTGGACATGTCCCCGCGCAACCTCGAGAAGATCCTCTACTTCGCCAACTACATCGTCATCGCGATCGACGAGGCGGTCCGCGAGGAGATCCGGCGGGGGCTCGACCCCGCCAAGAGCGAGCGGGTGCGGGAGCTGGAGGCGGCCGCCAACCGCGACCTGGCGACCGTCGTGGGAGAGCTGGAGGAGCAGATCGGTGCTCGCCAGCGGAGCCTGGAGGCGGACCTCGCGACCCTCGCCGGCGGGGTCGAGAAGCGCCGGGCCGCCCTGGAGGCCGCCGGCGAGCGTCTGGTGGAGCGGGCCCTGGCTGCGGCCGGAAAGAAGGCGCCCGCTGACTTCACCCTCAAGGATGGCGAACTCGGGGAGGTGGTCATCCGTCGCGGCGAGGTGCTCACCGAGGACCATGCGGCCCTCATCCAGGCGCGAGTGCGGGAGCGGATCGTGGCCCTGGAAGGGGAGGCAGAGGAGCGCCGCCAGGTCCTCGGCGACGAGGCCGGGGCCAACATCGCCGAGCTCCGCCAGACCCTGGAGACGCGCCGCCAGGCGGGCACCAGCACTGACACCGCCGAGCTCGACGCCCTCCGCGAGGAGCTGCGCCGGACCCGCGACAAGCTGGACGCCCTCACCGACCGCCAGCTCCTCAGCGACGCCGAGTACCGGGACGCCAGCGAGCGCTTCGGCCGGTGCTTCCGCGCCGGGATCGGGGCCACCGCGGTCAAGGAGATGCTGAGCCGGCTCGACCTCACCGCGGTCGCGACCAGCCTGCGCGAGGAGCTCCTCACCAGCAGCGGCCAGCGCAAGCAGAAGGCGATCAAGCGGCTGCGGGTGGTGGAGGCCTTCCGCAAGAGTGAGACCTCACCGACCTGGATGGTGCTCGACGTGCTGCCGGTGATCCCGCCGGAGCTGCGGCCGATGGTGCAGCTGGACGGCGGCCGCTTCGCGACCAGCGACCTCAACGACCTCTACCGGCGGGTGATCAACCGCAACAACCGTCTCAAGCGGCTGCTGGAGCTGGGGGCGCCGGAGATCATCGTCCGCAACGAGAAGCGCATGCTCCAGGAGGCGGTCGATGCCCTCATCGACAACGGCCGTCGGGGCCGGGCCATCACCGGCACCGGCAACCGCAAGCTGAAGTCCCTCTCCGACATGCTGAAGGGCAAGGGCGGTCGCTTCCGCCAGAACCTGCTCGGCAAGCGAGTCGACTACAGCGGCCGTTCGGTGATCGTGGTGGGCCCGGAGCTGAAGCTGCACCAGTGCGGTCTGCCCAAGCGGATGGCCCTGGAGCTGTTCAAGCCATTCGTGATGCGCGAGCTGGTCAACCAGGGCTTCACCCAGAACATCAAGAGCGCCAAGCGGATGGTGGAGCGGGCGCGGCCCGAGGTCTGGGACGTGCTCGACCAGGTCATCCAAGACCACCCGGTCCTGCTCAACCGCGCCCCCACCCTGCACCGGCTCGGCATCCAGGCCTTCATGCCGGTGCTGGTGGAGGGATCGGCGATCCAGATCCATCCACTGGTGTGCACCGCCTTCAACGCCGACTTCGACGGGGACCAGATGGCGGTCCACGTCCCGCTCTTCAGCGGGGCCATCGCCGAGGCCAAGAACCTCATGATGTCCTCGCACAACATCCTCTCCGCCTCCGACGGGAACCCCGTGGTCAGCCCCACCCTGGACCTGGTCCTGGGATCCTACTGGCTGACGGTGGCGGGACCTCCGGCCGGGGACGCGCCCCGGCGTCGCTTCAGCGGCCCCGACGAGCTGCTCCTGGCCCACGACCAGGGAGCGATCGGGGTGCACGACGCCATCGACGTCCGCCTGCCCCGGGCGCTCGTCGACCTCGACGGCGCGGAGGGGAACGCCGGCGGCGAGGTGATGGTCACCACCACCCCCGGGCGGGTGATCTTCAACGAGGTGCTGCCGCTGGCGCGGCCGGTCCAGGCGGGCAGCGTGGGGCGCCCGATCACGTTCCAGAACCGGGTCTTCGACCGCAAGGCGCTGCGCAGCCTGGTCGCCGAGCTCTACCGCCTCTACGGCAGCGAGGTCACCGCCCACGTGGTCAACGAGATCAAGCGCCTGGGCTTCACCTATGCCACCCAGGCCGGGATCACCATCAGCGCGATGGACATCAAGACCCCGCCCGAGAAGCCGGCCATCCTCGCCGGGGCCGAGCACGAGGTCGACGAGGTCTCGCTGCAGCACCGCCGTGGCCTCATCACCGAGGACGAGCGTTACAGCAAGACGGTGGAGATCTGGACCCAGGCGACCGACGCCGTCACCCGGGCCACGATGGCCCACTTCGACCCCTTCAGCTCGGTGCTGATGATGTCCCAGTCGGGCGCCCGGGGCTCGATCCAGCAGATCCGCCAGCTGGCCGGGATGCGGGGCCTGATGGCCGACCCCACCGGCCGGATCATCGACCTGCCGATCAAGGCGAACTTCTCCGAGGGGCTGGCGGTCCTGGAGTACTTCATCTCCACCCACGGGGCCCGCAAGGGGCTCGCCGACACCGCCCTCCGCACCGCCGACTCCGGCTACCTCACCCGCCGCCTGGTCGACGTCGCCCAGGATGTGATCGTCCGCCAGGAGGACTGCGGCACCACCGCCGGGGTCTGGCTGCGCCGCGGCAGCGAGGAGAGCGACCCGTACTTCGAGCGGATCGCGGGGCGGGTGCTCGCCGCCGACGTCGTCGACGACGGCGGGCGGGTGCTGGCCGCTGCCGGGGACGAGGTGACCGACGTGATCGCGAGCGAGCTGATCGCGGCCGGCCAGGACCGGGTCAAGGCGCGGAGCGTCCTCACCTGCACCGCCCGGGAGGGCGTCTGCCGCCTCTGTTACGGCCGCAACCTCGCCACCGGCCGCCTGGTCGAGATCGGCGAGGCGGTCGGCGTCATCGCCGCCCAGTCGATCGGGGAGCCGGGCACCCAGCTCACGATGCGGACCTTCCACACCGGTGGGGTCGCCGGGATGGACATCACCCAGGGCCTGCCCCGGGTGGAGGAGCTCTTCGAGGCCCGCATCCCCAAGGGCAAGGCGGTGCTCACCGAGATCGGCGGCACGGTGGAGGTCATTCGAACCGACACCGGCCGCAAGGTCCGGATCGCCAGCCGCGACGACTACGACCTCAGCTACCCGATCGAGGCCGGCTTCGCCCTCGATCCCGGGGTGACCCTGGCCAGCCCGATCGGCGAGGGGGCGATCCTGGCCCGCAACACCGCCGACGGACGGCTGCGGACCCTGGCCACCCGGGCGGCCGGCACCATCGCCGCCATCGAGGAGCGGAGGGGACGATCGGTGGAGGTGAGGGTCCACACCCACGAGGAGGAGGCGCGCGAGTACGCCATCCTCCACGGGGCCCAACTCCAAGTCGACGACGGGGACGAGGTCCGACCCGGGGACCAGCTGACCGTGGGGTCGGTGAGCCCCCAGGAGCTGCTCTACATCAGCGGTCGGGATGCGGTCCAGGAGTACCTGGTGCGCGAGGTCCAGACCGTCTACCGCTCCCAGGGCGTGGACATCAACGACAAGCACATCGAGGTGATCGTCCGGCAGATGATGCGCAAGGTGCGGATCGAGTCGGCCGGGGACACCGAGCTCCTGCCCGGCGAGATCGTCTCGCAGTGGGAGTACGACGAGGCCAATGCCAAGATCCTGGCCGAGGGCGGTGAGCCGGCGATCGCCACCACCGTCCTCCTCGGCCTCATCAAGGCCGCCCTCAACACTGCCAGCTGGCTCTCGGCGGCGTCCTTCCAGGAGACCACCAGGGTCCTCACCGAGGCCGCCATCTCGGGCAAGGTGGACCGGCTCCGCGGCCTCAAGGAGAACGTCATCATCGGCAAGCTGATCCCGGCCGGCACCGGGCTGGACTACTACCAGAAGCTCCGGGAGGAGACCCTGCGGCTGCTGGCGGAAGCCCAGCCCGAGCTGGAGGCGGAGCCGGGCCCGGAGGGCGGGGTCCCGGTCCTCGCCGGGGTCGTCCCGGCCGATCCCGGCTCTGGGGACGGCGTCTCCGCGGAGGCGGCGGCGGGGTCCTGAGCCGCCGCCCGGCGGGTCGGCGCGGGCCGTCGCCCGCGTCCGGCCCCGGGCGGCCGGCGCCGCCGGGGGCCTCCAATTTGACAGGCAATTCCGCCGAACGGTAAACTGCGCTTTCGCGCCTCGCGCGAGGTGCCTGTTCGTCCGAACTGGGCCGGCTCGCCAGCCGGCCCCCACAAGAGAGCCAGACAAGTTCGCCGTGCCCACCATCCAGCAGCTGGTCCGCAAGGGCCGCCGCCCGATCACCAAGAAGACCAAGGCCCCCGCCCTGCGGAGTTCGCCGCAGCGCCGGGGGGTGTGCGTGCGCGTCTACACCATGACCCCCAAGAAGCCCAACTCCGCCCTGCGCAAGGTGGCCCGGGTCCGGCTCACCAGCAAGATCGAGGTCACCGCGTACATCCCGGGGATCGGTCACAACCTCCAGGAGCACTCGGTGGTGCTGGTCCGGGGCGGCCGGGTCAAGGACCTGCCCGGGGTCCGCTACCACATCATCCGCGGCACCCTCGACACCGCCGGCACCAAGGCCCGCAAGCAGGCCCGGAGCAAGTACGGGGCCAAGCGCGAGAAGGGTGGAGGCGCCAGCTGAGATGCCGAGGCGTCAGCGAGTCACCCGGCGGGTGATCAGCCCCGACCCCCAGTACCAGAGCGAGGCGCTGGCCAAGTTCGTCAACTGCGTCATGCTCAACGGCAAGCGCAGCACCGCCGAGTCGGTGGTCTACGGCGCCCTGGAGCGGATCCGCCGAAGCCAGCGGCGGGAGCCGCTGGAGGTGTTCGATCTGGCGATGCGCAACGCCACCCCGATCCTGGAGGTGAAGCCCAAGCGGGTCGGCGGGGCGACCTATCAGGTCCCGGTCGAGATCCGCCACGACCGCCGGTTGGCGCTGGCACGCCGCTGGATCATCCGCTTCGCGCGCAGCCGCCACGGCCGCAGCATGTCGGACAAGCTGGCCTCGGAGCTGATGGACGCCAGCAATGGGATGGGGCAGGCGGTCAAGCGCAAGGAAGACACCCACAAGATGGCCGAGTCGAACAAGGCCTTCTCCCACTTCCGCTACTGAGTCTGATCGTGACCATCCCCGCCCAGACTGCGGCGCAGCGCCGTGTCGGCGCGCCGGCCGCGCGCGCCTTCCCGCTGGAGCGGACCCGCAACATCGGCATCATCGCCCACATCGATGCCGGCAAGACCACCACCACCGAGCGGGTGCTGTTCTACACCGGGCGCATCCACAAGATGGGCGAAGTCCACGACGGCGCTGCCACCATGGACTGGATGGTGCAGGAACAGGAGCGCGGGATCACCATCACCTCCGCCGCCACCGCGGCCCAATGGCGTGACCACCGGGTCAACATCATCGACACCCCCGGGCACGTCGACTTCACCGTCGAGGTGGAGCGCTCGCTGCGGGTGCTGGACGGTGCGGTGGCGGTGTTCGACGCCGTCAGCGGGGTCGAGCCGCAGTCGGAGACGGTCTGGCGCCAGGCCGACCGCTACAACGTGCCCCGGATCGCCTTCATCAACAAGATGGATCGGGTGGGGGCGGACTTCCCCGGATCGGTCCAGTCGATTCGCGACCGGCTCGGCGCCAACGCCGTCCCGGTGCAGCTGCCGATCGGGGCGGAGGACAGCTTCGTGGGCATGGTCGACCTCGTCACTCAGGTCGCCATCGTCTACGCCGATGACCTTGGCACCACCCAGGAGGCGACCGCGATCCCGGCGGCCATGCGCCCGGCGGTGACCGCGGCCCGCCAGCAGCTGCTGGAGGCGGCGGCCGAGTACGACGACGCTCTGATGCAGACGTACCTCGACGACCAGCCGGTCCCGGTCGACCAGCTGGTGGCGGCGATCCGGCGGGGCACGGTGGCGGCCAAGCTGGTGCCGGTCCTGTGCGGCAGCGCGCTCCGCAATCGTGGCGTCCAGCCGATGCTCGACGCGGTGGTCGACTTCCTGCCCAGCCCCCTCGATCGGCCGCCGATCACCGGAGTGGTGCCCGGCACCGACCAGCTGCTGGAGCGGGAGACGTCGGACGAGGCGCCCTTCAGCGCCCTGGCGTTCAAGATCATGACCGATCCCTTCGTCGGCAAGCTGACCTTCTTTCGGGTCTACAGCGGCCGGCTGAGGTCGGGCAGCTACATCCTCAACGCCACCCAGGGGACCAAGGAGCGCGTCGGCCGGATCCTCCAGATGCATGCCAATCGGCGCGAGGAGATCGAGCAGGTGGTGGCTGGGGACATCGCCGCCGCCATCGGCCTGCGCAAGACCTCCACCGGCGACACCCTCACCGACGAGGACCACCCCATCGTGCTGGAGGCGATCGTGTTCCCGGAACCGGTCGTGAGCGTGGCGATCGAGCCCCGCACCAAGGCCGACCAGGACAAGATGGGGATCGCCCTGCAGAAGCTGACCGAGGAGGACCCCACCTTCCGCCTCCGCACCGACGCGGAGACCGGCCAGACCCTGATCTCGGGGATGGGGGAGCTGCAGCTGGAGGTGATCGTCGATCGCCTGCTGCGGGAGTTCAAGGTCGACGCCAATGTCGGCAAGCCCCAGGTGGCCTACCGCGAGACCGTCAAGCGGTCGGCGCGCGGGGTGGGACGCTACGTCCGCCAGACCGGTGGCCACGGACAGTACGGCCACGTGGAGCTGGTGGTGGAGCCCAACGAGCCGGGCAAGGGCTTCGAGTTCAAGAGTGCGATCGTGGGCGGCACCGTCCCCCGCGAGTACATCGCGCCCACCGAGAAGGGCTGCATCGACGCCTGCCAGGCGGGGGTGGTGGCCGGCTACCCGGTGGTGGACGTCAAGGTCAGCCTGGTGGACGGCTCCTACCACGATGTCGACTCCTCGGAGCAGGCCTTCCAGATCGCCGGCTCGATGGGGATGAAGGATGGGCTCCGCAAGGCGCAGCCGGTGCTCCTGGAGCCGATCATGAAGGTCGATGTGACCGCCCCCGAGGCCAACCTGGGCGACGTGCTCGGCGACCTCGCCAGCCGCCGGGGGCACACCCTGGGGATGGACGCGCGGCCGGGGATGCAGGTCATCCACGCCCAGGTGCCGCTGGCCAACATGTTCGGGTACGCTACCCAGCTCCGCAGCATGAGCCAGGGCCGGGCCAGCGCCTCGATGGAGTTCGACCACTACCAGGAGCTGCCGGCGAGCGTCGCCGCCGAGATCACCGCCAAGGCCAAGAGCTAGGACCACCCGGCACCGCCGGTGAAGGGCAGGAGACAATGGGCAAGAAGAAGTACGACAGCACCAAGCCGCACGTCAACGTGGGCACCATCGGCCACATCGACCACGGCAAGACCACCTTGACCGCGGCCATCACCAAGGTGCTGGCGAAGAAGGGGCTGGCGGACTTCCGCGCCTTCGAGTCGATCGACAATGCCCCCGAGGAGAAGGCGCGCGGGATCACCATCGCCACCACCCACGTGGAGTACGAGACCGAGAAGCGCCACTACGCCCACGTGGACTGCCCTGGCCACGCCGACTACATCAAGAACATGATCACCGGCGCCGCCCAGATGGACGGCGCGATCCTGGTGGTGGCTGCCACCGACGGGCCCATGCCCCAGACCCGCGAGCACATCGTGCTGGCCCGCCAGGTGGGGGTGCCCTACATCGTGGTGGCCCTCAACAAGGTGGACGCGGTCGACGACGAGGAGCTGCTGGAGCTGGTCGAGCTGGAGGTGCGCGAGCTCCTCAGCCGCTACGAGTACCCGGGCGACGACGTCCCGGTGGTGCGCGTCTCCGCGCTCAAGGCGCTGGAGGGTGATGCCAAGGCGGAGGAGGACGTCCTCCGACTGATGGACGCGGTCGACACCTACATACCGCTGCCGGTGCGGCCGATCGATCAGCCGTTCATGATGCCGATCGAAGACGTGTTCTCGATCGAAGGTCGCGGCACCGTGGTTACCGGTCGGATCGAGCGCGGGGTGGTCAAGGTCAATGACCAGGTGGAGACGGTAGGCATCCGGGACACCGGCAAGACCGTCGTCACCGGGGTGGAGATGTTCCACAAGCTTCTCGACCAGGGCGAGGCGGGGATGAACGTGGGCTGCCTGATCCGCGGGGTCAAGCGCGACGAGGTGGAGCGGGGCCAGGTGCTGGCCAAGCCGGGCTCGATCAAGCCCCACACCTCGTGCCACGCCCAGGTCTACGTGCTGAGCAAGGAGGAGGGTGGCCGCCACACCGCCTTCTTCAACAACTACCGGCCCCAGTTCTACATCCGCACCACCGACGTCACCGGCTCGGTGGAGCTTCCCGAGGGCCAGGAGCTGGTGATGCCGGGCGACAACGTCGAGCTCAAGATCAACCTCATCACCCCGGTCGCGGTCGAGCAGGGGATGCGCTTTGCCATCCGGGAAGGCGGCCGCACGGTCGGCGCCGGCGTCGTCACCAAGATCGACGGCTAGTCCGGAACGCAGGAGAGTCAGCCCACCCGCATGGCGCAGCGAATCCGCATCCGTCTCAAGGCCTACGACCACAAGGTCCTGGATCAGGCCGCCGGTCGCATCGTCGATACGGCCACCCGCAATCAGGCCCAGGTGGTCGGCCCGGTGCCGCTGCCGACCGAGATCAACAAGTACACCGTGATCCGCGGACCCTTCATCGACAAGGACTCCCGCGAGCAGTTCGAGATGCGCACCCACAAGCGCATCGTCGACATCCTCGACCCCAATCCCAAGGTGGTCGACGCCCTGATGCATCTCAACCTGCCCAGTGGCGTCAACATCGAGATCAAGCTGTGAGCGTGAAGGCGCTGTTGGCGCGCAAGCTGGGGATGACCCAGCTCTTCGGCGAGGACGGCCGGGTCGAGCCGGTCACCGTGCTGGGGGCCGGCCCCTGCCAGGTGGTGCAGGTGAAGACCCGCACCCGCGACGGCTACGACGCGGTCCAGCTGGGCTTCGATCCGGTGGCGGCGCGGCGGGTGCCGCGGGCCCGGGCCGGGCACTGCCGGGTGGCCGGTCTGGATCCGGTCCGGCACCTGGTGGAGGTGCGCGACCCGGAGCCGGCACCGGTCGGAACCGAGCTGCGGGTGACCACCTTCGCGGCCGGTGACCTGGTCGACGTCACCGGCCGGAGCAAGGGCAAGGGGTTCAGCGGTCAGCACAAGCGCCATCATTTCGGCCGCGGACCGGTGACCCATGGCAGTCACAACATCCGGCAGGCGGGGTCGGTGGGGTCGGTCGACGCCGCCCGCACCCTGCGCGGGGTTCGGATGGCCGGCCATCTCGGCGACGCGCGGGTCACCGTGCGTCGGCTCCGCGTGGTGTCGGTGGACGAGGAGCGCAACCTGCTGCTGGTCCGCGGCGCGGTGCCTGGCTCCCGCAGCGGGCTGGTGGTGGTGCGAGCCTCGGCCGCGCGCATCCGCAAGCCGCGAGGTCACCACTGATGGCCACGGTGCCGGTGCTGGACGCCAGCGGCACCGCCAGCGGGGCGATCGAGGTGGCGTCCAGCCTCAGCCAGACCACCCCCCACGTGGCGGTGATGCATCAGGCCGTCCTCCGCCAGCTGGCGGGGGCCCGGCAGGGCAGCCATGACACCCTCACCCGCGGCGAGGTGCGAGGCGGCGGCCGCAAGCCCTACCGCCAGAAGGGGACCGGGCGGGCCCGCCAGGGATCGATCCGGGCGCCCCACTTCCGCGGCGGCGGCACCGTCTTCGGCCCCACCCCTCGCAGCTACGCCCAGCGGATGCCGCGCAAGCAGCGCCGGCTCGCCCTACGCTCGGCGCTGGCGGTGGCGCTGGCGGCGGGGCGGGTGCGGATCGTCGAGCGCTTCGACTACGATGTGCCCCGGACCGCCCGGCTGGCGGCGTTCCTGCACAGCGCCGGAGCTGGTCGGCGGGTGCTGCTGGTGCTGGCCGGACGGGACTCCGAGGTGGAGCTCTCGGCCCGCAACCTCGCCCACGTCCGCTGCCTCATCGCCGCCAACCTCAACGTCCACGACCTCCTGGTGGCGGAGACCGTGATCGCCACCCGGGAGGCATGGAACCTGGTCGAGGCGCACCTCACATGAGGGGGCGGTGATGAAGCACGCGGTCCAGGTGGTGGTCCGGCCGGTGATCAGTGAGAAGTCGTACGCGGCTATGGGACGGGGCCAGTACGTCTTCCGGGTCGCCAGCGACGCCAACAAGCTGGAGATCAAGGCGGCGGTGGCGAGCGCCTTCAAGGTCACCCCGGTGGCGGTCAACGTGCTCACCGTTCAGGGCAAGACCCGCACCCGCTCCCGCGGCCGTCGTCGGATCACGGGCCGCACCTCCGACTGGAAGAAGGCGGTGGTGACCCTGGCCGCGGGGGAGAGCATCCCCAATCTGTTCGAGGGGGTCTGAGGATGGGGCTGAAGCGATACAAGCCGACCTCTCCGGGACGGCGCTTCATGTCGGTGAGCGCCTTCGACGACATCACCAAGCACCAGCCCGAGCGCCGCTTGCTGGTGTCGCTGCAGAAGCACGCCGGACGCAACGTCAGCGGCCGGATCACGGTCCGCCATCGCGGCGGCGGTCACCGCCGCCTCTACCGGGTGATCGACTTCCGCCGCGACAAGAACGGCGTCCCGGGGAAGGTGGTGGCGATCGAGTACGACCCCAATCGCAGCGCCCGGATCGCCCTGGTCACCTATCGGGACGGCGACAAGCGCTACATCCTGGCCCCCGACGGGGTCAAGCGGGGCGACCCCATCCAGGCCGGTGACGGCAGTGAGATTCGGGCCGGGCACGCGATGCCGATCACCCGCATCCCGCTGGGGACGACGATCCACAACATCGAGATGAGCCTGGGGCGGGGCGGCCAGCTGGTCCGCAGCGCCGGCCTGGGGGCCCAGCTGCTGGCCAAGGACGGTCCCTACGCCCAGGTGAAGATGCCGTCCGGCGAGGTCCGCCGGATCGACGTGCGCTGCCAGGCCACCATCGGCCAGGTGGGCAACCCCGACCACAGCAACCAGAACTGGGGCAAGGCGGGCAAGTCGCGCTGGCGAGGATTCCGCCCGTCGGTGCGCGGGATGACGATGAACCCCTTCGACCACCCCCACGGGGGCGGCGAGGGACGCTCGGGCGCCGGCGGCCATCCCCAGACCCCCTGGGGCAAGCCCGCCCTCGGTCACCGCACCCGGCACAACAAGTCGACCGACAAGATGATCGTCCGCCGGCGCCGCAAGTGAGAGCAGGTCCGTCATGAGTCGATCGCTGCGCAAGGGCCCCTACTGCGCCCCTGCGCTGATGCGCAAGGTGGTGGAGCTGAACCGCTCCCGGGAGAAGCGCGTCATCAAGACCTGGTCGCGGCGGAGCGACATCTTCCCGGAGATGGTGGGGCACACCCTGGCGGTCCACGACGGCCGCAAGCACGTGCCGGTGTTCGTGACCGACGCCATGGTCGGCCACAAGCTGGGGGAGTTCGCCCCCACCCGCAAGTTCCGCGGCCACGGCCACCACACCGAGCGCAGCTCGGCGTTGAAGTAGGGAGGCGGCAGCCAGGGTCGTGGAGGTGTCAGCTACCGCCCGCTGGGTCAGGGTCCCCCCGCGCAAGGCGCGCCTTGTGAGCGCGGTCGTGGTGGGGATGCCCGTCGAGCAGGCGCTCACCGTGCTCTCCTTCATGCCCCAGGCGGCGGCCGCCGACATCGCCAAGGTGGTGCGCTCGGCGGCAGCCAACGCCCAGAACAACTTCAACCTGGAGGGCGACCGGCTGCGAGTGCAGCGGTTGGAGGTGGAGGGGGGCCCGACCGTGAAGCGGTTCCGCCCCCGCGCCCGCGGCTCCTACTTCAGCATCTTCAAGCGGACCTGCCACCTGCGGGCGGTGGTCGACGACACCCTGGAGCCGACCCCCCGCGGCGGCCGCGCCCGGGGCGGTCCGCGCCGGCCGCGGGCGGCGGCCCCGGCGACGCCAGTCTCGACCCCATCGGCCCCACCCACCAGCGACGACGAGGAGTAGGCCGATGGGTCACAAGGTCCACCCCAACGGGTTCCGCCTCGGCGTCTACCGGAACTGGCAGGCTCGCTGGTTCGCCACCAAGCGCGAGTACACCCGCCTGCTCCACGAGGACCTGGCGATGCGACGGCTGATCATGAGCCGGCTGCGCAACGCCAGCGTCGCCCGGATCGAGACCGAGCGCTCCGCCAACCAGCTCACGGTGATCATCCACACCGCCAAGCCCGGGATCGTGATCGGGCGCAGCGGCAGCTCGGTCGATGCCCTCCGCGACAATCTGGAGCGGATCTCCGGCAAGAAGGTGCGGGTCACCATCCAGGAGATCAAGAGCCCGGAGCTCGACGCCCAGCTGGTGGCGGAGTCGGTCGCCGGCCAGCTGGAGAAGCGGATCGCCTTCCGGCGCGCGATCAAGCAGTCGGTGATGCGTTCTATGCGGGCCGGCGCCAAGGGGGTGCGGATCCAGCTCTCCGGACGTCTGGGGGGTGCCGAGATGAGCCGGCGCGAGTGGGATCGCGACGGCCGCGTCCCCCTGCACACCCTGCGTGCCGACATCGACTTCGGCCAGACCGAGGCTGCCACCACCTTCGGACGGATCGGGGTCTCGGTGTGGCTCTACCGCGGCGAGTTCACCTCGGCCGATGGCGGGCTGCCGACCGGGATCGAGGAGCCGGTGCTGGAGCCCAGGGAGCGGCGCGGCTCGGCCGGCGCGCCGCCGGCGGCCATCCCCGCCGCGACCCCGTCCGCCCCTGCGGCTGCCGCCTCGCCGGAGCCGGTCGCCGACGGGGGGGCCGGCCCGGAGTCCGAGCCGACCGAGCCGGCCGCCGCCGCCAGCCCGGCTGCCGCCGACGCCCCCGCTCCGGCCGCGGCGGCCGTGTCGGCGACGAAGGCGAGGGCGGCCAGCTCGGCGGCCGCCGACGCCCCCGCTCCGGTCGCGCCCGCCGTGCCGGCGACGAAGGCGAGGGCGGCCAGCCCGGCGGCCGCCGACGCGCCCGCTCCGCCCGCCCCCCCCGATGTGACAGCGGCCCACCCGGCGCCCGCGCGTCGCCGCCCCCGCGCCGCCGCAGCGGCCGAGCCAGCCGGAGCCGCGGCCGCGCCCGCCCGCCCCCCGCGGGCGCGGCGGGCCGCCCCCGCCCCGGTGGCGCCCCCTGACCCCGCCGCGGACCCCGAGCCCAGTCCGGAGGCGAGCTGACCCGGTGCTGATCCCCAAGCGCCCCCGTCACCGCAAGGTCCACCGCGGCCATCGCCGCGGCGCCGCCCACCGCGGCAGCACCCTCGCGTTCGGTCCCTTCGGGCTGCAGGCGCTGGAGCCGTGCTGGATGACCAACCGCCAGATCGAGGCGGCCCGGCGGGCGATGACCCGCCACGTCCGCCGCGGCGGCAAGATCTGGATCCGCCTCTTTCCGGACAAGCCCTTCACCAAGAAGCCGGCCGAGACCCGGATGGGTTCCGGCAAGGGGTCGCCCGAGGGTTGGGTCGCGGTGGTGCGGCCCGGGCGCGTCCTGTTCGAGATGGATGGCGTCCCCCTGTCGATCGCTCAGGAGGCGATGCGCCTCGCCGCCCACAAGCTCCCCATCAAGACCCGCTTCGTGAGCCGCGCCGAGCCCGGGGTGGGCGCCGCCGAGGAGGTGCCGGCGTGACCAAGCGGCGGGAGCTTCGCGATCAGGCGCGCGAGATGGACGACCACGGCCTGGCGGAGACCCTGGCCGCGCGCCGTCAGGAGCTGCTCCAGCTGCGCCTGCAGCAGGCGACCGGCCAGCTCGAGCACCATCGGCGGGTGCGCGAGGTCCGTCGCGACATCGCCCGGGTCCTCACCCTCCAGGGCGAGCGGTCCCGCGACCTGGCCCAGGAGGCATGAGATGGTGACGATGAACGAGCCGGCGGCGGTCCCCGCCCCCGCGCCCCGGCCCCGGCGCAAGGTCCGGGTCGGGGTGGTGATGAGCGATAAGATGGACAAGACGGTGGTGGTGGCGGTCGAGGAGTTGAAGCGCCACCCCCTCTACCGCAAGGTGCTGCGCCGCCAGGCCCGGTTCGCCGCCCACGACGAGGGCAATGCCTGCCGGGTCGGCGACCGGGTCCGGATCACCGAGACCCGTCCCCAGAGCCGGACCAAGCGCTGGCGCGTGGTCGAGATCGTCGAGCGGGCGCGCTAGGGCCGGGGCGGAGCAGGGCAGTGCAGCGATGATTCAGCAGGAGACGGTGCTCAAGGTGGCCGACAACAGCGGCGCCCGGGAGATCCTCTGCATCCGGGTGCTGGGCGGGTCGTACCGCAAGTACGCCTCGGTCGGCGACGTGATCGTCGCCGCGGTCAAGGTCGCCCAGCCCCACACCCAGGTGAAGAAGGGGGACGTGGTGCGAGCGGTGGTGGTGCGGGTGGCCAAGGAGTACCACCGCCCGGACGGCAGCCAGATCCGCTTCGACGAGAACGCGGCGGTCCTGATCAATCCCCAGAACAACCCGCGCGGCACCCGCATCTTCGGCCCGGTGGCCCGGGAGCTGCGCGAGCGCAACTTCATGAAGATCGTGTCCCTCGCCCCGGAGGTGATCTGACCGTGGCCACGCCGCGCCGGCCGCCGGGCTGGGCCAAGGGCCACAGCCGGGCGCTCGACCTGCGCGCCGGGGACCCGGTGGTGATCATCGCCGGCGGCGATCGCGGCAAGCGGGGGGTGGTGGTCCGCGCCATCCCCGAGCTGCAGCGGATCGTGGTCGGGGGGGTCAACATCCACAAGCGTCATCAGCGGGCGGGGCAGCGCCGCGGCGGCACCTCGGCGCTGCAGGGTGGGGTGATCGACTTCTCGGCCCCGGTCCACTACAGCAACGTCCAGCTGGTCTGTCCCCACTGCGATCGCCCGACCCGGGTCAAGAAGGCCCTCTTCGACGGGCGTTACGGGATCGTCTGTCGCCACTGCGGCGAGCGCTACGAGCGGGTGCCCGGATGACGGCCGCGGTTGCTCCCACGCGCCCCCGCCTGCAGCAGCTCTACCAGGACCGGGCGGTCCCCAACCTGGTCTCCGAGTTCAACTATCTCAACGTCATGCAGGTGCCCAGGGTGGATCGGATCGTGGTCAACATCGGCATCGGCGAGGCGATCCAGAACGCCAAGGCGCTGGACGCCGCCAGCCAGGACCTCCGCCAGATCACCGGCCAGCAGCCGATCGTGATCAAGGCGCGGAGGTCGGTGGCCGCTTTCAAGTTGCGGGCGGGGATGCCGGTGGGGCTCAAGGTCACCCTCCGGGGTGCGCGGATGTGGGAGTTCCTGGACAAGCTGGTGAGCGTGGCGCTGCCCCGGATCCGCGATTTCCGCGGGGTCGGCAGCCGACTCGACGGCCACGGCAACTACACCCTCGGGCTGCGGGAGCAGCTGGTGTTCCCCGAGATCGACTACGATCGCATCGACCGTCTGCGGGGGATGGAGATCACCATCGTCAGCACGGCCGCCAGTGACGACGAGGGACGGCGCCTGCTCCACGAGCTCGGCATGCCGTTCCGGCGTTAGGAGACCGAGCCCCGTGGCCAAGAAGTCGAAGATCGTGAAGAGCCAGCAGCCGGCCCGCTTTCCGGTGCAGGCCCGCAATCGCTGCAATATGTGCGGCCGTCCCCGGGCGTACATGCGCCGTTTCGGCCTCTGTCGCATCTGCTTCCGCGGCTACGCCTCCCGGGGACAGATCCCGGGCGTGCGCAAGTCGAGCTGGTGACCCATGCTGACTGATCCCATCGCCGACATGCTGACCCGCATCCGCAACGCCAACATGGTCGGGCACGCGCGGGTGGAGATGCCCCACAGCCGGATGAAGGCCGAGGTCGCCCGCGTGCTCCGGGACGAGGGCTACGTCCAGGACTTCGGAGTCCTCGGGGAGGGGCCGATCCGCCGCCTGTGGGTGGACCTCAAGCCCGCCACCGCCCAGGGGCGGGCGCTCAGCGGTCTGCGCCGGGTGAGCCGACCGGGGCTGCGCGTCTACAGCCCGCGCCAGGACATCCCGATGGTGCGGGGCGGCCTCGGCACCGCGATCGTCTCCACCTCGCGGGGGCTGATGTCGGGTCGGGCCGCCCACCGTCAGGGTCTGGGCGGCGAGATCGTCGCCCTGGTCTGGTAGCGGGATGTCCCGGATCGGTCGACTCCCCATCCCGGTGCCCGACGGGGTCACGGTCACCCTCGCGCCGCCCCGAATCGAGGTGGTCGGACCGCGCGGATCGCTCCAGCGGCTGCTGCCGGCGGCGATCCAGGTGGCGACCGTGGGCGGCGAGATCCGGGTCGAGCGGCCCAGCGACGCCGGCCCCCACCGCGCCCTCCACGGCCTGACCCGCACCCTGGTCGCCAACATGGTGGAGGGGGTCACCCGCGGCTACCGGCGGGAGCTGGAGCTGGTGGGCGTCGGCTACCGCGCCGCCCTCCAGGGGTCGGAGCTACAGCTGGCCCTGGGGTTCGCCCACCCCGTCCGGGTGGCGCCGCCTCCCGGGATCACCCTGGAGGTGCCCGACCCGACCCACATCGCGGTCGTCGGCAACGACAAAGAGCAGGTGGGACAGACCGCCGCCAAGATCCGCGGCCTCCGCCCGCCCGAGCCCTACAAGGGCAAGGGCATCCTCTACCGGGGAGAGCGGGTCCGCCGCAAGGCGGGCAAGAGCGGCAAGGCCGGCAAGAAGTAGGAGCCGCCAACCCATGCGCATCGTGTTCGACCGCGCCGCCGCCCGCCGCCGCCGCCATCGCCGGGTCCGCGGCCGGGTGACGGGCAGCGCCAGCCGGCCCCGCCTCTGCGTGTACCGGAGCCTGCGCCACGTCTACGCCCAGCTGGTCGACGACGCCGCCGGCCGGACGGTGGCGGCCGCCGCCACGGTCGAGGGCGGGGTGGACGCCGGCGGGGTCACCTGCCGCAGCGCCGAGACGGTGGGCCGGGTGCTGGCGGAGCGGGCCGTCGCCGCCGGGATCCGGCAGGCGGTCTTCGACCGCGGCGGCTACCTCTACCATGGCCGGATCCGCGCCCTCGCCGATGCCGCCCGGGCGGCTGGACTGGAGTTCTGAGATGGCGATGAGCCCGATGCGATCGGACCGCGACGGCCGCGGCGATCTGGGGGAGCGCGTCGTCAGCCTCAACCGGGTGGCGAAGGTGGTGAAGGGCGGGCGCCGGTTCTCCTTCAGCGCCCTGGTGGTGGTGGGCGACGGAGCCGGACGGGTCGGCGCCGGCCTCGGCAAGGCGGGTGAGGTCCCGGAGGCGATCCGCAAGGGGGTGGAGGATGCCAAGAAGCACCTCATCGAGGTGCCGATGATCGGCCAGACCATCCCCCACGAGGTTCGAGTCAAGGTCGGGGCGGCCCGGGTGCTCCTGAAGCCGGCCTCGCCCGGGACCGGGGTGATCTCGGGGGGGGCGATGCGGGCGGTGGTGGAGCTGGCCGGGATCAAGGACATCCTCACCAAGTCGCTGGGCAGCGACAACCCCATCAACACCGTCCGTGCCACCATCACCGCCCTGGGCGAGCTGCGCCGGCCGGAGACGGTGGCCCAGCTCCGTGGGCGCACCCTTGCCGAGCTGGGCGCTCGCCGGCACCAGGCGGTGGTGGCGGAGCCATGAGCGGGCGGCTGCGGGTGACCTACGTGCACAGCGCGATCGGCTACGCGGCCGACCAGAAGCGGACGGTGGTCGCGCTCGGGCTGCGCCGGCTGCACCAGACCGTGGAGCACCCCGACAGCGCCAGCCTGCGAGGCATGGTGCACAAGGTGCGCCACTTGGTCGCCATCGAGACCGTCGAGGCAGCGACCGCCGCCGGCGCCGCCGGCGTGGGCGATCGCGACGAGGAGGTCTGAGCCGATGCAGGTGCACGAGCTCCGGTCGCCGGAGGGCAGCCGCCGGACCAGGGTCCGCTCCGGGCGTGGGATCGCGGCCGGGCGGGGCAAGACCAGCGGCCGGGGCCAGAAGGGCCAGGGGGCGCGCAGCTCGTGGAGCGTGCCGCGCGCGTTCGAGGGTGGCCAGATGCCGCTCACCCAGCGGGTGCCCAAGTTGCGCGGCTTCACCAACCGCTTCCGGGTCACCTACGCGGTCGTCAACTGCGGCAAGCTGCTCCGATTCGCCAGCGGCACCGTGGTGGACCCGGCCCAGCTGGCCTTGGCGGGTCTGGTCCCCAGCCCGCGGAGCCGGGTCAAGCTGCTGGCGGCGGGGCCGGCCCCGGCCGGCCTCACCGTCCGGGTGCACCGGGCCAGCCGGGCGGCCGCGGCCGCGATCCGGGCCTCCGGCGGGGCGGTGGAGCTGCTCGACGCCGCCGCGGGGACCGGTGCCGACGACGAGACCCCGCCCGCCGCCGCCGGCCCCCCGACCCCCGCCCGCCGTGCCCGGTCCACCCCGGCCGCGCCGCCGGTCGCGACCGAGGCGACCGCTGTCCCCGACGTCACTGGCGACGACGCCGACAGCGACGACGCCGAGGACGACCGACCGCCCTCGCCGTGAACGTCCTCAGCGCGCTGCGCAGCGCCATGCAGGTGCCCGAGCTGCGTCGCAAGCTGCTGATCACCGTTGGCCTCATCTGTGCCGACCGGCTGCTGGCATCGATCACCATCCCGGCGGTCAATGGCGCCGCCCTGCGCACGCTCTTCCAGTCCAACGGCCTGCTGGGACTGCTGAACCTCTTCTCCGGCAGCGGCTTCGGGGTCGGCACCGGGTTCGGCTACTCGGGCATCTCGATCGTCGCCCTGGGCCTGAACCCGTACATCAATGCCACCATCATCATGCAGCTGATGACGGTGATCTCCACCCGGGTCAAGGAGATGTCCAAGGAGGGGGAGCAGGGGCGCAAGCGGCTCACCCAGTACGCCCGCTACCTCACGGTGGCGCTGGCGGCACTGCAGTCCTTCGGCTTCGTCCGCCTCTTCCAGAGCTACACCTTCCAGGGCCAGTCGATCCTGTCGCCCACGCTCTCCTGGCCGCAGCTGGTGGGGATCATCATCACCCTCACCGCCGGGACCGTGATCATCATGTGGTTCGGCGAGCTGATCACCGAGTACGGCATCGGCAATGGGGTCTCGATCATCATCATGATCGGCATCCTGGGCCAGGTCCCCGGCACCGTGCTGGGGCTGGGCCACAACAGCGCGCAGGTCTTCACCCTCTTCATGTTCGCGGTGATCGGGGTGGTGGTCAGCGCCGGGATCATCTTCGTGCAGCAGGCGACCCGCAAGATCCCGATCCAGTCCGCCCAGCGCGTACAGGGCCGCAAGGTCTACCAGGGACGGAGCAGCTTTCTGCCCCTTCGGGTCAATCAGGCTGGCGTCATCCCCATCATCTTCGCGGTGTCGATCATGTTCTTCCCGACCCTCTTCGGCAACTTCTTCTCGCCGGCGGCGGGCCACTCGGGCGGCGTGCTGGGGACCATCGCCCTCTGGATCCACAACAACTGGAACCCCTTCGGGCCCAACCTCAGCGTCGACATCCTCTACGAGGTCGCCTACTTCGGCCTGGTGATGGCGTTCACCTTCTTCTACACGGCGGTCACCTTCGACCCCGTCGACACCGCCGACAACCTGCGCAAGAACGCGGTCTTCATCCCCGGGATCCGTCCCGGGAGCCAGACCGCCGATTACCTCTCCCGGGTGATGGGTCGGATAACCCTGGCGGGGGCGCTGTTCCTCGGTGTGATCACGGTGGTGCTGCCGGTGCTCACCGCCCTCGCCACCGGCCAGCAGCCCAACACCGGGCTGTACCTGGGCGGCACCGCGGTGCTGATCGTGGTGGGCGTCTCCCTGGACACCATGAAGCAGCTGGAGACCCAGCTGCTGATGCGGCAGTACCGCGGGTTCATCCGGTGAGCGTCGCCGCCGACACCGATCGGCGCCTGGGGGCGGTGATCCTGTTCGGGCCGCCGGGGAGCGGCAAGGGCACCCAGGCCCAGCTGCTGGTCGAGCGCACCGGCTGCACCCACATCGCGCCCGGCGACATCCTGCGCGCGGAGCGGGCCGCGGGGACGGTGCTGGGGCAGCGGGTGGCTGGCTACCTGGACCGGGGCGGGCTGGTCCCGGACAGCCTGATCGTGGAGCTGATCGCGGCCCGCCTGGAGGCGGCGCCGCCCCGGCCCGACTTCGTCCTCGACGGCGTCCCCCGCACCGTGGCCCAGGCCGAGGCGCTCGACGCCCTGCTGGCGCGGCGCGGGCTGGGCCCGGTGCGGGTGGTGCTCCTCGACGTCCCCGAGGACCGGCTGCGCGACCGGCTGCGGGAGCGGGCGCTCGCGCAGGGACGCGACGACGACACCCCGGAGACGATCGCCACCCGGATGCGGGTGTACGCCGCCGAGACCCTGCCCGCGCTGGCCCACTACCAGCGCCTCGGCCCGGTGATCCGGGTCGACGGGACGGGCTCGATCGACGAGGTGCACCGGGCGATGGTGGCCGCGCTGGTTCCGAGCCGCCAGGCCGCCCACGGCAGCGGGACGGCACGCTGATCACCCTGAAGCGCCCCGAGGAGGTGGCGCTGATGCGGGAGGCGGGCCACCACCTGGGCGCGGTGCTGGCCGAGCTGCGCGACCTGGTCCGCCCCGGGATCACGACCCTGGACCTGGACCGGGCGGCGAACCGCGCCATCCGCCGCCGCGGGTGCGTCCCCGGGTTCCTCGGCTACGACGGGTTCCCCCGCCACCTCTGCGTCTCGGTCAACGACGAGATCGTCCACGGCATCCCCGGGCGCCGGCGGCTGGAGGCGGGCGATCTGGTCAGCCTCGATTGCGGCCTCATCCACAAGGGGTGGTGGGCGGATGCGGGGCTGACGGTCGGCTGCGGTGCGATCCGGCCCGAGCACGCCCGGCTGCTGGAGGCGACCGCGGCGGCGCTGGAGCTCGGCATCGAGGAGGCACGCCCGGGCAACCGGATCGGCGACATCGGGAACGCGGTCCAGGGCCATCTGGAGGCGATGGGCCTCGGGGTGGTCCGCCTCTACACCGGCCACGGGATCGGCCGGGACATGCACGAGGACCCGCCGGTGCCCAACCACGGCCGGCCCGGTCGGGGGGCGGAGATCCGGCCCGGGCTGTGCCTCGCGATCGAGCCGATGGCGACCCTGGGCGATCCCGCCACCCGGGTCCTCGGCGACGGCTGGACGGTCGTCAGCCAGGACGGCGGCTGGTCCTGCTACTTCGAGCACACCGTCGCGGTCGGCGAGCAGGGCCCCGAGGTCCTGACCCGGCTGCCCGCGTGAGCGTCACCCCGTGCCGCAGGCCGCCGCCCCGTCGCGTATACTGGCGATCGAAGGCGTCAGGTTCGCCGTTAACTGCGCGCGCCGTGCGGGTTGACCCCGTCGGGAGCGTGGAGGGGCGGGTGCTTGAGCCTCTGCCAAACGCGCTGTATCGGGTGGAGCTGGCGAGCGGACACCGGGTCCTGGCCCACGCGGCCGGGCGGGCCCGCCTCACCAGCCTGCGCATCCTCCCCGGGGACCGGGTCCTGGTCGAGCTGTCGACCGCCGACCCGGGCCGCGGCCGGATCGTGGCCCGGCTGGCGTGAGCGGTGGGTCCGTCCCTGTGGAGGCATGCGGTGAAGGTGCGAGCGTCGGTGAAGCGGATCTGTGACAAGTGCCAGGTGGTGAAGCGGCGGGGCGCGGTGCGCGTCATCTGCGCCAATCCCAAGCACAAGCAGCGGCAGGGGTAGGCTGAGGATGGCACGGATCGCCGGCGTCGACCTCCCCCGCGACAAGCGGGTCGAGATCGGGCTCACCTACATCTACGGCATCGGACGCACCACCAGCCTGCGCATCCTTCGGATCACCAACCTCGATCCCAACCTCAAGGTCCGCGACCTCTCCGAGGTCCAGGTGGGGCGGCTCCGCGACGTCATCGCCAAGGACCTCCAGGGGCGGGTGGAGGGCGACCTCCGCCGCCAGGTGGCGCTCAACATCAAGCGACTGATGGAGATCGGCACCTACCGCGGGCTGCGCCACCGCCGCGGCCTGCCGGTGCGCGGCCAGCGCACCCGCACCAACGCTCGGGCCCGGCGCGGGCCCCGCAAGACGGTCGGCGTGCGTCGGAAGCGCGGCAAGTGAGCGGTGGTGGGCGTCGGCCGTCCGCCCCGCTGGCGGGCGGCGCCCGGAGAGGAGCCTAGGTGGCCAAGAAGAAGAAGGCGGTTCGCACCCGCCGCCGTGAGCGCAAGCACATCGCGGTGGGACAGGCGCACATCCAGAGCACCTTCAACAACACGATCGTCTCCCTCACCGACCCGGAGGGGAACGTGATCGCCTGGGGGTCGGCCGGCGGGCAGGGATTCAAGGGCTCGCGCAAGAGCACGCCCTACGCCGCCCAGATGACCGCCGAGGCCACCGCCCGGCGCGCCCAGGAGCACGGCCTGCGCCAGATCGAGGTCTTCGTGAAGGGACCGGGGGCCGGTCGGGAGGCGGCGATCCGTTCGCTCCAGGCGGCGGGCCTGGAGATCAGCGCCATCACCGACGTGACCCCCATCCCCCACAACGGCTGCCGCCCCCCCAAGCGGCGCCGGGTCTGATCCCGCTCATGGCCAACCTCCACGAGCCGGTCTGCCGCCTCTGCCGCCGCGAGGGGGTGAAGCTCTTCCTCAAGGGCGACAAGTGCCTCGGCGAGCGCTGCACCTTCACCCGCCGCAACGCCACCCCGCCGGGGCAGCACGGGCTGGCCCGGCGGCGCCGGGTCAGCGACTACGGGGTCCAGCTGCGCGCCAAGCAGCGCGCCCGCCGCATCTACGGGATCCTGGAGACCCAGTTCCGCAACTACTTCGACGAGGCCGCCCGCCGCCAGGGGGTCACCGGCACCGTCCTGCTCCAGCACCTGGAGCAGCGGCTCGACAACGTGGTCTACCGGGCCGGCCTCGCCAGCTCCCGCAAGGAGGCGCGTCAGCTGGTCACCCACCGCCACTTCGCGGTCCGCGGTCGGACCGTCAACGTGCCCAGCTTCCAGGTCCGCCCCGGCGACGTGGTGACGGTGCGGGAGCGGTCCCGGGAGGTCGAGCCGATCACGCGGGCGCTGGCCCGCGGGGGCGGACGCCCCGCCCCGGCCTGGCTCGCGCTCATCCCGGAGCAGCTCCGCGTCGACGTGGTCCGGGTGCCCGAGCGCAACGAGATGGACGCCACCATCGACGAGCAGCTCATCGTCGAGTACTACTCCCGACGCTAGCGGTGCCGCCAGCCCCCCAGGGGGCGCCCCGCCCCACGAGGATCATGACCCCCATGCTCGATACCCCTGTCGCCCCGGCCGTCCGCGAGGTGGAGCGGTCGCACAACTACGGCCGCTTCGAGATCGAGGCCCTGGAGCCCGGCTATGGCACCACCCTCGGCAACTCGCTCCGTCGGGTGCTGCTGTCGTCGCTCACCGGCGCCGCCGTCACCGCGGTTTCGATCGAGGGGGTCTCGCACGAGTTCGCGGTCATTCCCCATGTGAAGGAGGACGTCGGCGAGATCCTCCTCAACGTCAAGCGGCTGGCCCTCGTCTGCCATCAGCCGGAGGGGGCCCGGCTCTCCCTCGACGTGGTGGGGCCGCGCCAGGTGACCGCCTCCGACATCGAGCCCAACGGCGAGGTCGAGATCGTCAATCCCGACCTCTACCTCTGCGCCATCGACGGGCCCAAGGGCCGACTGCGGATGGAGCTGACGGTGGAGCGGGGCAAGGGCTACGCCACCGCCGAGCGCAACAAGCACGAGGGGCAGCCGATCGGGGTGATCCCGGTCGACGCCATCTTCACTCCGGTGACCAAGGCCAACTTCCTGGTGGAGAAGACGAGGGTGGGGCAGGACACCGACTGGGAGAAGCTCACCCTGGAGGTCTGGACCGACGGATCCGTCTCCCCGGTGGAGGCGATCAGCCAGGCGGCCGACTACTACACCCAGCACCTGGGCCTCTTCGTGCGCTTCGGCGAGAACCTCTCGCCCAGCGCCCAGGCCGCCAAGCCCGGCACCGACCTGCGCGCCCGCCTCGCCGACGTCGGGGTGGAGGAGCTCGACCTCTCGGTGCGGGCGCTGAACTGCCTCAAGGCCAACGACATCACCACGGTCGGCCAGCTGATCGCCATGCGTCAGGAGGAGCTGCTGGCCCTGCGCAACTTCGGCACCAAGTCGCTGGACGAGATCAAGGAGAAGCTGGTGGGCCGGGGCCTGGTCACCGACGACCAGCTCCCGACCCTGTTCCAGCCCCAGGGGCACTGATCCGGTGCGTCACCAGAAGTCGGGCCGCAAGTTCGGGCGGCCGGCCGCCCAGCGGATCGCCCTCACCCGCAACCTGGTGACCGCCCTGCTCGAGCACGGCCGCATCGAGACCACCGAGGCGCGGGCCAAGGAGCTGCGGCGGTGGGTGGAGCGGGTGATCACGACCGCCAAGGCCGACGACCTCCAGGCGCGCCGGCTGGTGGCGCGGACCGTGACCAAGCGGGACGTGGCGGTCAAGCTCTTCTCGACCTATGTCGCCCGCTACCAGGACCGGCCCGGGGGCTACACCCGGATCGTGCCGCGCCGGGTCCGTCCCGGCGACGGGGCTCCGCTCTGCCTGGTGGAGCTGGTGGAGTGAGCGAGACCGAGCCCGCCCGGGGCCGCAGCTGGCGCCTGATGGTGGAGTACGACGGCACCGGCTACGCCGGCTGGCAGGCCCAGACCGACCGGCCCACGGTGGAGGCGGAGCTCCGGCGGGCGCTCGAGCTCTCCACCGGGGAGCGGCCGCGACTGGCGGCGGCCGGCCGCACCGACGCCGGGGCCCACGCCCACGGTCAGGTCGTCTCCCTTCGGCTGGAGCGAGGGGTGGACCCGGAACGGCTGCGGGCCGCCTGCAACGCCCACCTGCCCGGGGACATCGTGGTGCGCCGGGTGGACCCGGCGGCCCACGACTTCCACGCCCGCTTCAGCGCCCGCCGGCGGGTCTACCGCTACCTGGTCGACCAGGGCGGGGTGGCCCCGGCGGTGGGCCGCCACTACGTGTGGCATGTGGCGGCCCCGCTCGACCTGGCCGCGATGCGCCTGACCGCAGGGACCCTCCTCGGCCGCCACGACCTGGGCGCCTTCGGGGTGAGCCCGCGCCCGGGAGGCCACACCGTGCGCACCATCCATTCCCTGCGCATCCGCCGGGTCGGCCGCCAGGTCCTGTTCGAGGTGACCGCCGATGCCTTCCTGCGGGGGATGCTGCGCTCCTTGGTCGGGGCGCTGGTGCAGGTGGGCCAGGGACGCTGCGCGCCGGCCCTGGTGACCCAGGCGCTCGACCATCCCGACGCCCCCCGCGCGCCGTGGCCGCTGGCGCCCGCCCACGGGATCCACCAGTGGGCGGTGCTGTATGACGAGGAGCCCCTCCCATGAGTGCTGCGACCCAGCGCACCGCCTCCGCCACCCCGGCCGACGTCCTGGGCCGCTGGTACCTGGTCGATGCCCGCGGCCAGACCCTGGGCCGGCTGGCCGTCAACCTGGCGCGGCTCCTGCGCGGCAAGCACCGCGCCCTCTACACCCCCCACGTCCTCTGCGCGGAACACCTGGTCGTGGTCAACGCCCAGGACCTGGTGGTCACCGGCCAGAAGCGCCGCACCAAGCTCTACGACCGCTACAGCGGCTATCCCGGCGGCCGTCACGTTCGGACCTACGACCAGGTGGTGGCCCGCGACGCCACCCGGCCGCTGCGGGAGGCGGTCCGGGGCATGCTCCAGCACAACACGCTCGGGCGCAGCGAGCTGCAGCGGCTGCGGATCTATGCCGGATCGTCCCACCCGCACACCGCCCAGCGCCCGGTGGCGATCACGTTCGGCGAATTTGGAGAGGTGCACGAGGGATGAGCGAGACCGAGTGGCGTTACGCCTACGGCACCGGCCGCCGCAAGACCGCGGTGGCACGGGTGAGGCTCTATCCGGGCCAGGGCACCGTCTCCATCAACGACCGCGAGCCGCGCGCCCACTTCGGCCGCGCCGACCTGGAGCAGGCCGCGCTCCGGCCGCTCGCGCTCACCAAGACCGGGGCCCGCTTCCACGTGCTGGTGAAGGTGGTGGGCGGAGGGATCTCCGGCCAGGCGGGGGCGGTCGCCCACGGCGTGGCACGGGCGCTCTGCGTGGTCGACCCCGAGCTGCGGGCCCAGCTCAAGCAGGCGGGGCTGATGCGCCGCGACCCCCGCGAGAAGGAGCGCAAGAAGCCCGGGCTCAAGCGCGCCCGCAAGGCCCCGCAGTACACCAAGCGCTGAGCCCAGGGCGGGATGGGGGATCCGGGCCAGCTGTCTGCCGGCCGACCCCGTCCGCCCCCAGCCATCCAGGCTCGGCAGGGATCGAAGCTGGCCGATGCGTCGCCGGTCCCACGCCGATCAGAGCACTCCTCGACCCGCCCCGTGGCGGTGGTGGAAGCGGGCCCCGGGCAGCCGCAGCCGTCGCTGGGGACACCGCCCGGGGGTCTCGCCTGGCGGAGCCGCACCAGGGCCGCCTCTCCCCACCCCACCGGACCTGACCCCCCTTGGCACCGTCCCGTTCGCGGCCCTCGGCTTGCCGGCGACCACGAACAACGGTGATCGCCGCCGAGCGCTGGGCGGTGTGCGGATGGGACGGCCCGGCATCGATCCGCCACCGCCGCACCGCTTTCACCGTCGGGTCGCCATCGTCACCCTCGCGGTGCACCTTCGAGCGCGACCTGTGGTCCGGTCGTCACCGCATCCAGACCGTGCCCGCGCCTCTACTTGCAGCAGATCGTGGTGTCGACCATGGCGGTGCGGACAAGGACCCACCTGTGATTCACGACCCGGAGTCGCGTGCCACCGGGGGAGCGGCGGTGCTCCTGGGCGAGCGGCTCGCCGCTCTCGCCGGGGCACCTCCGGTGGCGGCGGCGGGGGTCGCCGGCCGGACCGTCCCCGGGAGCAGCTGGGGCGGCAGCTCGGCGACCCGGGTCGCGACCGCCGCCTCCACCGCCGGCACACCCCGCGAGGGCACCGGGTGCGGCCGTGGACGGCCCGGCACGCGGTCCGCACCCACCCCTGCGCGGACCGGGCCGCCCGCGGCGGGCGCGAGCTGTGGTCGTTCCCCGCGCGGACGTCCACGCCCAGGCCGCGTCCTGCCGGAGCCAACCCGCCCCCCGCGACGCTGGGGCGGGGGGAGGCGGTCGCCGCGGCGGAGCGCCCGCGGGGGCGTGCCGGCGCGACGCACGGCGCTCAGCTCCCCGAGGTCCAGGTCCGGAACGGGGCCATCCGAGGGGCCCGCGATGCCGAGCCGCGATCGCCGGGGTCGCCACACCACCGACCCTATACTGGCGCGTGGGCATCTTCGTCGCGGTCACTGGGTAGCACAGGTCGTGGACAGCCGGCTGCGGGGGCGCGACTTCCTCAGCATCGCCGACCTCGACGCCTCGACCTGCCGCCAGGTGCTGGACCTCGCCCGGCGCCAGAAGGCCGGTGAGGACCCCGGCCGACCGCTGAGCGGCCGGACGGTGGCGATGGTCTTCCTGCGTCCCAGCAACCGCACCCGGGTCTCCTTCGAGGTGGCCATCAACCGGCTCGGCGGCCATCCCGTCGCCCTCTTCGACCGCGAGATCGAGATGGGGCGGCGGGAGTCGGTGGCGGACGTCGCCCGCATCCTGGACCGCTTCGTCGATGGCCTGGTGGCGCGCATCCCATCGCACCGCGACCTCCTCGGCCTCGCCGACCACATGCGGGTCCCGGTCATCAACGCCATGACCGACCTGGGCCACCCCTGCCAGGTGCTGGCCGACTGCCTCAGCCTGGAGGAGTCGGCCGGCCGCATCGCGGGGGCCAGGGTCACGTTCATCGGCGACGGCAACAACGTCTGCGCCTCCTGGATCGAGGCAGCCGAGCTGCTCGGGATCGACCTCACGGTGGTCACCCCGGAGGGCTACGAGCCCAGCCCCTCGGTGCTGGCGCGGGCTGCCGGGCTGGCCCCGGCGGACGCCCCGGCCGGCGCCGCGGACGCGCCGCCGGGGGTCCGGGTCACCCACGACCTCGCCGACGGGCTGGAGCGTTGCGACATCGTGTACACCGACGTCTGGACCAGCATGGGCCAGGAGGCCGAGCACGAGCAGCGCCGGCAGGACTTCGGCCCCTACCAGGTGAACGCCGACCTCCTCCGGCTCGCTCCCCCCACCTGCCGGGTGATGCACTGCCTGCCCGCCCACCGCGGTGAGGAGATCACCGACGAGGTGCTGGACGGGCCGCAGGCGATCGTCTTCGAGCAGGCGGAGAACCGGCTCTGGGTCCAGCAGGCCCTGCTCTGTGCGATCTTCTCCGGCTCGGCCGAGCCCGGCGGTCCGGGCCACCGCCTGCCCGCGGCGGTGTCCGGGGCGGTGGGGCCGGACCGTCGGGAGGACCAGGGGCCCACCTGACGATGCAGGCCGTCATCGCCACCGTGAACCTGCCCCAGACGCTGCGGGTGCTGCTCCAGACGGTCGGCTGGAAGGACCTCCTCGACGTCGTCATCATCGCCTTCCTCGTCTACCGCCTCCTGCTGCTGGTCCGCGGCACCCAGGCGGTCCAGCTCCTCTTCGGCCTGGTCCTGATCGGGGCCCTGGGGGCGGTCGCCACCATCCTCCAGCTGCCGGTCCTGGCCTTCATCTACCGGAACGGGGGCCAGGCGATCCTGATCGGGGTGATCGTGCTGTTCCAGCCCGAGCTGCGCCGCGCCCTCGACGAGATGGGGCGGCTGGGACGCTTCCCGCGGGGGGTCGTCCACCGCGACGTCGCCGACCTGCGCCACGAGGTCCAGGAGCTCGGGCTGGCCGTCGCCCGCCTCAGCGAGGCGCGGGTGGGCGCGCTCCTCGTGCTGCCCGACGCCTCCGGCCTGGAGGAGATCGCGGCCACCGGGGTCCGCCTGGACGCGGTGGTGTCGGCCGAGGTGGTGCAGACCATCTTCATCCCCCGCTCGCCCCTGCACGACGGCGCCCTCCTGGTCCGCGACGGCCGCCTCGTCGCCGCGGGGTGCCTCCTGCCGCTGGCGGAGCAGGTCGGCGGGGCGGGTCGGATCGGCACCCGCCACCGGGCCGCCCTCGGCCTCAGCCAGACCACCGACGCGCTGGTGGTGGCGGTCTCGGAGGAGACGGGCGGGGTGAGCGTGGCCCAGGCCGGCCACCTGCAGCGGGGGGTCGACGGTCCCGAGCTCGCCCACCGCCTCGCCGCCTTCCTCGGCCTGGCCCCGGCGGAGGGGGTGCACGGGGTGCGCCGTCTCAGGATCCGGCCCTCCCGGCCGGCGTCCGCCCAGCCGGTGGAGCGCTCCTGAGCTCGATGGACCTCATCACCCGCAACTGGCGGCTGAAGCTGGCGGCGGTGGGCCTCGCGGTCGGCATGTGGCTCGCCGTCGTGTATGTCAGCAACCCGCCGGCGGTGCGGACGGTGATGGTGGGCCGGGTCCAGGTGCTCGGCCTGGCCCGGAACCTGGTCCTGGTCCAGCACCCCGGCGGCCCCGGGGGGGTCGCGCTCCAGGTGGCCGGGCTGGCCTCCAACGTCGAGGCCCGCACCCGGGTCCTGGCTGCGCTGCGCCTCTCCATCGACCTCGCCGGGGTCCGCGCTCCCGGCCGCTTCGAGGTGCCGCTCACCGTCCGCAACCAGGACCGCACGGTGGAGGTGCTGTCCTGGCCGTCGCGGGTGGCGGTCCAGGTGGACCGCCGGATCACGGCCGAGATCCCGGTGCGGGCCGTCCCCCGCGGCCGTTCGCCGTCCGGGTTCAGCGCCCAGGTGACCGGGCTGACCCCGAACACGGTGAGGGTCACCGGGCCCCTCCAGCTGGTGCGCCAGGTCCGGGCGGTGGTCCATCCGAGCGTCGCCGGCCTGCGCACGACGGTCTCCCAGTCCTTCCCGGTGTCGCTGGTGGGCCTGAGCCGGGCCCGGCGGGGGGTGGTCGGGATCAGCCCGGTCGAGGTCACGGCGCTGATCGCGGTCAGCTCCCAGGAGAGCACGCGGACGCTGCCGGTGGTCGTGACCCTCGCCGGCGGCGGCCAGCCCCCCATCGGCACCGAGCTCACCGATGTCCGCAGCTTTCCCAGCACGGTGGTGGCGACCGGGCCGGCGGCGGTGCTCAACGGACTGGTCCGGGTGGCGACGAAGTCCGTCGACGTGAGCGGCGCCGCCCAGGGGCTCACCGCGGCGGCCCGCCTGACGGCGCCCCCGGGGGTCACCCTGTCGCCGGCGACGGTCACGGTGGTGGTCTCGGTGACCACCCTGCCCAGGGCGACACCGGTCCCGACCGCGGTGCCGACCGCCCGGCCCACACGGACGCCCGGCCCGACCCCGTCGCCGAGGCCGACCCGCTCGCCCACCCCGACCCCGTCGCCGAGGCCGACCCGCTCGCCCACCCCGACCCCGTCGCCGAGGCCGACCCGCTCGCCCACCCCGACCCCGTCGCCGAAGCCGACCCGCTCGCCCGCCCCGACCCCGTCGCCGACCCGCACGCCCACCCCGCCCGGCTGACGATCGCCGCGGACGGGCCCGACCCCGGTCCCCCGGGCGGCTGCGTGTAACCTCAGCCCGACGCGCCCCGTTGGGGTGGCAGGCACATGGGGCGCGGGGCCCCAGAGCGGGAGACGGCACGATGTGCGGGATCATCGGCTACCTCGGGGCGCGGCCGGCGGCGCCACTCCTGCTGGAGAGCCTGCGCCGTCTGGAGTACCGCGGCTACGACTCCGCCGGGCTGGTGGTGGTCGACCACGCCGGGCAGGCGACCAGCGTGCGGGCGGCCGGCAAGGTGGCGCGGTTGGCGGACCGCCTCCGGCTCGCCAGCCCCGGCGGCTCGGTCGGGATCGGCCACACCCGCTGGGCCACCCACGGCCGGCCGACCGAGCACAACGCCCATCCCCACACCGACTGCGACGGCCGCTTCTTCGTGATCCACAACGGGATCATCGAGAACTTCGACCAGCTTCGGCAAGAGCTCCAGGCCGCTGGCCACCACTTCAGCTCCGAGACCGACACCGAGGTGGTGCCCCACCTGATCGAGTCCCACTACCGCGGCGACCTGGTCCTCGCCACCCGCACCGCCCTCGGCCGCCTGCGCGGCGCCTACGCCCTGGTGGTGCTGAGCTCCACCGACCCCCAGATCCTGATCGGCGCCCGGCGCAACTCCCCGCTGGTGGTCGGGGTCGGCGAGGGCGAGTGGTTCGTCAGCTCGGACATCCCGGCGATCCTGCCGTACACGCGCCAGGTGATGGTCCTCGGCGAGGGTGAGATGGCGGTGATCAGCCCCACCGGGCCGGTGGTCAGCACCATCGCCGACGGCGTCGACCAGCCGCTCCGGGTGCTGCGGGTGGAGTGGGACGACCTCGCCGCCCAGAAGGACGGCCATCCCCACTTCATGCTGAAGGAGATCCACGAGCAGCCGGCGGCAACCGCCAGCGCCCTCCGCGGCCGCCTCCAGGACGACGGCACGGTGGTGCTCCCGGAGTGGCCCGCGGACGAGGCGGCCCTCGCCGCCTGGACCAGGGTGCGGGTGGTGGCGGCGGGATCCGCCTACTACGCCGGGATGATCACCGCCCAGCTGATCGAGGAGCTGGCCGGCCTGCCGGCGGAGGTGGCGGTGGCGTCCGAGGCCCGCTACCAGCAGCGGCCCACCGACGCCGGCGTGCTCACGGTGGCGATCTCCCAGTCGGGGGAGACCGCCGACACCCTGGCCGCCGCCCGCGCCGCCCGCGCCGCGGGCAGCCACGTCGTCGCCCTCTGCAATGTCACCGGCAGCTCGCTCGCGCGCGAGGCCGACGGCCTGGTCAACCTCCACGCCGGCCCCGAGATCGGCGTCGCCGCCACCAAGACCTTCGTCGCCCAGGTGACCTGCGGCGTCCTCCTGGCGCTGCGGCTGGCCGGCGCCACCGGCCGGCTCACCACCGCCGAGCGGGCCGCGGTGGCGCGGGCCCTGCGCCAGGTGGGGCCGGCCCAGTCCCGCCTGCTCGCCGACACCGAGCGCGTGGCCGCCGCCGGCCGCTGGCTGGGCCAGCGGGAGGGGGCGCTCTTCATCGGCCGGGGGGTGAACCACGCCTGCGCGATGGAGTCCGCGCTCAAGCTGAAGGAGGTGTCGTACCTCCACGCCGAGGGCTATCCCGCCGGGGAGCTGAAGCACGGACCGATCGCGCTGCTCGACGGCCGCCTCCCGGTGGTGGCGTTGGCGACCTCCGGCCGCACCGCGGCCAAGCTGCGCAGCAACATCGAGGAGGTCCGCGCCCGCGACACCCCGGTGGTGGCGGTCGTGAGCGACGGCGATCACGCCCTCGACGGGCGGGTGGAGTGGGTGCTGACGGTGCCGAAGGTCCCGGAGCTGGTGTCGCCGCTGGTCAACGTCCTCGTCGGCCAGCTGCTCGCCTACCATGCCGCGGTGGCGCGCGGCTGCGACGTCGACCAGCCCCGCAACCTGGCCAAGTCGGTCACCGTCGAGTGAGGTGACCGACCCGCTCCAGGGTCCGGTGACCGGGGTCGACGTGGCGTCGGTCGACCGCATCGCGCGCGCCCTCCGGCGCCACCCGGCGTTCGGGCGGCGCTGCTTCACGGCGGCCGAGGCCGCCGTGAGCCGGGACCGGCCCGAGCGCTGGGCGGGACGCTGGGCGGTCAAGGAGGCGGTGCGCAAGGTGTACGGGGGCCGCGGCTGGGCGCTGCCCCCCTATCGCGCGATCGAGGTGGTGCGGCCCCCCGGCCGGGGCCCCCGGGCGCTGGTCTTCGGCGAGCCGGTGCCGGGCCTGGCGGTGAGCCTCACCCACGACGCCGGGGTGGCGATCGCGGTGGCCGTGCACTGCGGTGGGGGCCGGCTCGGGGCGCTCCCGCCGGCGCTGGCCCAGACCGCCCGGGCCCTCCGGCTCCCGCCACGCGCCGCCGATGCCCACAAGGGCAGCTTCGGGACGGTGGTGGTGGTCGCCGGGCACACCGCCTTCCCGGGGGCGGCCGTCCTCAGCGCCCTGGGTGCCCTCCGCGGCGGCGCCGGCAAGGTGCGGGCGGTGGTCCCGGTCGGCCCGGGCGGCCCCAGTCACTTCCCGCCCGAGGTGATGCTCCGGACCGTGGCCGCGGGATCGTCGGGGGGCTTCGCGCCGGCAGCGCTGCCGGGCCTCGTCGGGGACCTCGACTCGGCCCAGGCCCTCGCGCTCGGCCCTGGGCTGGGCCAGGCGGCCGAGACCGCGGCCTTCCTCGGCGGACTCCTCGAGCTCCTCGGCGGGCGCGGGCTCCCACTGGTGCTCGACGCCGACGGCCTCAACCTCTGTGCCGCCGACCCCCAGCTCCTGCGCGCCATCCCACCCGGCACGGTGTGCACCCCGCACCCCGCCGAGATGGGCCGCCTCCTCGGCCGTTCGGTGGCGCTGGTGCAGGGGGCGCGGGCCGACGCGGCCCGCGAGCTGTCCTCCCGGCTCCGGTCGGTGGTGGTGCTCAAGGGCGCCGGTACCGTCGTCGCCGGCCCCGACGGCGCGGTGTCGGTCGACCCCCACGCCACCAGCGTCCTGGCCACCGGCGGGAGCGGCGATGTCCTCACCGGCCTGATCGCCGCCCTGCTGGCCCAGGGTCTGCCCGCCCACGACGCCGCCCGGGCGGGCGTGTTCATCCACGGCGAGGCGGGGCGCGCCCTCCAGCAGGCTCGGGGCCGGGCCGGGCTCCTGGCGAGCGAGGTCGCCGACCGCTGCGTCGACGCCCAGGAGGAGCTCCGCCGAGCCCTGGAGGCGGCCCGCCCCTCGTGATCCTGCTCGACGAGCTCGCCGCCGCCGGCGGCGAGGGGGCCATCGTGCTCCACCCCGGCCCCAGCTCCTTCCCGCAGGTGGTGAGCGACTCCCGCAACGTCACCGGCGGTGAGCTCTTCGTCGCCCTGAGGGGCCAGGGCGGCGACGGCCACGCCCACCTGGAGGCGGCCGTCCGGCAGGGGGCGGCGGGGCTCCTCGTGGAGCGGGAGCCAGACCCCGGCTGCCCGGTGGTGACGGGGGACGGCCGGCCGGTCGCGGTGCTCCAGGTGCGCGATCCCCTGGCCGCCCTCAGCCGCTGGGCGGGGCGGCGGCTGCGGGCGCCCGGGACCGAGGTGGTGGCGGTGGCGGGCTCGCTCGGCAAGAGCACCGCCCGAGCCCTCCTGGAGGCAGCCCTGCGCGGGGCGGACCCCACCCGCCCCTGGTTCAGCGGCGGCGATCGCAACGATGCCGTCGGGCTCCCGATCGCGGTGGCGGCGGCGCCGGCGGCCGCGAGGGCCTTCCTGCTCGAGGTCCAGGGCGGCTCGCTGGACGAGCACCGGGCCCTCGCCGGCCTGGCCTCGCCCGACGTGCTGGCGGTCACCACCACCGCCGAGGCCGGCGCCCGCTACTGGCGCTCGCAGAGGGAGGCGGTCCGCCAGCTCCGACTGCTGACCCGCCGGGGGACCCGGGCCGTCGTGGCCGCCGACGACCCCGGCCTGGCGGAGGCGCTCGGCGACCGCGACCCCCTGCTGTGGTCGGCGGCCGTGCGCTCGGGGGCGGCGGCCCCCGCCCCGACCACGGGTCCCGGGGTCGCCGTCGCGGTCGTCGGCGCGCCGCGACGAACCGGACCGGGATGGCGGTGCGTGATCACGGTGACGGGGGCGGGGCGGTGGACGGCGACGGTGCCGCTGGCGGGCCCGGGCGGGCTGCGGGCGGTGGGGTGCGCGGTGGCGACGGTGGTGGCGCTGGGCCTCGACCCCGAGCGCGGGATCGAGGCCCTGGGGCGGGTCGAGCCGCCGCCGGGCCGGCTCCGATGGGTCGACGCCGGGGGCCCCGACGCCCTCGCGGTCCTGGACGACACCGTGGACGCCACCCCGGCCGCGACGGTGGCCGCCCTCCGCGAGCTGGGGACCGCGCCCGCCCCCCGGGTCGCGATCCTCGGCGAGTGCGGCCACCGGCCGCTCGGCCGGGCCGACGCGCTGCGGCTCGCCGACGCCCTCCTGCCCCTGGAGGGGTTGGTCCTCCACCGCCCCGGGGGCTGGGCCGAGCCGCTCCTGACGGCGCTCGCCCGGCGGGCCCCGGGACTGCCCGTCCGCCGAGCCGAGACCAGCCGGGCGGCGGCGGACGCCGCCCGCGAGCTGGCCCGGTCCGGCGGCCGCCGGACCGGGGGGAGGGCGGCGGTGCTGGTGAAGGCGATCGCCGCCCGGGCCCCGGAACGGGTGGCCCTGGCGCTGGGGGCGCCGGCGGAGCTGCTGGTCCGGCAGGACCCGGGCCACCGCCGGCGGCCGTTCACCTCCAGCCGGCGGCCAACCTGGGTCGCCATCGACGTCGACGCCCTCGCCGCCAACGTCCGCGAGGTGGTCGCCGAGCTGGGCCCGGCGACCGAGCTGATGGCGGTGGTGAAGGCCGACGCCTATGGGCACGGGGCCCTCCAGGTGGCCCGCACCGCGGTGGCCGGCGGCGCCACCTGGGTGGCCACCGCGACCGTCGGCGAGGCGCTCGACCTGCGTCAGCGCGGGCTGGCCGCGCCCTGCCTCGTCCTCGGCTACACCCCGCCGGAGCAGGTCGAGCCGGCGGTCCGGGCCGGCTGCACCCTCACGGTCGTCGACGTTGACGTTCTCCGCGCCCTGGATCGCTGCGGTGCCCGGCTCGGGCGGCCGGCCCAGGCCCACCTCGAGGTCGACACCGGGATGAGCCGGCTGGGGGTCGCGCCCGGGGCCGTCGCCGCCTTCGTCATCGCCGCGCGGCGATGCCCCGGAGCCCGCCTCACCGGCTGCTACACCCACCTGCGCCAGGGGGAGGACCCGGTCGCGACCACAGAGCAGCTCCGTCGTCTGGATGCGGCGCTGGCGGCGGCGGCGGCGGCGGGCCACCGCTTCGAGCTCGTCCACGCGGCCAGCAGCGCCGCCTGGCGCAGCCATCCGGCAGCCCGCCGCCAGCTCGTCCGCGTCGGGATCGAGCTCCTCGGGCTGACCACGCCCGACGGCCGCCGGCGCCGCCCGGTGCTGAGCTGGCACACCCGGGTGGCCCAGGTGCGCCCGATCGCGGCCGGGACCCACGTCGGCTACGGCACCGCGTTCCGCGCCCCCTCTCCGATGCGGATCGCCACCATCCCGGTCGGCTTCGGCGACGGCTTCCGGCGTGGCCCCCGGACCTCCGGCACCGTCCTGGTGCAGGGGACCGAGGCCCCCATCGTCGGGGACGTGTGCATGGACCTCACCATGGTCGACGTCAGCCACCTCCAGCGGATTCGGGTCGGCGAGCCCGTCGTGCTCATCGGCCGGCAGGGGGCACTGGAGCTGAGCGGCGAGCGGATCGCCGAGCGGCTCGGGACCACCACCTACGAGCTGTGCGCCCAGATCCTGCCCCGCGTCCCCCGGGAGGTCGTCGACACCGGGTGGCCGGACCGTCCCTGAGGGGCGGACGGGATGCAGCGGTCGGCTGTCAGAATCGGGAGGTGGTCAGGCGGCCCGCGGCCGAGGCGGACCCCCGGACCGTCAGCTGGTCCGACCCCTCGGCGACCGTCGGCGCGATGGGGGAGGAGGCCCTCCTCTCGGCCCTGGTGAGCCTCGCCGGCGGCCCCGACCCTGCGGTCTGCGTCGCCGCCGGCGACGACGCCGCCGGCTGGACCCCTCCGGCCGGTCACACGGTGGTGGTGACCACCGACGCCATCGTCGAGGACGTGGACTTCCGGCGCCGCTATCAGCTGCCGTATGCGGTCGGCTGGAAGGTCTATGCGGTGAGCTGCTCGGACCTGGCGGCGATGGGGGCCAGCCCGGCCCTGGTGGTGGTCACCCTCCTCCTGCCCGAGACGACCGCCAGCGGGGCGGTGCTCGCGCTCCAAAGGGGCATCGCCGACGCCGCCCGGCTGGACGGGGCCCGGGTCGTCGGCGGCGACCTCAGCCGGACCGCGGGCGGGGTGGCGGTGAGCTGCACCGCGATCGGGACCGCCCCCGCGGGTCACCTCCTGCTCCGCTCCGCCGGACGGCCGGGCGATCGTCTGCTCGTCACCGGCGAGGTGGGCGGTGCCGCCGCCGCCCTGGAGCGGCTGGAGGCGGGGGATCCCGTGGAGCGGGTGGCCTGGGCGGAGCGCCTGCTGTCGCCGCGGGCGCGGGTGGCGGCGGGGCGCCAGCTGGCCCGGGCCGGGGTCCGGTGTGCGATCGACTGCAGTGACGGGGTGCTCCTGGACACCGAGCGGCTGGCCCAGGCGAGCGGGTGCGGGGCCGAGCTGTGGGCCGACCGCCTGCCCCTCGCGGGCGGGCTCGCGGCGGTGTGGGGGCGTGAGCGGCTGGTGCGGGCGCTGACCGGGGGCGAGGACTTCGAGCTGATCGCGGCGGCGCCGGCGGCGCTGGCCGACCCGCTCGCCGACGGGGTCGGATGGCCCGGTGACCTCCCCCCGCTGCGGGTGGTCGGCCAGCTCCGCCCCGAGCCCGGGCTCACCCTCCGCCGCCGCCGGGGCGGCCCCGCCATCCCGCTCGGTCCCCACCGTGGCTTCGCCCACTTCTGAGGGGGGGCGGGTGGGACCCGCGCCCACGCCCGTGGTCCGGGCCAGCGGCGGCCCGACCGAGACGCTCGCCCTCGGAGCCCTTCTGGGAGCGGCGCTGGCCAGGGGCGACTGCCTGGGGCTCGACGGGCCTCTCGGCGCCGGCAAGACGGTCTTCGTGCGCGGCCTGGTGCAGGGGGCGGGAGCGGCCGACCGCGTGCGCAGCCCGACCTTCGTGCTCCACGCCGTCTATCCCGGTCCGCTGACGGTCCACCATCTCGACCTGTACCGTCTGGACGAGGGGGTGGATCTGCGCACGCTGGGGGTGGAGGAGCTGATGGAGACCGGCGCGGTGGTGGTGGAATGGGCAGAGCGCGCCGACCGCGGCTGGTTCACGGCCCGCTGCCGGATCGAGCCGGCGGGGGGCGACCGGCGCCGGATCCGGCTCGACGCGCCGGACCGCCTCCTCCGCGCCCTCCGTCTCCCGGAAGCCCCCCGGTGATCGGCCGCGCGGCCCGGGCGAGCCGGTCGCCGGGGTGGCTCCTGGCGGTGGACACCGCCCTTCGCGAGGCGGGGCTGCTGGTCGCGGTGGCCCCGGACGGCGAGGTCCTCGACGGCACCGAGATGGCGGGTGGGGACCGCGAGCTGGCGGTGCGGCTGGCGCAGCTGTTCCTTCGCCACCGGGGCCGGCTGGTGGCGGTGGTCGCCGGGCGCGGGCCCGGCTCCTACACCGGTCTGCGCTCGGGGGTGGCCGCCGCCCTGGGCGCGGCCCAGGCCCGGGGCTGCCCGCTGCGCACCTGTCCCAGCCTCCAGGTGACCGCCGCCACCGTCGAGCCGGGCGGGTTCCCCCTCTTGGCGATCCACCCGGCGGGGCGGGGCGCCCACCACCGCCAGCTGTTCCGCGCCGGCGCCGGCGGCTGGGCCCCCGCGGGTGCGGCCGAGCTCGTCCCCCGCGACCGCGACCCGCTGGGCGCCCCGGGCGGGGGGGCGCGGGTCGCGTGCGCCGACGGGGTCGACCCCGGGGTGGCGGCGGCGGCGGCGGCCGCCGCCGCCCCCGTCGTGCGCGGCCGGGCCGAGGCCCTGGCGCTGGTCGCCGCCGCCGTCTGGCGCGGCGGCGAGGGGGCGGCCGGCGACGCCCGGGACGGCGGCTACCGCCGGGTCCACCTCGACTACGGCGCCGCCACCGCGGGTCCGGCGTGGTCCTGACCGCGGGCCTGCTCGTCGACGCGATGCAGGAGGCCGACGTCCCCGAGGTCCAGGCGATCGAGCGCGACGTCTTCCTCACCCCCTGGCCCCGCAACGCCTACTACCGGGAGCTGGC
>Ga0307372_10001117_pt1 | contig 46860 bp, 71 predicted proteins | sample OX1MG_FD_202533 | JGI IMG/M metagenome (GOLD analysis project Ga0307372, IMG submission 202533) | Soil microbial communities from Risofladan, Vaasa, Finland - OX-1 | ecosystem: Environmental > Terrestrial > Soil > Coastal area > Acid sulfate soil | place: Finland: Risofladan, Vaasa | collected...
CGTTCACGTTAACGATAACGCTATGCACCGCGCCTGCCTCAAGAATCGCGGCGTAAATTGGCATGGCCTTACGCGCCGCGCGATCTCCCGAAGATTGCTGCGTAAAGGACTGCGCTTGCACAAAATATCCTTGAGGCAACGCTTGGCCGGTGGTCAAATTCAGGACGGGCGCGCCTTCCCACACGCCGGGTCCGATATAGCCGATCAAGGCTTCCTGCGCGCAGGAGTTTTCCACTTGAGCGATAAGCTGATGCTCTCCTGGGTCCGTTTGCGGAATCTTCGGTACACTGACAAGTAAATTCATCAGATTGGTTTGAATCAGGTTGACAAGCATGGCGCGGCCGAGAATCTGATCGAAGAATTCTCCGCTTGAGAGGATTCCCGAAACTATGTATCCGTCATATGGTCCAAAGCTCGCGCATGTATTGCAGTTCGCCGCCGCAATGGCCGCATATTGAGTCTGCGTGAGAGGTTCCGGCGCAATGCCTACAAGGGACTTGAGATTGAGGGTAAAGGCGCTCCCGGCCAGCCCAGTATTCAGACCGCACGCGGCCCCGATAATCGCGGCGGCTGCATAGATGTTATTCGGGAACTCGTCCCCCGTCTGCGTGGTGTCATAGCTCAGGTAGGCACGATACTTCGCCGCCTGCATCTCGAGGGCAAGATTGCCGGTCGTTCCGGCTGGAATAGAGCTGTCGGCAGTCGAGCCAAAATACATGGCCGTCATCCAGTTCGCCGAGGACCATGCGGCCAAAGCGAGATGATCGGCGTCTACCGCCCCACAGCACATGAAGCAATACCATTGCTGGTTCACCAGGCTGCACGCCTCGACAGCCTGGAGCAAAGTTTCACCGATGGCCGTAATATCAACTTCCAGGCCGGTTCCTGCTCCACTCGTCGTTGTCGGCAACGCCGTGGCAACGGAATATCCGGTCCCCTGATTGCCAGGGGTGGTTCCCAATGTTAGGACCGCGCCAGCATCTACAGTAAGAACGACCAGTTTTGCATTTGACGCACCAGCCTGCGTCGGCGTAACAGTATCTCCGACTGCGTATCCGGTACCCGCCGATCCACTATGGGGAATCGCCGTTTGGATGGCTGTAAGGTCCTGCCGTCCTATCCACACGAATTGCGGAACTGCAACCTGACTGAAATACAGGCCGGCGGAAATGTACTCAGGGTCCGTGTCAACGAATCCATCCGTCAGCATCGCAGCGAGAGAGGGATATTGGCGAATGCGCGCGTTCGCTCCATATGATGGAATGACGGTGGACGGGCCCACAATGAGGCCCTGATTGAATGGTCGCGGCGCAACGGAGCCCTGGGCAACCGAAACGTTCACGACAACGATATCGCTTAGCGGTAAAGAACTCGGGGTTGAGCCCATCGCATCTCCTTAACTTGCCGTAACGGTAAAGTCGGCCAGAACGCCGCCATTACCTTCAATCAGCGTTTCCACGCTCAGAATCGTCTGACGGTCAATGTTCTCCGTCACGAATTCGTACATTTCAACTTCCAGGTCCACGCGCTCAAACCATTGCCCATCGATCAATTCAGGGGCACGCACCTCTTGCGGGAAATCGCTTACCGGGAAAAGCTGTGAGAGGGCCAGCGCACCGACAAAATAGTCCTGGTACAAACCGCTTCTGATAGCGCGCGCCAGGTCGGTTGAATTTGGTCCGTAAAAGCACCAACGAATCGACCATGCCCTCGTATAGTTCCACTGCTCGTTCAGGTCCGTATCGTTCAATGGTAAATTGAACACATCGCGGATTTTGTCGTATGGGTCATCCTTTGGAACGCAACGCAGGTAGCAAATATCCTCGGTCGCTTCCTGGAACGGTGCGCCGACCGTGGGCCATTCGATGCGTACCCGTGAAGTAGTCGTTGGGTCGGCCACCCCAATCATTCCGCACGTCAACGGCTGCATGATCGCGTTGATTTGAGCAATCGTCAGCGCCGAGGAAGTCAGAACCGATCCGTCAGGATATGTGATCGAAGCGCCCATTAGTCGGCCTTCATCCTCGTGGCCATCGCACGCCAGTATCCGTAATCGACGTACTGCTTGACGAACAGCACGCGGTAGTTCTCGCCGCGCCACACCAAAATGTCGCTTGATCCACCCACGCCAGCGGTCGCGTGCGTCCCATAAATGATTTGCGAGGACCAGAAAACCATCATCCCCTTAACGATATCGCCCTCGGGAACCATGTCCAGGTCGCGTCCGCTTGGTTCGGCGATTACTCCATATCCCTGAACGGTGGCCGTTACCGACTGCCACACCCCATTCAGCCAAGAGCCAGTTGAGCGAAGGATCGTGAATGCCTGTGCCAGATCGGGTTCGTTGACGACCTCGGCCACGCTTATCATCGCGATTCCCTAACGACGTAAGTAATCGACCGCCGCAGATCCCCAGTGTCAATCAATGGCCGGTCCGACTTCTTGCGCCGAATCGTGGAGGGCCTATTGGGAGGCCAGTTATTTCGCGGGTCCGTGAACCACGCCTTCGCCGCATTGCTTCCGGCCATCCCCGCGCGGCGCAGGGCCGTGGTGGCCTGCGTGGGATTATCGTTTAGCATTCCCTTGACCGCATCTTGCAAATCAGAGGCAATCGCCTGCCTGTTTCCGTCCGCCGCGATTGCAGGCTCGATTACCGGGCGAGCGGGAATCTTGTGGCCAGGCGAACCATTCGCCAGAATGTACATCAGGGCTGCGTTGCCGATCTTTTCTCCCTTTCGGGAGTTGCGACTCTGCGGGATGCCGACCAGCACCTCGGACTTGGCGATCTTCGCGAGCGCTGACTGAAACCGCTTGATTCCAGGTCCGCCCTTCGAAAGTGAGATATTCGGTGTCATTTCTTGATGCTCACGGCCAACCGGATATTGCTCTTGTGCCTATTCTCGATAGCTTTCTCGCTAAAAAACTCGCGCGCCCAAGATGCGACATACATCACGTTTCCCGTTATGTAGAAATGTCTCATCCCACGTACACCGGACCACATCCCACAACACGAGCCTGCGTTGCTAGCTGCTGCCCATAAATCGTCAGGTTCCACGCCGCCCAGTTATCGAGCGCGGTTAGCGGCTGATAGGTAACGCTCACATCTCCCACCGACTTACTGACCTGAATTCCATTGGCGATAGCCTGCGAGGCGATCTGTCCTGCGGTGGTGTTTGTATTCCCATCGGATTGCAGATAGAGGCTCAGGAAGTGCGCGATGTACCAACCCATTGCGATGTACCACATCTCGCGCCACCGAGATTGCATCAACGACGCATAGGCCAGATTCAGATATAACTGAATGACCGCGAGCGTCACGATCTGGCTTTCGTAAATCGTCACCGTCTCGGTTGCCGAAACGGTCGCATTCAGGGAAAGGGTGATCGTGTTAGATGTGGTGCCTGCAACAACGGTTCCAGCGGGAATTCCATTGCCAATTACAAGCTGGCCGGGAAATACGCCGGCGGTCGACGACACGCCGGAAATTACTGGAGACGTGGCCGTCAAGGTGCCACTTACTGAAGTTCCAGGACCATAGAATTTAGGGTAGACAGAGAGAAAATCGTTCACGGTATACGGTGGATTGCCTGTCTGCGGGATGCCTGCCGCCAGGCCCTGATACGCATCGCCAATCGCGGAATAGTCGTATCCGAAACCTCCATAAATCGACATGTAGAATAGCGTCAGGTCAGGAAACATCAGCTCTTCTCTTTGCAAGAGGCAGACTGCCGAGATGCCGTCTTTATACTCACCGCAAAGGAGTCCACTGCGCCCGCGCCTCTCTGTGCGAGCGCCCCTCTCGTCGGCAGTCCTGTCACCTTAGTTGCTTTCTCGGGGTCTGTTTTTTTGTGTTTGTGGCTGTGTCGTTCACCTCCGGTACGTCAACCGATGATTGACTATCGACAGGCGCGGCTTCGGGTGCATTGACAACTTCGATCCAGCGGGATTGCTGCGCCGCCTTGAAATACGGATCGCCTAAAAATCTATCCGGAAATATCTGCGGACGGTCTAGAGGAACCGCAGTATGTGTTCCTTCTTCATCCGAGAAAGAAAGTCTCCGATTCGAAATGACTAGCGCCATGAGAGCTCCTCAAATTTTGTCTTGGTACAGCATCGTCTGGGGAGCTTTGGCCTTCACGATCCCGGTGTTCCCGATGTACGTTGCGACGAATGCGCCATCCTGAAGCGATAGCGGTCCACCCATTCTCTGGATGTCCTGAAGAATCCCGAACTCCACGAAATTCTTGTTGAAGCTGTAGGACACCAAGCGCCGCGAACTAGAAGCGCCAACCGTTTCGAGCCAGTTAGGAACCGGCACGATTTCGGGGGTCTTGCCATTGATGGCCAGACCGAAATAGTTTGCCTTGATGTATTCGAGAACGTTTTTGAAGATGCCGACCGAGGTCGCGCTTCCTGTCGGAAGGACCATTGGCTGAAGCAGGAGAGGATATGCCGTTCCCGGAACCAGGAAGCGATCCGGAACGGAGTCGAGCGCATATCCGCAAGCTGCCCATGTAATCGATGCGGCGTTCTGGAAGTCGTTGAAGATGTCCAAGGGGGTTTTCGTCGCCCATCCTGGAGTTCCGGATGTCGCGCCATTCGCCGCCGCCTGCGCGGTAACTCCGTCCTGATTTACGAGGCCCGGCTTCCCAAACTTCCCGTCGTACACACGCTGGTCGAGCGTCTTGTTCCACACCACGCGCACGGCATCGTTGAGGATGTCGTTCGGGCTCTTGTTGGCTTGGGCCAGCATCAGCGATTCGATTAAGGGAATGCGGATCGAGCGCTGCCACGGGAACGCAGGGTACACGTCCTGCGAACGCGTGTAGTTGACCACGCCGATGTCGTTTGCACCGGCGCCAGCTCCGTCGATATTCGAATCGCCAACGGATACGAATTCGGACGTTTCGGAAGTGACCCATCCGCCACCATTGGTCAGGGGCACGTCACGGAACCACGTATGCCCTTCGAGCGGCATATGCAGGATCGTGTCTGCCTTGTTCAGCTCCGACTGCAAGAAAATCTGCCCGGTGGCGACCGCGTCCTTGACAGCATGGGAACCGTGAATTCGAAGCGCCATCAGGTCGCTCAAGTAAGACGAGGACTTTAGTTTCGCTTCGAGTTCCGGGTCTCTCCGCGTACTGCGCCCGGTAGAGTATTTTTCGATCATGGGTTTATGCCACCTTCCTTTCAAGAATCGTTGCTTGCGCTGTTACCTGCGCCGTGACGGGATCGGTAGACAGCAGGCCCGTCTTGAAGACCATGTTTTCGATAAGAATTGTCTTCATTGCCGCGACGATGGAGAATCCATCCGAGCGAGTCATCGCCGTGCCACCAGCCGTGATCGTGAACTGAATCTGATTCCCGGCATTGAAGGCAACCCCGGTGGTTCCCACTCCCAGGAAACGTCCCATTGGATCGAATACCAAAAATGATGTCGCGGTAAAGAAATCGACCAGGTAGGTTCCGGTAATGGCAAATGGCAGGTTCGAAAGAGTGCCGATGGTCGCATTGCCGACATTGCCGGCAAATGCGGTGCCCACCGGAGTCACGCCATCGTTAACCGCCTCAAATCCACCAACCACGCCATTCGGAATCGCGCCGTTCAGGGTCGTCCGGATGTACACCGGAACGCCAGCCCCGGAAGGCGTGCCGTTATTGATCGCGATGTTGATTGTTCCGCGCGTGAGGCCATTGCAAATCATGCCCGGCGCGTAGTACCCGGCTGGCATGTTAGTTCCGCCAGAGAGCGGGAAGTAAGCGTTGGCCTCGACTGTGTCCTTCGCGATGCCCAGCGGATATAGCGGCTGATTGTCCTGCATGAGGGCAATGAATGCCGCAACGCTGTTTTTAGAAATGAAGGAAGCTACACTCGAATAGGTATTGTCGGGATTCAACACGAACGGATCGCCGAAGTTGATATTCAGCGTGTCGGTCGTCTCCACCAGTCGCGGACTAATCAGCGGGAAGTCTGTCTGAGAAATTGCACCGACCGGCTGCTCAAGTGCTCCTGTAACCGGGATTACACTAACTGGCATGTCGTTCTCCTCTCGCCTTCAAATGCTCGTTCCACGCCTTGAGTCCATCGGCGTATGACTTTCCATTGAAGAATTCGAACATAGGAATGTCAGGCTCTGAGTCGTTCGCCCCGCCGCTGATTTTTGTAAGGGCTTCGAACGGATCGGGCGCTCCATCCTTGACTCCGGATTGAATCTCCTTCACACTGCGAGCGATCTTGTTGAAGGCATTGATCGCCTTGCAATCCTTCGATTTGGCAATCAATGGGCGAATCGCGCCGAGAGAAGCCGCCGCGTCCCCGACCTTCCATTCAGTCTTTCCGCGCTCATCGGGAGGCAGGATTTCGGCGTCGTCTTTTCCGCCCTTCTTGTCGCCGTTGGCCTTTTCCTCTTCCACGAGCTTTTCGACCTTTTCATCGTCGGGCTCTTCGTCCTTGGCCTTTTTGTCTTCGCCCTCTTCCTGGCCTTCGTCTTCGTCGTCATCCTTCGCGTCCATGTAGGCGTCGAGGGCGGAGTGCATGGCATCGCGGGCCGCTTTCTTGCGGTCCTTGACCTTAGACTCTTTTTTCTCGTCCCGCTTTTCCTCGTCTTCCTTTTCGTCCTTCATCTCGGCGAGGGCATCCGCGATCTCTTCAGGCTTCGCGTCCTTCGCCCAATTCTGGAATCCAATCGCACTAAGCAAATCTCTGAATTTCATGGCCACCCTCTTTCGTATTGGAGCCTCGTCGATTGCCGCGTCTCGAATGCCAACTTCTTCACCGGCTCGTCCTTTTGGAACTACGGCAATGTGATTGCCTCGAATCTTGGTTTGGATCAGCCTTCCGGATTCATCCTTGGCCAGCAGAAACGTGTAGCCACAGGACACGTCACGCACGCCGCCATCGATCTTCACATTCAGGTCAGGGTGCTTTACTTGGAGGTCGGCCACCAAGGAAGTCTCGCCATCCGGAAGCTTGTCGCCGACGCGAACGTTCTGCGCGTGGCCCTTGGTATAGCCGTCGTATTCGTCCAGGGCGTCCACGAGTATTTTTTCACCTTCCGGATGCTCATCCAGGACGGACTTGCCCTCGAATGAAGCTAATGTTTCCGGTGCAGTTACTTCCTCGATTGGCCGATAGACTTCTACCTGCTCGTCGTCGGAAAGATTCCATGAAGGGTCATAACCAGCATTCTTTTTGAGTTCCCGTCCAAGGTATGTCTGAGTTCCAGTGCGTGCGATTGGCACGTTTTTGTAGATGCGGTAGCCTTCCGGGGTTTGAAACTGAGATTCCTTGCCGGGCAGCAGGGAGGCGTAATAACTGAGCTTGTTACTGGGAGTCTTCGTGGCTGCGTCTTTCGACTTACGCGCATTCGAGTATGCGATGGCGGCAGCCTGGGATCGCTTGCGTCCCGCGCGTATCTCGGTCGCGATATTCCTGCTGATAACTTTTTGCGAAGTTCCGGCAGCAAGGGGCATGTGACAACGAAAACCTAACAGGATTCCGCAAAGCAAAATGCAGCAATTACGCTATTGACTATTGATTTTGTGGAGAATGACGGGTAAAATCACGGCAAATGTCGGGTAATATTACGATGACCGAACGGAAGCGGGCAGACCTAAGACTCAGCGTGACTGTATTGCACCTCATGGCAGCACTCGCAAAAAACCTCGGTATAGGTAAAGCTCACGTTCTGGAATTGGCCGTGCGGGACATGGCCGAAAGAAAAGGCATCAAGTACTGAACGGAAAGGAGGTGTCCGATGGACCCAGGCGCCATTGCGGTATTCGCAGTTGTCGCGTACTTCCTTCCTTCGATAGTAGCTCAATCACGGGGCCATCAATCCAAACTGGCGATCTTCGTTTTGAATCTTCTGCTCGGCTGGACGGTCATTGCGTGGATTGCTTGCCTGGTGTGGTCATGCACGGGATTAGCTGGCAAGGAACGAGATATACAGAGGCAGCTTGCGGAGAAGCAGCTCGAATGGCTGGCAAGTCAAAAGAGGACGTGAGCGATGCGTCTGATGGATCGTCCAAAGCTATTGGAGTGCTGGCGCATGAATTAGCCGATTATTGGCTGGCGAATCAAAAATAGGCTGAAATAACTGTGGGGATAGAACTTTTATTTTCTGGGCTCGGGCGGCCGACAACGCCCCTAGATGTTGACATGCTGTCATATTCCTGGACTGTATTTTATTTGACATTGTCTGGGTATCTCACACTATACTTGAGTTCTTCAAGGAGGATTACCGATGGCTAAAACGGATCAGGTTAGCAGGACAGCCTCAGATTTTGTGAACGTCAAAGAGGCCGCGATTTTTACTACGCTGAGCGAAGTTTCAATAAGACGTTTCCTGACACAGAAGCGATTGACACGGTACAAAATCGGCGGTCGCACTCTGATCCGTAGAAGCCAGCTGCTCTCATTGATAATCGCCGAGTAATAAGGCAGTCTGGAATCCGCCAGCTTTAGCCGTGGGGAGGTTCAACCGCCATCAATGATCGATCCTTGGCACGATTGATTCAAACAAAAGGAATCCAGCCATTCTAGGCCGCCCTACGCTGCATCCCGCTAATATCCACGAATTGCGCACGCGTCATTCTGCGGAGTGATCGATTCATGTATACCACGGCAGGCCACGAAACCACATTAAGAGCCACAAGAGGCAGTGCCACGCATCGGCAATTCCATATTTCACCTGGAGCGTAGCGTCCCACGGATGGCAATCGATCAAGAACTTCGGGCGACGGAGGATCGCTCCATCTAACTAGGACTTTGTCCATGATGCGGTGCGATGGCCTGACGCGCTGGTCCTCTGACGTTGCCCATTGATACCATTCGATTCCCAAATCTTCGCTACGCGCCTGCGTGATCGCCGTGGACGCCTTCCCTGTTTCGGTTCGTGCAATCAATGCGGCACGGCTGCGCGTGAGTTCCGGAACACGTCGACGAAGATGCTCTGCAATAGCCTCGTGCCTGAGACCTTGCCTGTGCATCTCGGCTATTTCCGTGTTGACCGATTCTCGAATGCGGTCTGGGATAGCGCTTATCAGCCTGGCGTTTTCCGAGACGATGGAACTGACGCGCTCGCCAACGTTGGTTCGCATCTCGCGTTCAAGTGCATTGTAGATTTCCCGTCCTCGGCTGGCTCGGCGCGCAGCCTCACGCCATGATCGCGCATTTGACGCACGAATCTGCGTAGCCATGCGCAAGGCAATACGCGCACCAATCTCTTCGAGAAACTCCGAATTGCTCGATAGTACTGCCAGCTTTTGATCGATCTGCCGTGCTGTGTCCGTGGGCGACAACTGAAACAGCCGCAAGAATATCCGGTTGATGGCCGTCCGAAATTCGGATTCGATGCGGCGATGCGGCGAGAACAGGTCGGTCTTCACTTCAGGATTCCGAGTCTTTATCGTCCGTTGATTTATTAGGATCGGCTATATTGGATTCTCCCGGCATGGATACGTCATCGTCAGCACTTGCAATGTCCTCGTCGGTGATGTTCGTGAATAAGCCGGTCACATCCGAAGCCTGTTTCAATTCACGCAGCGCCGTCTGCCTCCCAATGATTCCGGCATTGAATGCGGAGAATATAGGCTCGGTTTGAGCCTGACCAAGATCGAATCTTTCCTTGTCGTTCACGGTTCGTATAGGAGGGAAATGATAATCCAGATCATCTGGAATTTCTCCCCATTCACTCATGCACATAATCGGAATCAGCTTGTCGAAGATGGGCCTTAATTCCCTCTTGCGCTTCTGGTCGATTGTGTCGTAATACGTTTGCAGGTCCGAGTCTCCATTGTCGCCGAGTCCCCCAGACAGCGTTCCGAACAGTCGGGAAACGGGAATCCCGCACGCTGCCGACACATTCCTCATTGTGTTCTGCTCAATGTCGCTCAGGCCCGAGAAAGTGAATGCCTGCGATTGCAACTCGCCATCTTCCGAGAGGGCCAGGATTCCGTTCGTTGTGATGCTTTCCGAAACGGCGCGCAGCCGATTCACGTAATCTACATACATCTGCTGCGACAGGCCCACACCCGAGAGCATCTGAGCCAGCATGGGTTCTTTCATCACCATTACATAGGCACGCGATACGAGGTCGGCAATGCCAGCCTCGATGAAATCGCGGCGCTGGAGTTCTTGAAATATCGCTTCGACTTCCGACATTCCCCAGTATGTTTGGATCTGCTTCTCGAATAGCGGCAGGTCGCGCCCAGTGAACCTAAGAACACGGCTATGGTGCACGGTAAAATTCTGATTTGTTTCCGTGGTCACCTGATAATACTTTGGCAGTCCATATTCGGCGGGATTATCGAGATCGGAAATAAGTTCGGCCCCAGGATTAACCCCACTCCACCTGTCCACAATGATTAGCCCACGGTAACTGCCAATGTCCACATCTTCAATTTTCAATTGCTTCGACAAATCGTTGTCGCCCTTGATGATTATGATCGCGAGAGCACCGCCGAACAGCCGCCCCCATTTCAACGCCTCAATGAGCTTTTGCAGCGTCATCGTATTGGCGACCATCTTGTCGAACTCGGCGATGTCCTCGGCCTTCTGCTGCGTCTCTAGTGCGGGAAACTCCTTTAGCATGTCTTCGGGAATGGTGTCCACTACCGCACGCACAATCCAAGAACCGCGATACATGAAGAGAAGTTTCAGATAGTCGAGCGAAATACGGTAGGGGATGTAGGTCCCGGCGTTTACTTGACTGGTTGATCCGAAGCCGGTGTTAGAGGCTGGATTGGCGTACATGTCTTTTGCGGCATTCGCCTGTTTCTGCGATGGGGCCTTCAACTTTTTGCGAATAGCCAAACTCTTTGCTTTTCCGCTCATCCAATCCTCCATCCAGGAACCATCGTATGTATAACATACCGCACACCGTCACAGCAGTGGTCATTCGATTTTATGGGCTTCTCGATTCCCTTTTGCGAGGAGTTTTTATCCCACGAATAATTCTCCATTTCACTGAGAGTCTTTTTGCATCGTGAGTGAATGCGGTATAGTCCGGTCTTAAGTGCGGAAGATACCTTTCTAATTCCCTCTTGCACTTCGTTCTTTGCATCCTTCACGAGCAGGCCTCTCTTAATCAATTCAGTCTTGAAGCTGGCGGCGCTTGGGTCCACCACCACGATCACTCCTCTTTTGTTTGGCCCAATGAACTCGATCATGTCGTCCGCATATTCAGAATCGGTTTTTTGTCGCTGCATCGTTTCAGAATCCCAATAATATTCATTGTCCTGCCATAGCCACTTTGCATCATCGTACACATCCAAGAAAACACATGGATTCGTTGTTCCGTAATCTACGCCTATATAGCGTGCAGCGAAAGATGAATATAATCCGGCCGGCCTGGAGTCTTCATCGAAACGGCAATGACTTCCGAGGACATCCCGATAGATCGCCCCTTCGGCCATCACCCATAGACCAAGAATGTATCGCTCGTAAAAGAGGCCCTTGTATAGCGTCCTTAGCGATCTTTTGTACTCTTCGCTCAGGTTTGGGTTGTCGTCCATCGTTACATGCATACTCGACAGAACCCCCATTTTGCGAAGTGGTTCATTGTCGAGCAGTTCAACTTTTAGCCAATGCTTCGGTGAATCACAATTTGTCGTACCGTAAAGACGCGCACCTTCCGGGGAAAGCCTCGTCAAGAGCATTTGAAAGAATTCGTGCGGCATCAATGTGACTTCATCGCATACCGCAACGCCGACAGTCATTCCCCGGATGTACTTTTCAGAGCCCTCGTCCTTCGCGCCCATCACCATCCAATACGAATCGAACAGGCGCAAGAGCCCGCTTTGATGGTTGTATTTATAGTGTTTCGTTCCAATCAGGTTGAACAGGTCGTTTAGAACGTTGGCGAAAATGGTCTGCTTCGAGACTCCAGTAATCAGGCGCCAGCCCTTCACTGGATACCGGCACGCCCGTAGAATCTTTGGCTGAAGTGCCCACGTTTTTCCACTACGGACAGTTCCCTCAAGGATGTTGAGGCGGGAATCCAATTCCAGGGGCTTGTAAGCTAATTGCTTGAGGCGTGGTCCGTAATTAAGACGAAGGGTCAACGGACACCGCTGATTTTTCGTGTTCGATCTTAAATTCGGCGAGAAGCTCAGCGAGAGGATCGGTGCTGACAGTATGCTCAACTTTGTCAGTAAACATTTTCAGGTACTTCCCGAGTAGCTCCAGGCTTCCCCGCTTGTCTCCCAACTTGAACCGCGTGCGCTTGACTGGTCGCGCATCGTCGCCGCCGCCATCGGTGTATTCTTCGACTGTGATCTCCTGCATCGCCGCCGCCTGTTCTCGGGAGAGCTTCGAGAAGTCCACATATGCCGAACCGTCTTTTTGCGTTCTTATGTAATCCAGCATATTCGCAAATCCCATCAGGCTAAGTTCGGAAAGGATTCTCTCCGTCGTAACCTCAAGCTTGTCCATGTACTTTTTCTGGCCAGCCTCTACAGCCGCACGAATATTAGCTTTGGCTAACAGCCTGGAAGCTTGCTCGTTTGCTGTTTTTTTGCTATAGCCCGCGCGGATTGCGGCCTGGGTGCCGTTCACGTCTTTTATGTACTCGGCAACGAATCTCTTCTGCTTCTGATTCATATTCCCAAAGTGTAACGTATCTTATCGGGATTTGGAACCATCAACGAAAACGCCGATGCGGAAAACCTTTGCCACTTCCAGTTTGTCTTTCCGGGTTCTCCATTGCCTCCATATCGATTTCCTCCGCGGGAAGTGTCGCAACTTCATCGCCACGGTCTTCCGCGTCGCTGCGTTTTCTGGCGGCAATGAATTGCTCGTACACCTTCGGGTCTTGCGGCGAGCTGGCCAGCAGAGCTTCGGTGAACGTTACGTCGATGCGATATTTCATTTTTGCTCCTTGAATTTAGACGAACGGCTCAAGACTCTTTCTCTTGGGAACTTGAACAGAAGAAATATCTGTTGCGATTGGAAGCGCCTCAGTCTTGCCCAAAACCCGGAACATGAACTCCAACGCTTTACTCGGCCGCGCGGTGCGCTTTTGCCGATGGCACCATTTTGGCCCGAATTTATAAACGGCCCAGCCAAGTCTGACCGCTTCGTTTTGCTTTTCGTATTCAAGCTCCATGTAGGCACCGCGATTGTGGCCGCCCTTACCGCCTGGCATGAAGATGCCACCCTGCACTTCGAGCAGAATCTTGCGTTCCGGCCATGCGAAGTCGGCGCGAAACTGCCGCATGGGATGAAAGCGATACTGGCGGACGGGTAGCTCCAGCCCGAACAATTCAAATTCGGCAAAGAGATCGTCCTCTAGTTTTGAGCTTTTGCGTTTCGTGGTTGGCTCGCTTTCTGCTTTGCGCGGTACTTCCGCTTCCAGTCGATGCGGTTTTTACGGTCGCGCTCCTCGCGTTCACGCTCCTCGGCAAGCGTGCGAATCTTGACGTGTCCCGCACCTTGCACGCTCACGTCCGAACATCCCTCAGTTGAGATTTGCCGCACCGCTCACACTCCCTGCGCTGCCGTTCGTAACGCATTTTTTTAGTGACGATTAAAGGGGCACTCAAATTCACACTCCTCACTGCCGGCCTTGCCGCATAAACCGCAACAATCCATGGCGCAGTCGACATATTCGTCCTCATCTAAGTCGAGATCACTATCTTCCGCATCATCAAAATCTTCAAATGGATCATTGTTTATAAAGTTCTGCACTTCATGTGGTCCTGGATTTGGCATTGGTAGCCTCCTTTAGCTTGTCTCGCTGGGCCTGGTAATCTGACCACCTCGTGGCCGCATCAAGTCGTACCTCTTCGAGTGATCCCCAGTAATCCTTGATCCACCATTCCGCTTCCTCGATCCTCGCCTCCAATACCGCCAGCGCGGCGCGTTCTCGTAGTTCGGCGATATAGTCCTCTAAGTCAGACACACAGGCGAAATCCATCAGCCCATTGCCCACATCCACATCATTTATTACCATCAGAGCGTTCCTCCAAAGAACTTGTTGCGCTGGTACCTCTCGTTGAAATTTAGCTTGAAGGTGATTCCGGCGTCCGGGGTAAAGTTTTCTGGCAGCCGCCACTCAAGGAATCGGTCCACCATATACTTGATTTGGTAGTCGTTCGTCGACACATCCTCCTCGCTAGGCTCCGGCATTGCTACTGGGCGAAATAGCTTCTTGTGATAGGCGTTCATGTTCTCAACCTCGGCGCTGGTCATAGGCCGCTGTGGCGGCAAAAGCGGCTTCCGCTTCTGAGTCATGTCTTCGTCTCCTTGTGGACAGAGTGGTCGTGGCCGCAGCAATCAACCTTCATTCCCCGTATGCGATCCGCCAACACTTCAGCTTCTCGGGCCATCTGATAGTGATCCCTCCTGTGCTCGGGATTGGCGGCCTCTCTCTGCATTCGCCGGTGAAAACGCAAGCCTGCATCAATCTGGCAAGCGGCCTCTTCCAAAGCACAGTCTCGCACGCGCCAATATCGCGTCATGGCTTCACGTCGCCCATTTCGTGCAGCTTGTCTCCCGCATAACTCCCGACCGGACTGCCCATTGCGTTCATCTTAATCGACATCAGTGCTATCGCCGCTATTTCGAGCTTCTTGGTCGCTGCGGCAAGCTTTTCGAGGAGGTCGCGAATCGTCGCCTCAAGGGACGCGTTGACCCTTTCCGCAGTCGCCAGCTTTTCCCATGCGCCATCGCGCTGTTGGATCAATACTCGATACGTTGCATATTCCGTCATCACGTCCATTTTCTTCCTCCATTCAGGGACCAAAATGTCAACAGCGCGGTCAATCCTCCGCTAATCTGGTATGGGCGCTGTCGGGGATTGCACCCGATCCGGTACCGCTGTGTTGCGACGCGGCTCAGCGCCCATCGAATTGTTAGGCCTGCAAATCGAATTCCGGGAACTCCTGACGGTCAAACGGATTCGGAATATCGGTCAGCGTTACCTGCGCTTCCGCAACCGGCTCCTCGGCCACCTGAATCTCCGTGATCGGCACGCCCCGCTGTCCGCACAGCTTCACGAAGTCGTCCGTAAAGTTCGCCGGAATATTCCAGGACTTCCCTTCTTGCTGAGCGTGGAATTTCTTCAGGTCATTGGCGAGCTTCGTAACGTTTCCGTTGATCGTGGTGAGTATCTTGCCCACGCTATAGGACACGATGTTGGGGGGCGCCCCGGCACGTATGTGCGCTACTTCGTGAGGAATCGTCGATCCCCATCCATCCCCGCAAAGCTTTTTCCTCAGAGCTTCCAAGCGAGCCATTGTGTCGTTACTAAGCTGAGTCATCGTCCTACCTCCTTATGCGATCACGGGTATTCGCCGATCTGGACCGTCCATGGGAAAAAGCCGAAACGACGAAAGCCGGCTCGCAATCCGTTCGTCCATCCGCTGTTCGATTTGTTCGAGTTCCCAATTCGACGTCACAATAGTCGGGAGACTTTTGTTGATCCGTTGATCGAATACTTCAAGCGTTGACCGCCGTTCGTGGTCCGATAGTCCACCCGAGCAGAGATCGTCGAGCACCACATGCGGACTGTTCACGTAATCGCGCATCACTGAATCCTCGCTTGTCCCGACCCGATACGATTCCCGTAACGCAGCGTACAGGTCCGCGCAGCGCCTGAAGAACACCTCTTGGCGAATTAGTAGCAGTGTCCGAACGATGGCGGCCGCGAAATATGTTTTACCTGTCCCGGCGGGCCCAACGATAAACAGGCCATCCCCAGGACATTCGAGCCAAAGCAGCGCGAGCTCTTGCGTGGTTTTGGGGAAGTCGATCAAGCTTGCCCGCCGGTATCTCTGCGGCAGCCGCGCGACAACTCTCCTCTCCAAAACGCATTCACATTCGCTCGCTTTCCCGTCGCGAACCACGTAGCTCAAATCCCCGCACTTCCCACATTCAACCGGATGGGCCTGGGAAGGCTCTTGGGTAATGTTTTCCTTCTGGCTTATGGAGCGCTCCAGACGGTCGGCTATTTCCTTTAGTCCTTCCATTGCCATCTCCTCCGAATTTACCGATATTCGCCCTCCAGGTACGGACTGCGGCTTTCCAGTCCCGCATAATCGGTCCACGCCCTCCACTCACATGCCATCCGCGCTGGGCATGATGGTCAACGAACATTTGCGCCTGGCCGGAGGCATCGAGAACACCCAACACCACCATATAGGCGGAAACGTCCAAAACATCAGGAGGATGGAATTTTGGTGTGGGTGGTGAGCGCAGCGAACCATGCATATATATATCTTTTGACTTTGTATTTGTATTTGAAGTTATCTTTAAAGAAGAAGAAGAAGATGAAGAGGGCCGGGACATCGGTTGGACATCATGGTGGACATCGTGGTGGACAGAATTTTCGTCACTACGTTGCAATTCTTTTGTTTTTCTCCACTTCTTTCTCTTTATCTCATCAAGAATCATACGCTTACTGAAAATTGCGGTGGCCGAATTGCGGCGCGCAACCCCCATTCGCAACAATTCTTGAAGCATCAGAAGATTCTTGCGCGTGTCCCCGCTCACGGCCCCGGATATTTGATCGTCTGTCCAAGGCACACCGCCGGAGGCAAGCACCCCCCTCTCCTCACACTCGAACATAAGACACAAGAGATCTATCCATAGGGAGCGCGCTTCGGAACTGCACGCTCTCAAGGCTGGGTCCTTCAACCAATCACCAGGATAAAATTGAAAACTTGGCTCTTTACCCATCCCAGGTCACTTGGCAATCTCCGCATCGCTTCTGGCTTCCTGGGGCCTCTCGTCGGGAAGATCCTCCCATTCCCAAAAGTGAAACCAGTTTCCGTGCGTATTGTTGTATAGATGGCATCTAAAAAATGGCTCTCCGTGGGCTCGCTGAAAGAACGCAACGAACCATAGTCGTTTTATAGAAATATCTAAAATCCTAAGTCTCACTTAGCCACCTCCGCCGCTGGTTTCATCGTATCGTCATATCCCGATAAGCCCGGTCCTAGCTCGGCTTGTGTATCATTTCTTCCTTCTTTCCATAAACTCACATTCATGAAAAAAGCAATTCCGCGACCTTGACCTGGCCTCGGCCAACCGATTCAATGATTCTCCTAGCGGCCAATCGCGACAGATAGGCGTCCCGCGAGGATCGCTTGTATCCCGTCGCCTCATCGAGCGCTTCACGATCTACCGATTCGCCTGGATACTGCAAAAGGATTTCGAGTATTTTCCGTTCGCCTTCCGGGAGCCTCTCTAACCAATAGTTCTGAAGCTCCTTCCCTTCTGGGAGAGGCTCGTACCTATTCCCGAGGGCTTCTATGCCAGAAGGTGTGGCAACGATCCTCCCGCCGCGCTCCTCGATGAATTCCTTTTGCTTTAGGCGGAATAAGTACGCATCGCGGGAACTGCGCCGATATCCCGTTAGGACAGAAAGCTGATTGCGCTCGACCCCTTCGGAATATTGAGACGCCGCGATCAGAGTCGCGCGTTCCCCGGGCGGCAAACAGTCATCGCCTTTTAATGCAAAATGATTTTTCGGGCGGGATGGGGGCGTTTGAGGTTCTGGTCTGCCCTCCACGGCGTGACCAGTGGGCCTTCCTTCTCCTTTTTGGATTTCCACGCCCGAAATTTTTAGGCCCTCCGGAATCTCCCTGCCGGCATTGCGCTGCCCGGCGGTCACGATCCGTTCGGCCATACCTACGATTTGGCGAAATTGCTCAGCCTGTTCGGCGAGCATCTTGCGATAGGTCTTCGTGGCATTTATGACGGCGCGCGCGATCGCCTTCGGATCTTCCTGTTTCGCCGCCTCATTTGAGGGTGATTTATGCGAAGAAGCGCGCAATTGCTTTTCCAGTTCACGAATGCGTTTGTTGGCCTCGCCTAAATCCTGTGCTTCTTTGTGTCGCGCAACTTGCTTAGTGGTGAAGGCCTTTTTGAGTTTTTCGACCGCTTCGGTCACGCTGAATTTGGATACGTTGACCGTTCGCTCGCCCGGCTTGGGAGTCCTGCCGGCGTGATAGGTGACGCGTTCCCTGACGTGGAATTTGACCATCGTTCCCTTCCAGTCAGGGGACAGCAGCCAACATTCGCCACGCTGCATTCCGGCAATTTCGTCGACGATCTCGCGCAGCTTTTCCTTGTCGCCGCGGACATGATGCTTGAACCAATCCTCGACCTGATCGATGTCCTGTGGGGCGAACATGCCCAAGGCGAGGAAATTGTCGGTCTGAGTCAGCACGCTTTTGTTGACGGCCGCTGGGCGCTGGCTGATGAGTGTGAATCCCAGGCCGATGCCGCGGCCTTCGTCGATGAGCTTTTCGGTGGCGTAGAGTGCGCGCTTCTGCTCGTCGAATTTGAGCATCTGCGGCGCGAAGTTTTGGGACTCCTCGAAAAATAGATGGCGCACCGTGCGGTTGATTCGAAAAAGCTCTTCGGAGAAGTCGGCGTAGTAGCGCTGCTGGGCCGTATAGGTCATCGCCTTCATGTTGATGACCACCGACAGATTCGAATCGACAATAATGTTCGCCAATTCCTTCGCGTCGGTCTGCTCAAGCTGGATGTCGGCGTTATCGCCGCCGATGAGCAGCACGTCGAATCCGGAAGGCCCTATCGGCTGGCCGTTTTCCCCGGCCTCGAATCGGATGCCCCAGTGAGCTCCAGGTGGGTCGAATACGACGAATGGGACTTGCTCGGCCGCGAATATCTCGATCATGCAGCCCGCCAGATTGCTCTTGCCGCGCCCGCGCTTGCCGAGCACCGCGAAGCCCTGCGTGGCCGCATCCTTCTGGAGCTCAATCTTGTTGCCGGATTCGGTCGTGCCGATGAAATGCGGGATGTGAATGCTCACGCGCCAATGCTCCTATCGACTGTCAATTTCTAGACCTCTTCGCGCACAGATAGCCCTGATTGACTTCCTCCTTAGGTGCTCCGAATGGACCCAATTCCTTCATGGCATCACCGACTGAACATTCAGCAGCCACAGCACACCGAATATGATCGCGAAGCCGACGATCACGCACAGCATTTCGCGGATGCCAAAGCGGCCATGGCTGCGACGGCAGCGCCAGCGTTTCACGCGTATCTCCAATGAATGATGTGACCGTGAAACGGGAGCCTGCCTCCCCAGAACTTCATCATTTCGTGATAATCCGGAAATCCGTCTCGACGCGCGAGCGCTTCGCATTCGTCTAATCCAAGCTCGATACCGTTGATCGCTATTTGGAACGGATCCCACGGCATTGTGCGATCATCGCCGTGAATGCGAATTTCCTCGATCTTCACGCACGGCACACGCATTAGCAATCGAGCTCCCTTGTGCCGAAGGCCTGTGTAGAGATGCAGCACGTCGCCAGGCTTGTCCGGATGAACGCGCATGGCGCGGATCGTGTGTGTCTTCTCGCCGGAGAGGATGAACGGCACGAAGTGAGGCTGGAAGTTGTAGAGGCCCATTAAAACAGATCCTTTTGTTTTGGTGCTTCCGGCTTCGGCTTCTTGCCAGCCTTGCGAAATTGCTTTATTCGATCGCACACCGAATGATGCGGGACTAGCCGGCTGTCCTTGATCGACGAAAGCGGCATCCATTTTTTGTTTGGCGTAACGAACCACAAGATCGTTGTGCCGCATTCGCACGTCTTCGACGTGCCGGTATAGCCATAGCCCTCATCTTCAAGGGCATCCATTGTGGCCGGCCAATTCACGCGCTTTCCGCGAGCGCGCCCTGCGCCGCCTGCATGCGAATCCAGATTGGATTGGCCACCTGAGTCGTGGCGAAATTGGTGAGACTCTTGGTGATCTCCGACACTACGCGGAATTGCAGCCGCGTGATCTTCTCCGTCTTGCCGTCGACGGTTTTCTCGACGTGCGAGAGTCGCGCGCTCGATATTTCCGCAGCCGTCAAATGCAGCTCGGAATCCATGTCGGGAGCCAGATAGAGATCGATCGTTTGCGCCGGCACGGGAATGCCGCCGAGATTCGTGTTGTGCTTGCGTTCGATGAACTTCCAGGCGTCGAGAATTTCAGGATCGAGTATTTTCTTATGCGCGTCGCCCAAGGCAATCGAGAATTCGAGACTCACGAAAATCTTGTCGTCCTCGCCACGCTCAAAGTGGGGCTTGACGTATTTCGCGAGGATTTTGTCGCCCTGGACCGATGGCGTCGGGATCCCGTCATCCTCCAGAAGCTTTTGCTGCTCCGCCATCGAAAGAGATTCGCCTTCGGTTTCTACTCCCTGTCGAGCCGCCTCTTCAACTAATCGCTTGCCGTACTTTCCGGTGGGCCGCTCTTCTCGGCCGACCAGGTGAGACTTGCCGCGTACCGCCATAGTGGATCTCCTTTCGATTATGCAAAGTGTCCTTCCACGCCGCGCCACGGAAAATCACGGAACCCTTTCGCAGTAAATCCTTTCAAGCGTTTCAAGCTGGCCATCGCTCAGCGTTCGAATCGGCCCGCGAATATTTGGACGGCGGCCGTTATCGGTCGTCGAAAGCACGATGGCCTGGTCGAGATCGCTATCCAGGAGCATCGCAGTGAGTACGCCGCGGCTGTTCGCATCGAGCACGTCCGCGCGATCAATCACCACGAATTTCAGGCCCGTGACCATCGCGAGGGCGATCTGGAAAGCGACGCCAAACCTCCACGCTTCGCTTTCACTTAACTGTTGCAGCGAGCGCCATTGGCCCCCGTCAGCCTCGGCCATGCTGAAGCTGTAGGGTTCAAGGGTGAATTGCGCGACATAACCGAACTGGTTGAGACTCCGATTCATGGCCATCGTGAATGGTCCAATCTTGTCGCCCACGAGCGTGGCTTTGATGCCGTTCGGCCCAAAGAAATCGAGCAGGGTGGCCAGTGTTTCGAGTTGGGCCTCGAAAGCCAGCTTCTTGAACTTCCAATCGGCGAATGCCTCGCGTTCGCGTTCGACGGATCGCACCTGGTCCAGAATTCCCTCGCCCTTTGCGATGCGTCCACTAAATTCCTTGATCTTCTCGCCCATGGCGTCGGTATCGGGCGCTACGGGATCCTTGATCGCCTTCAGCTCGCGACCGCAACGATCCGCCTCAATGATGGCTTCCCGATGGACACGCAGCTTGGCCTCGGCGGCTGCGACGTCGCCGATTGCCGCATACTCCGCTTCGAGCTTGATGAGCTTCTTGCGCAAATCGGCAATTTCGTCAGTGTCGCTGGGAGACTCAGCAAGCGCCTTCAACTCCCGTTCGATGCCATCGATTTCCTGGCGAAGCGCCACGGCTTCGTCGTCCAGCCTGGTCCCAAGCGCCGCCTTGTCCTCCGCACTCAGCGGCCGCGCGCACGTCGGGCAATCGGCCGACTTGATCTTGATAAGCTCACCGGCCCGCGATTCTTTTTCCTCCGCGAGACCTTGCAGCCCTTCGCGCTTTTGGATGAGCGCCGCCCGCTTGCCGGCCCTTTCCTGGTCGAGGACATGGCGCTTATCGTTAAGCGAATTGTTGAGAGTCTTGATCTTTGCCGCGAACGCAATTCCCTTCTCCGCCGATTCGGCAACCTTGTCCAACTTGTCCGCTTCGGCTTCGGTGAGCTGCCGTTTCGAAGCCTCATTCTTGCGTCGCGTCAGCTCGGACCGCTTTTCTTCAACTGCCCGCTTGTCGGCACTATAGCGTTCTTCCCCGCGCGCCTTTTGCGCTGTTACCGCCGTCAGTTCGATCCGCAGGTCGTCGAGCTTTTTTCGCGTGGCAGTGAAATCGGGTGCATCGTCTGGGATTTCCGGCTCGTCGACCGTCCCGAGAGCTTTAATGTCGCGATTGGTCTGGGCCCGCATGTCGTAGAACACTTTGTAGGCGGCATCAATATCCGAAACCGAGCCCATCTCGCCAGTCCATGCCGCGAAACCGACGTGATCCACCGATATGGCCTTTTCTCTGATTTCGGAAGGAATCGAAATCTTGTCGCTAGCGAGCACTTGGGCGAGAAGCGCCTTTTGGCTCTTTTCATCCATCGCGAGGAAGCGATTGGAGTTTAGGCACGCGCTCAACACGTCCGCCGTCACGCCGAGGCCTTTATAAATCTTTTCCTGCATGGCAGAGAGCGGTCCGGACTTCCCGCCGATATCGATCAGGTGATCCTTCGGGCCCTTGCTGCGCTCGATCAGCGTCTTGCCAATCTTCGCGGCCACGTAGAATTTGTGGGCGCCGAGACGGATCAGATCGTCTGCGCCGGCTCCGCCCTCCGTGGTGAACTGGCATTTCCCCGTGAGCAGGAATTGGATTGCCGCTGCGATGGAGGTCTTACCCGCGGCGTTCGGTCCCACCACGAAATTAAAGCGGTCGAGATCGATCTTCGTGTCGCGGTGAGAGCGGAAATCCTTGAGATGAAGATGTTCAATGCGCATCGGCGTGCTCCTATTCGTCCTCGTCCGCTTCTTCGTCCGCCCGTCCTATAACGAGCTTGGTGATCGTCTTTGATTTCGCGACCACTTCCATACAGGTCTTGAGCGCCGCGCGCTTCAAAGCCTTCAGTGGCGAAGACAGACCACTGATTGTCAATTTCTCCGCCAATTCGCGATCGCCTGGATGGGATTCGAACCATTGATTGAGAATCGGAAACGCGACGCCGACGGGATAACTTCGGCGATCTTGCCGGTGGAATTCAGCGGTGTAGCACACGCTGTTCGCGTCGAGATATTCGACCGGGCCGTTTTCGAGAACCAAATCCTTTATGACCTGATCGTTTTGCTTCTTCGCGGCATTGATCCAGACGGCGAAACCGACCCTGTCCGCAGGATCAAGATTTCCGTAGGGATTCATCTTCTGAACCGGGCAACCGCTAAGAAGCAATGGGCACCAGGTGCATTGCCGCCCGGGAGTCGGCTTCATCTTTTCGGGATCGTCGGAATGCAGCCTGACTTGCCGCGCGCGCTCCCACTCGACCATCTTCTTGAGTCGAGGAACATCGTCGCGTGTCCAAGCCACATCGCGCTGCGCATCGCCGTAGCGCACAAACGACAGCACGAATTTAATCGACTGAATTTGAGGATTCAGGATGAACAGCAGGAGCGGATACATCCGGGACTGAAACGTGTCGGCATCGACAATCTGGAAGTAGGATTTGAAATCGATGATCGTCGCTTCGATTTCCGATTCCATGATAACGAGATCCATCATTCCTTCGTAAATGACGCCGGGAACGCGGGGATCGTCGCGCTTGGCCCGTCCGTGGGCGTCTAGGAGGTTGAAGTCCGCGTCCAGGGCCACGTACATTTCGGTGTCATATATCTTTTCGTGGTCGTAGAACGTGCTTTCGGTGAAGCGGTCCAGAACTTCTTTTTCGTCCGGGCTGGCATCGGCGGACAGTTCCGCCATTTTCTTGTAGTCGGTCTGTTGCTTGGTGATTCGAAGCGCGTCCATGTATTGCGCGAGGATTCGATGAATCTCGATGCCACGTCGCGCCGCTTCCGTCTCGAACTCAATGTGATCGACATGGCGCGCTCGATACAAAAGTGAACAGGCCATGTCGGCTTGACGCGATTGAGACAGAGGGGGGATGGCCGTCTGTTCGAGCCGTTGAACTTGCTGAAGCTTGGCACCCATCGAGCCGCTCCTAGAAATCGAACTTCTTGCCGCCCGCGGAGGCCCTTGCGCTCTTTGCCGGCTGCGGCGCCGCCGTGGGGCCGGGCTTGGCTGGCTCGGATTCGGCGATTGCGGCAGTTTTGACCGGCTCGCTCTCAGGTCCAGGAGCGCTCGCCTCCCCCATCAAATCCAGGAGTTTCTTTTCCAGCTCTCCGAGACGCCCTTGATGCTGACCGAGCATCATTTGCTCGCGGGCCTGATTGAAGCCGAGTTCCACGCACAGGCGATGGATGACAGCCTTCTGGACGACTTCTCCCGGCGCAGGAATCTCGGCGCGCGGAGGGCCTGGAGGCAACGCGTTCTGCCGCTCCGCATTGTCGGGATAGAATTCGCCGGCAATTTCGGGCGCTCGCTCATCGTCGTCCTCCTCCATGACAATGGTGCGGCCGCCTAGCATCTTGCGCGTGTCCTGAAACAGCTTCGAAAACTCCGTCATTTTCTCGACGAGCTTGGGAAGCGTTTCGGCGGCCAGGTTCAGGCTGAGAATATGGGCGGTGGAAGACTTCTTGCCGTTGTCCCCGTCGTAAGTAACTTTTTCTGGTGCCACTTTCAGGGTGACACGTATGCCGCCAAGCCGGCCGCCCAATAGCGAGCGAATCTGCTGCAGGCCGTTCGCGATATTGCGGATCGAACGATACGACGTGGTGTGAATTCGGCAGACGCCACCGAAGGTAGGAAACTTTTCGAGAATGAAATAGAGATCGCCGGACGGCTTGCATCGCCCTTCCTCAAGGTCCGGGCAGCCATCGCCACACGGCTCGACGGGCTTCCCTTTTTTGTCTCCCTGGGTGTACTTGTAGTTCCCCGGCCACGGCTCGCCTTCCGGGTGCTTTTCGGTTTTGCGGATCGCCCGCATCTCGAAAACGTGATCTTCTATTTGCACGAGCGAGCCCTTGCACTGCCATTCGGTCGCGGACCACCACGCGAGGTTCGTCTTAAAGACATTCTCCGGGTCGTCGTCCAATAGAACGATTCCGACCTCGCGGGGATTTTCTCCATAGGCCTCGATCATCGCCTTCGTGACATCCTCATCGACCATCCACACGGCTTCATTTCCGTCCATGGTCTTCTCAAGGAATTGGAAGTGATCGAGCCGGCTGGGATAGTTCTTCCCTTTGGCCTTGTTCGGGGCTTCGCCGATGCTCACCTTGGTGGTGACTGGAAGCCGTTGGAGAGAATTCCCGCTCGCTTCGTGGGTCAATCCGAGAATCATGACTACCTCCCTGTCCAGATCAATGTTCCCGCTATTCCAATACCGATGAAGAATGCCGCTTTCGCTATTTGCCAGGCCACGCGCCAGCAGAGGTCGGCGCGCATCTGCCGCTCCATCATCGCTTAGCGACCTTCTTTCTTTTCGGTATCGGTAGACTGAACTTGAACGGCTGCGCACGAAGGCTACATACATCGTCAAAAACGCGTATAAATCTAGACACTTTGGCGGGCACATTTATGCCGGTGCATTCGTACCTCGGGCACCCTTTCTTATTTGCCCAATAAATACGCCTAGTCTTGACGTATACCGTACCCACTCCAGTGGACTCCCGTATTGCGAGGGCTACTGGACAGCGAGTCTGATTGGCCGCCTCTCCGCGAACGATATGCTCCATTGTCACTTCAATTTCCGTCTTACCTTGTGTGCTCATAGCATCCTCCAAGCTATCCACGTTACGGCTAGCGCGATAAGGCTTCCGATTGCCCATACGCGAATCAATGCCAATACATGGCGCTCTTCTTCCCTCGGCAGATGTGTAATCGTGATATAGCCGGCACCAAGGCAGTAAGGACAGAGGCGGTCAATGTCCTGAATTCCTTTGTTACAGTTGCAACGCACATGGTCGCTTTCGATTGTCTCGATCATTGCTTTCCCTTTCGCCGGTCGTACCTCGGGCCGGTACTCACCCACCAGATGTGGATGACGAGCACGATTGGCAACATGGCGAGGAATCCGGCGCTGAGTAGGGCGGTCATTGTCTTATGGCTCCGGTTCCTCTTTCGAGAACGTATCCGGTGCTATTGGGCCGAAATCGGCAGAGCTGAATCCGTGACCGTCGAGTCGTGTTGTATCTTCCCCACTTGTCGCAATTCACGCAGAGGGCTTTTTCGGGTCCGACTTCGAGGACAAGAATGTAACGTTCGCTAATCCTAGAATCGTTATCACTCCATATCTGACCTGCCTTAACAGTTGGTTTCATCCGATCACCTCGCAAACAAACGCCACAACCAGCACCACGCCCAGCGCGCCAGCGAGCATCCAAAACAGGCAGTCTTTGACGCCCTGGCGGTATGCTAGTTTGTCGTCCGCGACGTACTTCACGCGCTCGACGAAACCGCTCCCGCTGATGGTGATTACTTCGTCCAAGACTCTCACGGGCGACCCTCCGCCTTCGCAATGGCCCTTTTGGCCATGTCACTAACTTCCGACCAATTAACTTGAAATCCAGCGTCCAGCGCGCCGATATTCGCGAGAACTATTTCGGCTACCTTCAGTAAATCCTCGGCTGCCTTGTGCATTGCGCACATGCGAAACATTGCGCCAGCCTTCCTGTAGGAAAGAATCTCGCAGCCGCAACCTGATACGGTGTGGCTAGCGATTGTGGCGGTAAGAAACGGCGCTTCCCACGGTCCCGGCGTCGGTTTCGACTCTTCCATCGCTATTCCTCCATCTCGTAGCAGCCCGCCGCGTGCTGCAAGTCGGCCTGATACTTCGCATCTTGCCTATTGCGTTCGAGCTGCGCCGCCCCACTAAGAGGAATCGAAACGGCGCGCCCGTCCTCCGGCACAACGCCCAGCGCGTCGTGGTGAGTTTCGGAGCTTTGTCTTTCCATCCATTCCTGAAGTTCTCGGTGGAACTGATCGACGGAAATATCGCGACGGTATGTAGAGATATCGTGACTGCCTCCCGCGCCACCGGATATCATCTGGCAGTTGTTAGGAAAACGCTCGCCGATATATTCAGCGATCTTTGCAATCGTTCGGCGAACATATCCCCAATCTTCTCCGCTTATATTTATCTTGACTTCGAAAGGTGCTAGCGGCGGTCGCTCTACCGTAATCGTCATGCTTTCCTCCTCGTCTTCCGCTTCCGGCTCGCGACGTAGTACGCCACGCGGAGCAGCTTCTCCCGCTTGCTGGCAGGCAGTCGCAGAAGGGCGCGGTCAATGCGTGTCACTATGCTTTCTCCTTCGTGCCACACTGATCGCTATTTGCTTTGTCTCTCCTATTCGGAGGACTTTCATGCACCATTACGACGAGCGGTCAAATGTTGCCTATTGCGTCTATTTAGTGATTTCGTATAATTCGCGCATCCCCGCTGGTCCAAGGGGGCAATCCATGTCCAAGGCGCGATTTACAGACAACGCACAATTAACTCTGCCGCTGGAATATTTGACTTCATCGTCCGATACGAGTCTTCGCAATTTCGAAATGATGCAATTGAACCACGCGGCAAATCTAGAAAAGGAAATCGAGGCGATGCGCAGGGAACGCGACCGGGCAAACGTAATGGCGGAGGTGGCCCGCATGCTTATTGATAACCGGACCGAATTGCTAAAGCATGTCGGGAACCATCTGGAAAGAGTGAGAGGAGAAAGGAGCGATGCCGCGTGAGAGGGTCTTACCGTCCGCTGATTATGTTGTGCGAATGAAACAACAACATTGTATTCATTCCCGCACTCCAAGTTGACCGGAAACACAAATACCTCCGCGTCGGCTCTCATGGCTAGGCCGCCTGTCCCTTTTCTGCTCTTAATTCACGGTGCAAGAGCTGGCGCACGAGCTCACTGAAGTCAGTTCCTCGCTTCTCAGCCAAGGAATAGAAGGCTTTCTGCTCTTCAGGGCTTAGCATCACCCGACTCTGCAACGTCCGGTTTGATCGTTTCATGCTTACTTTTTACAATGATGGCCATGTCTTGTCAAGAACAATTATCGCCACATTCCCACAAAGAGCATAAATAATCCTGCTTTTATGGCACTCAACGTGCTCAGGGTATCCCTGTATTTACGCTCCAGTGAAGCGCCGGGTCACGCTGCGCAGTCCCGCCTGAGCCAGCCGAGCAAGAATTGCGCCTGCGTCTGGTCGTTGCAGGCTATCTGTGCGTGCCGATAAGCCGCGCGTGCCGATAGCTCCGACACAAGGCTACTTTCTTCCACCGCGTTCGCCAGCTTGACCGTCTCCGGCCCTACCAGGCCGTCAATCACTAGCGGCCCCACGCTGAAGTATGCCAACGCTTGCTGTAGCAGCTTCCCTGCCGTCTCCTGCCCGAAGTTGACCGCCATGTCGAGCATCTTGTTAGCTACGAGCTGAGAGTGGAGGCCATCAAAGCGCCAGTAGTCACGGCAATAGATGGCGATGGCTTGTGCTTCGGTGAGGTTGCGGATGTCGAGCTGGGGATAGGCGCGCTTAGAGATGCCATACTTCGTGATCCCGCCTGCGTCTGAGGGGTTCTTTACCAGGCCGCCTTCGATGCGGATCAAGCGTTGGACGGCAATGTTGAAATCAGCCATTCGGTGTGTTATTCTCCGCTTTGTAAGAGTTTTGCGGAGAGGGTGGGAGTCGAACCCACAAATCCTCTAGGGATCGCGATTTTAAAGATCGCCGGGCTTACCGATGCCCAACCTCTCCACGAATGGCGGGGGCGGTTAGATTCGAACTAGCGAACCCTGTGCGAGCAGGGTTGGCCGATTATAAGCCGGCTACATTCAACCGCTCTGGCACGCCCCGCCCTAGTTATTTCTGTTTAGGTTTCACCGTTCCGGGGCTGGATTCGGCAGGCACTTCGGACGGAGCGCCTTCTCTTTTTCGTGCTGTTCCTTCCATTCCTTGAGCCTGTCCTTCAGCACCTGTTGCCACCGGTTATGCCGGTAAACGCAGATGGCCGTCTCGGGCAGCCACGCACTCTTGATGTTCCCGCTGTTCTCAATCAGAACATCGAAGTGCTGGCAGCAGTACGACTTACCGTCCAGTTCGTGCCGCGCGCGGCGCGCGCACCACGCGCACTTTGGCATTGAATGTCCTCACTCACTTGAAGCCGTCCCGGTTCCGCGCAACGCGGTCCTTGTAATCCTCAATGGCAACCAGTTTCGTTACGGTGGCGCTTAATTCGTCGAGAATCAGCTGTGCCTTCTCGCGCCACTCCTCGATACTATTCAGGCGCTGCCCCATCGTGCCAGCTGTGTAGGCCCATGCAATGATGACGAATACGATGGTGAGCGCGTTGCCAAGATCAATGTGCCAGAATGGCTGCATCACTTTTTCTCCGCCTTACACGAAAAGGGTGAATCTATGCACAGTTGTCCGCTTTTTATCCAGGAGTGATAGCAGCCATAGGCAAGAAAACTAGGAGACAAACTCATTGTTTCCAGGGCATCTCCCGTTCTTTGCCAATGGGGACACTCGCTGTCCGGCCACCGCGATTCAGAGGCTCCAATCGGCTTTATGAACAGCGCTAGATACTCTCTCCCGCAATTAGGACATCGGATTCGGAGGCCATACTTTATGGTCCCTTCCACGTCGTCATATTCCAAGAATCGAGCAAAATCTTTCAGTGGGTAGTCCATCACTTTTTCTCCGCTTCCGAGCCTATGATCGTCACCTGGTCGGGATGCTCCTGCATCTGCGTGATGAACGCCTTGGGCAGCGATTGGATCAGGTCGCGGCCAAGCGGCGATACGCTGCACACGCCGAACCATGCCGCAGCGAGCGCAAAGAGGCCGGCGCCAGACGCATCCCGCCAGCCTCTCCCCGCCAATAATGCGAGCCCAGCTAGCCCGCAACTCGAAATCACGCCGCTTACGATCAGCGACGTGAAGAGCTTAAGCCACGCCTGAATCATCTTGTCCTTGCGCACCGATAGCCACCAGTTCAGCAGTACATCGCCAATCGCACCCAGTCCGGTCAGGTCCATGGCTACCTGTACAGCTCCCTGAGTTTCTCCATGATCGGCGTCGCCAGCATTACGCGGTCGATTTCATGGATTTCCTTCTGCAAGCTCTCCATCTCCTGCTGCATGGTCAGCTTGTCCTGGTCGAACCTTGCGATGGAGTTGTCCAGGTATTGCAGGCGCGTGCTCAGGCGTCCGCGAATGGCTACCAGGGGATTCGGGGGAGCTATCGGTGCCGAATCCGGAAAGACTGAACTTGTAGTTCCGGAAGTTGCGATACTTGGACTCTGGAGTTGGTCTCGGTTCTTGCGTCTAAATTTCATGGCTTCCCTTTCAAGTCTCGATTGGCTCGCCTAGCTAGAGTGATCAGTTGCGGGATGCTGGCGAGAAAGCTTCCCAGAGTCGCGAATGTCGCCCAGATACGTTTCATGGCGTTAGAAATTAATCGACAGCCCGGTTGAGATTGCGGCTGTGCTGGGTGATACGATGAAACCGTTCCCCTGAGTGGTGCTGTGCAGCCATTGCGCGCCGATCACCTGCACCGACATGTTCGCAGTGACGGGATAAGACAGGTACGCACCCGCCGTCTCCGCCAATTCGCTGATTCCCTGCGAGGATTGCAGCAGTTTCCCCGCCCCGCCTAGAAACGTCACTTCAACCTTCGTGGCGTCAAAGGTGAACTTGCTCGTCAGCGACTTTCCCACGATGGATGAAAGGGGCTTCGTGAACTCAGCGATGCCAAAATCGTAGCTCGCGGTGCTGGGCACGGTGATTTGCTCGTAACCGAGTGAGACTGCTTTCGTCAGCGAGAACGATGCCCCAACAATCGAAGTAGGCTGCGATCCGGTCGCGGAGCCAAGAAATCCCGCCGCCGAACCGGTCAGCGTGAAGTGCTGAAGCGAACCGGACGTGCTGGGGGAAATCTGTCCGTAAGCCGCGAGTGGCAGCAATCCAAACACGCAAAGTGCGAATATCCGAAACGCTTTCATTGGCCCTCCTTTAGGGCTGTAGTGTCAGTTGCAAGTACCGCTTCCGCGCGGGCCACGTCGCCCGCCTGCGCTTTCTGGCCATGCGACCGCTGAATCAGGTCGAGGCCGTCGTTGAGCGCCTTGGCGAATGCCGCGTACCAGACTTTCTTGTGGGCCGCTATTTCCGTGGCGGAGGAGATGGTTTGATCGTTCTGGATACCAATCGCGGAGGCTATGAACTGGTCGAGGCCCACCAGCACGCGATGGATGTAATTTTCGCTTGCTGCCCTAACTTCCGCCGTGGCGATTTGCTGGTCGCTGAGTGGTGCGTCGAGGCTCATTGTTTCACCGGCGATTTCAGGAAGTTGGCCCCGATGACCGACAGGATCACGCCTATCCCGGTCAGCTTGGGGTCCTTGGAAATCCAGTGCTGCACCGCGGGCAGCAGGTCAATCACCGCCGCTAGAATGAACGTCCCGTAAACTGCCCACCACTTTTTAACGTGTGTCAGCATTCTTTCCTCTCCCTTCGTGATACCCAAGGCCGCGCGTGCCTGACCGGCATCGTGAACGGATGCTGCGGCTTCGCTTCCGTCTCCTTCACATCTTCCCGGCGCAAGTGCAGCCGCAATCCTTGCTTGCGGTCGGCGTCCGAAATCAGCACTGGGAGGAGTTTCAAAAGAGCACTCTCGCCGTCAGATTCGTTGGTGGCAGTAGGACCATGCAGGCCGCGCAGGGTGCTACAGGCCCAGCGTCTAAGTTGTAAGCACCTATCGTCCAACTCCCCGTTGATGGCCGTGCAGTGGGTATGATTTGGCCGCCATAGCTCGTATCGCTGCACAATCCCGTGGCCGTGCTGCATGTCGAGGTGAAATTCGGCCCGGCGTTTATGAGCGGGCTTCCCGCCAGCGGAACGCCGGTAGACGAAATATCGAGGCTCGATTGACTCGAGTAGTAGGCCGAGTGAGCTTCTGCGCTCGTAGCGGATTGCCAGCACGTTAGCGTGGAACAATCCGTGCTCGTATTGCCATACTTCCAGATATTCGACCCAGTGCCGAAGGCGTATTGGTTGTAATCCAGGCCAGTAATGGTTGGAGCGCCGCCAGTTCCATTTTGCAGTTCCTCTAGGGTCGCACAGCCGCTCACAACGTTGCTTTCGAATACGAAAGTGCCCTGAAGCACCACGCAGTCCTGGGTATCAATGGTGGGTCCCGCGCCAAGAATTGTGTTGTTATAGACCCACACCGTCTGTGTGGTAGTGCCGTCATTGCCAGTCAATTCAAGGAGTGCATTACCCATCCCAGTGGATTGCCCGGAATTATTGAACACATTGTTATAGACGTAGGTGTTCTGCTGCTGCCCTCCGCCAAAATAAATCATTCCGGTGGAATACATGCCCTGCGCACCATCGAACAGATTGTTGTAGATCAGTACGCCGTTGAAACTGCCCTCTCCCGCAACAGAATCGTAAAGAAATAACTGATCGTGATGATACGTATCATTCGAATCGTCCCAATTGGCTGTAGTACCAAAATGGTTATCATGGATGGAGTAGCTTGTTTGCGTGCTTCCCGAACCGCCCGTCGCGGAAGAAAATCCCCAGTTAATGTTCCAAAGATTGTTGTTGTAGAAGGAAATATCGGAAAGGTTCGTGCCGCCCGGTATTTCATAGGCCGCCGACACGTCATGGACGGTGCAATCGTGCATACTGTCGCCGCTGCCTTCGATATACGCTCCACTATAGTCGCCAGCGCCTCCCGTATTGTCCATGAAGCTCGTATGCTGGTACACATTGCGAATGATGAGATTCTTGATTTCTACGTGAGAGCCAGTTGAGTAGATTCCTTCCGAAGGACCCGGCTGATTCGCGAGAGGCGGTGATCCAGATGCGGTCGCTTCGATAATCCCGGTTCCTGAATCGGAGGCTGCGCAGACTGTTCCTGGGCCGCAGGGAGTGCCACCATCGAGAACGATATAGCTGTTATTGGAGAGGTCTACGCATTTAGCGCCGCTGCCATTGCAAGTTGGTAGACTGATCGACGCTCCAGTGTCCCATGTGACGGTTATCACGTTGCCAGACGTGCCGCTACCGTAGACGCCTAGAAATGTTGTCAGCGTTCCGCAAATATATACATGGTCACCTGCTGCGGGAGTTGAGGTGTTGAATGTCGCAACCGAAACAGAGGAATGACTTCCTGCATTGCAGGTGACTGTTCCCCCCGACTGCGAGACGTAGGTGGTCGCTGCGCGCGCACCAGTCGCAAGTAAGAGGACTGCGGACATGAGCAGTATTTTTCTCACTTTATGGTGCTCACCATACCGAGACCAGATACGTTCGCGCCGACCAGCGTTGCTGTCGCAGTCTGCGCGCCCGTGACGGACAGAACCTTGTCTGCGTAAATAACGGAAGCTCCTCCAATGAGCGTTTGTTCCACCGTCCAGCCGCTTCCTCCGGTCCAGACATTCGAGGTAGAGGAATCTTGCGTAAACAAAGCGACGCCGAGTTCTGAGGCGTTTGCAGTAACAGAGGAAGTTCCTGTGGTAAATGAGAGCGTGGTGCTGTTGTTTGCCCCCGCTACTACTACGTCCCATCCGCTGGTTGGCGTCCCCGAATAGAGTGCAACCACACACCCCATCGAGTTCGTATTGTTCGTCACGGTGCAGGTAAATACTTCAGTGGCATTCGTGGTGCTCATCGTCGCCAACCCGAAGCTCCCTATCGAATTTCCGGTGAATAGATAGGGATTGCCTGTGGGATAACTGAATGTGTCGCTATTTGTGTCGGAGCAGGTGAGCGTGTTCGTTGGCACGCTTGTGCTTCCCACGCCACACACGGCGAACTGGCCGGCCGTCACGGAAAGAGTAACCGTGCAGCTAAATCCTCCCGAAGAACAGTTTCCGCTGGTTTGATAGACGGGAGCAAAACCCCCATTACTTGCCATTTGGTTCTGTCCAAAGAAAATGGCGTTCTGCGGAATCAGCAGGTGAAACGCGAGCAGCAGATGGAGTAGCGCGGCGGTCATCATGGCGCTGCGTATTCCTTTCCGACCGTTGCCTTGCAATCGGTCCCGTCATAGGTAAAGCTGATTGCGTCCAGCGCGTTTGCCGCCGTGCTCAGCGGGAATATCCCGCTTCCGGTGCCTCCGAGAACGAGCCATGTGCAGCCGGTGCCAGGCGTCAGAGTTCTAGTCCCGGTCGCGTCCTGCTTCACGAACACCGTGTACTGGCCGCCATTCACAAGTCCGGTCAGGTCAAGCGTGCGATTCCCGGCAATCGTGACATTCGCGTTGGCGTAGGGTGCGGAAGCAATCGCCCAAGTGATCGTTGCGCCGTCTGTGAGAGTTGAGAAGGCGATGGGGTTGCCGCGCACAATCGCAAAGTAGTTTGTGTTGTCCGAATAAATCGTGGCGCATTGGCCTGTCGTAAGTACCAAGCTCGTTGCGCCGGAGGTATACGACGAACCGTTTGAATAACTGATAGTGCTCGTGGTCGGCGTAATCGTCGCCGTTCCTGCCCCGATATCGCAAGTTGAGAAAACGAAGTTGGACCCGAAGCCGGTTGACCCCGCTTGCGGAAGCGTCACTGCAACCGCGCTCGCGTTGCTGAAGCTCACATAGGAAGCCCGATCTGTTACCGCAATGGTGTAGGTCGTTCCAGTTTGCGGATTTGGCGCAACGCCTCCCAGGCTCCATGTTGCCGCCCCACCGACCCCGCCAGAAGGTGTCGAGATAATCGTTTGCGGGACGCCGTTGGGAGAGGTCGGCAACGTTGGCAGTCCGCTTCCTCCGCTATTTAGCTGTTGCGTCCAGGTGTTCGTTGCGGTGCAGAAGTACCAGTTTTGGCCTGCTGTCGCGTCCGTGGCCTCGTAAATATCGCCCACGGTGCAAGTTCCTGGCAACCCGGCCACGGTGCCAAACTTTGGGCGAAACACGGAAGCCGCCGAGAAATCCTGAATGCCACCGGAAGCGGTGAGGGCTGCCTCGTTGATCTTCCTTGCAAGCAGGCCATTCGTATCGACTTGCGCTATGTTCCCCGCCGCATCGTCCCATCGATAGGTATCCGTTTGTCCGGAATATCCATAACGATAGCTACCAATTCTGGCCTGCGTGGATGCCGGAATGGTGATCGCCGGGGATGCCGACTCGTTGTCAATCGTGTCCGTCCAGGAGTTGAAATTGTCGATATTATCGAAAGAGATTTGTCCGCTATTCGCCCCCGTGATCTTGATGGCGGCGGCTCCTGGGTTCGTGGCGGACGTGAAAATAAGCCCCGAGCCGTAGACTGCGGTCGAGTTGTTTATCAGGATGCCGATGTCGCCCGTATTGCTCGATTCAAACTGCGACCCATAGAAGTTAACGCCGGAATTGTCGCCCCCCGTGATTCCTTCCAGGTCAACGATTGCAAGTCCGCCGCTACCTGGATGTGTAAAGCTGCCGCCGTTGAAATTGATTGTTCCCGTCACGCCGCTACCTGTTACGGACTTGATGAGTACAGGCTTCGCTCCGGTGCAGCCGTTACCATTCACCGACAAATTGTCGAGGTTTACCGGTCCCATTGCCTGCGCGGAAGTGGTGTGCATGTAGAGGCCGACCGTGTTGCAGGTGTTCCAGATCACCAGATTGCTGATGGTTGAAAGGTCGGTTATGTTTTGCAGGTCCAGCAGCCCATTCGTGGTGGTCGCGGAAGCGTTTCCTTCCACGGTGAAATTCGACATCCCGACAATGCTCTGGTTCGTGCGCGGGTAACTCGCAATCACGCTCGATACGTTGGTAGTCGCCGTTTCGCAGAATGTGCAGTTGTTGGCGTTCGGACTTCCCCAGCCGATCATCGCGCTCTTTTCCCAGAGCTGGATTGCGTCCACGCCGCCCGTCACATTGATGTCGTAGTTCGTGAGCCGGTCGAATCGCCACGTAACAGGTTCCGTCGAGGAGCCAACGATAATGGGACTGGTGAGGCTTACAGTGCCCTGGCATCCCGTCGAATCCACTACGCCGCCAGTTGCGGGGAGCGCGGATATCGCCGCATTGATTCCAGCCGAGGAGCACGCATACACCGTGCCGTCCACATAGACAACGCCGTTGACTGAAGGCGTCGTAATCCCGCTAGGTGTGAAATGCTCTGCCGGCTGCATTTGACTCACCGGGAAAACGCCCGTGGTCGCCGCTGTTGTGGTGATCGTGACGGAGGTGGTACCCGCGCCCGATACGAATCCGTCAGTATTGATGCGGCTGGCAAACTTGTTTTCCACTGTCTCACCAGTAATCAACAGGCAGTAGCCATTGATCGGCGTGAGACCGCTTGCCGCCGCTGTCCATGTCATCGCGATGCTGCTGGTCGATCCAGTCAGGACGAACGGTCCCGCAATGTTCGAGATGGCCGACAATGAGGATTGTGTATTGCAATTGTCTCCCGCAATCGTGTCGCTTGCCGCGTAGACGTAGTAGGTGCCAGCCCCCAACGTGCCGCCCGTGGCGCTCGGAGTGCCGGCCAAACTTGTTGGCGGGTAGTTCTGCGGGAATGCCACGTCGATATTGCCCGCGCTCGATGCTTGAAGGTCCGAGAGCCATCCTTGCGATTGGCCATCGGAAAACATGAGGCCGTTTTTGCCGTCGAGTCCGTAACTGGCGAGCTGATTAGCTGTTTGCGTGACGCGGATAGATGGGCCGTCTGCCGCGCCAGCGCTCCAGAATGGATTCGTAGTGAGGCGGAAGGCATCGGAAGTATTCGCGAAAAAGTCCTCACCTTGCGCGTTCGTTACGAAACCAGTCCCGATAATGCTTCCACTCGCGTTTTCGGCAAGTGTCGAGCAGGCAATCCCCGTGCCGCATCCGGTGGCCTCATAACCGCTGAGCGTTCCCTCCGTCACAATCAAGGCCGCATTACTGAAATTACTGTCAGCTGGTGTTGATTGATCTATCCTCACGCCCGAGAGAGTGTCGGTAGTAGCCGCACCGTGGAAATTAATGATGGCTGCTGTCGTGCTGGCCGCGTCGGATACGGAAGCCCTCGAAATCCTGATTGGTCCAAACGTGAAAGCCGATCCGCTGGAATTGGTGATGCTCAGGTAGTCGCTGTCCTGGCTCTCCGTGTCCGCATTATCGATTTCCCAGTAGCCCGGCTGCGAGGCATTCAAAGGCGTGGTCTGCACGTACTGGATATTTCCGCCCACCATCCGCGTGTCTTGCATCCTGAAATTAATTACCGTGGCCGTGCAGCCAGCGCAGGCGTCTCCGCTCAGCAGCAGCCCTGGAGGATAGGGACGGCTTCCATTGTTAGTTTGCAACGAGCCTCCAAGGATGCGCGCCCAGTAGAGATTGCTCAGATGGACAGCGGCATTCCCCGATAGTCCTGTGTTGGTCACGCTGAAAGTATCGTTGTCGAGCGTAACGTCCGATGCCCCCCTGCTATAAAACGCTGTGTTGTAGCCCGTGATCGTCATGTCCTTAACGGTCACTTCATTGTCGGGATAGCTTTCATCGAGCGTTGGCCCAGAACCGGGAATCGAGCCTGCATTCGCTAACCATATGGAGCTTGGCGGCCTGGTGAATTGTCCGCCATTGTGCTCGGAGGCGTTTCCTCCGTAGATATACAAGTCCTGGCAGCCCGTGAAGGTTGCGGCAGTCGTGTTCTGCGCTACAGTGAAGGCGAAGGTTCCCGGAGGGGAGAATACCGCCGCGCCACCGGAAAGAGTGGGAGTCGCGCACGCAGCCGCAATCGCCGCCTGAATTGCCAGCGTGTCATCGTCCTTGAACCCTGCACCAGAAACAGTCGTGCCAGCGTTAACCGCCGCGCCGGTGTTATCGACCAGCGTAAATATATCGCCTGTGATCGTGCCCACCTTCGCAACCAGCGACGCTCCGCTTGCGCCCGCGCCATTGATCGAGATACCCATGCCCGTATGCCAGCCCGTAACCGGAGTGGTTGAGACGGTAAACGTATTCGTGCCGGATGTGATGCTGCCCGCCTGCGTGTTCAGGATTCCGCCATCACCCACCGCACCAAACACTGGATTGGTGATATCGAAGTAAGGGCGCGGGCCGACGAAGGCCGTGTTCTCGTTCATATTCACAACCGAGAATTCCGAGTTGATGTTGATCGGCGCCGCTTCGCAGGTCGAGCTTGGGCTTTTTGCCTGGACATCACCGGGATTCCCGGCCACCGTGCAGCCGGTACCACCCGAAGAAATCGAACCCCTGGCCACTTCCGTCCAGGTTGTTCCGGTTAGCGTTAGCGTCAGGGATAGATTGGTTCCTCCGCACGTAAACGACTGAGGTAGATTGATGTTTGCCGACGTTGCCACCGTGGTGAAGGTATCGGAAACCGCGCAGACTAGCCGGATTGTTTGACCGGGGAATCCTCCAATAAAATTTGTGATTGTCGTTGCGGTAGTGTTTGCCGTGACCCACGTACCGGACTTTGAAATGGTAGGAGTGGTACCAGTGGGAAGCGTGGGCGCTCCTCCAAGGATCGCATCCAGGGCGTTGAGGTCCCAAGTAATCGGCACCTGCCAGTTGGTTTGCTGGTAGGACGGCAATTGCAGGCCGATGTTAGGCGTTACCGTGGCCTGAGAATGGGCCTCGGGGCAGAAGACCGCGAACAACACAACCGTCAAGATTGCCGCCCAATATCGAGACAATTTCATGCGATCCCTTCTCCCCTAAAACAAAAAGGCCCGCCACGCGGTTTTATCCGCATTGCGGGCCAATCTTTGTCTCTCCCTTGCGGGAAACTTAGATCACGGCCAAGTCAGCTATCAGTACTTATAAACCTTTTTTGTAAGCGATTCAACGCTTGCTATTCTGCTCGCCGCGAAATGCAATGTTACCGACCCGGATATCGGATCTTCCGATTTAATGAACGCCTCCACGGCGCGATACACTTCCTTCGTGACCGTAAGCGACATGCCATCAGGGCCGATTATCTCGAAACTTTCGGGTTTATTAGCCATTTTATTCCAGAACTTCTACAAGCATTCCGTACTGAGTGCAGCTATTCAATGCTGATGCAACACTAAAGCCCACCTGGAACGTCATGAGAATTTGAGCGGTTAAATCGATGGGAGTAAGATTCTGGCTATACGCCTCGAAGGGTTGGGTGATGGTAATGCCAGAAGTGCCTTGCCCGAAAATACTGGAGAAGCTAGCTAGTATATTTCCTGAAGACCCTCCAGCAGTAGTTACAAGTTCGATTACTGAACGCCATCCGAAAGTTCCAGCCGAGGCGGGAATACTAGGAGACCCCAGGCCCATGGAAAATCCACCGGACATCGCCAGTCCAAAACTTACGCTTTCCGCAGATCCACTTGTAGCAAAGACGCCGAAAGCGGTTACGCGAATGACCCGTGGAACCACATTTAGAAAGCCAGCCGGCCCTACAACCTGACTCATCAAATTCTGTACGGTTATGACATTCGCATTAACCGTCACGGGGCTTCGGTCGATGAATAAAACGTAAGAACCGGCCTGCATTATAGCTGTTGATATATTGTCGGCTAGGGTCGCCAGATTGGAATCTGATGCGGAAATCCCTTGCGCAACCATAAATTGCGCAATTGCCGCAGCCATCGTGCTTGCCTGAAAAAATAGCTTGTTCGCCAAAGGGCTTGGGAATAGGGCATCGACGGTCGCCCCACCGGCACGAAGAGTGTCCGCCGTGTATTCCGCATCCGTCTCTTGGTTTGCTTCAGTCGGATTCCATTGCAAAAAGTTGGTTGACATTTACTCCCCTATGCGTTGAATCCCGCAAATCTCCCAACGTCAAATCCGGACACCCATGTATTGTTCAAGTCGAATCCGAAGGCTGGCAGCGTCGAGAAAACGTAGTTGTAAAGAACGCCTTCTGGCCTTGGCACGATGTAGCCATTCACGATTAAGTCCTGCTCTATCGATGTGAATGTTCCGGTCAGGAAAATACTCGCTGTCATGTTCTGATTATCGCCAATGGCGATTGTTCTTGAAGGGAAAAGCGTCTCCCAAATTGCCTGAAGGCTATCGATCTTTCCATCCCACTGATTCTGTGCAGCGCGCGCCTTGATGTAAATCCGGTACGTCGCATCATCCAGGACGGGACTCACGCCGCCAGATGGCTGAAAGCCTACCGTGCGGTTAGCCCCTACAATCGCCCCAACGGCGTCGAGCTGCTCTCCAATCGCATTGTCCACGTCGAAAGCCATGTCCATCGCAACTTGGCACTGCGAGATGTCGTCAAACTTCTTCAGGAGCATCGTCAGAAAGGCGATCAACTTAGGAGAACTCCGATATTCGGATGTAAGCAAATTCATGTAATAGCCGATTATCAGCATCTCCACCGGCGCGTTGCCGAACTCGCCCGATCCGTAACCTTGCAACGAGAATGGATTCTGACTAGACACTGGTAATCACCACATTGGCCGAGGCACCTTGCGCCACTTCATTGAAGGTCAGAGTGATATCCGAAGTTCCCACCGGAGATGGCGCTATGCCGGAAGTCACGGCGCGAATTGAAAATGTCGGCTGGTCGGGATTGGATCGGGCATTCAATGCGGACCCATAGAGTTCGCTGTAAACGACCGTCTCACCGATTTCAAGAGAATTAAGATATGCGACCACGTCGGCCTGAATCGCCAGCAACGTTGCGCTCGTTCCACCGGCTAAAAGGTGGATGGACATCGAGACATAAATCGGAACGTAGGTGGGCCGGTCAAAACGGATCGGCATGGTGTACCCAGTGTCCGGGTCGGTGATAACGACCGTTGTGGTCCCGTTGGTATAGCAGCCGATTCCTCGGTTGTTATAGATTGCCGTTGCGACGGAGAGATCGGTTGAACCTTCCACCACCGCTGTAATCGAATGCGGTGGATTTCCATTCGCGTCCGTTCCACCAGTGGGATTCTCCAGAACATTTACACGCGTCACCCCGGACACGGCCTCAAGATCGGCCACGGTTCCGGCCAGCATCGTTACTGAAGGAAGCGAGACCGAGATTGCCTGGCGTGCGCGAAGCTGGGAATCCGTTTCTATGGGTGTTCCGGGTATAGCCGCCGCCGCATTCGTCACGCTGGACCAGCCGCCCACAGGCGTTGCTATGATCGTGATCGTTCCGGGCTCGGCGGTGACATTTCCCGCCGTAGTGCAGGTCGCCAAAACGTTGATACTTCCTCCGCTTGGGATCGTCACGGTGGGCTGCGGAAGGTTCCACTGGTTTCCGTTCGTGTCCTGTGCCACTCCGTTTTTAATTACAGTTCCCACCACCCCTGTCACGGCTACAGTTGCCGTCGAGTAGGTGTATGGCAGCCGGGCGATTCCATTCAGCTTTACGATCCGGTCGAGACCCGCCCCGATGGCCGTCAGCGGAGATGATTGGTTGTAAGCATATTGGAGTGCTTCGCAGGTATCCGACATCTTGAGTGAGAGGATGGAAAGAAGCTGATAGATTGCCGAATCGTCGCCAACGTACTGATTCGCCCCATAAATCTTGAGGTACTGCGCGACATTATCCGCAATGATGTCCTGATAGCTTGGAATTGTTAGTCCCGCCGAGGTTATCGATGGTGGAGCGTAGGCCATACCCTATCCAAGACTCGCCACGGCGCCCGGCGTGAAGGTTACGGGCACAGAACCAAAAGACGTTTGCGCTATCGCACTGAAGGTCAACTTCCTGTTTGTCGGGTTGAACGTGATCGAGATATTCTCGACAGCCGAAACATAAGGCGTGCCAGCAATGCGCGAAGAAATGGCGAGAGACATAACCTCTAAGCCGCTCTGTGATGCGCGGTTTCCAATGATCCCCTGAAACATTGGCGTGCCTTCGCTTAGGTTTTCCCACCATTCCCCTTGAAACAAGAGCAGTCGCGTGTCGATGGCTTGAGCTACAGCGTCCAAATTGCTTAACTCCGCGTCGGGATCGAAGATGGGATCGTGGTTAGCATCAAGCCGCAAATAGGTGATTGCCGACATCAGAGCACCGGCCCCGTGTCGCTGCTGCCTGTCGTTACGCCTGTATGCAAATGCGTCAGGAAGCTCTTGCCCTCAATGATTGCCGTTCCTGAAATATTGACGTTCCCGGCAGCCGAAATGTCCACATCGCCGGATGAATTGATCGTCACCTTCGGTGCCGTCAGCGCGATTCCCGACTCGGCCACATCCACAATGACCGTACCGTCGTCACTGCGAAGCTGCGCTGAATCGGACGAATAGCTTGGAAGGACGCGAGGCTGGCTGCGTCCTCCAGGATAAAATTCGCAGTCGGAAACGTCGTGACGCCTGCGTTCGAATTGATTCTGGATTCCTCCCCGAACCCACCACAGATCAATGCACATATCGCAAAACACCAGAAGCCCTTCGTCTCCTTTTTCCAATGGCAATGTCAGCGAGAATCCGCCGGCCGAAGGAAACATAACGGGAACGTTATAGATCGGGGATATGGCAATGTTCTGCGGTCCCGATGGCGTGCGAACCACTTCACGGATGGCGATCTGCACTGAAACCGTTTGCGTCGATGCGTCGAACGATTGCACGATGGCAGGGACGGAAACCCGAAGGTCGGCTATCGCCTGATTGAGGATTTCCTTCCATTGCGCCGTTTCCGCGTAGTTTAGCTGAGAAGGCGTCAGTTGCGGCTGGAATAGGCGGGATAGTGCATTCAATATTCCTCTAATCATTGCACACCCGCCGTGGACGCCACGAACGTCCCACTCAAAAGCCCTTGCGCATATCCTCGCGTGTAGCCCGTCACTTGCGTATACCAGTCGTTTCCTCGCGTATCACCGTAATGACGAACCTGCGCGGCAACAAATAGTCCGCTTTGGTCGAGCGGAGTGAGGACCTGCCCATACTGAATCTTCAATTGCGATATGACCGTCTGGTCGAGCTTGACCAGGAGAGGCGGAAGCTGCACCTTCAATCGCGGATCGAGCAGAACCGTAAAGATTGCCCCAAACGTGTTCTGCTTCGGAACCCCCACAATGCTTCGCGTGATCGATGTATCCGAAGAAGATCCCGCGTTGTAATTCGGTGGGAATGGAGGTCCGAACACCAGATCGGGATTCATCGTAATGGATGAGTCAAACAGCTCGCTCAAAAAATGTTGATTCCCTCCTATCCAATGATTCAGAAAGTTATCGTCCGCCATCTGCGAAACATATTTGCTAACCTTACCGAAGATCGTCTTCCCCCGAGGGTATTGTTTCGCGCCAAGTAGTTTTTTCGCCTTTGGACTGACCTGCTCGTCCACATTTCCGCCCATTTGATCGATCATGGATGAAACAACCTGAAGCTGGCTCGACATCTGTCCCATTGCCACGTTTACGAATTGCTCCTCAATGAGCCACGGCCCGGCGAGGCAGTTGAAATGCATCGTCAGATTTACAACGTCCTCGCGATCAAACATGACCTGCAAGACAGGTCCGTCCCAGATGATCGACGACTTGCTCGGGCCGGACTGATAACCAGCCTCAAGAGTCAGCCACACGGCATTAAAAAGAATGTTTTGCATTTCCGGGTCGTTCAGGTTGTAAACAATCACATCCGCATACCAGAAAGGAGATGGAAGCGTGCTTTCAAGAATGTCGAATACTATCCGCAATGCTTCCGGGTCCCAACTGCTCTGGGAGAGAACCTGTATGTCGCCGGAGGCGAGCTTTACCGATAGTTTCCATGCCCGGCCCCACAGCGGGATAGCCGACGTTGCGCTCACGCGATAGCCTCTTGTGCTGGCGCTGTGTCGTCCCATAGCAGCGCGAAGCTAGTTCCCAGATCGCTTCGTCCTGGATAGTCCGAAAGGGAATTTCCTTCATTGAGAATGAAAGCGGATCCGATAGCCAAATAGGCATACTGCGCGAGGATGTTGGCTCCTGGATACCAGCCGGTAATCAACGGAATGGAATCCAGAAGCAAATTCTGCGCCGAGTCGAATATCGTCATCACCCAATAACCGGCCATCTCGGACCAACGCAATACGAGGTTCAAGGTCAGTGGAGATCCATCCACATGGAGCTGTACCGCGAAACTCTGATTCGGCGATGGCGCGAGTGGAATGATCTGAGGCATTTATTTGCTCGGCAGTCCGTTGGAATTTGAAACCGCATTGCTTGACCAGTTCCCCGCCCCTACCGCATTCCACGGGACATATGTGGGAGGTACTTCGTTCTGCTGCGTCTGCGAAGCCGATGGTGGCTGCGTGGTCAATGAACCCAGGTTGGTTGTGTCGGTATCCTGACTGCGCGCGCTTACTGCTGGCATCGACACATCGGCCATGAAAATCTGTCCAAACTCGACACGCATCCTAAGTCCAGCAATGGTTTTTGCGCTCTCTTGCGGCGTCAGCGCCTCAATCACCATGTTTTGATAGGTTCGAAGCTTGGTTGTGATCGATAGAGGAATACGCGAGAACTGCAAGGCCAGCATTGTCTGGTATGCGGAAACGCTTTTTGATGTCGAGCCTGACCAGGTAGTCGGGTTGTAGTAGGCGTCCATCGCGTCGGACATCCCCACATCCAAAACAAGGCGCGCTGGAACGATGTAGGCGTGATCGGAAACGCTCGCGCCAGTCTGTACCGGGTGCTCTGTTCTGCGCAGTTCTTGCTGATGCTCAATCTCGAATTCGGCATCGAACGCATACAAGGTCTGCGTGGCCGGAAGTGTCGCATTCGATCCAGCCGTCCCGCTATATTGCGGGGCGTTTCCTTGTCCAGGAAATGTAATCAGCACCTTGGACGCGGATGTCGTTTGCCATTGCGGGGGACGCCACGTAGCACCGGAACTCATCTAATAGCTCCATCCGGGCGTCTGGAATTCGGCGATGTTCCTCTGGGTGCGTTGGTTCTGAGTGGCCGCGACCGCCTTGGCCGTTTCCGTGGCTATCTTTTTAGGATCGGCGTTGCTTGCCACATTCACCGTGACATTAATAGTCGCTTCGGCCTGGAGAACGCGATTGGCATATGCCGCATTCTCGGCGGGATTCTTGCTTCCGTAGTAGTGCTGAAGAGCGGCACCGACATCGTGATACCTATCGAGGAGCTGCTTCAAATATTTCACGCCTCCATATACGTTTTCTCCAATGCTGGACGGATTGACGCCTAGCATCTTCGCGGTATCCGGCTGAAGCTGGAATATCCCCGCCGCATGAGAGCCTGGAACATTCGAGGTCAGCACATTTCCGGATTTATCGAATTGCTGGAAATTGCTTTCTATTTGAGCGACAGCAAGGGCCAACTCCGGAGCCACTCCGAGCGCTTTCGCCTGAGAAACGATGTCAGCCTGTATCGAGGATTTAGAAACGTGCGTTTGCCCATGAAGCAGAACATCAATGGGAGAACCTGGAAGGATCGATAGGGCCGGTCCTTGTCCTTCGGGACCCAGCAGTTTATTGGCCTCTTTCAGGTCCGACCATGAACCCTTGAAGTCGCCTCTGGCCATCTTGGCAAAGGCGCTCTCGATAGAGTTCAGTCCCATCACGGATGTGGCTATATCGTGAATGAACTTCTGTATGGGAAGCTGCGATATGTCGATGCCGATTTGCTTGATTAGCTCTCCCGTGCTTTTAAGAACGTTCCAAACGTCGATCAAGACGGGCTTCAGTTTCGTGGCAATAACCTGCGCGAAAAATGGAATGTTGGCGATAAACCACGCGTTGAAATGGCGCATCTTTTCTAGCAGGCCATCAATGGTCGTTCCGAATGCCCTTGCGAGGTCCTGAACAACATTCATTGACAGGTATTGCAGTTCAACTCCCAGGCGCGTGAACTCGAAACGCACGTCGCGAATCCTGAGCATTTGATTCTCGAATCCCGGCCCCAACTGCTGCGTAAGTGTCCTCTGATCCTGCACTAGCTGGTGGAAACGTCCGGCAAGTTCCGGGTCCCACATCACGTTTTCCAGCGGCTGTCCCAGCGCGTCTAGGGCAACCTTCAGCTCGCGGGCTACAGGCAGGGATGTGTACATGTGCAGAGCGAGCAAGCGGTATTCCTGGTCCGCCATCGCCGTCTTGTCGACGATCCCAATAGCAGCGGCACCCGTAGCCGCAAACGCTCCAATGATTGCGGACTGGAATTCCAGAATGCTTTTGCCCATGCGAAGGAATTGGTTGTCAACGAGGGCGGAAGCATCACGCAGGTCTGCCGCGAAGCGGGCATAACTTACCGAGTCGGATTGAAATCCAAGCTTGACGAGATATTCATCGATGACGTTCTGATTGGGCATTTTCTATGTATCGCCGCTCGTTCTCTTCTTTCCAGTCGAGCACGTCATTTACCGCGACCAAGTCCGAGAAATCGTAGGTTCCATCGAACGTTTCTTTCTGCATCCACATCCCCGCAAGAACGGGACGCCACAGAAAGCCATCCAGATTCGGCGGAAACTCTATGCCGCTGAAACCTGACCCGCCATCGCATTCAGGCCCCCTACGGCGAAAAAATCCGTGAAATTGAATGCCAGCACTTCAACTTCTAGTCGCATCACCAGCGCGACATCGTCCCGTATTTCAGGGATAGCCCAAGCGCCCGCATCGTTCACTATTGGCATGGGCAGTTCGGGGCCGCCATCCTTGCTTTCCATCCTCGAGCACACCGCAAGGCATTTTCCCTGCACGAAGCGATGCGTCTCGAAATCGGCCCCACGGAACACGAACGAAAAGGCGATCGCGCGCGCCATGTCTTCCGGTGCGGCTTTGTCCGGCGCGGCCACGGCATCTCCGTTGCTTGCGGCGCTTTCCTCGGAAGCCTTTATTCCGACCATCAGGGCCTTGCCGAGAATGAACGATCCCACGTCCGGAGAGAGCTTGCGCACCTGATAGCGCGTGCCGGAAAACTCCACGATTTTTGTTTTTGGCGTCATTGCGTTATCGCATTCGCCGCCAGGAAGTTCCACGTGACGTTTTGCCCTTTTGCAGCATAGGGCTTGTCGGGGATCTTTCGAGGCATGACTCCGGTCAAGTAGTGGCCTGTCCCGTCCGTGATCGTTCGCAGGCTGATAGTCGTTGCCGCCCAGAAGCTCACGTCGTTGTTCCAGTCCGCCGCAGTCACGAGGAGATTGTAGAGATCTATAAGTGCATGGTGCAGGTCGGAGGTTTGCTGCACTTCAATGGTCATCTCGGCGTTCGCGCCGGCGATATACATGGGCATTACACTTCCATCGGTTCCGACCAGCACGTCGGCTCGCTCGGTCAACATTTTTATGGTGATTGAGCCGAGGCCGATATTTCCGCCGACAAGCTGATATGGAATGTCGAGGATGGGGTTTATTAGAACTCCAGTCAAATCCCTGAAGCTGTATGTAGTCTGAACAGGTCCGAACATTTGCTCTCCCCTATAACTGCACGTTCACGTTAACGATAACGCTATGCACCGCGCCTGCCTCAAGAATCGCGGCGTAAATTGTCATGGCCTTACGCGCCGCGCGATCTCCCGAAGATTGCTGCGTAAAGGACTGCGCTTGCACAAAATATCCTTGAGGCAACGCTTGGCCGGTGGTCAAATTCAGGACGGGCGCGCCTTCCCACACGCCG
>Ga0307372_10001118_pt1 | contig 46860 bp, 36 predicted proteins | sample OX1MG_FD_202533 | JGI IMG/M metagenome (GOLD analysis project Ga0307372, IMG submission 202533) | Soil microbial communities from Risofladan, Vaasa, Finland - OX-1 | ecosystem: Environmental > Terrestrial > Soil > Coastal area > Acid sulfate soil | place: Finland: Risofladan, Vaasa | collected...
CCGACGAACACCTTGCCATTTGCAACAGTTGCGGTAGTGAACTTGACAGCGCCTCCGGCCTGGTCGCGGGTGCCCGCCTGCGTACTGTCATAAAGCTCAGCCAGATTGGAGGCGTTCAGCGCATAGAGGACGGCCGGCCCTTGCGATACGAAATTCTGAGCGTCAATCAGCCACACAATCCCACTGCTCTTTCCGTTTGCCGAGACCGACGGTACCGGCCCGGGAAAGGTGAATCCGGCGGGAGGGCTGAAAGTCGACGTCGGCGTGGTGTTGAAAAGATTGTTCGACTGCAGGGTAAAAGCCTCTGTTGGTCCATTAGTCGGAGAGTAGTAAAGCGTGCGATTGAAGTATGCAGGTGCCGAATCGATCGCCCCGCTTGGCGTATTAGTCAACGGGAATTCCTGAACTATTTGGTCAGGCCCAGGGGGCGGAGTGTAACCGCCCATGTGATTAAGCTTGGTAATATAGACGGTCTGATCCTTGTCGGCACCCACCATCAGACGCATTACGCCGGTATCCGCATGAGGGATCAGAAGAAGTCCGCCAGCGCTGAGGTCGACATCATACTCACCGAGATAGAGTTGATTGAACGGCGTGAAGTACTGCTTTACCTGGAGGGTGGGACTTAGATGAAGCAAAGTGTCACCGTAATCCACTCCGCCGGTATCAGCGTCGAAAACTCCATTGCCGGTCGATGCAAACACGTCGCCGACGTTATCCGAAGCCAAACCGTCGCCCGCTTGCCACATGCCACCTCCCAGGCTATTCGGTGAATCATTGAATATAGCTATTTGTGCCAGCGTCTGGCCATTGTAGGCGGCGATCCAGCCATGATAGTTGCTATAGTCGGCGAACGCGCCCCACGCGATATATACGATTCCCGATACCAGCAGCAGCCCTGCCCGTTGATTTTCTAACATCGGATCGAAGGTGACAATGCCGTTTACGCTGCCGGGCCCGTTTCCCGGCACGGTCGGCGCGATTACAACCGGAGAACCCGGTCTCTCCAACCCATTCAGCAGATTCAGTGCGTGAAGTCTCTGAACCAACGTGCCGTTCTTGTCGGTGAACGCAACCGTGTAGATTGTCTCGCTTGCGGGATCGATGACAGGTGTACTGGTGATTCCAATCTGAGGCACGATATCAGGGTCGTAACTGGGAACCGCGGTAATTCCCGCCGACGGATTTATGAAGCTCGTATGCCAGAGAGGCGTGGTCTGGCCGGAGTCGGCGTCGAAGGCGTAAACGCTGTCGTTCTCAGTCGCGACATAGAGGACGTTTCGGAGTCGCCCGGCCACGGTGATGCCGCTTACGTAAAGTGGCTCGCCATAGACGTAGCCGTCTACCGGCAATGACCACAGCTTTCCGAACGTGGCCTGGTTCACGTTTGCGTGAGTCAGAATTGTCTCCGCTGAGTTGGCTCCCGTCCGGAGATGGTCGTAATGGTATGTGTAGACGTTGGCCGAAGATAACTCGTGCTCGGTGGTTTGCAGAACCGGCGTGAACGGGGCCGCGCCGTACGAGCACGCTGTTGATCCATATCCCGCCGCTCCAGCCCATATGACGGCCAGAACCGCCATCACTCGTATAGCCCGGCGGTCGCGGATTCGGCCGCTAGAGGCTTCACTCCCTTTAGACGCCCATTCATTGCGGAGAGCATTTCCGTCTGGTCTGGAAGACGGAACGGCTGCGACACGTCGAGGCCTGATGGCACCATAAAGCATGTAAAACAATCTCGATCTCCGTGTTTAATAAATCGAAGATGCTTAACGATAACAAAACAGCCATAACAATTGAATAACTAAAATTGAAGGGGAATCATGGCCCTTTATGATTTGCGGCTCCTACCGATTCGTCTTCAGACGCGGCGGCCAGCCCAATCCCTGACCGGACCGAATTGGTGGCGGCCTTGAGCAGACCACCGAACCCGCCCTATCATTTAGCCGTCGGATGCGATTACGGATGAGAATTCATCGAGCAGCCAGAGGGAAACTCGGCGCGGCGTTGGCGATCGCGAGCGTGATCGCAATGGGCGCGGCTGGCTTCGTCGCAGTCGTGAGCTTAGCCTCATCGGCGTTCGCGCAGTCGCAGATGCAGCCGCCGGCGCTGAACTACGGCGACCGCACGCTGGAAATCGCGCCGGCGACTGTCCCCGAGCCCAGCGCCGCGCCGCAGCCCACCCCTGACGATTCGCCGCCGCCCAATACGATCCAGGACGCCCTGCCCTATACCGGCGATCCGACCTATGCCGCTCCGCCTCCGACCACGTCGTACTCGCGTCCGCTGCCGTACCTGGGCATTTCCGTGCTCTACACCAAAACGAGCCGCGGCGGTCAGCCGGTCACGGGGCTCCAGGTGATGAATGTGGACCCATCGAGTCCGGCCGAGCGGGCGGGACTGGTGGGTCACAAGGCGATGACGACGTTCGGCGCGACCGGAACGACCACGGCCGAGTTGCTGGGTCCGCTTGCTAATGCATTGCCGCCGCTGCTCGCAAAGTCCGGACAGCTCGGGCAGGACGGCGACCTGATCGTCGCGATCGACGACCATCGGATCGAGAGCGGCGACGACCTGCCCGATCGGCTCTCGCAACTTAATCCCGGCGACATAATCTACCTCACGGTGCTGCGCCAGCAGCGCGACGCCAGCTCCTATCAGACCGTCAAGCTGCCGGTCACGCTGGCCTCGCCGCGCAGCACCGCGAATCGCTAACCGAGTCCGGCACATCGCGTCTTAAGATGCGTGGGGGGGGGTCATCGCGCCCATCGCGAGCGTGCCGGGCGGGCGCGCCTATGCTATCATCGACGGTTATTCGGCGCTGGCGTGGCGCGCGGAGGATGGATCGTTTATCGCGCTATGCCGGGGCGCCCGATTTGGGCGTACCCGCGGCGATTTTGCGTCCGTACCTGGAAGAAATCGGAGGTTCTCAGTAAGCGGATTTGGAAAGAAGTCTCAAAGAGGCGGCTGAGGAGCTGAAGGCGCGGCTATCGGCCAATGGAGCGCGGCGCTTCCCTGTAATGGGGCTCAAGGGAGCCGCGGGCGCGTTGATGATTCGTGAGGCGGCGCATGGGCTGGACCGTCCGATCGTGGTCGTAACGCCGCTTGCGCGCGAGGCTGAAGTGCTGGCGGGCGAGCTCGGGTTTTTCCTGGGCGAGAGCACGGAGGCAGACCCCGGCGCGCGGCGGATTCATCTGATGCCGGCGTGGGAACTCAAGCCGTTCGCGCATCTGTCGCCGGCGACTCACACGCAGGCGGCGCAGTTCGCCGCGCTTCACGCGATGGTCCGCGCTGAGCGGCCGATCGTGATCGCGTCGGTCGAGGCGCTGATGATGCGGACGGTGCCGCGCGCGGTGTTTGCGAAATCGGTCTTGCGAATCGCGCCCGCCGATACGCTCGACCTCGAGGCGCTGATCGATGCGCTGGCGGCGCTCGGCTATCAGCGCGTGCCGCAGACTGAGGAGCCGGGAGATTTCAGCGTGCGCGGCGGTATCGTGGACGTCTACTCGCCGCTCCATCATGACCCGGTGCGGATCGAGCTCGAGGACGAGATCGTGGTTTCGATTCGCCGCTTCAGCGCCGCCGATCAGCGCTCGCTCGGTGACGCGGCGGAGACGGCGATCGTGCGTACGCGGCTGGTGCCTCCGGGCGCGCTCAAGGAGGCCGGGCTGCGCGGCCGGGTGGCGGAACGCGCGGCCGAGATTGGGCTGGTGCGCAAGGAATTGGCCGAGCTTTCCGACTCGATCGAAAATGGCCTTTTGTTTCCCGGTGCGGAGTTGCTGACGCCGTACCTGTTCGAGCGTCCGCTCGACACCGTGTTCGACTATCTTCCCGCCAATGCCGTGGGCTGGATAATCGAACCGGGGCGGGTAATCGGCGAGGCTCTTCGGCTCTCCGAACAGATTGCGGCCGAGGCTGCAGCCGCGCTCGATAAGCCGCGGTTCCATCCGACGCCCGAGCTGCTCTACCTCGGCGCCGAAGAGTTCGAGCGTTCGCTAGCTGCGATGACTGCGGTCGAAGCCGGGTCGCTGGTTACGATCGCGGCGCCGCGCGAAGGGTTTGCGCCGCCGATCGAAATCCGCTGCCAACCGAGCCTCAAGCTCGGAGCCTCGGAGATCACCGGGCCGCGCACGCCGCCGTCGTTCGAGCCGCTCGCGCTGGAGTTGCGCGAGGTCCAGCGCGCACAGGGCCACGCGCTGATGATTGTCGAGGGCGCGAACCAGGCCGCGCGGTTGCGCCGCCATCTCGAAGCCTACGATATCGAGACCAACAACGAGTGCGGGAGTTTCGCGGCCATGCTCGAGGCGCCGGACTATCGCCCCACGATCATGGAGGGCGAGCTGGCCACCGGCGCCGTTCTGCCCGACGACGGGCTCTATATTTACAGCGAAGAGGATATTTTCGGCGAGCCGCGGGTGCATCGGCGCGCGCGCAAGCCCTCGGCGCGAGGCGCGCTCCTGAATCTCGAGGAGCTTCGTCCCGACGATTTCGTGGTCCATATGGATCATGGAATCGGCAGGTACCGCGGACTCAAGCACTTGAAGGTCGCGGATATCGAGGGCGATTTTCTCAACCTCGAGTACGCGGGCGCCGACACGATGTACGTGCCGGTCGATCGGATCAATCTCGTGCAGCGCTACGTCGGCGGCGACAGCACCGAGGCGAAGCTCGACAAGCTCGGCAGCGGGTCGTGGGACCGGGTCAAGCGGCGCACGCGCCAGGCGGTGCTCGCGATGGCGGCGGACTTGCTCGAAATCTATGCCGCACGCGAGGTGATGGAGGGGCGCGCCTTTACCCATCCGGGCAAGGATTACGAGGAGTTCGCCGAGCGGTTCGAATTCGACGAGACCCCCGACCAGATGGCCGCGATCGACGAGGTGATCCGCGACATGTGCCGGGCGCGGCCGATGGACCGGCTGATATGCGGCGACGCCGGCTTCGGCAAGACCGAAGTCGCGATGCGCGCGGCGTTTATCGCGGTGATGGATGGGCGGCAGGTCGCGGTGCTGGTGCCGACCACGGTGCTCGCCGAGCAGCATTGGAACACCTTTCGCAAGCGTCTGGCCGGCTATCCGGTGCGAATCGAGATGGTCTCGCGCTTTCGCAGCGCGCGCGAGAACAAGGCGGTTATCGAGGACGTACGCAAGGGGCTGGTCGATATCGTTATCGGGACGCATCGGCTGATTCAGAGCGATCTCCAGTTTCCGCGCCTCGGCCTCCTGATAATCGACGAGGAGCATCGCTTCGGCGTGGCCGACAAGGAACGGGTCAAGCGGATGCGCAAGCTGGTCGAAGTGCTGACGCTGACCGCGACGCCGATTCCGCGCACGCTGCACATGGCGATGCTGGGCATCCGCGATCTGTCGGTAATCCAGACCCCGCCGCCCGACCGTCAGCAAATCCGCACCTTCGTTGCGCATTTCGACGACGGACTCATACGCGAAGTGATCATGCGTGAGCTGAACCGCGGCGGGCAAATCTTCTTCGTCCACAACCGGGTCGAGAATATCGAGTACATGGCGCGCCATCTCCGTTCGATCGTGCCCGAGGCCAAGGTCGCCGTGGCGCACGGACAGATGAACGAACGCCAGCTCGAAACGGTGATGCGCGAGTTTATCGAGAACCACGTCAACCTGCTGGTCTGCTCGGCGATAATCGAATCGGGGCTGGATATCCCCAACGCCAACACGATGATTATCAACCGCGCCGACCATTTCGGGCTGGCTCAGCTTTACCAGCTTCGCGGCCGAGTCGGGCGATCGCGCCAGCGCGCCTACGCCTACCTGTTGATTCCCGGCGAACACATAATCACGCGCGACGCCAAGCGCAGAATCGAGGCGCTGCGCGAGCTGGTCGAGGCCGAGGGCGGCGGCGGATTCAAGCTCGCGATGCGCGACCTCGAGCATCGCGGAGCCGGCAATCTGCTCGGCCAGGAGCAATCGGGCGAGATCGCGGCGGTCGGCTTCGAGCTCTATACCGAGATGATGGAGCAGGCGATTCACGAACTGCGCGGCGAGCCGCAGCGGCCCGACTTCGAGCCCGAGCTGCGGCTCGGCATTCCGGCCTACGTCCCGGACGCCTTCGTGCCGGACGAGAGCGAACGCCTGGTGATTTACCGGCGGATGGCGCGGGCGCAATCCAAAGAAGATCTGGATTCGATCCGCGACGAGATGCGCGACCGCTTCGGACCGCCGCCGACGCTGGTCGATAATCTGCTCGCCGCGATGGATTTGCGGCGCACGATGCGCGACCTGATGATCGCGAGCGCGATCCTGAAGGGCAGGCATCTCGAACTCAAGTTCCATCCCGAGGCGCCCGTCGACACGCGAAAGCTCGCGGCGATGGCCGACGCGAACCGCCGGCGCATCCGGTTGACGCCGGCCTTCCAGGTAATTGTTGAAATCGAGGCCGGCGGATACGAAATTATCTTCGCGCAGATAGACGGCGTCTTGAAGCTGCTGGCGGCCTGTGAAACCGTTGGGGACTGGCAGGGCCGTCCCGCCGGGCCGCTGGCAAGCTAGGAGACAATGCTATATCGGATAAAAGATTCGGGGAGGCGCGCGAGCGTCCGCGCGATTGCGCTTGGGCTCGTGGCGGCGGTTGCGATTCCGATCGCGAGCGCGCGCCCGGTGCGGGCCCAGGTGGTTGACCAGGTGGCGGCGAGCGTCGATGGCGATCCGATCACCAGCCACGATCTCCAGACCTTCGCGACCACCAATGGCGCGACGGTCAAAGCTCCCAACGATCCGTCCAATCCGACCACCAAGGCCGCCCTGAAGGCTTTGATCACGGAGCGGATGCTCGAGAGCCAGGTCAAAAAATACCAAGGCGATATTCAGGACGCCCAGGTCGACGCCTATATCGCAAACCTCGAACAGCAGAACGGCGTCAGCGACGCGCAGCTTCGCGCGCAAATCGCGCAGCAGGGAATCAGCTACGATCAGTTCCGCGCCCACGCGCGGATGGAACTCGAAAAGATGGACATGATCGACAAGGAGGTGCGTGAGAAGGTCACGATCACGCCCGACCAGATCAAGGCCTACTACGACGCCCATCCGAACGAATTCAAAGTCACCACCGATCGCTTTAGGCTGGCGCAGATTCTGATCGCAACACCGGCCGGCGCCAGCTCCGCCGACCTGGCGGCGGCGAAGGCCAAGGCCGACGACGTGCGCGCGCAGGCCGCGAAGGGCGCCGACTTCGCGAAGCTGGCCGCCAAGTATTCCGACGATCAATCGCGAAACCAGGGCGGCGAACTGGGCTACTTCTCGCGCGGCGACGTGCTCGATCCGATCCAGAACGCGATCGACGGAATGAAAGTCGGCGACATTTCCGAGCCCGTCCAGACCCCCCACGGTTTCCATATTTTGAAGCTCGAAGCGCGCGAGACTGCGGGCGAAAAGCCCCTTTCAGAAGTTTCGGAAAATATCCAGAACAAGCTGATGACGGTCGAGGCGCAGCAGCGGTTCGGTTCGTGGGTGCAAACTGATCTGGTCAAGCAGCACTACGTCGAATCGAACTACTGATGAGCCGGTAATGAGCGACCGCAATGCGCCGCCTCTGGTGGCAATCAGCATGGGCGACCCCGCCGGAATCGGCCCGGAGATAATCCTCAAGGCCGCGGCGGAACTCGCCTCGACCTCTGATGCTCCGGCGCTGGCCGTAATCGGCGATCTCCGCGCGATGCGCGCGGCGGCGAAGCGGATCGGCGGCGTGCCCGAGCCCCGGACACTCAGCGCCGGTGGAGCGATCGGCGACGCGAAAGGGGCGCTTGCGGTAATCGAGGCGAGCGAGCTTGCGGCGCGGTCGATTCGGCCGGCGCGTCCGACGATCGAAGGGGCGGACGCGGCGTTTCGCTATATCGTCGCGGGGGCGCGGATGGTGATGGCGGGCGAGGCGGCGGCGCTGGTGACCGCGCCGATTAACAAGGAGTGGCTCAACCGCGCAGGCCATCACTTTCCCGGCCATTCGGAGCTGCTCGCGAAGCTCTCCGGCACGCGGCTATGGCGGATGATGTTCACCGGCGGCGAACTCAAGCTCGCGCTGGTCACGGTGCATATCGGGCTTGCGCGGGTGGCGCGGCGGCTGACCGACGATCTGGTTTTTCAGACGATCGGGCTGATGGCGGCGCATCTGCGCGAGGTCGCCGATATCCGCCGCCCGCGAATCGCGGTGCTGGGTTTCAATCCGCACGCCGGCGAAGGCGGACTCTTTGGCGACGAGGAGGGCCGCGCGATAACCCCGGCGATCGAACGGGCGCGGCGCGCGCGAATCGACGCTTATGGTCCGCTCGCGCCCGATACCGCGTTCATCCGCCGGGGCGGCCATTTCGGCTTCGACGCGGCTATCGCGATGTATCACGACCAGGGGCTTATCGCGCTTAAGACGCTCGAGTTCAATCGCGCGGTCAACGTAACGCTCGGCCTGCCCTTCGTGCGCACCTCGCCCGATCACGGCACCGCCTACGAGCTGGCCGGGACCGGTCGGGCGAGCGCCGAGAGCATGCGCGCGGCAATCGAATATGCGTGGCGCGCGGCGCGAGCGCGCCAGGCGCGCGGCGGACGGGCGGCCTGAGACGTGCGCCTGGGAATTGTGCGAAGAGCGCGAGACCGATGGCGGATCGGATAATTATCAAGGGCGCGCGCGAGCACAATCTCAAGAATATCGACCTTGAGATTCCGCGCGACCGCCTGGTTGTGATCACGGGCCTGAGCGGCTCGGGCAAATCCTCGCTCGCCTTCGACACGATCTACGCCGAGGGCCAGCGGCGTTACGTCGAATCGCTCTCCGCCTACGCCCGCCAGTTCCTCGAGCAGATGGAGAAGCCCGACGTCGATTCGATCGAGGGGCTGTCGCCGGCGATTTCGATCGAGCAAAAGACCACTTCGCGCAATCCGCGCTCGACGGTCGCGACGATCACCGAAATTTACGATTTCATGCGCCTGCTCTACGCGCGGGTCGGCCATGCGTTCTGCCACAACTGCGGGCGCGAGATCAGCCAGCAGAGCGTGCAGCAGATCGTCGATCGGATCATGGCCTGGCCCGAGGGCGCGCGAATCCATGTGCTCGCGCCAATCGTGCGCGATCGCAAGGGCGAGTACCGCAAGGAACTCGGCGATTTGCGCCGCGCCGGTTTCGTGCGGGTCAAGGTGGACGGCCGCCTTTACGAACTGGGCGAAGAGATCAATCTCAACAAGAACCAGCGCCATTCGATCGACGTGGTGGTCGATCGCCTCGCGATTCGTGCGGGAATCGAGAAGCGGCTGGCCGACTCGCTCGAAGTCGCGTTCCGCCATGGCGGCGACCTGCTCAAGGTCGAGCGGATCGAAGGCAAGGACGCGGGTGAAATCTACTTCAGCCAGCGTTTCGCATGCGTCGAATGCGGCATCTCGTACCCCGAGATCACGCCGCGGATGTTTTCGTTCAACAGCCCGCACGGCGCCTGCCCGGGATGTTCGGGGATGGGCTCGATAATGTATTTCGATCCGGAACTGGTGGTGCCGGACGAGGACGTTTCGATTGCCGAGGGCGCTATCGCACCGTGGTCGGGACTCAACTACGTGCAGCCGATCCTCGAATCGCTCGCGGCGCATTACAAGTTCAACCTCGACCAGCCGTGGAAGACGATACCGCCCAAGGCGCGCAAGGGCATCCTCGAAGGATCGGGCGACGAGGAGATCGCGTTCGAGCATCAGCGCGGGAGCCATCGCCACGCCGCGTCGCGCCCGTTCGAGGGCGTGCTCGCATGGCTCGACCGGCGCTACAAGGAGACCGAGTCCGAGAGTATCCGCGAGACGCTCGAGGCGTACATGAACATGCGCCCGTGCCCGGAATGCGGCGGCGCGCGGCTTAAGAAAGAGAGCCTGTTTGTTCGCTTCAATAGCCGCTCGATCGCCGAGACGGCGGCAATGTCGGTCAAGCAGGCGATCGCGTTTTTCGCCGATCCGAAGTTAAGCCGCCAGGAGCGCGAGATAGCGCGGCTTATTTTGAAGGAGATCCGCGAGCGGCTCGGATTTCTCGCCGACGTCGGACTCGACTACCTGACGCTCGACCGGGTCTCGGCGAGTCTTTCGGGCGGCGAAGGCCAGCGGATCCGGCTGGCGACGCAGATCGGTTCGAGCCTGGTCGGAGTGCTCTACATCCTCGACGAGCCATCGATCGGACTCCATCAGCGCGACAATCAGCGGCTGCTTGGGACGCTCAAGCGGCTGCGCGAGCTGGGTAACACGGTGCTGGTGGTCGAGCACGATCGGGACACGATGCTCGAGGCGGACCATCTGATCGACATGGGTCCGGGCGCCGGGGCGCTCGGCGGCTATATCGTCGCGCAGGGAACTCCGGACGAGGTGATGCGCAATCCGGCGTCGCTCACGGGGCGCTATTTGAGCGGCGCGGCGGAAATCCCGGTGCCCACTCGCCGGCGCGCGACCAGCGGACGCTCAATCCTGATCCGGGGCGCGCGCGAAAATAATCTCCGCGATCTGACCGTGAATTTTCCGCTCGGCGCGATCATATGCGTCACGGGCGTATCGGGTTCGGGCAAATCGACGCTGGTGCTCGATACGCTTTACCGGGCGCTGGCGCAGAAGCTCAACCGCTCGCGCGAGCGGGCCGGCGCCTACAAGAGTATCGAGGGGCTCGAACAGCTCGACAAAGTGATCCATGTCGACCAAAGCCCAATCGGGCGCACGCCGCGATCGAATCCCGCCACCTATACCGGACTCTTCACCCACGTGCGCGATCTCTTCGCCCAACTGCCCGAGGCCCGGATGCGCGGTTACGGGCCGGGACGCTTCTCGTTCAACGTCAAGGGCGGGCGATGCGAGGCGTGCCAGGGCGACGGGATAATCCGGATCGAGATGCATTTCCTGCCCGACGTTTACGTGACGTGCGAAGTCTGTAACGGCAAGCGTTACAATCGCGACACGCTCGAAATCCAGTACAAGGGCCGGAATATCGCCGAGTTGCTCGACATGACCGTGGCCGAGGCGGTCGAGTTCATGGGCTCGGTGCCGCCGATTCGCCAAAAACTCGAGACGCTGCGCGACGTCGGCCTCGAATATGTCCATCTCGGGCAGTCGGCGACGACGCTCTCGGGCGGTGAGGCGCAAAGAATCAAGCTTGCGCGAGAGCTGGCGCGGCGCGCCACCGGCCGCACGCTCTATCTCCTCGACGAGCCGACGACGGGACTCCACTTCGAGGACATCAAGCGGTTGCTCGACGTGCTCGGGCGGCTCGCCGACACCGGCAACACGATCATCGTAATCGAGCACAACCTCGACGTGATCAAGACCGCCGACTATGTGATCGACCTTGGCCCCGAGGGCGGCGACCGCGGGGGCGAAGTGGTTGCGAAGGGCACCCCAGAGGAGATTGCGGCGTCACCGGCCTCGCACACGGGACGGTTCCTGCGCGAAGTGCTGCGCCATCGCGCGGCCGCCTGATCGCGAACCCGCTTGAACGGCGCTTGATTTGAACACCCGAAGTGAACGATATCATCTGATGCGGCGTGCCTGAGCGCGCGACCTCACGGAGGCATCGAATCATGGAACAGCGTCAGAGTCCGATGGCGGCAATCGAGGAGCCCGCTTCCTACGACTGGAAACAGATCGTCGATGATCTGAACAGCCTGCTTCGCCTGCGCGCGACGCCGATCGGAATGAAGATGTTCGCGACCGTCGAAGAGATGGAGCAGATTCCGAAGATTCGCCGGCCCAAGTCGATCCACACGACCGACCAGATCGTCGCGATGGCGGCGCGGCTCGGATGGACGGTCGGAATCACCGCGAAGGACCTGGTCGGCGCGCAATGCTCGGCGGTAATCGGGCTGTCGCCGCGCGATGATGATTGGCTGTCGGGCAAGCGGATGGCGGGCGTATGGTACTCGACGCTCGGGGATTCGTCGGCGCATCAGCACGCGATGGACACTCCGCCGAGCGGACGGCATCTCGCGATGGCCGTATCGCCGCTGACCGCGGGACGCCTCAACCCGCCCGACATCTGTCTCATCTACGGCACGCCAGGCCAGATGATCATCTTCATCAACGGGCTGCAATGGACCGGCTATCGGAAGTTTGAATGGAGCGTGGTTGGAGAATCGGCGTGCGCGGACTCGTGGGGTCGCGCGCTCAAGACCGGCGAGCCGAGCCTTTCGATTCCGTGCTTCGCCGAGCGGCGGTACGGCGGAGTGCTGGACGATGAGATGTTGATGGCGATTCCGCCGCGCTTTTTGCCCAAGACGATCGAGGGGCTAAAACGGCTGGCAGGTAATGGTCTTCGCTATCCGATTCCGCAGTACGGCGTGCAGCAGGACGTGCGCGCTGGCCTCGCGGTCAGCTACGGCAAGGATTGAGCCTGCGGAGCGATTGGCGGCCCATATTGGAATCAGCTATGGTTGCTATTGCAACTATCATGATCGCCGGAGAATCCGCGGCGGAGGAATGATCGATGGAACCCGCAACTCAGCTCGTCCATTCACAAGACCTGCCAAGCGTTGAAGCGCAAATGAACTATCTTTCCGCGACCGAAAAGAAGCCGGTCAACTATCTTTACGAGCCGCCGGCCGGAATTGCGCCGCGCCCGCATACCGAAAAGCATCCGATGCGGATTCACGACGCGCGCAGTATCCAGGCGCGCCTGTCGCTCGACCTCGAAGGCGTCACCCTTGCCCATCACGATACGGCGGTCACGAACTTCTACGATGAGCGCGAAGTGAAGGCGGTCTATTACCCGGAGGTCGAGCGGCTGGTGCGTGAAATCACCGGCGCAGTGAAGGTGGTGGTGTTCGATCATAACGTGCGCAATGCCGCGAACGATCGCGGCGACCAGGTCCGGGGGCCGGTGCGATTCGTGCACAACGACTACACGCTGCGGTCGGGGCCGCAGCGGGTGCGCGATCTGCTGCCTGACGAAGCTGAAGCGTTACTTAAGAATCGCTTTGCCGTGATCAATGTGTGGCGGCCGATTCGGGCGACAGTGCAGGATTCGCCGCTGGCGGTGTGCGATGCGACTACCATGAAGCTCGCCGATTTTGTGCCGACCGACCTCAGGTATCGCGACCGGACGGGCGAGGTCTATTCGGTCTACTTCAATCCGAACCATCGATGGTACTTTTTCCCGCAGATGCGGCGGGACGAGGCGATGTTGCTCAAGTGCTACGACTCATCAGATGACGGACGGGCGCGGTTTACGGCGCATTCGGCGTTCGACGATCCGACCGCGCCGCCCGATGCGACACCGCGCGAGAGTATCGAGGCGCGGACGCTGGTTTTCTTCAGGACTTAGCCTGAATCTCCGCGAGCACCGGCATCAGATACTTCTTGAATTTAACGGGATCCTCGACCATCGGAAAGTGCCCCATCCCTTCCATCAGGGTATAGCTCGCGCCGGGTACCGCGTCCGCCAGAGCCTTCGCCGCCGCCGGATAGGCTGACCAGTCGTACTCGCCACTGAGTACGTAGAGCGCGCATTTGCGCGTGTCGATGTTCTTCGCGGTCTGCCGCAAGTCATGCTCGAAGGAGTAGTAGTACAGGTCGCCTTTGAAGACCGGCGGCGCGCCCTGACTGTATTCCCAGACCGTCTCGCGAACGTATTCTTCGGGCGCGTTCGGCGAGCACAGGCTCAACATGAGAGCGGGCTTCGACTCGTTCGATAGACGGGGATGGTGGAACCACTGGTTGACCAGTCGATCGGTATTGCCGCTCCACATCGACGCTTCCAGGCCGATACAGGCGCGAAACTCGTTTGGATAGTTGAGCGCCAGGTCGGGCGCGAGATGACCGCCCATCGAGCAGCCCATGTACACGGGCCGCTTGAGTTCGAGCTCGTGACAAAGCTTCACCCAGTAGCGCATGAACCAATCCTTGGTGAGCTTGTATTCCTGTTCCCAGTGCCTGACGGAAGTTGGGGGAAGCGACTTGCCGTGATACGGAAGGTCGGCGGCAACCACGTGAAAGCGCGAGGTGATGTCGCGATCCTCGAGGATGTGCCGATATTGGCGTGCATCCGATCCCGCGGTGTGCTGGCATACCAGCGGTATCCCCTTGCCCGCCTCCTCGATATAGACCCGGTACTCAATTCCATCCAGTTCAAGGTAAATATAACGACCGGTAATGTCGGAAAACTTTGCCATTGGCCCGATACCCTCTATTCGGCACGCGCTTCGATCACCGCCTCGCGCATGATCGCGTTGATGCGGCGGATTGCGTAGTAGTGGGCGTAAGCCGATTCGAGATCGCCGCCGAACGTGAAGTCATGATGGAACGAGGCCGCGAACCAATCGTGGTAGAACGGCCGCGGCCGCCGCTCCATCATCTTTTTCCAGACCTCCGCGGGACCGCCGATATTGATGGTGTACGGGTCGAAGCCCTGGGTGCCATGCTGAAAATGATCGATCCTGCCGTTCTCGATCCGCATGAAATACGGATCCTTGTCGATGAAAAACCGGATATCGCAGTACCAGAAGCGCGCTGTCAAGAGAAATTCCGGATCTCGGTTCAGACGATCTCGAATGGTATCGACCGGTAACACAAGACCCGCAGTTGTCTCAGTATTCACCGTCTCCTCCTTTGTAATTCAGCGGGATTACCCATTTCCAAAGCAAGGCGCGAAGATATTCCGATGCTCAACTGGACAACTCGGGATTAGACTTAAAACTAGTGAAAGCTTAGGCCGACGAAGGCATCTGCGACGCGAGATTAAAGTATTCCTGCAGACTCTGGTTGAAGCGGTAGAATTTATCTTCGCGGAGCTGATCGATCGATTCGAGCCAGAGGTCCTCGCCTAACAGGACGAGAGAACTCAGAGTCTGGCGGAGTTCGGGGCGCCCGTCGCGCGCTATCTGCTCCAGCATCCGATCCCAGACCGGCCGGCGCCCGCAGATTATAAAATCAGGATCGAAGTCTTCAATCTGAGCGGGCGCGAGGCGCACGGCGCGGGTGAGTTCGTGCCCTTCCATCACGAGGCCCGCGGCCTCATCGATGCCGGCGCCATCTTCGGCCGGCATCACGCGGACGACGAAGCGGGTTTCGACGTAGCCGAGGCGGCGGAAAAGCTCGCCATTCGCCGCCATCAGGCGGCCCAGGGCAAGGAACCATTCCGGCGCGGGAAAGTTCGCCATCAGGCCGGCGCCGCGACGAGCTTGGCGAAATCGGTCGGCAGGAGGCATCGCGGACGCCGATCGAGGCCAGCCGAATCGCATCGCTGCAGGTATTCGGCGACGATCCGCCGCCACAGGTTCGACTGCATCTCCATTCCCTTGTCGAAGTTCTTGACTCCGCCACCCATCAGGATAGCCATCGGCTCGACCGATTCGGGTTCGCTGAAGATGTCGAGCAGGATGCGTTCCGCGTCGTCGAGCTCGGTATGGACCTCTTCGGCAATCTCGGGGCGGGCCTTGAGCTGGGCGCGCAGATGCATGCTGCCGTAACCGACGTGGCGCGACTCGTCCTGCATGCATCGGCGGAAGATTTCCTGGTCGACGCGGCTGGGCGCGATGAACTCGCCCTGGCGGAAGACGGTCAGCACGAAGCCTTCGCCCAGCAGATGGAGCCTGGCGGTCTGGGCGGTAAGGCTGGGAGCGTTGAATATCTTTCGGAGCCCGCGTTCATTGCCGACACTGGCGCGCCCGAGTCCGCCGCCATTGGCGAGCGCGCGCTTGCGGAAGACGTCCATGTGGCGCGCCTCATCCATCGCCTGGGTGGCGAGGAACATCTTGACCTCGAAGAAGTCGTGATTGATGCGGCTCATCCATCGGGTGGGGGCGTCGGCGGCGATGAATTCGACCTCGGTCAGGAAGGTGCATAGCTGGCACATCGCGCGCTCGAGGTCGTCAGGCAGCGGCTTGAGTTCGCTCCACGGGATATCGCGGGCGGAGCTCCATTGGCGCGCGACGGCCTCCTCGTAAAGCTCGCTGACGTTATCGGCCCAGCATTCGTACTTGTCGTTGACGGTGAAGTCGAGCGACGGGAGACCTTCGGGCAGAACCGCGCCGCGCGGAGCCATCGAGCGATGCTCGCCGCCGCGGTCCGGCACGACGCCGTAACTTCCGATTTCGATATCCTTCATGCGCAGGCCGAGCGGGCCGGGTTTGGCGCGCATGCCCCATTCGCCGGTCTCGTTCATCCAGCTCAGGTCCGGGGTGCCGGTCTGGTAGAGCTTGGTGAGGTATTCCGAAAGCTGAATCTTTACCCGGGCGTCGGTGCCGATGCGTTCTTCGTCTTTGATCGTAACGGTGGGCATAACCAGACCTCGTTGGTCGAATTTTTTGAGACTCTCCGCGCGCATGAAGATTGTGCCCGATGGGCAGGCTGGGTCAAGCGCTTCGAGATCCAACCCTTGCCTTACGAGGCGGATTCGCCATATGCGTTGGATAGAAGCGTTAAAAGCAGCAAATTTCGGCTGAAAAGATTCCAGGCCAGGAGGACTGACCAATGCTGAAGCCAGTTCTTTCCGCTGATTCGCACGTGACCGAACCGCCCGAGGCCTATGCGGCCCTGATCGACCGGCGCTTCAAGGATCGCGCGCCGCGTATTGAGCATGACAACAAGCGTGGCGACCTTTACGTGATCGATGGCATCAATCGCGCGATTCCCATGGCGCTGCTCTCGGCGGCCGGCGTCGAGCCCACGGAAATCTCGGGGCTGGAGTCGACGAACACCGGATGGCTGCAACGCGGCGGATGGGATCCGCAGGTGCGAATCGCGGACCAAGATCGCGACGGAATCGCCGCCGAAATTTTGTATCCAAGCGTCGGGATGTTGCTCTGCAAGCATCTGGATTTCGATTATCGCAAGGCCTGCATGGACGCCTACAACCTGTGGCTGGCCGAATACTGCTCGACCAATCCGGAGCGGCTGCTCGGCGTCGGGCAGGTCTCGATGCGCACGGTCGATGATTCGATCGCCGAGGCGCGCAAGATAAAGGAGCTAGGGCTGCGCGGGATCATGCTGCCGGGATGGCCCAGCGAAGACGATTACGACAGCAAGCTTTACGATCCGTTCTGGGATGCGTGCGTCGATTTGGACCTGCCCGTGACCTTCCATCATCTGGCCGGCCGCAGGGACCCGAACGAGAACACCGACAGCCCTTACTCGGACGGGAATCGCGGAGTGAACACCAAGCTCAACGGCTGGATGAACCTGGTACGCGGAAATCAGGACCTGCTGGCGATGTTCGTGCTGGGCGGGGTCTTCGAGCGTCATCCGGCGCTGAAACTGATCTGTGCCGAGGCGGACGCCGGATGGGCTCCGCACTTCACGTATCGGATGGACTACGCATACAGGCACCATCGGCATCACATAAAGACCGAACCGCTGTCGAAGCCGCCGAGTGAGTATTTTCATCACAATGTCTATCTGACGTTTCAGGATGATTTGATGGCGTTCAAGTTGCGTCAATTCTGCAACGTGCACCGCCTGATGTGGGCGAACGATTTTCCACATTTTGACTCGACCTGGCCGCGCTCGCAGATGGTTATCGAGGAACAGACCGCGGATCTGTCGGAGGAGGAACGGAACCTGGTCCTGCACGACAATCTCGCGGAGTGCTACGGCCTTTCCCAAGAGCGCGTGTGTTCCCGTCGTACTTAAAAACAAATAGTAGTTCAGTTTGCGTGAAACTGAACGATCGATCGGTTCGCGAGTGTACGAGAAGCAGATTGTCATATGGAGATCCAAATAGGTATGGCCACCACATCAGAGAAGACGATCGACCTTGAAAGAACGAAGAAGACCGCTGAGCACGTTTTCGAGGTGTTAGGGGGCGCCCTGGTCTCGGCAATGATCTATCTCGGCGACCGCATGGGCTTGTATCAGGCGTTGGATGGCGCGGGAGCAGTCACCAGCGAAGAGCTAGCTCAAAAGACCGGATTGCACGAGCGGTGGATTCGCGAATGGCTCTACGGGCAGGCGGCGGCCAACCTTATCGACTACAAAAGCGAAGGACGTTTTGAGCTTAGCCCGGAGAGTGCCTTGGTTTTGGCGAACGAGAACAGTCCCTTCTTTCTCGGCGGCGGATTCTGCGCTCTGCCGCAGCAGATGGCGGTGCTCAATCTGCTTCCTGAATCATTCAAGAGCGGTAAGGGACTGACCTACGACCAACTCGGTCCGGAAGTGAATCGCGGCGTTGAGCGGCTGCTGGCGCCGTGGTTCCGCACCCAACTCGTCCCGAGCGCGCTGCCCAGGCTCGATGGAGTCGTTGGCAAGCTGCAGGCTGGAGCCAGGGTTGCGGACGTTGGATGCGGCTCCGGAGTGGCATTGATCGAAATGGCGAAAGCCTTCCCGCGATCCACCTTCCACGGCTACGATATCGCGAAAATCCCGCTCGCCCGCGCGTCGGAGAATGCGCAACAGGCAGGTGTTAAGAACATCACCTTTCACGATGCCAGCGTCGATCCGCTCCCGGCCGACGCCAGCCATGATTTCATCACCACCTTCGATTGCCTGCACGATATGACGCGGCCGGACCGCGTGATGCAGACGATCCGCCAGGCGATTAAGCCCGACGGTACCTGGCTGATCGCTGACGTTCACGGCCAGCCGACGTTCGAGCAAAACCTGAAGGATAATCCGCTTGCGCCGGTGATGTACGGATTCTCAGTTCTTTGCTGCATGTCCTCGGCGTTGTCGGAACCGGACGGTCTCGGCCTGGGCACGCTTGGATTCCCCGAGCCGGTCGCGCGCAAGATGACCATGGACGCGGGCTTCACGCGCTTCACAACGCGCGATTTCGACAATCCAATCAATGCCTATTACGAGGTGCGTCCGTAGCGATCGACCTTTTCGTCGGGTCACTGCGATCCGTTGCGCGAAAATTGCCGGGCGGGCGATCATGTGCTACTGGTAGGAGCCCTTCGGCGGCGTACCCAAGTGGTTAAGGGAGAGGTCTGCAAAACCTTTATTCGTCGGTTCGATTCCGACCGCCGCCTCCAAAAACACATCGATGACGCTTTGGTCAGGGTTCGCAGGCGGCGAGCATCGGCGGCAGGAGCTTTCGGGAATCGAACAGATCCTCGGCCATCTCGCGAGCGGCGCGGCTATGGCGGACGTAGTTGCCATCGATCTCGGCAACGCCAGCGACTGCTTCCTCGACGTTGTGGAACGCAATCAGCCCGGCGCCGGTCGGAATACGCTCGGTGAATCCGGTGTCTTCGGCGAGCACGGGCCGTCCGCTGGCGAGATAGGCGAGGCTCCGCTCGCTGACCCATCCGGTTCTGAGCGCAAGGTGGATTGGCTTGGGACATCCGAACTCGGCGCGCGAGGCGTGGATATAATCCTCGTAGCGGACCGGGGTGGGAGCGACCGCATGCGGTTCGACTAGCGTCCATCCGCCGTCGCGCAGGCGCTGGCGATCGAGGCCGGGATCATCGGGGCCGATATTGGCGGCCAACTCGAAAGGGCGGCGCGCTAGCCGGGGGACATCGGCGTATTTCAGATATGCCTCGCGCTTGGAGACGCTGAGCGTGCCATCGCGCCACGGGAGTATCTCCCAGGTCCATTGCGTGATCGAGCTGAAGGGCGCAAGCGGGCCGGGGTCGGGAGCAATCCGCCACATCGGCATGTAGACGCATCCTTCGAAGGTGCGCCATTTGAGCCCGAGGGTCGGAATCTCGGAGCCGGGAGCATTGATACGGGCGCCGATCGTGAGAAAGACATCGTGATCGGGAATCTTCAAGTCGCCGAAGGGGGCCGAGACCTGCAGATGGCCGGGGTCGAAATCGAGCAGCGCACGCCACTTGAACATCGAGAGGAGCGGCTGGCGGATGGCGCAGCAGACGTCGAGGAGCAGATCGGCGCTGCGGATGAAGTCGCGGACATTCGCTTTGGTGCGCGCGCCGAAGGCCTCGCACTCCTCGAAGGGCTGCGATTCGAGGTCCTGCTTGAAGAGCAGAATCGCGCAGTTGTCACCGATATTGTACGGCGCGAGACGATCGTAAAAGTCGCGGATTCGGCGGAGGTCGGTGTCGCGGCTGCCGGCCGAGCGCATCAGCTCGATCCATAAGAGATCGTGGCCGAGGTCCTTCAAGCCGAGCGGATACTGCAAAATCCAGCTCCAAAGGCCGCCGCCTTCAGGATACTGCGCCAGTGATGAGTTACCTAAGACAATACGCACGCGTCGGATCTCCGTAACAAGGATACGGCGCGGCTACCGGTGATTCGAGCTCTGGATCAGCTTTTCGATAGCGTCGGAGGTGTAGCCGAGTTCGCCGAGTATTTCGCGAGTATGTGCGCCGATTTCCGGAGCGGCAGTAGGCGGGCGCTTCTCGGAGCCGGTCACAAAGACGGGGCTGCTGACGGTCTCGATAGTGCCGGCGCCGGGATAGTCGAGCTTGACGATCGCTTTGGCCGCGCGCATCTGCGGATCACTGACGACATCGTCGAGATTCGGCAGCGGCGCCCACTTGATGTCGTTGCGCTTGAAGAGCGCGCGCCATTCGGCCAAGTCGCGAGTCTCGAACTGGGACTGAAGGATCGCGTAGAGCGCCGCTCCGTTTTCCGAGCGAGCCGCGTTGTCATGGAAGAGTTCGCTGGCGGCGAGCTCCGGCTGGTCGAAGATCTGGCATAGGCGGGGAAACTCGTTGTCGGGATCGATCAGCACCAGAAGAAACATCTTGGCGTCGCGGGTCAGATAGACGGCCGTAAGCGGATTGGGCGGATGCTTGCCTTCGCCACGCTTGGGAAAGACCGCGTTGCAGAGTTTCGCCTGGATATCACATGCGTTGGCCCATGCGCCGCTGGCGAGCAACGAGGTGGTGACGCGGGAGCCGCGACCGGTGCGTTCGCGCTGATAGAGGCCGAGCATGATTGCGCCGAACATCGACATCGAGGTCGGATGGTCGCCCATCCCAGGACGCGGGCCGCTGGGCGAGCCGTCGACGCCGGTCACGCTGGTCATCAGGCCCGAGCGGGCCCAGTAGGCGAGCGCGTCGAACGCGGGATCGTCGGCGTCGTCGCCCGCGTCGCCGTAGCCGGTCAGATGGGCATAGACGAGGCGCTCGTTGACGGCGGAGAGATCGTCCCAGTTGAGACGAAATTTTTCGAGCAGGGTGCGCTGGTAGTTGGTCACAAAGACGTCGGCGGTGCGGACGAGACGGACCAGCGCCTCGCGACCGGCCGGGTCTCCGAGGTCGAGGGCGACGCTTTTCTTGTTGCGGCTGGTGAGCACCCAGCACCAATCGAGTTCCGACCTGGCGGAGCCCGGGAGTTTCGAGTAAAGCCGCCAGAGGTCGCCGCCGCCGGGGCGTTCGATCTTGATCACTTCGGCGCCGAAATCGGACATTATCGTGGCGGCGGCGGGACCCGCGACGTAAGTTCCACAATCGATAACCCTGAGGCCGGACAGCAAGCCGCGATCGCTCATCTAAAGCATCCTCCGAAAGATACTGGGGAAAAGTTCAGACAATCCAATCTCTAGTATGCGGGCGGTGAGCTTGCAACGGCATTTGACAGCGGCGCGCGGTTCTTGCGAAGTAGATTTAGCGATGCAATTTTGCGGCCCGGGTATCTAAACCGGAACCCGAGGAGGACATTTGTGGCAACTCCGATTCAAGAGACTGTGAAGGCGGCCGGCGCGGAACTCGCGATTGTGCGGGGCGGCTCGGGCAAGCCGCTGCTTATCCTGCACGACGAGCTGGGCTATCCGGGATGGCTCAAGTGGAATGAGAAGCTGGCGCAGGACCGCACGCTGGTGATTCCGATGCAGCCGGGTTTCGGGCTGACGCCGCGGATCGATTGGATTCGCAGCTACCGCGATCTTGCGGGCTTCTACTCGCAGGTGGTGCGTGAGATGCGGCTCGAGCCGGCGGACGTGATCGGTTTTTCGGCGGGCGGATATCTCGCGGCCGAGATGATTGCGGCGGACCCGAAGATATTCTCGCGTCTTGTGCTGGTGGCGCCGATGGGCCTCAAGCCGGCGGCCGGCGAGATCATGGATTTCCTTGCGGTCACGATCCGAAATCATCTGCTCGCGACGGTCGCCGACGCAGCGAACACGCCCGAATTCAATGCGACCTATGGCGGGCACATGACGCCTGAACAGTTCGAGGCGTTCGAGGACGCGCGATCGGAAACAGCGCGAATCGGATGGGAGCCGTTCATGCACAACCCGAGCCTTCCCTATCTGCTGCGCGGAGTGGCGACGCCAACTCTGTTGATGTGGGGTACGCGCGATCGGGTGGTTCCGCGCGGATGTATCGATGCGTATCAGAAGGCGATCGCGGGCGCGCGGGTAGCGACGATCGAAGGCGCAGGCCATCGCCCCGAGATGGAGAATCCGGCGGAGTTCGATCGAATCGTGCGCCAGTTCATCGCGGCGTAACCGGCCGACTCGAAGCAAGAGGAACACTCCAATGCAGGTAGGCTATTTCACGGAGCGGCCATATCGATGGCTCGCGGAAGATGAGATTTTACGCAATCACGCTTACTTCGCGGTGTCGAATAGCTTTTTCGATCGCGAGAAGGCGGCCGACGATTACCGCTACTATCTCGACGAGAACTGCTACGCGGAGGATCTGGGATTCGACGTCGTCGCGCTCAACGAGCATCACGGAAACCCATTCTGCATGGGCAGCGTGATGAACGTCGAAGCGGCTATCTTGGCGTACCGCACCAAGCGCGTGCGGATCGTGCTGATCGGAAATCCACTGCCGGTAATCAAGCATCCGCTGCGGATGGCCGAAGAGCTGGCGGAGATCGATCTCATCTCGCGCGGGCGGCTGGTCACCGGATGGGTTCGCGGCGCGGGCAGCGAGCAGTTCTTCAATAACGCAAACCCCGCTTACAACCGCGAGATGTTCAACGAGGCGCACGACTTTATCGTGCAGGCGTGGACGCGGCCGGGGCCGTGGCGTTACGAGGGCAAGCACTTTCACTATCGGCACGTGAATCCGTGGGCGCTGCCGTATCAGAAACCGCATCCGCCGATGTGGATTCCGGGGGTGATCTCGCCCGAGACGGTCAAGTGGTGCGCCGAGCATCGCTATCCGTATATCGGGCTTGGCACGCAGCTCGGCCCGACGTGCGATCTGTGGGACTACTATGCGGACGAGGCCGCGAAGCTTGGATATCAGGCGGGGCCGGAGAATTTCGGCTACCTGATTCCGACCGTGCTGGCCGAGACTGAAGAGAAGGCGCAGGCGATCGCGGACAATTTCGTTTACGGCGGCGGGCAGAACGCGTTCTCGGCGCCGCAGTTCACGATGCCGCCGGGCTATAACTCGAAGGGCGCGATCAGGACGCTCGCGCGGCAATCGACCAGCACGTGGCTGGGCGTGAGCGGCGAGAAGCTGCAGCAGCAGATGGGCCATGGCGAGGCGGAATCGACGGACTATGACGAGGTGCGGCGCAAGCTGCGCGCGGGCCTGCAGAAGGTTCAGCAGAACCTGCAGGTGATCGCGGGAACGCCGAAATCGGTGCTGCCGAAGATCAAGACGATCCTGCGCGTGCTGCGGCCGGGCGTGTTCATCATGTTCAGCATCCAGGGGCCGGTGGGCGACGAGGATCGGCGCACGAGCATGCGGCTTTTCGCGCAGGACGTGATGCCCGCGTTGAAGGATTACGCCAGGGAGATCGATCTGCCGGATCCGTTCCAGCGCACGCCGGGATCGGTGAAGCTCGAGGCCGGAACGTCACGCGCCGCCGTGGCCGACCGCGCCCCGCTCGCGGAGCTCGGTCTCAAGTAGCCACGGCGGCGCGCGGAGCGACCGCGCCCGTTGGCGAATCAGTAGCCGGCGAAGCCCATATCGGTGGTCGCCTGCGCGTCGGGATCGGTACAGACGTTCACCAGCGCGGTCTTGCCGCTCTTGATTGCGCGCTCGATCGCGGGGCGTATCTCGTTGGGCTTATCGACGAACTCGCCGTAGCCGCCGAACGCCTCGACCATTTTGTCATAACGCTGATAGCCCAGGTCGCGGCCGACCGTGCCGCCGGTTTTGCGCGAGGTGAAACCGCCATTGTTCGAGAGGACCACGACGATCGGCAGCTTGTGGCGGATCGCCGTATCCATCTCCATCCCGTTCCATCCGAAGGCGCCGTCGCCGCTCAGCACGACGACCGGCTTGTCGGGCGCGGCGACCTGGGCGCCGATCCCGAACGGGATGCCGACGCCCATGCATCCGTGCGGCCCGGCATTAAGGCTGCATCCGGCCTGATAGATGGGGATGGACTGGCGCGCGAAGTTTAGGATTTCGTGGCCGTCGACGACGAGGATGGTGTCGCGGGTGATTACGTCCTTGACCTCGTTGCACAGGCGCAGCGGGTGAATCGGGACTTTGTCCGAGTGCATCAGGGGCGCGTTGCGCTCGAGGTTGGAGCGATGCTTGGCGGCGAGTTGTGACACCCAGGCGGTTTCCTCTTTCGGAAAGCGTCCCCTGCCCGCTTCGGTCAATTGCTGGAGCACCAGCTTGGCGTCGCCGATAATCCCGACTTCGACTTCGCGGTTGTGGCCGATCTCCTTGCCGTCGAGATTGACGTTGATGAATTTGGCGTCGGCGGCGAAGCGCGGCGCGCGCAAAAAGGAAAGCATCGAATTGGCCCGCGCGCCGATCACGAGGACGACGTCGGCTTCGCGGAACGCGGACGATCGCGCTGCGGTGAATGAGCGCGGATGATCCTCGGCGATTACGCCGCGTCCCTGCGGAGTGGTGTAGATGGGGATTCCGGACGCCTCGACGAATTTGCGCAGGTCATCGGAGGCGCTCGCCCATAGGACACCGCTGCCAGTGACAATGATTGGACGGCGCGCCTCGGCGAGCAGGTCGATCGCCTTGCGGATCAGCGCGGGGTCGCCCGCGGGGCGCGCGTCGGTTCGGTAGTTGCCCTCGACCCAGTGGATTTTCTCTTCTTCGACCTTGCCGGAGAGGATGTCGCCCGGCAGATCGAAATAGACCGGGCCCTTTTTGCCGTCGAGCGCCTCGCGAAAACCGACGCTGAAGTACTCGGGGATGCGATAGCCCAAATCGATCCGGTAGGCGGCCTTTACGATCGGCCGCATCATCGGAATCTGATCCATCTCCTGGAAAGTGTCGAGCGTCGTACCGCGCATCGGGGCGGAGCCGCCAATCGCGATTATCGGAGTGGAGTCGGCCCACGCATTGGCAAGGCCGGTGACGAGGTTGGCGACTCCCGGACCCATCGGGGCGATACAGACGCCGGGCTTGCCGCTGACGCGTGCGTAGGCGTGCGCCATCATCGCGGCGGCCTGCTCGTGGCGGACGTAGATTCCCTGCATCCCGAGGTCGAGGCAGGCGCCGGCGGTTCCTCCGGTCGGTCCGCCCATCATGAAGAAGATGGTGTCGACGTTTTCCTTCTTTAAACAGTGCGCGATTATCTGTTCGCCCCTTAACGTTGCCATCGCAGCGATACCTCCTGAAGAAATGCGCGGACATGCGGTCCGCCGGTTGCAATGCTTGGTAGATGCGCGAACAAAATAACTCACGCTTTAGCCGGGCGCTAACGAAACCGCGATCGCCTGTGCGACGCGCAGGGGGGTAAGGAGCCTGGGCGCGCGGATGCGGCGTAGGCGCGGCGATCATGGCAAGCACGCCGGAATTGCAGTACAAGCGTCACGAAGCCAGAGTGACGGACACGCGCGGCGCATGTTGAGCGCGGCCGCGACATCAGGATCGGCGCGCGACGCTTCGCGCATCGGAGGAAAATCGGTGGCAACATACGTCGAAGTCGAACAAGCCATTGGGATGCAGGGGTTGCGCGTGGTGCTCACGCCGTCGGTGCCGGGGCCCTGGACCGAGGCCGCCAAGGGCATCCTGCGCGTCAAACAGATTCCGTACATCAAGGTTCGCCAGGAGCTGGGCGGAACGAATATCCCGCTGCTCAAGTGGACCACCCAAACGACGGCGCCGGTCTTCGTCTACAACGACGAGCGGCCGCGAAGCCTCTGGAACGACCAACTGTTTCTCGCCGAGCGGCTGCAGCCGGAACCTTCGCTGATTCCGGAGCGGCCCGACGAGCGGGCGCTGATGTTCGGGCTGGCCAATGAGATATGCGGCGAGAACGGCCTCGGATGGGCGCGCCGGCTGATGCTCGTCGATGCTTCGTTGAAGGCTCCTGGCGCGAGCGAAGGGGCCAAGAGCAGATCGCGATTCCTGGGTGACAAGTATGGCTACTCACCCGCCGGAGCCGAGCGGGCGCCAGCGCGCGTCGCGGAAATTCTGACGGCGCTCAACAATCAGCTCGAATCGCAGCGGGCGATCGGCCGGCGGTTTCTGGTCGGCGAACGGTTGAGCGCCCTCGATATCTATTGGGCGGCATTCGCAGCACTGATAAGGCCGCTGCCCGACGAGCTTTGCAAGATGGCCCCCGGGTTCCGCCAGATGTACTACTGCACCGATCCGGTGGTGATGGGGGCGGCGGCGCCGCAACTGCTGGCGCATCGCGACTTCGTGTATCGCGAATACCTGGAATTACCGGTGGATATGTAGACCAATCGGTGCACACGACACGCTATCATTCGGGGAGCGCTGTTCCAGCGGCTGACCCCCTCGAACGAGGTAATCGATGAAGGCAGAGATGGAACCAAGCTCCAGTGGAGAACGGTCGAGCGGCGCGACGCGGCCTTTCACGGGCGCTGAGTTTCTGGAGAGCCTGCGCGACTCGCGTGAGGTCTGGATCTACGGCGAGCGGGTCAAGGACGTAACCGCGCATCCGGCGTTCCGCAATTCGGCGCGGATGATCGCGCGGATGTACGACGCGCTCCACGATCCGAACAAGAGCGCCGTGCTCACGACCGGAACCGACACCGGCAACGGCGGCTTCACGCATCGATACTTCAAGGCGCCGCGCAACGCGGAGGAATTGATCGCGGGGCGCGACGCGATCACGCAATGGGCCCGGATTTCGTACGGATGGATGGGGCGGGCGCCCGACTATAAGGCGAGTCTGACCGTAACGATGGGCGCAAACACGGAATTCTACGCGCCCTATCAGGAGAACGCGCGACGCTGGTATCGGCTTGCGCAGGAGCGATGCCTGTTCCTCAATCACGCGATCATCAATCCGCCGACTGACAAGAGCAAACCACCGAGCGAGGTGGCGGACGTTTACGTGCACGTCGAGAAAGAGACCGACGCGGGCGTCGTGGTCAGCGGCGCGAAGGTGGTCGCGACCGGATCGGCGCTGACCAATTGCAACTTCATCGGCTTCTATGGGCCGACGCCGCATCATCGGCCGGAGTTCGCGCTGTTCGCGATGATTCCGATGGACAGTCCGGGCGTCAAGCTAATCTGCCGCCCCTCATACGAACTGATGGCCGCGACAATGGGTAGTCCATTTGATTATCCACTTTCGTCGCGGCTGGACGAAAATGATGCGATTTTCATCCTGGACAAGGTGCTGATTCCGTGGGAAAACCTGTTCGTCTATCGCGATCTGGAAAAGGCGAACGGCTTCTTTGGCGGGGCCGGCTTCGTGCCGCGATTCACGTTGCACGGATGCACGCGGCTGGCGGTCAAGCTGGACTTCCTGGCGGGGCTGATCATCAAGGCGACCGAGGCGACCGGGTCGCAGGAGCTGCGCGGCACGCAGGTGCAGCTCGGCGAGGTTCTCTCGTGGCGCAACATCTTCTGGGCGCTTAGCGACGCGATGGTCAAAACACCTGATCCGTGGGTGAACGGTTATGTGCTTCCCAACACCGAATATGGGATGGCATATCGGGTGTTGGCGACGACCGCCTATCCGCGGATCAAGGAAATCGCCGAGCAGATCATTTCGAGCGGACTGATTTATCTCAACTCGCATTCGATCGATTTCAAGACTCCCGAGCTGCGCCCCTATCTGGACAAGTATCTGCGCGGCTCGAACGGTTATGATTCGATCGAACGGGTGAAGCTGCTGAAGATATTATGGGACGCGATCGGGACCGAGTTTGGCGGACGGCATGAACTCTACGAGCGCAACTACGCCGGGAATTACGAAAATATCCGGCTCGAGAATCTGCCGGTAGCGATTGCCAGCGGACGCGCCGATGAACTCAAATCGTTCGTCGACAGCTTCATGGCGGAGTACGACCTCGACGGCTGGAAGGCGCCGGACCTGATAAATCCCGATGACGTGAATCTGGTGGCGGCGCGAAAGGCCAAGGATTAAGCGTCAATAGTGATTGCGGCGGGCGAGCTGGTCGGCGTGAAAGTTAGCGTCGCCGAAAAGTTCCTGGTCGACCCGCACGCGCTTCATGAAAAGACCGGCGTCGAACTCGTCGGTCATGCCGATTCCGCCGTGCATCTGGACCGCCTCGTTCACCGCGAGCGTGGCGCTCACTCCGGCTCTGGCCTTTGCCACGGACGCAATTGGTCCGGCCTGGTCGAAATTGTTATCAAGCGCCTGCAGAGCTTTGAGCACCGCTGAGCGCGTGACCTCGATCTCGCAGTAGAGGCGCGCCGCGCGATGTTGGAGAGCCTGAAACTCGCCGATGAGTTTGGCGAATTGCCGGCGCTCCTTCAGATAGCTGACGGTGCGGTTGAACACCTCGTCGCTGACTCCAGTCATCTCGGCCGCGACGCATGCGCGCCCGGCGTTCAGCGTGCCGTCGAGTATCGCCCATCCCGCGTCGACGCCGCCGATCACGGCGTCAGCTCCCGCGCTCACGTTTTCAAAAACGAGCCGCGCGGCATTGCGGCTGTCGACGATCGACATCCGCTCGGGTTTCAGTCCCCTTGCTGACGATTCGACCGCGAAAAGAGTCAGGCCGTGCTCTTCCCCCGGCGCGCCCGCCGTGCGCGCGGCAACGATCAGCAGGCCGGCGGCGTGACCGTCGAGCACGAAGGTCTTGAGGCCGTTAAGAATGAAGCCGTTGCCGGAGCGCTTCGCGGAGAGCGACGTTTGCCTTGGCCGATGCTTTGACGTTTCATCGACCGCCAACGCCGCGATCAAATCACCAGTGGCTATTCGCGGTAAATACTCACTCTTATGCGCGTCCGACCAGCCTTTCATGATCGCGGTAGCCGCGAGCACCGCTGAAGAGAGGAAGGGAGAGGGCGTCAAGGTATGACCCATCTCTTCCGCGACGACGCCGGCTTCGACGTAGCCCAACCCCATGCCGCCGTGATTTTCCGGAACCAGGATGCCCGCCCAGCCCATCTCGGCGAAGCTTTTCCAGAGCGCGTCGGAGAATCCGCGCGGATCGCGATTGTCGCGAAGCTGGCGCATATGAGCGACCGGCGCGTTGCGGGTTAGAAAGCTCCGCGCGCTGTCGCGGAGCATGATTTGTTCTTCAGTGAGAATCAGTGGCATCGATTTCTGACGTGATCGGCTTTAATTGTTTGTGACGGTACAAACTTTATTTTGTCATGTAACGAAATGTCACAAGTCAGGCGCCCGGCAACCCGAGTATTCGCTTGGCCACGATGTTGAGTTGCACTTCGCTGGTTCCACCTTCGATCGAATTGCCTTTGGAGCGGAGCCATGCGCGCGCCGCGTGTCCTTCGCGCGAGCGCGGCCCTTCCCATTCGAGCGCGTCCGAGCCTCCGGCCGTCATCAGCAACTCGAAGCGGCGCTTATTCAGTTCGGTCCCATAGTATTTCAGAAGCGACGATACGGCCGGATGGGCCTGCCCGGCCTTCGCCATGTCACCGGCCCGCTCCATCATGAGCCGGAACGCCCAGCCGTCGATCTCCAACGAGGCGATATCCGCGCGCAGGATCGGGTCGGCGAGGATGCCGTTGTCGCTTCCCACGGTCTCGAGCGCGATTTGGCCGAGTGAGCGTCCGTCGGAAGGACGGCCAATGCCGCCGATCATGTCGCGCTCATGAGTGAGCAGATACTTGGCGATTTCCCATCCTTTGTTGAGCTTGCCGACCAGGTTCGCTTTCGGCACCAGCACGTCATCGAAGAAAGTCTGGCAGAAGGGCGACTTGCCCGAGATCAGCGTGATTGGCCTGGTCGAGACGCCGGCGCTTTCCATGTCGAAGAGCACGAAGCTAATGCCTTCGTGTTTGGGCGCTTCGGGATCGGTGCGCACGAGGCAGAAGATCCAGTCGGCGCGGTCGGCATACGAGGTCCAGATTTTCGAGCCGTTGACCACGAAATGGTCGCCCTGCTCTTGCGCGCGGGTCTGGAGCGAGGCGAGGTCGGAGCCCGCGCCTGGTTCGGAATAGCCCTGGCACCAGCGGATTTCGCCGCGCGCGATCTTCGGCAGATACTCGCGCTTCTGTTCCTCGGAGCCGTACTTCAGGAGCGCCGGTCCGAGCATCCAGATTCCGAAGCTGTCCAAGGGCGAGCGACAGCCCATTGCGCCCATTTCCTGATGCAGGACCTTGGCTTCGTCGCGCGTGAGACCGCCGCCACCATGCTCGCGCGGCCATTCCGGAACCGTCCAGCCCTTCTCCGCCATGCGTTCGAGCCAGACGCGCTGATCGTCGGATTTGAACTTCCAATGACGACCGCCCCAACACATGTCGTCCTCGGTCTCCATCGGCAACCGCATCGAGACCGGGCAGTTCGCTTCGAGCCATGCTCGCGTCGTCGCGCGAAAGGTATCAAGATCGCCCATAGCCACCTCAGTTCCCCGAAGGGTCGGATGAGTATAGCGCCAATCGCGCGCAGACCGAACGGCTCTTGCGTGGAGCGATAGTTTCAGAGAGCGCACGCCCGGCGTATCGCCAGGGATATCGGGCGCGCGTTCCGTTGGATAGCGAGGCCCGACTGGCTCAGCAGTTGCCCGAGCGCAGGACGCGCCCGTGCATCGCCTCACCGATTCTGCCCCTCTCGTAGAGCACCGCGCCGTTGACGACGGTGTATTCGATGCCGCGCGCCGGCATCACCAGCCTGCGCCCGCCGCCGGGCAGGTCGTCGCGCATCTCGCCGCGCTTCGCCGAGCCGACCGTGTGGTAATCGAAGACGACCACGTCGGCGGCCATCCCGGGCATCAGCCGTCCGCGGCTCTTGATCCCAAAGTAATCGGCAGGTTCGGAGGTGATTCGCTTGATCGCTTTTTCGAGCGACATCACCTGCTTGTCGCGCACCCACGTCCCGAGCAGATAGGTGCAGTACCCCGCGTCGCACAGCATGTCGACGTGTGCGCCGCCGTCGACAGGCCGATCATCGTGCGCGCGTCGTTGAGCAGTTCCGGGATTCGCTCTTCGGTCGCGTTGAAGAGCGCCATCGTGTACTGGATTTGCAGATCGTCTTCGAGGGCGAGGTCGAGAAACGTATCGACGCCGTCCCTTCCGCGTTCGCGCGCGACCTCGGCGACCGTGCGCCCTTCGAGCGGCTTGAGCGCGGGCGTCGACACCTCTTTGATTTCGAGGCGATCCCATTTCCCGTTGAAGATCGCCGGCTGTTCGAGCGCCTTGCGAAACGCATTGCGGAATTCGGGATCGCGATAGATCTTGGACTGCACTTCCTTGGGCTGATTGAAGACGGGGTTCCAGCTCGCGAGATTCGCGAAGATAAACGGATTGCGCAGATCGATCTGCACGATCAGCGGACGGCAGGTGACTTGCGGCACGCCGCCGCGGCGAATCAGCGGCTCGGCCTTGCGCAGGGTTTCCTGGCAGGCGTCGGGAAGATCGTCGCGATTGAGCAACGCCAGCCACGTCACCGGGCGTCCGCTCTCGCTCAGCAGAAAATCGAGGAACTCATATTCCTCGTCACTCATCACCGAGACTGACTTGGTAAGCGCAACCTCGATTGCGCCGCGCCCCGCCTCCTTGAGCGCGTTGGCGTAGGCCTTCAGTTCATCACGGCTGGCGTTGCGGCATGCGAGCGGACGACCCTTGTAGCCGATATGCTGCGGGGCCGTGGTGGTGGTAAAGCCGAACGCGCCGGCCGCGACTGCCTCTTTGAGGGCGGCCTTGATCCTGGCGGTCTCTGCGACCGTCGCCGCCCGTTCCATCGATTCCTCGCCCATCATGTAATGGCGAAACGGCGTCAGCGGGGCGAGAAAACCCAGGTTGATTCCGCACCCGCGGCGCTCGGCGGCGTCGAGATATTCGGGAAAGGTCTCCCATTCCCACTTGATTCCCTTGCTCAGAACGTCGAACGGAATCGCCTCGACGTTGACCAGGTCCCAGGCAGCGATCTCGCGCACCGCCGGCTTGCACGGCGCAATCCCGACTCCGCAGTTGCCCATGATCACGGTGGTGACGCCGTGCCATGACGAAGAGGTGATGTACGGGTCCCAGCAGATTTGCGCGTCGTAATGCGTATGCGGATCGACGAAGCCGGGCGCGACGATCAGGTCGGAGGCGTCGATGACTTTCTTCGCGCCCTCGCGGACGGCGCCGATCTCGGCGATCTTACCGCCGGCAATCGCGACATCCGCGCGCCTCGGGGCGGCGCCCGTTCCGTCCACCACCATCCCGTTTTTGATCAACAGATCGTGCGACATTTGAGGAGCCTCTTCGCCTGAAGCGTACGCGGTTGAAGATGGAGAATCCGCCCCGGCGCGGCTCCTCCGCAGTGAATATCTACACTAAGGCGATTAAGGCGGATCGATGCCGCTTGTCAAGGACGCGCGTTTCGTGAGGACGCGGCCCGCAATCCCGAGTTGGCTCGCGCTTTACCTCGCGCGTGGAAAACGGCTAGGAGGGTAGCTGGTTATCCATATCGGCATGGCTTCGCCAGCTCGGAGGAATCGCTGATGGCTTACGAGACAATCGTCTATGAAAACCTCGAAGACCGGGTCTTTCGGATCACCCTGAACCGGCCCGAGAAGCTGAACGCGATGAGTCCCGGCCTGCTCGGCGAGTTCGATCGCGCGATTGCCGAGTTCGAAAGCAATCATGACGCGAGCGTATTGATCATCCGCGGCGCGGGCAGAGCGTTTTGCGCGGGCTACGATCTGAACGCCGGCGCGGGCGGCGGACGTCCGTATACGATCACCGAGGATCGCTGGGCGATGCGCAAGCTGGTCGAGCGCTGGCAGCGGCTGTGGAATCTTCCCAAGCCAACGATCGCGCAGGTACATGGCTATTGCCTCGCTGGCGCCACCGAACTCGCCGGCCATTGCGACATCGTGTTCGCCGCCGAGGACGCGCAGTTCGGCCATCCGGCGGGGCGGACGCTTGGCGTGCTCCCGACCCTTTCGATGTGGCCGTACCTGATCGGGATGCGGCGCACGAAAGAATTCCTGTTCACGGGAGACTCGATGACCGCGGCGCAGGCGCTCGAGTACGGACTGATCAATCGCGTCTTTCCGCGCGCGCGGCTCGACGAGGAGGTTCTTGCCTACGCCCGCCGCGTGGCGAAGGTGCCGGTCGACATGCTGAGCCTGCACAAGGCGGCGACCAACCGGTTCTTCGAGCTGATGGGAATCTATGCGGCCGAGCAATCGGCCTCGGAGTTCGATGCCATTGCGCATCAGACCACGACCGCCAAAACGGAGACGCGCAAGATGCGCGAGCGCGGCGTCAAAGAGGCGTTCAGGGAACGCGACGGATCATTCGCAAAGAAGTAGCCGCCCCGCTCTACTTCTTCGCCAAAACCTCCGGGTTGATCACGTTGATCGGATTGCCGTTGGCGTAGGCGGCGATCTGATCGAAGATGGCGCTCAACAGATTTTCGAGACTGTCGCGCTCGACGTAGCCGAGATGCGGCGCGCATATCACGTTGTCCATCGCGAGCAGCGGATGATTGCCGCCCAGCACCGGCTCATCCTCGAAAACATCGACCGCGGCGAACCCGGGCCGTCCCGCACGCAGTGCCGCCTCGAGCGCCCCCGTTTCGATAAGCGCGGCGCGGCTCGTGTTGACCAGCATCGCGGTGGGCTTCATCCGCGCCAGATCGGCAGCGGTCACGATACCGCGCGTCGCCTCGAGCATCCGCACATGCAGCGACACCACGTCCGATCGCTCGAACAACTCCTCCTTGCTCGACGCCACGGCGAACCCGTCGGCGCGTGCCCTGGTGAGCGACGTTTCGCGTCCCCATACCAGCACCTTCATCCCGAACGCCTTGCCGTAACCGGCGACCACGGCGCCGATCCGGCCGTAGCTGAAGATGCCCAGCGTCTTCCCTCGAAGTCCGATGCCGGGAGGCCACGCCTGCCACTTTCCAGCCTTAAGCGCGGCGGCTTCCTGATGGATGTGCCGGAAGCCGGCGATCATCAGTCCCCAGTTCAACTCCGCCGTCGCGTATGAGGGCGCGCCCGTTCCGATTCCGGAGCTGACGATTATCCCGCAGCGCGTGCACGCATCGACGTCGAGATGCATACCGCCGCCGAACTGACTAATCAGCCTGAGCTTGGGCAAGCGCTCGAGCAATGGCGCGCGGACGGGAGTGCGCTCGCGAATCAGCACCAGCGCCTCGGTATTCTCGAGCCGCTTCGCGAGCGCGCCGGTGTCCCTGACATGATCATTCCAGATTGCCACCTCGTGACCGGCGAGCTTGCTGAAACATCGCAGCGTTCTGACCACGTCTTGATAATCATCCAGTATCGTGACGTTCATTTTGGCCGCGCCTCCGCGCATCGCCGATAATGCCACGCCGCGATGATCGGCAGGTAACGGCCAGGGTGAGAATCGCAACGCTGGCATGACGGGACCGCGTGGGCTATATCGGGGTTCGCAAGCGACTCGGAGGCTCGGCCGATGTTCGACGGGTTCACACGCAAGCGCATCGTTACGTCGGGTGCGGAGATCGCGCTGGTTCAGGGCGGCAGCGGACCGCCGCTGCTGCTCGTTCACGGCTATCCGCAAACGCATGTGATGTGGCACAAGGTCGCGCCCCGGCTCGCGCAACAGTTCACAGTCGTGGCACCCGATCTGCGCGGATACGGCGCCAGCAGCAAACCGCCCACCGACGACGAGCATATGCCCTATTCCAAGCGCGCGATGGCGCTCGACCTGGTCGAAGTGATGGCGGCGCTGGGCTTCGATCGTTTCGACGTTGCGGGTCATGACCGCGGCGCGCGAGTCACCTATCGCATGGCGCTCGACCATCCGGAGCGTGTGCGGCGCGCGGCCGTACTCGACATTATCCCGACGCTCGAGCAGTTCGAGCGCATGAATCGATTCAGCGCGCGGGCCGCTTATCACTGGTATTTTCTCGCGCAGCCGGCGCCCTTTCCCGAAACGCTCATCGGCAGCGCGCCCGACTATTTCATCGATCACTCGATCACCGGATGGTGCCGCACCGAGGGCGCCTTCACCCCGGAAGCGATGGCTGCGTACCGCGAGGCGTTTCGCAATCCGGCGGTCATCCACGCGACTTGCGAGGACTACCGCGCCGGCATCGGATGCGACTGCGCGTTCGACGAGGCGGATCGCGAAGCGGGACGCAAAATCACGATGCCGCTGCTCGCGCTGTGGGGCGCGAAGGGCCGCTCGAACAAAGGTCCTCAGATTGACGATATCTGGAAGGCGTGGGCGTCCGACGTGCGCGGCTACCCGATCGACTGCGGCCATTTCATTCCGGAAGAGGCCCCCGACGCGCTCGTCGAACGCTTGCTCGCGTTCTTTGTGAGTTGAATTCGAATAGGATTGCACACGTCCCGCCGCTGACTACTCATGGCGCATGAAATCGATCTTGCTTCGCTCGACCTGGCCGCGATTATCCGTCCCGGTGAGCATATCGTCTGGGGTCAGGGCGCCGGCGAGCCAACTCCGTTAATCGAAAAGCTGCTCGAGCAGCGCCATGCGATCGGCCACGCCAGCGTGTTTCTCGGCGGAGTCCGCTCGAAGCGGACGATCAGGCCCGAACATGCCGACGTGCTCGCGTTCACCAGCATCGGCGCGATGGGAAATCTTCAAGGCCTCGCGCGCGCCGGGATGCTGCGAGTCGTTCCGGTCCATCTCTCCCAGCTTTCGGGCTACTTCGAGCGCGGCATCATCCCGGCCGATGTCGTGTTCGTTCATCTGAGCGCGCCGGACGAGCGTGGCGAATATAGTTTCTCGCTCGCCAATGATTTTCAGCAATCGGCGCTTTCCCGAGCGCGCGTCGTAATCGCCGAAGTCAACGATCAGGCGCCCTGGACATACTGCGAGGGAAGTATCGACCCCGGCCGGATTGACTATATCGTCCGCACCTCGCGCCCGCTGGCGGAAGTCCGGGCGCAACCGATTAGCGCGGTCGAAGAGACTATCGCGCGCCACGTTGCCGCCTATATCGAGGACGGCACGACCATTCAGATCGGAGTCGGCGCGATTCCCGATGCCGTGCTGGCTATCGTCGGCGACCGCCGCGACCTGGGAATTCATTCCGGGTTGATCAGCGACCGCGTCGCCGACCTGATGCAAGCCGACGTGATGACCAACGCGCGCAAACCCATCGATACCGGAATCGCAGTCGCGGCGTCGCTGCTCGGAACAAGGAAGCTCTACGATTTTGCACGGAGAAATCCCGCGGTCCGGCTGTTTCCATATAGCCACACCCATAGCGCCGGGATTCTCAGCCAACTCGGAAAGATCGTCGCAATAAACTCCGCTATCGAAGTTGACCTGACTGGACAAATCAACGCCGAAATCGCAGCCGGCGTCTATATCGGCGGGCTGGGCGGACAGGGCGATTTCGTCCGCGGCGTGCAGATGGCGTCGGAGGGACGCTCGATTATCGCGCTGCCGTCGACCGCGCGCGACGGCGCGATCAGCCGTATCGTCGCGCGTCTGGAGGCTGGGGTGGTGACTACCGCGCGATGCGACGCTGACCTTATCGTCACGGAATTCGGCGCGGCGGAACTTCGCGGCCAGCCGTTCGGCGAGCGCGTGAAGCGGATGGCCGCGATCAGCCATCCCAAGTTTCGCGACGCCCTCGAACATGACGCGCACGCGATCGCGCGCCGCGGTGGCTGACCCGCCACACCCGCTCAGCCTGCCGCGCTCCGCAATACTCTCCCCGGCATCGCACCTTCGTGCACGTTATGCGCGAACAGCACCTCTCCGTTCACGATCGTGTACTCGATTCCCTCGGCCCGCTCGATGAGGCGCGGCTGTCCGCCTGGAAGATCGTTGACCCATTCCGGCGGCATTGCCGTGATCCGATCGGGATCGAAAATCACCAGGTCCGCGTCATTGCCCGCCCTGATTCGCCCCTTCGTGCGAAGCTCCATGAAGTCGGCCAGTTCAGACGTGAGCCGGCGGACGCCCTCTTCGAGCGTCAGCGTATGGCGCTCGCGGACCCACTCCGCCAACAGGTACGACGGCAATCCGGCGTCGCAATGCTGCGCAACATGGGCGCCCGCGTCGGAAAGCCCTATCAGCGTATTGGGCAATTGCAGAAGCTTTTCGACGATGTCCTTGTTGACGTTGATCACCGAGAGCGTGATCCCGAGTTCGAGATTCTCGTCGAGGCCAAGGTCGAGGATCGCGTCCTCTGGATCTTTGCCGAGCTCGGTCGCGATCTGAGCGATACTGCGGTTGAGGAAGCGGCGGTTCGCCTCCTTCTCGACGCGCACGACGTGCACGCGATCCCAGCGTCCGCGAAACACCGCCTTGTGGCCGCGCTTCAATTCGTCCTTGAACGCGATGCGGAACGCCTCCGATCGAAACAGCGCCATCTGCTCCTCGGCGCTGCGATTGAAGACGCCCTTCCACGAATCCAGCGCCGCGAAAATGAATGGATCGCGCAGCGTGTAGTACTGCTGAATCGGACGCGGCGTCACCTGCGGCAGAATCCTGAGTCCGCGCGCGAGCAGCGGCTTCAGCCGCTCGACCGTATCGACATGCGTGCTCAGCGGGATGCCCGGAAGATCGAGCAGCGCCAGAAACGTAACGGGGCGTTGGCTCTGCTCGGCCAGAAAAACCAGCAGGTCGAAACCGGTTTCAGACGGCGACGCGGTCGCACCACGGCTCGGCAGAATCTCGATCACGCCGCGATTAAGCTCGCGCATCACCCGGCATAGCGCGCCGAGTTCCTGATTACTGGCCATCCGCGACGCGAGCGGCCGTCCCTGAAAGCCGATATGCTGCGGCGCAAGGCTGAGCGAGAAACCATAAGCTCCGGCGAGCATCGCGTCGCGCAGCAATGCGGCCATCTGCGCGGTCTCCTCCGCCGTCGCCGCGCGCTCCGCCGCTTGGTCGCCGATCACGTAAAAGCGCAGGGCCGAGAGCGGCACCAGGAAGCCCGTGTTGAGCGCGATACCGCCGCGCTCGATCGCCGCCATGTACTCGGGAAAACTCTCCCATTCCCAACTGACGCCCCTCATCAGGACGTCATGCGGCAGCGCCTCGACGTTGACCAGGTCCCACGCCATCGTGGACTTCTGACGCGGCCGCACCGGCGCCACTCCAACGCCGCAGTTGCCCATCAGAAGACTGGTCACGCCGTGCCACGACGAGCATGTGAGCAGGCGATCCCACGAGACTTGTGCGTCGTAGTGCGTATGGATATCGATAAAGCCGGGGGCGACAACGAGCCCGCCGGCGTCGATCTCGCGCCGCGCGCTCCCGGAGACTCCCGCGCCGGCCAACACGATCTTTCCGTTCTCGACCGCGACCGCGCCCGCATAAAGCGGAGCGCCCGTTCCGTCACAAATACGCGCATCTTTGATCAACAGGTCGTATGGCATCCGCGGGTCCTCCCCTATGCGATAGTTAGGCTCCCGATCCGCTACATGTCTTTGATCGTCTTGCTGACAGTGGCCCAATCGACGATCGGACTCAACCTCCGCTTGGCCACGACGCCCCGCGAGACAGCATCGCTGAACGGACTGAACGTCAACGCGTGATCCTGAATATCCAGGATCAGCACGATCTTTGCCTCTTCGTTAGACGCCCACGGACCCGCCTTCAGCGTGACACCCGGCGGAAAGCCATTCTTCATCACCCCGTCGATAAGCCCATAGGCATTCTTGAAGGCTTCCTTGCTCGTAACATTGAAATAAATCTCATCGAGATAGAGCGGCATCGTGTTCTCTCCTTGATATGTTCGATTCTCAAGCTTCTTATACACGCAAACGGCGATTGGTTAGTAACGGATCGAAATCAACGGAGCATCATGATGGGCGAAGCGGACAGGATATCGGAAGTCGTCGTGGCCTTGATTGGCACCGGTGAGATGGGCGCCGCGGTCGGGCGGCGGATGCGCGAGACGGGCGCGCGCGTGGTCACGTCGCTCACGGGGCGCACCAGCGCGAGCATCGAGCGCGTACGCCTTGCGCAGATCGAGGTTGTCGATAGCGACGATGCCCTCGTCCGCGACGCCGGCTTCGCGCTCTCGATCGTTCCTCCAGTGGTCGCCGTCGAGGTCGCCCAACGTATCGCCGCCGCGATTACCCGCACGCATTCCAAGGTGATTTTCGTCGAATGCAACGCGATCGCACCTGCGACCACCGCGCGCATCGCAGCGATTTTCGCCGCCACGGGATGCCGCTTCATCGATGCCGGAATCATCGGCGGCCCTCCTCATCCCGGCATACAGGACCCCGCCAAGGGACCGCGCTTTTACGCCTCCGGTCCCGAAGCTCATCAGATGTCCCGGCTCGCGCGTTACGGCCTCGATATCGCGGTGCTCGACGGACCCGTTGGTGCGGCCTCCGGATTGAAGCTCGCCTACGCGTGCATCACCAAGGGACTGACTGCCCTGGGCGCCGCGATGATCGCGGCCGCCGCTCGCGACGGCCTCGCCGGACCGCTGCGTGAGGAACTCGCGCGGACCCAGCCGCAAATGCTCGCGCGGATCGATCGCTTCATGCCCACGATGTTTCCCAAGGCCTATCGATGGGTCGCCGAGATGGAGCAGATCGCCGAATTCCTCGGCGATGAGGACGCCGGCTCCGCGATCTACCGTGGCGCGGCGCGCCTCTTCGAGCAGATCGCCGCGGAACTCGATGCCGATATTGTCGGCGGACGGATTACCGCGATCACCGAATTCTGCAAGCCGCCGAAATCCTAGTTGCGCCGAGAAATCAGGTCACACGATCTTCTTCGCTCTTAGACTCGCGATTTCGTCCTCCGAGTAGCCCGCCCCGCGCAGCACCTCATCTGTGTGTGCGCCCGCTTCCGGAGTCGCCGTGCGGATTTCCTTCGAGTATCCGTCGATATTGATCGCCGACGCGACGATTTTTTCCTCGCCCAGCGTCGGATGCTCTATCGGAACGGCCATCTCCAGATGCCGCACTTGCGGATCGGCGAATACCTGGTCGATGGTGTAGATCGGCCCGCACGGAATCCCGACCTCCTCGAGCAGATCGATCCAGTGCGCCGCCGGCTTCTCCCGCGTCACCTCGCCGATCGCCGCGTTGAGCCGCTCGCGATCCTTGCTGCGGCCGCGCTGATTGCTCCACTCCGCCCGCGTCTTCCACTCCGACCGTCCGATCGCGTCGCAGAACCGCTCCCACTGGCGTGTCGACGGCGCCGCGATATTGATATGCCCGTCGCTCGCCGGAAACGTCCCCATCGGAATCGCCGTCGGATGGTCGTTGCCCGCCTGCGGCGCCACCTCGCCCTTCATCAGCCATCGCGTCGCCTGAAAATCGAGCATGAAAATCTGCGATTCCAAAAGGCTCGTATGCACCCAGCGTCCCACTCCGGTCCGCTCGCGATCGTAAAGCGCCATCATTATTCCCAACGCCAGCAGATTCCCCGCCGTCAGGTCCGATATCGGAATCCCCACGCGCACAGGGCCCTGCCCCGGAATCCCCGTGATCGACATCAACCCGCCCATCCCCTGCGCAATCTGATCGACGCCCGCGCGGCGGCTGTACGGTCCGCTCTGCCCAAAGCCGCTGATGCTTCCGTACACGATCCGCGGATTCACCGCGCGCACATCTTGCCACGCCACCTTCAGGCGATGCTTCACCTCGACCCGCATGTTCTCCACGACCACATCCGCCCATTTTGCCAGGCGCATGAAGACCGCGTGACCCTCGGGCGCCTTCAGATTCAGGCAGATCGCGCGCTTGTTGCGATGCAGGTTCTGGAAGTCGAATCCGTGCCGCGCCCCGCCGATATCTTCGCCCTCGCCCGCCGGCGGTTCGATCCGGATCACGTCCGCACCCCAGTCCGCCAGATGGCGCACGCAGGTCGGTCCCGCCCGCGCCAGCGTCAGATCGAGCACCTTGATATTCGCAAGCGGTAGCCGCACGTTCTGTTCTTTGGACATTTCGCTCTCAGCCAGGCCCGGTAGCGCGCGACCCTTCAATTGTCGCGATACCGCCTTGTCGAATCTCAGCATGCGCGCGAATCGCTAGCACGCACAAGCGCCGCGATACCTCGAACCCGATCGCCTATACATCGTTCATTCTCATTGAAGCCATCTCGAACATGGCGTATTGAAAAGCGAAACGCATCAATTCCGATGCGGGAGGAAACCCGGATGGCTCTGCTTCCCTATCTCGAAGACAAGGACGCCTCGCCGGAGGTGCTCAAGCTGCTCACCGATCGGCCGGTCGTTCTCAATGTCCAGCGCATGACCGCCAACGCGCAGCGCATCTTCGTGCATCGGAGCAGACTCAGCAACGCGCTTTTCAGCCAGATCACGCTTGACGCCCGGCTGCGGGAAATCGCAATACTACGGACGGCGAAGGATTGCCGCTCGGTCTACGAATGGACTCAGCACGTCCCCGCCGCGAAGCACGTGGGCGTGACCGACGAGCAGATCGCCGCGATCGACAACTGGGATAGCGCGAAGTGCTTCTCGGAACTCGAACGGCTGGTCCTGAAACTCACCGACGAAGTCAACGCCAACGTCAAAGGCAGCCGCGAGACCGTCGAAGGATTGAAGAAGCATCTCAGCGCGGGCGAGATAATCGAATTGTTGATTATCATCGGCCATTGGCGCCAGACGGCGAGCATCCTTGAGACCACCGAGGTCGATCTCGAAGACTTTGCCGGCAAGATTAACATCCTCGCGCATACGCCGCGCGAGCGTCCGCAACAATAGTAAGGAGCGCCGACATGCAATTTGAAACTTTGGCGACTGGCTATGGACTCCTCGAGGGTCCGCGCACCGACGATCAAAATCGCTTATACTATAGCGACATCCGCGGCGGCGGCGTCTTCCGCCGCAGTCCCGACGGCAAGATCGAAACCCTGATTCCCTCGCGCAAATCCGTGGGCGGAATCGCCCTCAACCAAGGCGGCGGACTCATCGTTACCGGCCTCACCCTCGCCTTCTGGGACGAGAAGACCGGCGCCATTCGCGACATCTTTTCGCAATGGGAAGGCAAGCCGCTCTTCGGCCTCAACGATCTTACGACCGACGACAACGGCAGCATCTGGAGCGGCACCTTCGGATGCGACATCAACCAGTTCGATTTCAAGAGCAAACCGCCGACCGGTTCGCTCTTCCGGATCGATCCGCCCGGCACCATCACGAAGCTCTGGGATGGCGTCGAAGTGACTAATGGCCTCGGCTTCAGTCCCGATCGCAAGCTCCTCTACCATAGCGATTCGACCACGCGCGCGGTCTGGGCCTACCCGGTCCGCGCCGATCGCACCGTCGCCGATCGCCAGCTCTTCGCGCGCATCCCCGAAGGGATGCCCGACGGACTCACGGTTGATGTCGAAGGCGGCGTATGGGTTGCGGTGGTCGCCGGTCCCGGCGAGGTCGTGCGCTTCAAGAACGACGGCACGCTCGATCAGAGAATCAAGGTGCCCGCGAAAACCATCACCAGCCTCGCGTTCGGCGGCCCCGACATGCGCGATCTCTACGTCGTCACAGCCAACAACGATAATCGCGAGCTGAAGGGAACGGTCTTCCGCACCCGTTCGGACATCCCGGGACTTCCCGTGCCGAAGGCGAGGTTCTAATCATGGCAGGAAGATTCGCCGGGAGAGCAGCGATCGTCACTGCGGGCGGCTCAGGGATCGGCGCCGCAACCGCGCGCCGCCTCGCGAGCGACGGCGCCTCGGTCGTCATCGCCGACCTGAGCGGCACGCGCGCCGAGCAGGTCAAGGGTGAAATCATCGGCGCTGGCGGCAAGGCCGTGACGATCAAAATGGACGCGGCCGACCCCGAGGCGATTCAAGCGACCATTAAGCTCGCGCTCGATTCGTTCGGCCGCCTCGACATCCTGTTCAACAACGCCGGGATGGCCGAGGTCGGCCTCATCCACGAAACCACCCTCGAATCGTGGAACCGCGTCATCGCAGTCACCCTCACCAGCACCTTCCTCGGCCTCAAGTACGCAATCCCGATCATGCGCGCGAGTGGCGGCGGCGCGGTCATCAATACCGCGTCGATCTCGGGCATCCACGGCGACTATGGGATGGCCTCGTACAACGCCGCGAAGGCCGGAGTCATCAACCTCACCCGCGCCGCCGCGCTCGAAAACGCCAAGCACAAAATCCGCGTCAACTGCGTATGTCCAGGCGGCATCAACACGCGCGTCGTGCAGATTCTCGGCAAGGGCCGTGCCGACGAGTTCCGCAAAAACATGGCCGCGATGCATCCCGTTGGCCGGATGGGCGAGCCCGAGGAGATCGCCAACACGGTAGCATTCCTCGCTTCCGACGAGGCGTCGTTCATCACCGGCGCTTCGTTCGTCGTCGACGGCGGCGTCACCGCGCAAACCGGCATGCCCCCCTTCCGCAGCTAACAACGAAATTTTGTTTATCGACCTCGATAGTCTCCTTGACTTTGCGGTGCGTTTGATCGAATAAGGCAACGACAGCATCTGAAAGGGGCGCTCCGAGACCAAAGGGAAGGAGCGCCTCATGCGATCACGACCCGTCCTCGGATTCTCCGCTCTACTCATCCTGTTCTTGCCCCCAAGACTAGCCGGGGCGACCAACGCGCCGACGTTTTACGGATTCCAAGGGGTGTCGCTAAACCCAAGCACCGGAGGAGGTCCGATGGACTTGGCGGCGGCGGTCTCTGATGCAAATTCGAATATTCCGGGCAGCCAGGACTATATAGTCCAATTCACCAACGCTGGCATTTCGGTGTACAACAAGGACAATCCGCAGCCGAATCAGCCACCGGTATTCAACGAGAACCAATGGAAATTCTGGTGTGCTACCGGCTTGACGGGCTGCGATCCGACCGGAGCAAATAATCCTTACGACACGCAGATCGCCTACGACGCGGCGACTGGCCGATGGATCGTGGTGGCGCTCTCATTCGACGGCAGTGGGGTTAAGGGCGCTTATCTTTACGTCGCCGCTTCCCAAACCTCGAATCCGGCAGGAGCATACTATGAACATGCCATCTCAACCTGCGGGGCTTTCAATACGAAGCAGACGACCTACCTGGGCGACAACCCGATCCTGGGGATAAGCCACGGCGTCAGCGGCCGCGCGGTTGTCGATTTGAGCTGCGGCATCTACCCGATGCGCTATAGGGACGAAATCTTCGACATCGACATCAATGCGCTGGAAGGTGGAACTCCGATCGGACTCTGCGGCGGAGCCAACTGCAAGGCTTTCACGGCAGATTCGAAAGGTGATCAGGTGCCTATCGAGCTGCGGCCGTCCAGCAATCTGGGATACGCCTCGGGGATCACGCTCGCGAGGTTTGAGTATTCCGGTGGCAATGCCGCCCTCAACCTGTGGAAGCTAGCGCCGGGCACCACCGGGGTTGGCAGCGACACGTTGGATCGTTTCGACCCCAGAAATCCGAGCAGTCCGAGCTTCTTTGTTTCGCAAACGGCAGTGGCCTTTTCGGTCTCGGCTCTGGCGCCTCAGCCGAATTGCCCGGCTGGGTCCAATTGCGAGATTCTGACCGATACGCTCGACCCGTTGGGCGGGACGATCCAAAACGACGCGAACGGCCGCAACATCTATGCGGTCGCCTTCGGCGCGGGCGCGCCAAACGGCACCGATTCCTACTCGCTCGCGTTCGTGCTCAATGAATACAACGGCACTTTCAAATTCGTCCCGAACCCGTTCACCGGAGCAATCGTCGGCTACGCCGAATCGGCGCTCGACCCGGACGGCGAGATGGTGGTCAACCGCACCAACTTCAAGAGCACCGGCTCGCATACCGCGATCGATGTGATCAACTGGAATCCGATCGCGTCGGCGTCGCTAGTCAAAACCTACGACCTGGTGCAGAGCAGCACTGCCGAGTTGAAGGGCGTGGCCTGCTCAAGTTTTACGTCATGCCGCTGGGGCGACTACACGGCCGAGGTCTACGATCCTGACCCGGCCTGCCTCGCCGTGCAGGCGGGCGTGGCCTCCGAGTGCGGCCTGTTCTGGACCACGGCGGAGTGGACAGACGGCACCAATCAGAACTTGTGGATCGGGGCCGTTACCGATGACGTCGTGCCTTCGGAGCTCGTCCATTTTGCCGGCTACAACAATTTCACTGAGTTCGAGGGACCACAAGGACCAAACGCGTGCGGCACAGTAGCCAACGGCGACATCACCGTGAATCCGCCCAGCGGCGCGCAGAATGGCGACGTCTTCGCCGCGGCGATCGGAGCATCTATCCTCCCGCCCAACACCACGCTGGGATTACCGGCGGGCTGGACGCTGATGCCTCTCGCAAATTATGCCGGCGCCCCCACCAGCGTCACTGTGCCTTATGGGGGCTGCGGTGCCAACCAGACCAGTTGGGTGGCCGTACACACCTACTCGACGAGCGACACCGTGCCCTATTCGTTCCCCATCTCAACCGGGACAAACACGTATACCTGCAACCCGATCTACTGTAACGTGGGAGAGGCCTTTGGCTTCCTGACCTCGTATCGCGGCGCCAGTCAGAATGCTGGGACTTATAAGGCCTACTTCTACCCAAATTCGAACACCTACATCTCGGCGACTCCAGCGCAGAGCGCTGTCGGTGCGGGTGAATTGGTGAACATCTTCCAGGGCTACGGCGAATCAAGCGGCTTGTCGGATGATGGCGATTGTAGCGAACAATTCCTGTACCTGAGCGGAAGCCCAGCCGCGACCGGCGAGACGCCGGCCATCCCGGCCCAAGGCGCCGCCGCGTTCTTTGACGCCGACGTTTGGACTGGCGCGAGCGCGACCCTCGGTGGCTACAGCGTGGAGTCGGCCTGCGCCTACCAGAATGCGCCGACCACCGGCTGGGTCCCCGCGTTCCAGATCGTGCTTCCGCCCGCGTCATCCAACTGACGCCGCAAGCTTATGGGGAGGCCGTCATCGTGACTGAACTGGATAGGAGCGATATTATGTACAAGATAATGCGAGTGCTGTTCGTGATACCGGCAGTCGTGCTTATTGGACTGATAGTCTCAACGGGCTGGGCGCACGCGCAGCAGGCGCCGGCTTCCGCGGCCACTCAGGGATGCGACCCCTGCATTATCAACCGCACCCCCCCCTCTCCTGCCGAATATCAGAAGGAGGTGCAACGTCGTCTGAAATACTGCGCCGCACATCCCGAGAAGTGCGGGCCTGCGGACTGGGGCTGGACTAATGAGAGCAGAGCGGCAGTAGAAAGAGCCTCAGAGGCGCAAGCAAAGCAAGATCCGAACTACTACAAAAAGCAGGGGCCGGGCCATACTACAGAGTGCTTTCCGGGAGCGAAGCCCGTTTGCATCCCCGATACATGGTGGACGCAGTGGCCAACTGAGCCTCAGCCGGGTCACTGCTACTCGAACCCGAAGAATCCTTCAGAGCGGCGCTGCGTCCCGACTCGCGAGCAACTCATGAAGGCGGGGTGAAAGCGCGCACCTCGGATTCCTCGCTCACACGCGATCAAGAGCGGCGGGTCGCCCTGACCCGCCGCCATAGCGAGATTCCTCAGATGGCGGCGCGGCGCAGCCGCAGCAAGCGCCCGCGCCCGTCAAGGGTAGCTTAGATCATCATTTCGTCTTGAGCCAACAACAAATCGATGAGATAAAAAAAGAGGGCGCCGCCGACGCGGCCACCCATCCGCTCCAGCCGGGCCACGATACCGCCTGCTTTCGCGCTCGGAAACACGCCCCTAACCAGTGGGTTTGCATTCCTGACACCTGGTGGTCTAACTGGCCCAAGCAGCCGGAAGATGGTCAATGCTATACGAACCCCAATGATCCTTCAGAGCGGCGCTGCGTCCCGACTCGCGAGCAGCAGATGCAGGCCGAGGGCTCTCC
>Ga0307372_10001119_pt1 | contig 46849 bp, 46 predicted proteins | sample OX1MG_FD_202533 | JGI IMG/M metagenome (GOLD analysis project Ga0307372, IMG submission 202533) | Soil microbial communities from Risofladan, Vaasa, Finland - OX-1 | ecosystem: Environmental > Terrestrial > Soil > Coastal area > Acid sulfate soil | place: Finland: Risofladan, Vaasa | collected...
CCGATTATCCCCGGCAAGATGTTGGGGTTTTCCCACCACTGCAGCCCGCACGGCCTGGCGCCGGCGCGGAACCCCTTCACGCTGCCGCCAAACGCCACGATGGTGCGGGCCAGGTACGGCCAGTCCGGGTGGCCCGGCCCGATGCCGCGGCGCTGGCACATCCAGGCGATGGCGTTGCCGAACGGGCCGCGGGTCGATGCGGCGAGGGCCTGCGCCGAGGCCGGCGGCAGGTCCGGCCGGTCGTGCCACCAGGATGGCAGCCGGGAGCGGCCCGAGCATGTGGCGAGCATGCGCTCGAGCATGAAGCGGATGACCAGCGCGAGGAGATGGGCGACCCACTCGGGCAGGCGCGCGGGCGCGTCCGGGGCGGCCCGATCCGCATCGGGGGCACAGGCGTCGGCCGGAGTGGTGAGTGGATCGTGCATCATGGCGGGACGGATACGGAGCGGCCTTTCGTGGCGGGTTGCGTAGCGCGCACGGCGTGTAGCATGGCGGGGGGTGTGTGTCAATGGTAATAACTGAGTATGTCAGAGATACGCACACGCGCACACGCGCCGCGGGTGTGGTAAGGCTCGCCCGGTGGAGTGGCCCGGTGGATCGGGCCGGTGGATCGGTTCGTGGGGCGGCCCGGGCAGATCGGGCGGCTTCCACAGGCACTGCCGGTGTTGCCGGAGCGAGCGGTTCAGAGCTCGACCGCAGAATCAGTGACGGGCGGCGTAGCAAGAAACCAACTCCCCCTCTCCCCAACCCCCTAGCAGCAAGGGGAGGGGGAGCCTCCTGCAACCCGCGACCTGCGCGGTCTCATTCAGGGCGGGTCGGCCGCCGCCGGCTGGTGGTCAACTCGCATCGCCTTGCAGAGATCGTCCGCCAGCCGGCGGCGACATCGGCTCTTGGATGGCTCGCACCGAGCGCCGCAATCGTCCTGGCCGGGCCTCACCCCATCGGCCTCACGATTCAGAATCCGGGCACGCGAAATAGCCTCCCCTTCGTTCGAGGCACGCGGAGACCTTCAACCCGCGACCATGCGCACCGGTCGCCTGTTGCGGATAATCTGCGTATCATCGTCCCAGAGCCACACGCCCATGACCCAGCAGCGCATCGGCATCGACCTCGGCGGCACGAAAATCGAGATCGCCGTCCTCGCCTCCGACGGCGGCGAGGTGCTGCGCCATCGCATTCCCACCCCGCATGGCGGCTACCAGGCAACACTCGCGGCGATCGCCGCACTCGTGCGCGACACCGAGGCGCGGCTCGGCGTCACCGCGACCATTGGCATCGGCATCCCCGGCGTGATCAGCCCGGCCACCGGGCGGGTAAAGAACGCCAACTCCACCACGCTGAACGGCCATGCGTTTGACCGGGACATCAGCCGCCTGCTGGGTCGCGAAGTGCGGGTGGAGAACGACGCCAACTGCTTCGCCCTGTCCGAGGCAACCGATGGCGCCGGTGCCGGCTGCCGCCTGGTGTTCGGTATCATCCTCGGCACCGGCGTCGGCGGTGGCATCGCGGTGGACGGGCGGGTGCATCGCGGTCCGCACGGCGTGGCCGGCGAATGGGGCCACAACCCGCTGCCCTGGCCGCTGCCCGGGGAATACCCCGGCCCGCACTGCTGGTGCGGCCAGCGCGGCTGCCTGGAAACCTTCGTCGCCGGCCCCGCTTTGGCACGCGACTGCGACGGTCCTGACGCGCACGATGCCAGCCTGCTGCCCGCACGCGCCGCTGCCGGCGAGCTATGCGCCCGGCACGCTCTGGCCCGCCACGCCGACCGCCTCGCCCGCGGTCTGGCGCAAGTCATCAATCTGCTCGATCCCGACGCCATCGTGCTGGGCGGCGGGCTGTCCCACATGGAGCACCTCTACACCGAACTGCCCAGGCTGCTGCCGCGCCACGTGTTCAGCGACGTGATCGCCACGCCGATCCTGAAGAACCGGCATGGCGATTCGTCCGGCGTGCGCGGGGCGGCGTGGCTCTGGCCGGCTGACGCGACCGCTCCCGCGCCGTGCGCGGGAGCGGTCGGTGCCTAGCGCCGGGCGAGGGTGCCGCGTGCCGACCCGATCACCGTCACCCTCGGCGCCCTCGCGCGTTGACCTCTTCCGCGAAGCGGGGGAGGCGTACGGCCTCTGCCGCGATTGTTCGGCAATCCTGGAAGTCGGCACCACCTGTTCCGCTTGCGGCGGCACGCGCATCATCAGCCATCCCGAGTTGTTCGCGCTGACCATCGCCCATATCGACTGCGACGCGTTCTATGCCAGCGTGGAAAAGCGCGACCGCCCGGAACTGGCGGCGAAGCCCGTCATCGTCGGCGGCGGCACGCGCGGCGTGGTCACCGCGGCGTGCTACGTCGCGCGGCTCTATGGCGTGCGCAGCGCCATGCCGATGTTCAAGGCGCTGAAGGCCTGTCCCGACGCGGTGGTAATCCGCCCCGACTTCGCCAAATACGTCGCCGTGTCGCGCCAGGTCCGCGCGCTGATGGGCACGCTGACGCCGCTGCTGCAACCGCTGTCGATCGACGAGGCGGTGCTCGACCTCGCCGGCACCGAGGCGCTGCACGGCGCGCCACCGGCCGCGGTGCTGGCGCGCTTCGCCCGCACGGTGGAGCGCGAAGTCGGCATCACCGTGTCGATCGGCCTGGCGGCAAACCGGCTGCTGGCCAAGATCGCTGCCGGCCGTGACAAGCCGCGCGGCTTCGCGGTGATCGGCGCGGCCGAGGCGGCCTCGCTGCTGGCGCCGGAGCCGGTGCGGCTGCTGCCCGGCATCGGCCCCGTGCTGGCGCGCAAGCTGGAGGCGCTGGGCATCACCCGGCTCGGCCAGTTGCAGGTGCTGGCGGAGCGCGATGCCATACGTTGCCTCGGCGAGGACGGCCCAGCGCTGGTTCGCCGCGCCCGCGGCGAGGATGCGCGCGGCGTCGATCCCGGCCGCGAAACCAAATCGGTCAGCGCCGAGACGACCTTCGACACCGACCTCAGCCAGATTGCGGCGCTGGAGCGGCATCTGTGGTGGCTGGCGGAAAAGCTCGGCCGGCGATTGAGGGAGAGCGAGCTGGCCGCCGCCGGCGTGGTGCTGAAGCTGAAAACCGCGCAATTCAGAATCCGCACCCGCGCCGCCCGGCTGGTCAGCCCGACGGTACTGCCGGACCGGCTGTTCGCCGCTGCCCATGGCCTGCTGCTACGTGAGGCGACCGGCACGGCGTTCCGCCTGATCGGCATCGGCGCCAGCCCGTTGGTGCCTCGGTCCGAGGCTGACCGCGGCGACCTTGCAGACGCGGTGACCCCGCGTCTGGCCGCGGCGCAGGCGGCGATCGATGCGTTGCGCGACCGTTATGGCGTGGCGGCGATCGGGCGGGGTCGGGGGTTTTCCGGGGTGAACGAGGAGAAGTGACTCGCTGCGATGCGGCTGGCGGCACCCTTACCCGTGGCGCCGACCTCTCCCGTGGGGCGGGAGAGGTCGTTTGTCGTCAGCACTTGTGCGGCTGCGGGGCGAACTCGATCATCTTGGCGTTCATGACGAAATCGCCAAAATCCATTTGCATGTTGTCGGCGACGCCGTTTTCCCAGTACCGCATGCCGACCTGGTAGTTCGGCATCATCGTGTCCGGCTTGCGGTCGAAGAAGGCCAGCCGGACTCGTGTGCTGGGCAACGCGGACAGCAGCGGCCATCGCGTCGGGAAAGGCGGCTTCCAATCGACGATGGCGATCGAGCTGTCCTCCGCGCCATTCTCGTCGGTGCCGTCGAACAAGGGCAGGGCGAGGAATTTCTTGCCCTCGCGCGCGGCGGCGATGATCGCGGCGGTATGCGCCATGGGGAACAGGGTTCCGGCGGGCAGTGCCACGGTTGCGTCCCGCGGCATCGTGTAGTGCACCTCACCCGGACCGCCGCGCCGCTGCAGGCTGGCCGCGCCATCGGTTTGCGAGGTGACCGCGGAATCCGTCAACTGCCGCATGTGGAAGCGCAGCTTCAGTCCGTCCTTGGATTCCCAGGTCGCGTAGTCGGAAACCATGTGGATGTCCTGGCCGTCGCTGTTGGTCACCGTCATGTCGAGGCGCTGGCGGACCGCCCAGCCGTCGCAGGCGTCGATCACCTCATACCCCATGGTGCCGGTCGCCGCGACGACGTCGCCGTCGCGGCCGCTGTCCAGCGTCAGCTTGTACAGCGCGTGATGGGCGGCGAGCGGCACCGTTGCCGACACTGGCGCGGGCAGTCCGGCCGCCCGGGCGGTAGGCGGGGAGGCATGCCAGGCGAGCAGGAGGAAAAAAACTGCCAGGGCGGCAGGAAGGCGCATGAGGTGTCTCCGCAAGGGGGGTATCGGCCGCGAGCATAGGTAGGCCGGCCGGCTCCCGCCAGCGATCATGCCCGCCAGCGACCTTGCCCGCCGGCGGTCCCGGTTGCCGCGGCGGCGGCGGCGCACTGGCGCGGTCCATGCCGGGTCCGGTGGCGGCGCCTGGAGGCGACGACCAACCAGGATGGCGGGTCGCCGCTATCCGCCTGTCGCCCGCGGTCTGGGCGGCAGGTCGAGTCGGAGCGACAGCTCCTTCAGCCGGGCGGACGGCACTTCGGCGGGCGCATCCATCATAAGGTCCTCGCCCTGCTGGTTCAGCGGGAACAGGATCACCTCGCGGATGTTCGGCTCGTCGGCGAGCAGCATGACGATGCGGTCGATGCCCGGCGCCGCGCCGCCGTGCGGCGGCGCGCCGTAGCGAAACGCGTTCAGCATCCCGCCGAAGCGCTTCTCCACCTCTTCCGGGGGGTGGCCGGCGATGGCGAAGGCGCGGATCATGATATCCGGCCGGTGGTTGCGGATGGCGCCGGAACATAGCTCGGCACCGTTGCACACGATGTCGTACTGGAAGGCCTTGATGGTCAGCGGGTCCTGCGAGTTCAGCGCGTCCAGACCGCCTTGCGGCATGCTGAACGGGTTGTGGCTGAAGTCGACCTGGCCGGTTTCCTCGTTCAGTTCGTACATCGGGAAGTCGGTGATCCAGCAGAAGCGGAAGGCGCCCTTCTCGATCAGGCCAAGCTCCTCGCCGAGCCGCGTGCGCACCAGGCCGGCAAATTTCGGCGTCACGTCCCGCTTGCCGGCGGCGAAGAATACCGCGTCCCCGGAGTTCAGGCCGCATTGGTCCGCAATTCCGACCAACTGCTCAGCCGTCATGTGCCGCGCGATCGGACCTGCACCGATTCGCATGTCGCCCTTGGCTGCCATGCGGTCCAATTCGGCTTGGTTGAATTGGAGGTCCCGCCGCTTCCGCTCGGCATCAAGGCCGTCGCCGAACACGATATAGCCCAGCCCGCCGGCGCCCTCGGCCTTCGCCCAGTCGTTCAGCTTGTCGAAGAAGCTGCGCGGCTGCGACGCCCCGCCCGGCGCGGGAATCGCCCGCACCACGCCGCCCGACGCGGCGATACGCGCGAACAACCCGAACCCGGAACCGGCGAAATGCCGCGTCACGTCCGCGATCTTCAGCGGATTGCGTAGGTCCGGCTTGTCGCTGCCGTAGTCCAGCATCGCCGAGTCGTACGCGATGCGCGGCCATGGCGTTGGCATCACCGCGCGGCCATCGGCGAATTCGCCGAACAGGCCGGCGATCACCGGCTCGATCGTGGCGAACACGTCTTCCTGCGTGACGTAGCTCATCTCGAAATCGAGCTGGTAGAACTCGCCCGGCGAGCGGTCGGCGCGGCTGGCCTCGTCGCGGAAGCACGGCGCGATCTGGAAGTAGCGGTCGAAGCCGGCGACCATGGCGAGTTGCTTGAACTGCTGCGGCGCCTGCGGCAGCGCATAGAATTTTCCCGGGTGCAGCCGCGCGGGCACCAAAAAGGCGCGCGCCCCCTCGGGGCTGTCGGCGGTCAGGATCGGCGTCTGGAACTCGGTGAAGCCGGCGTCGATCATGCGGCGGCGGATCGAGGCGATCACCCCGGCGCGCAGCATGATGTTGCGATGCAGCTTTTCCCTGCGCAAATCGAGGAAGCGGTATTTCAGCCGCAGGTCCTCGGGGAATTTTTCCTCGCCGGCGACCTGGATGGGCAGCACTTCGGCGGCGGACTGCACCACCAGGTCGGCGGCGCGCAGCTCCACCTCGCCGGTGGGCAGCTTCGGGTTCACCGTGCCGGTTTCGCGCGGGACCACCTGGCCGGTGACGGTGATGACGCTTTCCGGCCGCACCGTCTCGGCCGCGGCGAAGCCGGGGGAGCCGGCGGGGAACACGCATTGCGTCATGCCGTAGTGGTCGCGCAGGTCGATGAACTTCAGGCCGCCGTGGTCGCGCTTGGCATGCACCCAGCCGGACAGGCGGGCCTCGCTGCCGGCGTCGGCGGCGCGCAAAGCGCCACAGGTGTGGGTGCGGTAGGCATGCATCATGGGGGAATTCCCGCGACAGAAAGGTCGGCAGACAAGCCCCGGCGATTCCGGCAAGTCAAGCCGGGCCCGGCACCGGGAGTCCCGAACCAACCGTCTGGCGCGGCGGTGGGCCGGAGGCTTTTCGGGCAAGGGCTTGCCGGGAAGTCAAAGAATCGAGCCGCCACGAAGATCGCAGGGATAGTATCCAAGATTCGCCATCCGCGGTGATCCATGCGCGCCGCTGCTGCGGGTCGGCCGCGGCCAACGGCATCCGGTCAAGGCGCTCGCGGAGAGCGGGTTCAAGGCACGTCAACAGGTGGGGGCAAGCCTGTTGCGACAGATGAAACACAGCCGCCAGGCCAACCACACGACGCGTGAGGGGGCGAAAATCGTGCGGCCGCGGCTTATCCTGACGCCCATGAGGCCAAGCTTGGCCATGCCGCAGATGGGGGTGAAAGGCACCGGCGCGCGCGTCACCGGGACCGCGTTGACCCTGCTCCGTCGCCAGCGTAAGGAACCGCAACGGCCCGGCGCCGCTTCGGCTCCGGAGGCAACTGGAGCGATCCGTGAGAGACGTACGCGACGCGCTCATGGTGGCGCGCAACACGGACGGCAAACTGGTCAGCCGCCCGCTTTCTCCCCACCTGCAGGTCTGGCGCTGGCCCGTCGCCATGGCGGTGTCGATCTCCCATCGCGTCACCGGCGTGGGCCTGGGCATCGGCACGCTGCTGCTGACCTGGTGGGTGGTCGCGGCCGCCACCTCGGACCGCGCCTTTGCGACCGTCCAATGGTTCCTCGGCACCCCGGTCGGCCTGTTCGTGCTGTTCTGCTGGACCCTGTCGCTGCTGCTGCACCTGTGCAGCGGCATCCGTCACCTGGCCTGGGATGCCGGTTTCGGCTTCGAACCGCGGACCTACCGCCTGACCTCCTGGATCGTGTTTGTCGTCGCCGGCCTGGCAACGCTGCTGATCTGGGCGGTCGGCCTGGCGATCTGGTGAGGAAATCCCATGCCTGACGCGAATCGCGCCCCCCGCATCGACATCCTGCGCTCGCCGCTCGGGCGGGCGCGGGGCCTCGGCGCGGCGCATGCCGGCGCCGGCATTTGGCTAGGCCACAGGCTCAGCGCGATTGCACTGGTGCCGCTGACGCTGTGGTTCATCTGGGCCATGGTCAGCATGGTCGGCGCCACCCGGCAGGACGTCGCGGCTTGGCTCGGCAGCCCGCTGACGCTGGCGCTGATGCTGGCCCTTCTGCTGATGACCTTCTACCACATGCGGCTCGGCCTGGAGACGGTGGTCGAGGACTATGTCCAACAGCCCGTCCTGCGGCTCACCGCTCTGCTGACGATCAAGGCCGCGACCCTGTTCCTGGGCCTGGCCTGCATCGCCTCGGTCCTGCGGCTCGGCCTGTAGCGCGAGGAGAGGCCCCGATGAACGCGATTACGCTGCCCTCCGCGCGCGCCTACAGCATCGTCGATCACACGTACGACGTCGTGGTGGTGGGCGCCGGCGGCTCCGGCCTGCGCGCCACTTTGGGGATGGGCGCCGCGGGCCTGAAGACCGCTTGCATCACCAAGGTGTTCCCGACCCGCAGCCACACCGTCGCCGCGCAGGGCGGCGTTTCCGCCTCGCTTGCCAACATGGGGGAGGACGACTGGCGCTGGCACATGTACGACACCGTGAAGGGGTCGGACTGGCTGGGCGACCAGGACGCCATCGAATACATGTGCCGCGAGGCGGTCGCCGCGGTGCACGAGCTGGAGCATTTCGGCGTGCCGTTCAGCCGCACCGAGGCAGGCACGATCTATCAGCGTCCGTTCGGCGGCCACATGACGAAATTCGGCGACGGCCCGCCGGCCAACCGCGCCTGCGCCGCCGCCGACCGTACCGGCCACGCCATCCTGCAGACGCTGTACCAGCAGAGCCTGAAGCACGAGGTGGAGTTCTACGTCGAATATTTCGCGCTCGACCTGATCATGGACGAGCACGGCATCTGCCGCGGCGTCACCGCCTGGAACCTGGAAGACGGCTCGATCCACCGGTTCCGCGCCCAGATCGTGGTGCTGGCGACCGGCGGCTACGGCCGCGCCTTCCTGTCCTGCACCTCCGCCCATACCTGCACCGGCGACGGCAACGGCATGGTGCTGCGCGCCGGCCTGCCGTGCCAGGACATGGAGTTCGTGCAGTTCCACCCCACCGGCATCTTCCCCGCCGGCTGCCTGATCACCGAGGGCGCCCGCGGCGAAGGCGGCTACCTCACCAATTCCGAAGGCGAGCGCTTCATGGAGCGCTACGCGCCGAGCGCCAAGGACCTGGCAAGCCGCGACGTGGTGTCGCGCTCGATGACGGTGGAGATCAACGAGGGTCGCGGCTGCGGGCCGAACCAGGACCACATCATGCTGCACCTGGAGCACCTTGGCGCCGCCCTGCTGCACGAACGGCTGCCGGGCATTTCCGAAACGGCAAAAGTGTTCGCCGGCGTGGACGTGACCAAGGAGCCGATCCCGGTGCTGCCCACGGTCCACTACAACATGGGCGGCGTGCCGACCAACCATCGCGCCGAGGTGCTGCGCCCAACGCGGGAAAATCCCGACGCCGTGGTTCCCGGGCTGATGGCGATCGGCGAGGGCGCTTGCGTCTCCGTGCACGGCGCCAACCGCCTCGGCTGCAACTCCTTGCTCGACATCGTGGTGTTCGGCCGCGCCGCCGCCTTGCGCGCCACCGAGCTGATCAGGCCCGACGCCGCGCAGGCGCCGCTGCCAGCGAAAGCGGGCGAGGCGTCGCTCGACCGCTTCGACCGCGCGCGCCACGCCAATGGCGGCACGCGCGTCGCCGACCTGCGGCTGGACATGCAGCGCACCATGCAGACCCATGCCGCGGTGTTCCGCAACAGCAAGACGCTGACCGACGGCGTGAAGGAGATGCAGCGCGTCTGGCGCGGGCTGGAGGACATGTCGGTGTCCGACCGCAGCCTGATCTGGAACAGCGACCTTATGGAGGCGCTGGAGCTGCAGAACCTGATGGGCAACGCGATGACCACCATGGCTGGCGCCGAAGCCCGTCACGAAAGCCGCGGCGCGCATGCGCACGACGATTTTCCCGAGCGCGACGACCACGAATGGATGAAGCACACGCTGGCCTGGTGCGACGACCGCGGCGACGTGGCGCTGGCTTACCGGCCGGTGAAACTACAGACGCTGACCAACGACGTGCAGTCGTTCCCGCCGAAGAAGCGGGTGTATTGATAGCGTGGCACTCCCGTCCACCCTGTCATTGCGAGGAGCGCAGCGACGAAGCAATCTCCCGCCTGAGGAGCGGCGGGTCGTCAGGCGGAAGATTGCTTCGTCGCTGCGCTCCTCGCAATGACAGAGGGGTTGCTGGTTCTGGCCGAACTTCTGATTTCAGGATACCAAGCGCGATGACCGAGTTCGCCCTCCCTCGCAACAGCCGCATCGGCACCGGAAAGACCTTCAAGGCTCCCACCGGTGCCAGGCGCGTGCGAGCGTTCAGCATCTATCGCTGGAACCCGGACGATGGACAGAACCCGCGCACCGACACCTATGAGATCGATCTCGACGCCTGCGGCCCGATGGTGCTGGACGCACTGATAAAGATCAAGAACGAGGTCGATCCGACCCTGACCTTCCGCCGCTCCTGCCGCGAGGGCATCTGCGGCTCCTGCGCCATGAACATCGACGGCCGCAACACGCTGGCCTGCCTGAAGCCGATCGCGGACGTGAAGGGCGCGGTGCGCATCTCGCCGCTGCCGCACATGCCGGTGGTGAAGGATCTGGTACCCGACCTGTCGCTGGTCTACGCGCAGTTGCGCAGCATCGAACCGTGGCTGAAGACCGACTCGCCGCCGCCGCCGGACGGCGAGCGGCTGCAAAGCCGCGCGGAGCGCGCCAGGCTGGATGGGCTGTGGGAGTGCATCCTGTGCTTCTGCTGCTCTACCGGTTGCCCGAGCTACTGGTGGAACGGCGACCGCTACCTGGGTCCGGCGGTGCTGCTGCAGGCCTATCGCTGGATCGCGGATTCGCGCGACGAGCACACCGGCGAGCGGCTGGATGCGCTGGAAGACCCGTTCAAGCTGTATCGCTGCCATACGATCATGAACTGTACCGATACCTGCCCGAAGAGCCTGAACCCGGCGAAGGCGATCGCCGAGATCAAGCAGTTGATCGCCGAGCGGGTGCTGTAGGGCGGGCCGGTCAGGCGGGCGGACCTGTTCCGGAACCGCTAAGTATGGCATACTGCCTGACGCCTCTGGATCGGAGCGATCGCGTGTTGACGTTGACCCTGGAGCCGGAGATTGAACGCCGGATCATCGAACGCGCGAGAAATCGCGGCGTGTCCGAGTTGGATCTGGTTCGTGAGCTGATTGAGGCCAGCCTGGACGATCTTGATGACATCCAGATGGCTGTTGAGCGACTGGAGCGCCCGCTAAAGCCGCTGACCAGTGCCGAGGCACACAAGGCCCTTGGCTTGGACGATTGAGTACGATCCACGGGCGATCAGTGACCTCAGCCGGCTAAGCCGCGAGGTCAGGGCCGAGGTCGTGCGATATCTTGAAGGCCGCGTGGCCCAGGCGGGAAATCCGCGAGACTTCGGCAAACCTCTCCGTCATGAGCGCTTCGGCCTCTGGCGCTATCGGGTCCGGGACTTCCGGATCATCTGCGAATTACGGGACGAGAAGCTGACTGTGCTCGTTGTTGGCGTCGGCCATCGGAGAGACGTCTATCGGTAATCGCCGCTGCTGTCGGGTTCGGGCTGGCCCACAGCGGCCCTGTTCCCCCGCCCTCCCGATCCTCGTCATTTTCGGTGAATGCGCTCCTGTATCCGCGACCCGACCAGGGTCGACGCAGGGCGAGGTCTGTGGCTGCTATGTCATCATCAGTTGTTGACAGACGGTTTTCGTCTGTGTGCTAGGAACGATATTCGCCACTGAGGGGCCGCCGTCGCGACAGAAGACCTACCGTTGACGCCCTCCCAAATCCGGGCGGGTCGTGCCCTTATCGGATGGTCACAAGAACAGCCAGCCGACGCCGCCGACGTCAGCCTCAGCACTGTCCGCGACTACGAAAAGGAACGCCGCGGCGATATTCTCGTCGTTGGTGGGTTGAGGGCGATTCGTCACGCGCTGGAAAACCAGGGCGTGGACTTCCTCCGAAGTGAAGGTGACTTCGGACCGGGCGTGCGGCTCCGTGCTGTGATGCCGAACGTTCTTCGGTGGCCAACGAAGCTGGGACGGTTTGACGCCTTGCTGATCCCAGTCGAATGGCGTGGTCAGCAGGTTGAGGTATTGGTGCCGCAGGAAGTGCTCGATGACCTCGGCCGGTTCCGCTCAATCCAGCCGGCAGGCGAGTACGTCAGGCTGTTCGAACAGTACCGCACTCTGATCCTTAAGGCGGCGGCAGCCGCGATTGATGCTGGACGCGTCGCGATGGATCGGAGAGTGCATCTCGCGGGTGACGACTTTCCTGGAATGGTATGAGGGGGTTCCATGTTGATTGACTGGCAGGCCAGCAAGGCGGAGTGGGTCGCGGATGTCCTTGCCCACCTCATACCTCGCCTGACGAGTGATAGTCGGTTCGTTTCCGCTGATCATCTTGTCTCGGGGTTTGAACGGTCTGTTGAACGCTGGCGTGCCGGCGGTGAGATTCGTCAGGCCATCAACTGCGGCAATGAGCTTGCCACGGCCGCGGCTTTGCTGGCGGAGTTGAAGCCAACCGACTTGCTGACCTATGAACCGCGCCTGGGAGCAACAAGTAAGACGATCGATTTCATGGTTCACGCAGAAGACGAATCTCGGGAATGGATTGATGTGAAGACGGTCGCACCACAGTGGAACGATGGCGACAAAGCGTGGCAGCGGTACATAGAGGTCGCCACGGGCTTCCCGCCCGCCGCGCAACTCGTGGTAAGCAGAGATTGGTGCGGAGCAGGCATCGCCGGACAGGAGATCAATGCCAGGTGGTCATTTGTACGGCGTATATTGGAAGTCGAAGCGAAAGTTGCATCGCTGACTGCACAGGAGGTCGGCCCGGTGCGCTTGCTGTTCTGCTCCGCGGGTGAATGGCATGAGGACGATCTGGAAGACTTTGCCGACTTCTACAGGACCGGTGCCTTCCGCGAAGATGACTGGGCACAAAACGCAATAACGCGCTACATGGCAGAGAGAGGCCTGTCCTTCACTCGGTCCCTCGCAGGGTTTTGCTATCTCAGGCGGAATCACGACGAAGTCGAGGCTAAATGTCTTCACTTCGACGTAAGGGGCCCGCAATGTTCGGACCAGGTAGCCCCACGGACTGATTTGCCGGGCGGTTCTCTCGGCTCGTCGTCGGCCCCAATCCGGACGCCTGCGGCCCGATGGTGCTGGACGCACTGATAAAGATCAAGAACGAGGTCGATCCGACCCTGACCTTCCGCCGCTCCTGCCGCGAGGGCATCTGCGGCTCCTGCGCCATGAACATCGACGGCCGCAACACGCTGGCCTGCCTGAAGCCGATCGCGGACGTGAAGGGCGCGGTGCGCATCTCGCCGCTGCCGCACATGCCGGTGGTGAAGGATCTGGTACCCGACCTGTCGCTGGTCTACGCGCAGTTGCGCAGCATCGAACCGTGGCTGAAGACCGACTCGCCGCCGCCGCCGGACGGCGAGCGGCTGCAAAGCCGCGCGGAGCGCGCCAGGCTGGATGGGCTGTGGGAGTGCATCCTGTGCTTCTGCTGCTCTACCGGTTGCCCGAGCTACTGGTGGAACGGCGACCGCTACCTGGGTCCGGCGGTGCTGCTGCAGGCCTATCGCTGGATCGCGGATTCGCGCGACGAGCACACCGGCGAGCGGCTGGATGCGCTGGAAGACCCGTTCAAGCTGTATCGCTGTCATACGATCATGAACTGTACCGATACCTGCCCGAAGAGCCTGAACCCGGCGAAGGCGATCGCCGAGATCAAGCAGTTGATCGCCGAGCGGGTGCTGTAGGAGCCGGAGCCAACACATGCCGATGGTGACGCTCGTCCCGGAACCGGAGGTCGAACGGCGAGTCGCCGAACGTGCCGGAAGCCGTGGCACGTCGGAGGTGGATTTTGTCCGCGCGTTGATCGAGGAGAGCCTGAGCGATCCGGATGATGTCCAGGTGGCCGTCGAACGGCTGGAACATCCATTGCCGCCCTTGGCCGGCGCCGAGGCGCACAAAGTCCTTGGATTTCAACTCGGCAGCGGCAAGCCGGAATTGTGACAAAGTAGAGCTGTCGCCGCCACCAGACGTCCGCACCGCAAGGACTACCGCCGCGGTAGCCGCGACTCGGCGCATCCGGGGTAAACCAGTCGGCAACCCGGCCGTGCGATACGAGCCCGGGCGACCGGAGCACCGATGCCCAAACCCACCTCCCGCTTCGTCTGCAGCGCCTGTGGCGCGGTCACCCCGAAATGGGCCGGCCGCTGCGAGACCTGCGGCGAGTGGAACACCATCGCCGAGGAACCGGTCGTCTCCCGCCCCGGCCCCGCCGGCAAGGCGCAGCCCGGCAACCGGGTGGAGTTCGTCGGGTTGGCCGGCAGCGCCGCGCCGCCGCCGCGGGTCGCCACCGGCATCGCCGAGCTGGACCGCGTGCTGGGCGGCGGGCTGGTGCCGGCCTCGGCGGTGCTGGTCGGCGGCGATCCGGGCATCGGCAAGTCCACTCTCCTGCTCCAGGCCGCCGCGTCGCTCGCCCGGTCCGGCCGCCGGGTGCTGTACGTGTCCGGCGAGGAGTCCATCGAACAGGTGAGGTTGCGCGCACGGCGGCTGGGGCTGGCGGACGCGCCGGTGGAGCTTGCCGCCTCGGTCAACCTGCGCGACATCGCCGCCAGCCTGGAACAGGCGAAGGACGCCGCGCTGGTGGTGATCGATTCGATCCAGACGATGTGGCTCGACTCGATCGAGAGCGCCCCCGGCACCGTGACGCAGGTGCGCGCGGCGAGCTTCGAGCTGATCCGGCTGGCCAAGGGCGCGCAATTCGCCCTGGCGCTGGTCGGTCACGTCACCAAGGACGGCGCGCTGGCCGGGCCGCGGGTGCTCGAACACATGGTCGATGCGGTGCTGTATTTCGAGGGCGACCGCGGCCACCAGTTCCGCATCCTGCGCGGGGTAAAAAACCGCTTCGGCGCCACCGACGAGATCGGCGTGTTCGAGATGACCGAACACGGCCTGGCCGAGGTGACCAACCCCTCGGCGCTGTTCCTCGCCGAACGCCGCGGCAACATCGCCGGCAGCGCGGTGTTCGCCGGGCTGGAGGGCACCCGCCCCGTCCTGGTGGAGATCCAGGCATTGCTCGCGCCGAATCCGGGCGGCTCGCCGCGGCGTTCCGTCATCGGCTGGGATTCCGGCCGGCTGGCGATGTTGCTGGCGGTGCTGGAGACCCGGGCCGGGCTGCGGCTCAACGCCACCGACGTCTATCTCAATGTCGCCGGCGGGCTGCGCGTGGTCGAGCCGGCCGCGGACCTGGCGGTGGCCGCGGCGATTGCCTCTGCCGTCTGCGACCGGCCGACCAGCGCGGGCAAGGTCTATTTCGGCGAGGTCGGCCTGTCCGGCGAGATCCGTCAGGTGGCGCAGGCCGAGGCGCGGCTGAAGGAAGCGGCCAAGCTGGGGTTCGATGCGGCCGCACTGCCCCGCCGCGTGGCGCGCGGCAATCGCTCGATCGCGGCGCCGGACGGGCTGCGATTGGAGGAAATCGGCCACATCGCCGATCTGGTTGCGCAATTCGCGCCCGACTCGGCGCGCAGCACATGATCTTGGCTTGGCGTGGGAGGCGGGGCGGAGGATAAGACGCGCAGCTCCCTTGATGGCAGGTGCATGACCCTGGATCATGACCCGCACAACACTCCCCCTCCCTCAAGGGGAGGGGGAGCAGATCGGCGAGACATTCGCATGACCTGGGTCGATCTTGCCGTCCTGGTCGTGCTGGCGGTCTCGGCGTTGCTCGCGTTCATGCGCGGCCTGGTGCGCGAGGTGCTGGGCATCGGCGCCTGGATCGGCGCAGGACTCGCCGCCGCCTGGGGCCTGCCGCTGGCGCGCCCGCAATTCCACCAATGGTTCGGCACGTCGCCATGGGCCGACCCCATCGCCTTCGTGGCGATCTTCGTGGTGGCACTGATCCTGCTGATGCTGGTCGCCCACGCCATCGGCCGCGCGGTCCGCTTCTCGCCGCTCGGCGGGCTGGACCGGACGCTCGGGCTGGTTTTCGGCCTCGTCCGGGGTGCCGCGCTGGTCATCGTCGCCTATATCGTAGCCGGGATGGTGGTTCCGGTGGACCAATGGCCGCAGCCGGTGCAGCAGGCGCGATCGCTCGCGCCGGCCTATGCCGGCGCACGCTGGGTGGTGCATCAATTGCCGGTTGACTACCGGCCGCGGCTCTACGCACCGCCAGCCGGGCGGCAGGCCACGGCCGAAGCCCTGTTGCACGCGACCCCGCAAGGCTCGGCACTCGGCCGCGCCGCCGGCGGACCGGCGGCGGCGCGGTATTAGGAGGCACCAGGCATGACGCTGCCCGCGACGCTGCCGTACGGCGACGACGACAACGACGACAAGCCGCACGAGGAATGCGGCGTCTTCGGCGTATGGAACACGCCTGACGCTGCGGCGGTTACCGCGCTCGGCCTGCATGCCCTGCAGCACCGCGGCCAGGAAGCCACCGGCATCGTGAGCTATGACGGAAAGCATTTTCACTCGCACCGGGGCCTTGGCCTGGTCGGCGACAATTTCAGCGACGCCAGGGTGATCGCCCGCCTGCCCGGCCAGATCGCCGTCGGCCACAACCGCTATGCCACCACCGGCGACACCATCCTGCGCAACGTGCAGCCGCTGTATGCCGATTTCGAGTTCGGCGGCTTCGCCGTGGCGCATAACGGCAACCTGACCAACGCGCACGTGCTGCACCGCGCCCTGGTGCGGCGCGGCTGCCTGTTCCAGTCCACCACCGATTCCGAGGTGTTCGTCCACCTGATCGCCATCAGCCTGTATTCCACCGTGGTGGACCGGCTGATCGACGCGCTGAAGCAGGTGGTGGGTGCCTATTCGCTGGTGGCGCTGTCGAATGAGGCGTTGATGGGCGTGCGCGATCCGCTGGGCGTGCGCCCGCTGATCCTTGGCCGGATCGGCAACGAAGGCACCAGCGGCTGGGTGCTGGCGTCGGAAACCTGCGCGCTCGACATCGTCGGCGCCGACTTCATCCGCGACGTCGAGCCTGGCGAGATCGTGGTGATCAACGACCAGGGCGTGCACAGCATCAAGCCGTTCGGCCGCGCCCGCGCGCGGTTCTGCGTGTTCGAATACATCTATTTCGCCCGGCCGGATTCCGTGGTGGAGGGGACGCCGGTGTACGACGCGCGCAAGCGCATCGGCCGCGAACTGGCGCGCGAATCGCCGGCCGCGGCCGACGTCATCGTGCCGGTGCCGGATTCCGGCGTGCCGGCCGCGATGGGCTTCGCCGCCGAGAGCGGCGTGCCGTTCGAACTCGGCATCATCCGCAACCACTATGTCGGGCGCACCTTCATCGAGCCGACCGACAACATCCGCCATCTCGGCGTGAAGCTGAAGCACTCGGCGAACGGCCCGGTGCTGAAGGGCCGGCGCGTGGTGCTGGTGGACGATTCGATCGTGCGCGGCACCACCAGCCGGAAGATCGTCGAGATGGTCCGCCATGCCGGCGCGCGCGAGGTGCACATGCGGATTTCCTCGCCACCGACCACGCACTCCTGTTTCTACGGCATCGACACGCCGGAGCGCGATCAACTGCTGGCCGCGCGGCACAGCGTGGACGAGATGGCGGCGCTGATCGGCGCCGACAGCCTGGCATTCGTGTCGATCGACGGGCTGTACCGCGCGCTTGGCCAGCACGACCGCGACCCGGCCAAGCCGCATTATTGCGACGCGTGCTTCACCGGCGACTATCCGATCGCGTTGCCGGACCAGACCGACAATGCCGATCGGCAGTTGAGCCTGCTGGCGGAAAGTCGTTGACGGCAGTGGGGGACTTCTCCCGCACGCGCGGGCAGGGCCGGCGCGGGACGCAAGGCGGGTGAGGGTGCAGCCAACCACGCAAAGCCGACTTCTCGAAAGCACGGTGGCGCTGGTGACCGGCGCCAGCCGGGGCGTCGGCGCGGCAACCGCGATCGCCCTGGCGCGGCTGGGCGCGCATGTCGTCGTCACCGGGCGCATCCAGGGCGGACTGGAGGACACCGACGACGCCATCCGTGCCGCCGGCGGCACGGCGACGCTGCTGCCGCTGGACCTGCAGGAGCAAGAGCAGATCGATGCGATCGGACCGAGCCTGTTCCAGCGGTTCGGCCGGCTCGATGTGCTGGTCCATTGCGCCGGAGCGTTGGGGCGGCTGACTCCGGTGGCGCATATCATGCCGAATGACTGGGCCGACGCGGTGGGGGTGAACCTGACCGCTGTCTGGCGGCTGATCCGCAGTTGCGATCCGCTGCTGCGTACCGCTCCGGCCGGGCGCGCGGTGTTCGTCACCGACGCACGGGCGCGGGTACCGCTGGCCTATTGGGGTGCCTATGGCGCGACCAAGGCGGGGATGGAGCATCTGGTGCTGACCTGGGCAGACGAGCTGCGCCAGACGCGGCTGCGGGTGAACCTGTTCGATCCCGGTGTGGTGCGGACGCGGCTGCGGGCGAACGCGTTTCCCGGCGAGGATCCGGCGTGGCTGCCGCTGCCGGAGGACGTCGCGCCGGCGCTCGCGGCGTTGTGCCTGCCGGGGGAGACCCGGCACGGCGAGGTGGCAGGCATCACCTAGCGGCCGGTTGCTGCCTATACCGACCGTGGCATTCCAGCCGGCCTGCGACCGGGGTGTGGAACCGTGTCGGGGCGTCCGCGTTGCTTCGGTGAGGCGGCGCCCGGAAACCGGCTCAGATGACGCGGGTCGCAGTGCCGCGGCATTTCCGCGAAAGCGAGGCCCATGCCGCGCAGGTCCCCGGTTTCGCGGCGATGACGTGCGCCTCCCGTGACAACCGGCTCACTTGTCCCTGGGCGTCGCCTTATACCGACCGCCGAATTGGCTGACTCTCGGCTGCGGCGTACATGTCATTGCGCGGAGCGAAGCGACGCAGCGCTCTCCATGAGCGCGCAGCCAGGTGGGGATTGCCTTGTCGCTTCGCTCCGCGCGATGACATGGTGCAAGGCAGCCGCGCACGTCACTCGCTGGGGCGGGTATTAGGACTTCCTTTACCATCCTGGTGCAATTTCGGCCTGCTTCCGTCCAGGCAGGACCCCAGTGTCATGAGCATCGCAAGCGTTTCCGCCTCGCCGTCCGCGGCTATCGCCCAGCAACTGCAGAACCATGCCCAGGCGCAGGCGGCCCAGGCGCAGGCGGCGGCGGCCAGCCAGGCCGGGACGACGGGGCAGAGGACCGCCGCCGTGCAGGCTGCCGCGAACCAGCAGACCAGCCAGGCCCGTCATCATCATCACCATGGCGGCGTCCCACCAACGCCAACGGCGAGCACGTCACAGGCCGGCGCATCCGCCTCCGGTCCGGCGACGGCTCTCAACACGGTTGCCTGACCCGGTGCCTGACCCGGCGGATGATCCCGGGACGCAACAGACTCCGCCTGATGGAGGACGGCGCGCCGTGAGGGAAGATCGCTTGGCGTGTGCTGCATCCGATTCGCCTCCCCCGGGGACGTTCGAGGCGATCTATGCCGCGCTTGAGGCAAGCTCCCTGGCAGTGATCGGACCGGCACGGCCGCGGCTGCTGGTGATCCCGATCCGCGACGACAACGGATTCGTCGTAGGCGGCCTTTGGGGCTGCACCGTGTTTGAATGGCTGCACGTGCAGATGCTGTTCGTCCCGGAACCGTTGCGGGGGAGGGGCGTCGGCGCGGCGCTGATGGCATCAGCGGAATCGGAGGCGCGGGCGAGAGGTTGCCGCGGCGCCTATGTCGATACGTTCAGCTTCCAGGCGGCGCCGTTCTACCGGAAGATCGGCTTCACCCTGTTCGGCAAGTTGGACGACTGCCCTCCCGGGCATGATCGGCTGTACTTGCACAGGCGCTTCGACGGCGCGGCGGGAATGGCCGCAAGCGCCGGCCGGCATGCGGCCAGGCCCGCGGCGACGGCCAGGATGCCGCACCGATGATCGAGGGGGCGGTTGTCGTCGGCGACCTGCTGCGCCCGGACGTCAACGGGCGCCCTGGCGGCACGGACCGGCAGACCCTCTGGCTGTGGAATGCGATCAAGCGCCAGCTTCATTTGGCCTGTGGCCTGCCGGTGGAGCGACTGACCGCAGGCGATGCCCCGGCGCTGTGCGGCTGGATCGACTCGTTGCGGTCTCCGGCAGCCGCGGACGCCTATTGGGCGTCGGTCTATCGCGGTGTCCCGTGTGCCGAGGCGCTTGACCGTCTGGTGATCGAACGCCTGCGGCGGCGCTTCTGCGTGGGCTACGAGCTGCCGCCCTGGCTCGTGCGATTGCTCGATGCGCATGCGGTGCCGCATGTCGATCTGCGCCTGCACCCGGTCCGCTTCATGGACGACCTGCTGTTCGCGGCGCGCGCCTCATGTCCGGACACGCAGGCGGCCCTGCTGTCGATGGCGGTTTCAGAGAGCGAGGTGCTTGCCACCGCCGGCCTGCGCGAGGCGATGTGCCGCTACATCTCCGAGGCGCGGGTGCCCGACGACACGCTGATGGTGGTCGGTCAGCGGCGGTTCGATTCCACCCAGATCATTGACGGCGAGTTCTTCGACGCGCACCGGATGATCACCGAGATTCACGCACTGTGCGCCGGTCACGCCGGGGTTGTCCTGAAGCCGCATCCGCTGGATCGGCACCACAGCCTGCTGGAGGTTGCGGCAGCCGCGCCGACCGGTTCGCTCGGCGTGATCAATGACAACGTCTATCGGATGATGGCGCTGCCGGAGGTTGGCGCGATCCTGACGGTGAACTCCGGCGTGGCCTACGAGGCGCCGTATTTCGGCAAGCGGGTCCACATATTGGCACCGCTGCAAATGCGCCTGGCGTGGCGCGGTGCGGCGCCGGATGCCGCGGTGCATGCTTCGCTCGACGACGTGGTGCTGACGGCGGATTTCTGGCGCGCAGTACTGGCGCCGCACACGGCCGTTTCGGCGCCGGACGGCGTGCGATTGCGGCCGAAGCCCAATCGGCTGCGGATCGCGCTCGACAGTTTCTGGAATTTCCAGGAGATCGACACGGATCGGATTCCTCGCCAGGCCGGCGCCTGAGCGTTGCGCCCGTCACAACCGAAATTATGCAAGAGGTGCGGCGCATCGCGCGACCAGAGCATTTTCACCGTAAGGCGACGCCCAGAAACAAACGGGTCGCCTCGGGGCGTGCACGACCGGCCTCACCGTCATGGCGGATTGGGCGCAATCCGTGCGTTATCTGGCGCAACGATTGTTGGGCGTCGCTCCGATCATCGCAATGACAAGTGATCGTCGGCATTTCCGGTCAGGCCGAAAATACTCTAGGCAGTAGCATCGGCGAAGAAGTAGCCGTCGCGGTGGACGATCTCGCCGAAATGCAGCGGGAACGGTGCGTCGAACATCGGGCCGCCGGAGACCACGGTATGAAACTCGCCGTTCTCGCCGCAGGGGTCCACGCCGGTCGGGAGAGACGCAAGGAAGTCATGGTCGAACCGTCGCCCGACGAATGACGCATCCAGGTGCGACTCCTGCACACAGACGGTGTGGATGATCATGCCGCTGTCGATCATCGTGCGCGCGAGTGCGGCGGTGTCGCGCTTCCAGAGGGGGAAGAACCCGGCCATCCCGACACTGGCCAGCTTGGTCTCGCGCGACAGCCGGAGTTGCTCGAGAAACAGATCGCCGAACATGATGTGGGTCACGCCCTCGGCTTTGATCTGCAACGTAACGTCGGTCATGATCGTTTCGTAGTCGGCCATCGAGCACGGCAGCGGCAGGAAGATCTTGCGGCAGGGGAGTCGCAGCGCGGCCAGTTGCCGATCCAGGACACTCTGGCGGACCCCGTGATGCGTGACGCGGTCGTAAGCCTGGCTGAGGGAGGTCAGCACGCCGACGACATTGGCGAGCCCGAGACGGCGCGCCTCCACCAGCGCGAACGCGCTGTCCTTGCCGGTGCTCCAGGAGAGGTAGGCCGGGGGAATGACCGCGGACATCAGATTGCCTTGATAGTAAAGGATGTCGCTTGCGGCAGCATTCCGAAAATCCGCCGGGGGCTCAGCCGCCCGGGTCTCCGCGCACCAGTTTGCGCACGCCGTCATCGTCCGCCACCAACGCGGTGTCCGCCATACCGATGAACAGCCCGGTTTCCACCACTCCAACCACCCCGGACAGCGCCTGCTCGAGCGCCGCGGCATCCTCGATCAGTCCGAAAGCGCAATCGAGAATCAGGTTGCCGCCGTCGGTGCGATACGGCTGACCGTCGCCACCTCGCCGCAGCACGGGATCGGCAGAGAGCCTCGCGAGCCGTTCCGCGGTGGTCTCCCAGCCGAATGGCACCACTTCCACCGGAACGGGCGCACCGGTGCCGAGCCGGTCCACCAGCTTGGCCGCGTCGGCCACGATGACCAGGCGATCGCTCGCCGACGCGACGATCTTCTCGCGCAGCAGCGCCCCACCGAGGCCCTTGACCAGGTCCAACGAGCCCCGCGCGATCTCGTCCGCGCCGTCGATGGTGAGCGCGATGCGGCGATGCTCGGCCAGGGTGGTGAGCGAGATGCCGGCGTCGCGGGCCCGGGCGGCGCTGCGCTCGGACGTGGGGATGCCGAGGATTCGGAGCCCCTGGCGCACCCGTTGCGCCAGGGCGTCGATCGCGAACGCCGCGGTTGTGCCGGTGCCGATCCCGACCACCATCCCGTCCCGCACCAGCGCCACCGCTGCCTCGGCCGCCGCGCGCTTCTGGGCGTCGCGGCTCATCGGGCGCGGACCGCGCCGAATACGCGCAACCAGTTGCCGGCGCAGACTTTCTCCACCTCGTCCTCCGTCATGCCGCGATCCCGCAATGCCGCCGCGATCTGCTGGTGGCGCGAGAAGTCCGGCAGCTCCGTCTTCGCCGCGCCGGCGGGAAGATCGGTGCCGATCCCGACATGGTCGATGCCGACCGCATCGATCAGGCGGAACAGGTGACGGATCAGGCCGGGCAGTTTTTCCGCCCACAGCACCGCGATCCAGGCGCCGATGACGCCGCCGGTGTCCACCACCATTCGCGCATATTCGGGGCTGAGGTAGCGCGGATGGTCGCCGTCGGGGCGGCCCGGCTCCTTCAGATTGGCATGAGAGCAGAGGATGGGCTTCGTGGTGGCGGCGGCCACGCCCTTCACGGTGGCCTCGGAGCAATGCGCGACATCGACGATGATGCCGAGGCGGTTCATGCGGCGGACCGCATCGGCGCCGAACGGCGTGAGGCCGCCATGCACCGGCGGCGCGGTTTGGATGTCGCCGGTTGCGTTCACCAGGAAGTGGGTGAGCTGGATGCTGCGTACGCCGCGCGCTGCCAGCGCGTCCAGGCGGTCGAGGTCGCCTTCCAGGAAGTCACAGCCCTCGACCGCCAGGACCAGGGACGGATCGTGGGGACGGATTTCGTCCGGCTCGCGGGCGATGCGGGTGCCGGTGGCCTCGAAGCCGGCGAGGTAGTCTTCGACCGCGGCGAGGCATTCGCCGGGATCCGGGTCGCGCACCTTCTCCAGCCGCTTCGTCTCCCGGTTGCGGCGGATCATCGGCAGGTCGGCGATGGCGGAGACCACGGCAGCGGCGACGCCGCCTTGCGCCATGGTGGCCAACACGGCGCGGTCAACGGGACCGACCCGGTTCGGCCGGCCGGCATGGGTGTGCATGTCGATGATCATGGGCGGTGGCATATCTCCATCATTGCGCGGCGCAAAGCGATGACAGGGTGTTCTTCGCCTCCGCTTGACGGAAAGGGAGAGGCTTTTTCCCGACTCATCCGCGGTGCCGCAGGAATGCCTGGCGGTCCGCGTCGCCAGGAATATGCGCCGCGAGAAGCTGCCACAATTGATCCGCCGTTCCCGCGCTGCGCATCGCGCGCTTTACCAGAATTCGGGCAATCGGTCCGACATATCGCACCAGCTCCTGCTCCGCGCGGCGCGCCTCCTCGGCCGCGACAACCGCATGCCGCGGCGCCGGTGGCTCTGCCTGGCACGCCAAAATCTCCTGACGGAACCGCGCGCGTTGCTCGGGTGGCTCGATCAGTTGGCCCAGCGTGTCGCACAACTCATCGAGCGAGGCGGCCTGGCGGGCGGCATTCCGCACCAGCCGGTGCGCCATCGGACCTACATGGCGCGCCAGTTTCCGCTCGATAGTGGTCAGCGTGGCTTCGGCAACGCCCGCCGCGGCTTCCGGCGGCCGGTGCGACACCACGGTCGGCTCGTCCGGCCGCCGTTCCCGCGGCGGGCCACGCATTGCCGCGGCCATTTCCGCGGCCGAGGTGAACCGGTCGGCCGGCGGTTTGGCCAGCGCGCGTTCGATGGTCAGGGCAAGACCGGGCGAAATGGCGGCGAGCTTCACGCGGATATCGGCCGGCGCTTCGTTCAGCAATCGCCATGCGACCTCGGCGAAGTTGCGGCCGGGAAACGGACGCTCGCCGCTCAACATCTCGTACAGCACCACACCGGCGGAAAACAGGTCGCTGCGCGCATCGACCGGCTCGCCACGGCATTGCTCGGGCGACATGTAGCTTGGGGTGCCGACCACCGCCCCATCGAGGGTCAGCTCGGCACTATCGAAACGCGCGATGCCGAAATCGGTCATCTTCACGCGCCCGTTCGCCAGCAGCAGGATGTTCGCCGGCTTGACGTCGCGATGCACGATGCCGGCGGCGTGCGCGCAGGCCAGCGCATCCAGCACCTGGCGGATGATCGCCACCGCCTCCGGCTGGGGCAACCGTCCCGCCTGTGCGAGCACCTGCCCGAGATGGCGCGCCTCGACGTATTCCATTGCCAGGAAGGGGTCTCCTTCATGCAGGGCGAAATCGTAGATGGCGACGATGTTCGGATGCACGCAGCGACCGGCGGCACGCGCCTCGCGCTGAAAGCGCGCAACGAAGTCCGCCCGGTCGTCGCCGCTCAGCAGGTCGGTGCGAATCAGCTTGATCGCCACCTTGCGGTCGATGACGGGATCGTGCGCCGCGTAGATCACCCCCATGGCGCCACGGCCGATCAGCCGCTCGACGCGGTAGCGGCCGATTTCGGCGGGCAAGGGCGCTTGGTCGGCGATCTCAGCTCTCCAGCAGCTTCATTGCGTTGGCCAGGCTGCGGCGCATGCGGTTGAACGATTCGGCAAGTGAGGCGATCTCGTCGCGTCCGCGCACGGGGAATTCCGGCGCATCCATGTTGCCCAGGCTGACGTTGCTGGCAATGGCCGAGATGCGGCGGACCGGCCGGACGATGACGAAGTGCAGCAGCAGGTTCAGCAGCACGAAGATGGCCACGAACACGACTGCGAGGCCGCCGAGGTAAACCTTGAAAGCCGCGTCGGCGCGCTGCAGCGCCACGCTCATCGGCACCGAGACGACCTGGGCGCCGATCACGTCGCCGAGGTGCCAACCGAAACCGTTGGCGCTGCCATAAAGATCGATCATCGTTTGCGGCGCCGCGTCCGGCGTCGAATGACAGGCCAGGCAGGATTTGTCGGTGATTCGGATCGGCCGCGCATACTCCAGAATTGGGCCTGCCGGCGCGTCGCGCGTGGTGGTCAATTGGGTGAGCGACGGGTGGTGGCCGAAATCGTTGATGATCGCACTCTCCCAATCGGTGGCGCGGTCGGCCGGATCGGTCGGGTTCAGCGCCGCCTCCTTGTAGGTGTAGTCGGGGAACTGCCGGGCCATTGAGCGCAGGACGGTCTGCGCCGCCCAGAACGGCACGCTGTGCGGCAGGAACCTGACCTTCAATTGCTCGGTCAGCAGCGGGTCGATCTCGCTGGTGGTGTAGTCGCGGACCGCGGAGGCCTGCGCCATCATGATGGCTGCCTCCTGCAACACCTCGCGGCGGGCATTCTCGTGCACGATGCGCCACGACATTGCCGCGGCGAGCGCCAGACCGAGGAGGAAGGCTGCCATCAGCGCCAGGTTGAACTTGGCCTTCAGACCCATTCGATTTCCCCTTCACCCCCCCTTGGGAGCCCCTCGCGAGCCGCCGACCAGCCGGCTCGCCTGATCTTCCGTCAGGCGGCCCGTCATGGCGGCGCGAAGTTCATGCTGGTAGCGGCGGATCGCGGCGCGGGTGTCGGGGCCGAACACCCCGTCCACCTGGCCGTCGTAGTAGCCGAGGCGCGCCAGCGCCGTCTGCACGCGGCGGCGATCCGCATCGGTCATCTGCGCTTCGGCGGGCATTGCCGCGGCAGCGGGCATTGCCGGCGGGGGCGAGGCAGATGCGGCCGGCGTGGGCGCGCCGACGAGGTAGGATGATGCCGCGGGCACGTGGATGGCCGCGATGGTCAACGCCTTGTCGGCAGCGAGTTGCCGCTGCACGGCGGCGAGCAGCGGCGCGATCCGCAGGGTGGTTGGCTTGAGGTTGGCCACCAGCGATGCCGCGAGCGGCGTTGGCGCGTCCGGCGGCTTTGCCTGGCTGACGGCGATGGAACCCAGGCCGTCGGGCAGGTTGCCCTGCATGGCCGCACCGAGATCCAGGGTGGTGGGAGCCCCTGGCGCGGGAACCACGTCAAGCGCCACTACGGCGGATCGTACACCGCCTCCGGCGAGCATCTCGAGCAGGGACCTTGCGAGCACACCCTGGGTCAGGACGTCGGCGGGACGGGTGATGTCCGCCGATGTCGGCAGCAGGAACGCCCGGCCGCTGAACGCCGTAGCGTAGGCGCAGACATAGACGAACGCCGTCGCGCCCGGAGCGGCGGCGAGATGGCGTCCCGTCTCGCCGATCGCCCCGTCGGTGCCGCCGCTGGTTGCGTCCTCGCGCTCGACGACCTCGAAACCCGCATTGCGCAGTGCCGCGGAGACCGCGTGGGCGGAGAGCAGACAGGCGCGAAGCGGCGGCAGGGAGTCGTATGTGCCGTTGCCGATCACCAACGCCTCGTGCGCCGGGGCGGCACGCGCGGCGGGCGGCGCCTGCGCACCCACAGCGATGGTCGCCGCCGCCGCGGCCAGAAATGCCGACCTGCCGAAAATCATTGTGTTGATGCTTTCCCGTCTGCGTCCGCAATGTTCGCGGCCACGCCAGCGGTTGCCACGCGCCAGCGGTTTCCTGTTACAGCGGGGGGACTTGCCAGCCAATAGGCGCAGTCCCGGTGCATGCGTCGCGCCACGGGAGGTTGCAGCGTGGGCGGCCGGCGTCGCCATCCGCCGGGATGCCGCGCGACCCCGCCGGCAGGTGTGGCGCACTGCCCGACGCAGTGTCGGGGCGCCCGATATGCGGCGGCACGCGCGACGGCGGCGCCGGCCTTGCGTATGTTCTGGAGTCAGAATAGAATAACGGCGGTGGCGGATGAGCCGCGGCGGGATGACGGTTGTCTGTCGGCGCCTGACCCCGGGGGCGGGCATGAAGATGCGGGGCGCACTCAAAGCTTCTCGTTTGCATAGACTATATGGCTGCCACTCGGCTCGAGTTTCAGCGGGAAGCTGCGCAACTGGCCGACCGCCTGGTCGATCGCGGCCCGCCGCTCCGGCGGTCCCATGACCAGCAGGAACCCACCGCCGCCGGCGCCGATGATCTTGCCGCCATAGGCACCGGCGGCACGCGCCTTCTCGTACAGCACATCGATGTCGGGCAGCGAGACCGCGCCGGACAGCGAACGCTTGAGCGACCAGGAGAGATCCAGCAGCTCGCCCCACCGGCGCAGCATCGCGTGGGGATCGGGTTCACCGCGCAAGACGCGCACCGCCTCCTCGGCGAGTTCGCGCGTCTGATCGAGCACTTTCTCCTTGTCGATAATATTGGCCGGAGAGAACGAAACTTGCTGCACCGAGGCCGAGGAGCGCCTGGTCGCGGTGAAATAGAGCCAGCAGGATTCTTCGATAACCAGCCGCTGGCGCATGCTCAATACCAGGGGGAATACCTCGAAATCGTTGTCGTGGAAGCGCACCGCATTGAAGCCACCGAACGCCGACAATATCTGATCCTGCCAGCCGCCGACCTCGCCCATCAGTTCGCGCTCGATCCGGATTGCGCGCCGTGCAAGGTCCTTGGGCGGCACATAGAGCCCGTTCAGCGCATGCAGCGCGCCCAGCATGCCGACGGCAAACGCCGAGGATGAGCCGATGCCGGTGCCTGCCGGCAGGTCGGCATAGGAGTGGATATCCAGGAATCCGTCGCCCACCAGCGCGGCGTACTCGGTCAGGGTCGTACGCACGATGTCGTGCCGGATGTGTTCCACGTCATCGACCATCTCGAGCTGGGAATACGAGATGCGGAAGCGTCGTTCCATCAGCCGTTCGAGGCTGTTCAACGCGACGTAGGAGTATTTCCGCATCGCGGTCGCGAGGACCAGGCCGCCGCGCCGATTGAAATACGCTGGAAAGTCGGTCCCGCCGCCGAACAGGCTGACCCGGAACGGAGTCGCGGTGATTATGCTGGTCAGGATCTGCTCTGGCATCTCATTGCACCCTGTTTCGCCAGCGACTTCCGATCAGGCCCCGGTCCATGCACCGTAGCGGCTCACTGGCATGAAAGCGAACCAAAAGTCCAGCGGCGATGCAACTGAACGGCAGCACGTCGCCGCCGGCGAGCCGAAGGTCTGATTCACCTCCATCGAGTCCCTCGCCAAGGTGCTCTCCGCCGGCAACCGTGACATGCTACGCGTCATCGCCGAGCGCACGCTTGACTCGCTTGACTCGCTCGACGAACTCGCGCAGCTCACCGGGCGCACGAAGTCCGATCTCTCCCGCGCGCTCAAGGCCATGGCGGGACAGCGGCTGATGCGGTTGGAGCGCGGCGTGCGTCGCTGGGAGATTCCGCCGATTATGTCGAGCCCGGCGCCACCGACGAGCGACGGCCCGAGTTCCAGTGCATGATCGACGCGGCCGATTTCGGTGAGGTGCTAGCCCGGCTGAAGGCCCGCACCCCGGCCTTCATTGCCCCGCGCATCGTCAGCGGGCCCACCCTGCTCACCGGAATCTGCTGCTGCGCCCAGTGCGGTGGCGCCATGACGCAGCGGACCGGCAAGTGCGGGCGGTATCGCCACTACACCTGCTTCGGCGTTCGCAGTTTGATACCGAAATATGCATCGACGCCAGTGCCGAGTTCCACACCGCGCGGCGCGCGTCGCTCCCAGGGCATATGGGCCAATGCATTCGTGGTAGCAATGCCGACGACGCCACGGATGCCGCTCGCGACCTCGGTTTCGCGGCGCAAGTCGCGGGCGGGCTGGCCATGCAGTTTGCCGGGGAATGGCATGGCCATGGCATAACTCGGGCAACAGACCGCCTTCGGAATCGATCGCAACGGCGTCGCGCAGGCGCCGGTGTTCAGCTTCACGCCGGTGAGGAACAGACCAATCGCCGCGCGCTCGACACGGATTTGATCGAGGTCGTCAGCCAGGATTTCCTCGATGCCGACGATCGTTTCCGCCAGGATTGTTGGTTCACGCATGGCGGTCGCTCCCTACACGTCAAATCGACCCTCCATCGAACCGGCGTGTACCACCCCACACCGTCCACGCCGACCACCGGCGGCGCTCATGCAAATGAAAGTTACGCGCTTGATCAGTGTTGTGTAGCGGTGGATATGACGATATTATGCTGATCGATGACAGGTTCGAGCGATATGAGTGAAACGGCAACCGACTTCGATAATGGCGCGGCGGCGAGCGATCCTGGTTGATAGTTGACCCGCGGACCAGCGGTCGGCGTCGGACAGTTCCCAGCATGATCGTGCGGCGGCAGCCCACGAAAGGACAGATCATGGAATATCGTCGTCTGGGGTGCAGCGGCCTCAAGGTTTCAGATATCTGCCTCGGCACGATGACCTTCGGCCACGGCACCAATTCCGCCGAGGCCGAGCTCATCGTGCAGGCCTCCCTGGACGCCGGCGTGACGTTCTTCGACAGCGCGGATGGCTACAGCGATGGAGCATCGGAGACGATGCTGGGCCGCGCCATCGGGGCGCGGCGCCGCGAAGTCGTCATCGCAACCAAGGTATTCAATGCGATGGGCCCCGGCCCGAACGACTCGGGCATGTCACGCGTTCACATCATGAACGCCGTCGAAGACAGCTTGCGCCGTCTTGGAACCGACTACATCGATCTCTACTATATCCATCATGTCGATGTTCAGACCCCGCTGGAAGAGATGCTGCGCGCCTTCGACGACCTGGTGCGCCAGGGCAAGGTGCGTTACCCGGCGTGCAGCAATTACGAGGCATGGCGGCTGATGGAGGCAATCTGGATCAGCGACAGCAAGGGGTTGGCTCGGTTTGCCGCCTATCGGCCGCAATACAGCCTGGTGGTCCGGGACATCGAGGAAGAACTGCGGTTCGGTCCTGGCAGTGCGGGAACCCAGATCGGCCGCAATGCGATGAAGGCCCTGCATGCCGTCGGCCTCGGGCTGGCGCTGCGCGCCGTGGCGTTTTATTCCCGTTCTGGGAACAACCGGGTATAACCTGCGGGAAAGGCCCGACCGTCCAAGGCTGGGCGATACCTGTCGGAATGAAGATCAGCAGTTGGAGGAAATCGATGCCAGAGCTACCAAGGCGGGAACTTGGCCGGACCGGGTTGCAAGTCACGATGCTGGGCTATGGCGCGATGGAATTGCGCGGGGCGCCCCGCGCCCGCCCGACAACCGAGGAGCAGGCGGAAACCATCCTCAATGCCGTTCTCGATGCCGGAATCAATTACATCGACACGTCAATCGATTATGGGGTGAGTGAGGAGCGGATCGGGCGCTACATCTCGCATCGGCGCTCCGCGTATTATTTGGCGAGCAAATGCGGCTGCCTGGTGGGAGCGCAAACCACGCCGGCCGGCCAGGTCAGTCCACATGTGTTCACCCGTGACAACATTATTGCCGGCGTCGAGCAAAGTCTTGTGCGGATGAAGACCGACTACCTTGATCTGGTACAGTTCCATCTCTCGCCGTCGAGGCAGACGCTGGAGGAGAATGGCGCCGTCGATGCTGTGATGGAACTCAAGGAAGCCGGCAAGGTGCGCTTCATCGGCATGTCAGGCACGTTGCCTCACCTGAAGGACCATATCGCCATGGGCGTGTTCGACGTCTTTCAGGTTCCCTATTCGGCAATGGAACGCGAACACGAGGCCGTTATCAGCGCCGCCGCCGAGGCCGGGTTGGGTATCGTCATCCGTGGCGGCGCTGCAAAGGGTGCACCGTCCGACGGAAAGCAGAGAGGGCTCCAATGGGAGCGATGGCAGAAGGCCAGGCTCGACGACCTGCTTGGCGATATGACGCCGATGGAGTTCATCCTCCGCTTCACCTTCAGCAATCCTGACCTGGATACCACGATCGTTGGAACGGCGAACCCGGCGCACCTGCAGGGCAATGTCGAAATCCTGCGGAAAGGGCCGCTGCCGGTGGACATGTACGCTGAAGCCAAGCGCAGGCTTGCCGCTGCCGGCTCGGCACCGGTCGGTAAGTGATCGGCTCCGGCCGATGAACGACATCATCACCACGCCCAAAACCAAGGATGAGATCAAGGTCGAACGTCCCCGTCTTCACAAGGTCATTCTGATCAATGATGACTATACGCCACGCGAGTTCGTCGTCATGGTCTTGAAGGCGGAGTTTCGCATGAGCGAGGATCAAGCCCTGCGGGTGATGATCACCGCACATAGACGCGGCGCCTGTGTCGTCGCCGTCTATACCAAGGATGTAGCGGAAGCCAAGGCCACCAACGCGACAGATGCAGGCCGGCGCAATGGTTATCCTTTGCTGTTTACGACCGAGCCGGAGGAATAGTGGCTGCGATGCAGCCACACGCCAGCACCTCCCGTGCAAGCTCGCGGCCAAAGCCGGCCGCGCAGTCGGTTATCAACCAAACATGCACGCTCGGAGCGATCGGATCTCACGCAAATCGCGGCATGATATCGGACGCAAGCAATTCGTGCGTTTCAAGGTCATTCTTGTAGGCACTGCTGATGAGAAGCTGCACACCGGCATCCTGATACCGGCCAATCAGATCGGTGACCTCTGACACGGTGCCTGCGATGCCGTAATATTGCTCCGGTACAGCCAGCCTTCGACGCTTCGCTGCAAGCGCAGCCTCGTCGCGCGCCAGAAGGAAGCTGATGATGCTGGTTCTCTCGATCGCTGCGTAGTTCCGCTGCTCTGCTTCGCAATGGCGGCGCAGTACCTCAAACTTGTGCCTGACAGAATCGGGATTGCCACCGACGTTGCAGGCATCCGCCAGCCGAGCGACGGCGCGCAACGTGAGCTGTTCACCGCCACCGGCGATCATGATCGGCGGGTGTGGCCGTTGCACTGGCTTGGGCTCCAGGATCGCGTCCTCGGTATGAAAGTACTTGCCGTGGAAGGTCGTGCGCTTCTCCGTCCACATGGCGATGACCAGCCGAACGGCCTCCTCCATCTGGCGAATACGCAGCGCGGGTCGCGGCGGAAACTCCCATCCGTATTGCCGATACTCGGTTTCGAACCAGCCAGCGCCGATGCCGAACGTCAGGCGTCCGTGGCTGATCAGGTCAACCCCAGCGGCGATCTTCGCCAGGTGAGCAGGATTGCGATAACCGACCGACGAGACGAGCGTGGCGAGGCGAATGCGCCGCGTCACCGCAGCCAGCGCCGACAAGACAGTCCAACCTTCCATGAAGGGCTCGTCAGGCGCGCCGACATTGGCAATCTGGATCAGGTGATCCATCACCGAGAACCACGTAAAGCCGTGGTCTTCCGCCCACTGTGCTTTCGTCTTCACAGCCTCGAAAATCTCGGCGGGATCAGAACCGAACAGCCATGATGGATTGTGAATGCCGAACTGCATGACCGACCATTCCCTTCGATCCGGATTGAAATCACTGGCGAAAGCTATCCACTCGGCAGCGCGACGGCAGACCTGACAGATTTCGCGTTGCGCTTTTCCCGGATGGTTGCTTTGCCAAGCGGGGGTGTAGCACAGCGTGCGCCGCTGTTCACCCCCTTCCAGGCGAGGAAGAGGGTGAATAGCTTACCACAACCGTGTCAGTCGGTCTTGATCCAGACCGACTTGACGTTCAGGTACTCCTCCACGTGCTGTATGCCGGATTCCCGGCCGTATCCACTCATCTTGTAGCCACCGAACGGCACCGCCGGATCCATCGCCTGGTAGCAGTTGATCCACACGGAGCCGGCGCGAATGCTCTTCGCCAGCCGATGCGCCTTGCCGACATCGCGCGTCCACACGCCGCTGCCGAGGCCGAACTGCGTGCGGTTGCCGCGCTCGATCACTTCGTCAATGTCAGTGAACGGAATGGCGGAGATCACAGGTCCGAAGATTTCCTCCTGGGCGATGCGCATGTCGTCGCGCACGTCGGCGAACACCGTAGGTGGCACGAAGTAGCCCTTCCCAAGTTCCCCGTCGGTCAGCCGCTCGCCGCCCGACAGAGGCCGCGCACCTTCTTGCCGGCCGATGCCGAGATAGCCGGTAACACGCTTCAGTTGTTCCTCGGACACCAGCGGCCCAACCTGGGTCGCCGGATCGCGGCCATCGCCCACACGCAGCGTCTTGCCGAACGTGGCCACGCGGCCGACGAACTCATCGTAAATCCCGCGTTCGACGAACAACCGCGTGCCGGCACTGCAGATCTGCCCCGAGTTGGCGAACACCGCCATGCCGGAGCCTGGCACCGCCTGGTCCAGATCCGCGTCGGCGAATACGATGTCCGGCGATTTCCCCCCGAGTTCCAGCGACACGCGCTTCAGGTTGCCGGCCGATGCGCGGATGATGGACTGACCGGTAACATGCGAGCCGGTGAACGCCACCTTGTCCACATCGGGATGCGCGGCAAGCGCGGCGCCGGCGGTCTCGCCATAGCCTGGCACGACGTTCACCACGCCGGGTGGCACGCCCGCTTCCAGGCACAGTTCAGCGAGGCGCAGCGGCGTCAGCGGCGCTTCCTCGGCGGGCTTCAGCACCACGGTGCAGCCGGTGGCCAGCGCCGGTCCGATCTTCCAGATCGACGCTGTCAACGGGCCATTCCAGGGAATGATCGCTCCAACCACGCCGACCGGCTCCTTCAACGTGAAGGACACGTATTCGCCGGGCAGCGAATTGGAAATCGTCTCGCCGTGCAGCGCCGTGGCCATGCCGGCGTAGAAGCGCAGCATGCCCAGCGCACGCTGGCGGCCGTTGCGTGTGCGGCTGATCGGCGCGCCCATATCAAGTGTGTCGAGAGCGGCGAGTTCCTCCATGTCACGTTCGACCAGTTCTGCCAGGCGGAGCAGCAAAAGCTGACGCTCCGCGGGCTTGAATTTGCTCCATGGGCCGTTGAAGGCACGCCGTGCGGCAGCCACCGCGCGATCGATGTCCTCGGCGTCGCCCTCCGCCACGTGCGCCAGCACCTCGCCGGTGGCGGGGTTGCGGGTTTCGAAGGTTTTGCCCGACGCGGCTTCGAGCCACTTGCCGTCGATCAGCATGCGCTTCGGCTTGCCGTCCAGGAACGGGTGGATCTCGGTCATCACGTTCATTAGTGCGGTCTCCTCACCAAGGTTGGTTCTGCGGTGTCCGGTGCGGTGAGCAAGGCTGCGCCGAGCGCGCAAGCATGCTCACCGTTCAGTGCAAAGGCGATTTCGAAGCCGTCCCGCGTGCCGAGCTTCAGGATCAGGCCGGCGTCCCCTTCTGCTTGCTCGAGCTGCCACTTCCCCAGCCGCTGCACGACGCGCAGCGACCGGTCGGAGAAACGTGCATCGAGCGCGGTTTGCAACATGCGCGGCAGGGTCATCAACAGTCCGGTCAACGCATCGAACGACAGCGCGATGCGATGCATGCTCCCATCGGCAGCGGTGACATCGAGGCGGATACGCGTTCCGCCGGGCAGCACCGCCCATGCGGTCAGTTGCTGGCCGTCGATCGATATGGCATCGGCCGGCGCGACGTCCATCGGCTCCTCCGGTTGATATACGCTATTCCCATAAGGATATAGCGAAGCGCATGCCCGATGTCCATACGCCAGGCGTTGGCGGCTTGCCGGCTACGTGCTTGCGGTCGCGCGGTCGGGTTTCAGATCGATGAGCGGCGTGCCGTCGAGACAGTCGAGTCCTCGGACGTGCAGCGTCGTCCCCTCGATGGCGGTGAGTTCGACGATCGCGGAGGCGATCGGGTTCGGTCGCACCGGTGAACGCAAGGCGAAGCAGCCGGTGGTCTGGCCGGTGCGAAGCGGTGTCTGCGGCACCAGATCCCGGCGCGCGCGATGCATCCAGTATGGCACCTGGATACGCTTGTGCTCAGCGCGATCGCCACCTCGCCCGGCCGGAGTGCGATGTCGGCATCGGAGAGTTCGTTGTTCATCGTGCGAGGGTGGCGGACAAGGCCGCTTGAGGACCAGCCAGTGCAGGCGGTGCGCGCCGCCTGCACTGGGCACGGTCACAACGCCGCGGTGACGGCCTTGATCTCCGTGTAGTTGTGGAACACCTCCTCGCCCATCTCGCGCCCCCAACCGGACTGCTTGTAACCGCCGAATGGCAACGATGCGTCGAACACATTGTGGCAGTTGATCCACACCGTGCCGGAGCGGATGCGCGCAGCGAGCTTGTGGGCGGTGCCACCGTTGCGTGTCCATAAGCTGGCCGCCAGGCCGTAGATCGTGTCGTTGGCGTGCTTGGCGATCCGATCCAGGTCGTCGTCATCGAATGGCTGCGCACAAACCACCGGCCCGAAGATCTCCTCGCGGATCACCTTCATGTCGGGCGTGGTGTTTTCCAGCACAGTCGGCGCAACGAAATAGCCCAGATTACCGACGCGTGAGCCGCCCACGGCGATTTTCGCACCCGCGCCGCGACCGTCCTCGATATAGCCGGTCACGCGATTGAATTGCTCTTCGGACACCAGTGGTCCCATGTCGGTGGCTGGATCGAGCCCCGGTCCGACCTTGATCTTGCCGGCGATGTCCGCGACGCCGGCAACGACGCGGTCATAGACCGACTTGTGGGCATAAAGCCGCGAGCCGGCGCAGCAGCACTGGCCGTGGTTGAAGAAGATCGCGCTTGCGGCGCCGGCGATGGCGATGTCGAGATCGGCATCCGCCAAAATGATCGCCGGCGACTTGCCGCCGAGTTCCAACGACACCTTCTTCAAGTTGCCGGCGGCGGCCTGCACGATCAGTTTGCCAACTTCGGTTGACCCGGTGAAGGCGATCTTGTCCACGTCGGGATGCGCGGCGAGCGCGGCCCCGGCGGTCTCGCCAAATCCGGTCAGGATATTGACCACGCCGGGCGGGAAACCCGCTTCCTGGACCAGTTCGGCCAGGCGCAGCGCGGTCATCGGCGTTTGCTCCGCCGCCTTCAGCACGACGGTGCAGCCCGCGGCGAGCGCCGGTGCCAGCTTCCACGCCGCCATCAGCAGCGGGAAGTTCCACGGGATGATCTGGCCGACCACACCGACCGGCTCGCGCACGGTGTAGGACAGATATTCTCCAGGCAGCGACAGAGGCAAGGTCGAGCCGGTGATCTTCGTCGCCCAACCGGCCATGTAGCGGAAGATATCGACCGCCAGTGGCAAATCGGCAACCCGGGCAACGGCGTATGGCTTACCGTTGTCGATCGATTCCAGTTCCGCCAGTTCCTCCAGGTCGCGCTCGATCAGGTCGGCGAGCCGCCACAACATCCGGCCACGGTCCGATCGGGTGACCCGGCCCCAGCGCCCGTCATCGAACGCGCGCCGCGCCGCGGCAACCGCCAGATCGACGTCGGCCTTGTCCCCTTCGGGCACATTGGCAATCACCGTTCCGGTGGCCGGATTGTAAACAGCGAACGTCTTGCCGGAAACCGCCGGCACGGACTTCCCGTCGATCAGCATTCCCGCGGACCGGCCGAGAAATCCGGCCGCATGATGAAGTCTTGGGTCCAGTGCGATCGCATCCATGTTCGTTCCTCCCATTCTGTTCAGCCGTTCATTACGCGCCGCCGCGCCCGCAGGAGAGCCGTTGCCAACAACCCTGTGACGAGCAGTGAGATGGCCGGCGGTTCCGGCACGCTCGCGTCGAACACACCAAGCTCGACCAGGTTGGACACATAGCGGCCACCTGCCGTATCGCCCGGCACCACCATCCGTGCGAACCCGTCGGGACCGCCGCTGCCGAGCTGCCCGCCTCTATCGGCGTAGGCCACGAGGTCGGGCTGATTGCCGAACGCCGGATCGATCTCGCCGAGCGAGAAGATCGCCTCATAGCCGTCGCTGCCAACCGCGACGACATATTTGCGCAGAACGTCGTTCTTGATGGTGGGGTCCGTGATCAGCCCGGCCGACATGAGCAAGGTCCACAGCGACACGCCGATATAGGTGTCGGTGACCGAACCCGAGCCAGCCATATACGTCGCGGTCAGGGTGTTTGCCGGTAAACTCATCAGGTTCGCCAGCCCATACGTGCCGGGATGCGCGACGCCACCGGTGAGCGTGAACTGGCTGGACACGCCGCCGCCGGTGCCTGGCAACGAAGGTGCGGCGCCGACATGCAGATCGACAATGTTGGAGACATAGCGCCCGCCGGCCGTGTCGCCCGGAACCACCATCCGGGCAAAGCCTTGCGGGCCGCCTGGACCAAGCTGTCCGCCGGTGTCGGCGTAGGCAACCAGGTCCGGCTGGTTGCCAAATTTCGGGTTGATCTCGCCGCCAGAGAACACCGCCTGGTAGCCGTCGCTGCCCACCGCGACCACGTAGTTGCGCAGAGTGCTGTTCTTCGCACCCGGCATCGGCGTGATGCCGCCCGCCGCGTTCAGTAGCGTCCACGGGTTGGTCCCAGTATACGTATCGGTCACCGGCTTCCCGGCAGACGCGTAGGTTACGGTCTGCGTGGTTGGGGGCAGCGCCGACAGGCTCGCCAGGTCATATGTGCCCGGCGTGACAATGTCGCCGCTCAACGTGAACTGCAACGAAATCGGTGCGGCATTGGCGGCGCCGGCAAGGCCCATCGCGGCAATCAAGGACAATCCGGCGACGGCGAGGATGCGGACTGGCGGCATTCGATGGGTTCCCTCTTGTTCTTCGGTGCCACCCCGGCCGGCTGGCTTGGCAGGCGTACCAGGACTGCGCTATACCCCAAGACACATAACCAGACAACAGGACCAAGGGGCCCCGCATGTACCAGGACGTCGCACTGTTCATCGATGGCACGTGGAGTGCGGCGGCAGCCGGCCGCAACCTGCCCGTCGTCAGTCCCGCCACCGGCGACACCATCGGCACGGTCGCCCATGCGGAACGCGCCGATCTCGATCGGGCGCTGGAAGCCGCTGACAGGGGCTTCAAAGTCTGGCGCAAGGTGCCCGCCTTCGACCGCTCGAAATTGATGCGCAAGGCGGCCGACCTGCTGCGCGAGCGGGTCGACGCGATCGCGCCGCTGCTCACGCAGGAGCAGGGCAAGCCGCTGCCGGAGGCCAAGGGTGAGGTGTTGGCGGGCGCCGACGTGATCGACTGGTTCGCCGAGGAGGCGCGCCGCACCTATGGCCGCATTGTTCCCGCACGGGCAGAGGGTATCTATCAGCTCGTGATCAAGGAGCCGGTCGGTCCGGTAGCCGCGTTCACACCCTGGAACTTCCCGATCAACCAGGTCGTCCGCAAGCTGTCGTGCGCGCTCGCCGCCGGTTGCTCGATCATCGTCAAGGCACCGGAAGAGACGCCGGCCTCGCCGGCCGAACTGATCCGCTGCTTTGCCGATGCCGGCGTGCCGGCTGGCGTGATCAACCTGGTTTACGGCGTACCGGCGGAGATTTCCGAATACCTCATTCCGCATCCGATTATTCGCAAGATGTCGTTCACCGGATCCACCGCGGTCGGCAAGCAGCTTGCCGCGATGGCCGGAGCGCACATGAAGCGCGTCACCATGGAACTGGGCGGCCATGCTCCGGCGATCGTGTTCGACGACGCCGACGTTGACACCGCCAGCCGGTTGCTGGCGACGGCAAAATACCGCAACGCCGGCCAGGTCTGCGTCTCTCCGACGCGCGTTCTGGTGCAGGAGCGAGTCTATGACCGCTTCGTCGAAGGCTTCGTGCAGCACAGCAAGGCGGTGAAGGTCGGCGACGGGCTGGAGTCGGGCACCACCATGGGGCCGATGGCAAATCCGCGTCGGATCGCCGCCATGGAGGCACTCATCGGCGATGCCACGCAACACGGTGCGACGGTGCGTGCCGGTGGAAATCGTATCGGCAACAAGGGGAATTTTTTCGAGCCGACGGTCATCACCGGTGTGCCGAAGGATGCCCGCGTGATGAACGAGGAGCCGTTTGGTCCCCTCGCCGTGATTTCGCCGTTCACTTCCTTCGAGGAAGCGGTGACTGAAGCCAATCGGCTGCCGTACGGGCTGGCGTCCTATGCCTACACGCGCTCGGCGAAAACCGCGAACGCGGTCGCTGCCGCGGTCGAAGCCGGCATGATGTCGATCAACCACCATGGACTTGCGCTGCCCGAAGTGCCGTTCGGCGGCGTGAAGGATTCGGGCTACGGCTCGGAAGGGGGGCTGGAGGCGATCGAAGGCTATCTGGTGACCAAGTTCGTCACGCAGGCGGGATTGTAGTCCACACGCGAATCAGCGGCACCGTGCCGATCCGGATGCGGCGATAGAGAAGGCGAGAGCATGACCGCGGCAGCACCGCCCGTTGCGATCAAGAGTGGCACCAACCCGCTGTTGCCGCCGCGAACGATAGCGTTCGCCCCACTCCCACCCGTGTTGGTCGCACGTAACGACACGCAGCCGGTCGCTGGGCCGCCCAGACGTACCAAGATCTGGGAATTCAATACCAACCTGCATTGCTCCATCATCGGTACGTGCCTGTCCACTGGCGAATTGCGGCAGGTCATGAAGAAGCTGGGGTTGGCGCCCCCCGAGAGTACCGACCACGAACTGCACGGCACCGCGGTGACGCTGGCCGGCCGTCACGACACCGCCGGCAAACTGCTGAACAAGGCACTGGATAAACGGCACCAACTTGCGATCAACCAGTTCGCCAAGTCTGACAGCGAGGGCGGCGTTCGCGCGCTGTGGCGGGAAGCGGTACGGCGCGGCGACATACCGGGCGCGTATTGGGCGACCCTGACGCACGCCGCCTCCACGCCAGCCATCGTTCGCGAAGCATTCGGCGACGTGCATATGCTGTCGCACCTCGTCGGCGCGGCCAATCGCGCTGACATAAGGCGGCTCTGTCAGTTGGAAGCGGACAAGGCAGAGCTGGAGGCAAAACTGGGGCGGCAGCAGGTTGCATTGCACGACGCGATTGTCATGCGCGACGCATCCATTCGGGAGTTGCGTCAGGTGCTGGCGCAAAAGATCGCCTCCGAGTTAACCGCCAGCCCAGCCGGCGGTGCCGAGGGAAATGAGGTCCTATGCCAAGTGGTTGCCGATCTGGAACGGCGTGTGGCGAGCGAGGCCCGCGGTCGCGCCGCGGCCGACGCCAAACTATCCGCCACCCACGCCGCCCTCGCACAGGAACGGTCGGCACGCACGACAGCGGAAAAGGACCGAGATGCACTGTGCCAGGAACTCGAAGCGATCGCGCAGTCCTTGGGTCCGAGCTGCGCTGATCGCATACCCGACGCAACACCGATACAGCGGCTTGACGGCATTGCATTGCTCTATGTGGGTGGGAGAGCGAACCAGGTCGCCCATCTGCGCGCGGTCGGCGAGCGGCTGGGCGCCACGTTCCTGCATCATGACGGCGGGATTGAAAACCACCCGAACCTGTTGCCCGGGCTGACCAGCCGCGCCGACCTTGTACTGTTCCCCGTTGACTGCATCAGCCATGACGCCGCGCACGCGGTCAAGCTGCTATGCCGTCAGGCAGGCAAGCGGTTCATGCCGCTCCGCTCCGCCAGCGTCACCTCGCTGCTCGCCGCCCTGCAGCGGCCGGAGGCGCGCAGCCTGGCGGATGCGGCCGCCTGATCAGACGCCGACCATCACGTCGGACGCCTTGATTACCGCGAAAGCTTGCATGCCGGGCTTCAGCCCCAACTCCTCGGCAGCCTCGTTGGTGATCGATGACGTGATCGTCACCGTGGGCGAGACCTCGATGGTCACGTGGGTGGTAGTCGCGCCGGGCTTCACGGACTTGATGGTTCCGGCGATCTGGTTACGGGCCGAGAGCTTCATCACGCTATGTCCTTCTGGGGCAGTGGGCTACTTGTTGGCGCAGGCACGGTGAAGCGCGAGCAAATGTTTGCGGGCCGCCAGCGCCGTGTCCATCCCAATAGCACGGTAACGCTCGATGACAGCCTTTCCGGCCTGGGTCAGTACCGTGCCACCGCCACCGCCTCCCGCGGTTTCGACCACCGGCGTACCCAGGCTGCGATCGAGTTCCTCGACCAGTTCCCAGGTACGCCGGTAGGACAGGCCCAATGCCCTGCCTGCCGCGGAAATTGAGCCTGAACGCGCGATTTCTGCCAGCACGGCAACCTTGTCCGGGTCGATATAGTCTGGCAGATATATCGTAGCAAGCGAGGAGGATTGCATGCCCGATCGGTTGCTCCTGACTGTTCTGCTGCTCTGGTCGTGTCTCGCACTGCTGAGCAGGTCACCGATGCCACCGGTCATGCGGTGCACGTGCCGGACCAGCTCGCGCATGCGCTTCCGGCTGGTCCGCCGGCCGCAGTATTGCTTGCGGCCATCGCATCCGATTTGATGCTGGGCTGGCCATTGCCGCTGTCGGACGACCTGGATGCGGCGGGGATTCGTAACATCCCGCTGCGGCTGGAAAACACCGGGACGGCTCGCCGACGCCGCGGCCGGCGCGGCGTCCGCGGGCAACGGATCGCGTGCATTATGTCGGCGAACCGATCGCCATGGCGGTGGCAGACACCGCCCAGCAGACGAAGAACGCGGCCGAAGCGATTTTCGCCGATATCGATCCACTACCCGCCGTCACCACGGCAAGTGCCGCGGCTGCGCCTGACGCACCGCTGCTGCATGCCGAAGCGCCGGGCAATCTCTGCCTGGATTTTCATTGCGGGGATCGCGAGAAGGTCGCTGCGGCCTTCGCCCGGGCCAGGCATGTCGCGACGCTGCCGATTCGTAACAACCGCATCGTCGTCTGCCCGATGGAGCCGCGTTCGGCGATCGGCGAATACGGTGCGGCAGAGGATCGTCTTATCCTGTGGAGGGCCAGGCGCATGGCGGTATTGCTCAGGGCATCGGCCAGGCGCTGTTGGAAATGGTCGCCTACGATGAGGATGCTTAGTTGCGGACCGGCTCCTTCATGGAGTACGGGCTGCGGCGAGCGAGCAACTTGCCCGGGCTGGGCTTCGAAAGCCATCCGGTGCCGGCGCGTACCAATCCGCTCGGCACCAAGGGCTGCGGCGAGGCCGGATGTGCCGGCTCACTGCCCGCGGTCATGAACGCGGTGATCGACGCGCTGGCCGAATCTGGCATGGCGCATATCGACATGCCGGCCACGCCCCATCGGATCTGGCAGGCAATTCAGGCGGCTCACAACGCGGCCCGATCCGCCGGCCGACAGGGGGGATGACACCGCGCGCCGCTATCGCTATATCTGACAGGGAATGACGTATTACCCTGGGAGAGTCCGATGAACGTCGCGTCGCGCCCTGTCCCCACCGCAAGATAGTGCCATCGGGAGGCAGCGACTTTGGCAGATCGCACCAGGATCGATGCGGCCGAGCTGGTCGGGGTGCGGCTGTCTTCCGACGGCACCCGACTGCTTCTGATATTGCGCGACCAGGCTGGCCAGACTGTGTCGTTGTCCCTGCCGGCGAATTGCCTGAACACGGTACTGACGGCGCTGCCGCGGCAGGTTGAGACTGGTACCGTGCATCAGTTGGACACATGGAACATGGTCACGGCGGAGAACGACCGGGACCTGGTGCTGACCCTGCGCACGCCCGAGGGGTTGGCCATCTCCTTCATGACAAAGCCATGGCAGGTCCAGGGCATGGCCACGCTCGCAACCTACAGCCATCCGCATCAGGTTACCAAGAAATCGATCCATTGAGCCGCACTCGCTAGTTCGCTCGCCGGTCACTCTCCGCTTTGTTCTGGTGACAAACTTTCTTGCGCGCTGACAGCAGATCGCCGGCCAGATCTTGAGCATTACCCCGGCGACGCAGTTGGACTGCCTTGCCATCTGGACCCTTTTCCAGCGATCCGCTATATCCTTGGGACCATAGAAGACAATAAGGCGTCGAGCAGAGAAGGCAGTCCATGGCGGTAATGGAACAGACGCGCCCGGCCACTCCGGACAAACAGCGGCGCGCGCATATGTTGATCGATGGCGCCTGGGTCGGCAGCGCGTCGGGCGCGATGCCGAGCGTCGAGAACCCCGCGAAGCGCCGGCCGATTGAGCGAAGGATATTTTGCGCTTCCGCATGCTCGACAGCTTTACGCAACGGAAAAATGTCACGGTGAATTTGAATGTACCGCGTAGGAGCTGAAGCAATGGCACCGATCAGGCTCGCGCGCCGGTCCGTGCTCGGGACCGCCATCGCGTTTACCGCAACGGCTGTAACGCGGCGAGCCTTCGCCGCGCATGGCACAGTGACGGTGTATGCGGCGATGACATTGAAGGACGCATTGGCCGAGATTGCCGGCGCATGCGAACGCGCCGGCGGTCCCCCCGCGCGGCTGGTCCTCGGACCCAGCGCAACGCTGGCAAAGCAGATCGAGGAAGGCGCCGAGGCCGACGTTTTCTTCCCTGCCGACGCAGATTGGATGGACTATGCCGTGTCCAAGGGTGTCATCCGGGCGGGCTCCCGACACGATCTTCTGACCAGCCGACTCGTACTGGTCGGACCAAAGGACCGTGGGCCGGGGGTGATCGACCTTCGTCACCGGGCATCGATCCTGCCGGTCCTTGGCCGCCACGGTCGAATCGCAATGTGCGACCCGCAGGCTATGCCGGCCGGGCGTTACGGCAAGGCCTCTCTTGAGGCGATCGGCCAATGGCCGGCACTCGCGAACCGCGTCGCCGTGGCCGACACGGTGCGTGCCGCACTTCTCATGGTGGAGAGGGGAGAGACGCCGGTGGGTATCGTTTTCGATACCGACGCTGCTTCGGATCCAGCGGTCCGGGTGATCGGCGTCTTCCCGGACTCCACCCATCCGCCGATCGTCTATCCGGTCGCGTTGACGACGCATGCCAGCGCACAAGCTGAGGTATTCCTTGACTACCTCCTGGGCCCGCAGGCGGCGGCGGTGTTCAGCCGCCTGGGATACGGGGTGGTCGGGCGACCCTCATAGGGGACGCATACGCCCAGGCCGGCATGGCATTGGCCGCATCCGCTCCGGGTTGCCGCGTAGCGTCGGCCACGCTATAGCTGACCGACCATATCGAATATGTGGCTACGCTGTGGTTGGCTGAAAATCAAGGGAGGACTCGATGCAGAGACGCACTATCTTACTGGCCGGCGCCGCGCTGCCGTTCATGCGCGGCCTGGCATCTGCCCAGGGTTCTGGTGCAGGCACCGTCAACGTCCTGTACGCCGGATCGCTGGTGAACCTGATGGAGCACAGTGTCGGGCCGGCGTTCGACAAAGCCGACGGCGGCCACTTCCAGGGCTTTGCCGGCGGCTCGGGCCTGCTCGCCAACCAGATCAAAGGAAAGCTCCGCCGGGGAGACGTCTTCATCAGCGCCGTTCCAAATGTGAACAATCATCTCTCGGGCACCACCAACGGCAATTGGGTAAGCTGGTATGTGACGTTCGCCCAGTCGCCTCTCGTCATCGGCTACAACCCATCGAGCAGTTTTGCCGCTGACCTGAAGCGGAAGCCGTGGTACAAGGTGCTACAAGAGCCCGGCATCCGGATTGGCCGAACCGACCCGAAGCTTGACCCGAAAGGCAAGCTCACCGTCGCGATGCTCGAAAAGGCCGCGCAAGTTTACAAAGTGCCCGACCTGTCGCAGAAAATCCTCGGTGCGGCGGGAAACCCAGCCCAGGTCTTCCCTGAGGAAAATCTTGTGGGCCGCCTGCAATCCGGACAGCTCGATGTCGGATTCTTCTACTCGACCGAAACCGCCGACCTGAAAATTCCGGCCATCACCCTGTCGCCGGAAACCACGCTCAGCGCGCACTATACGGCGACGGTCCTGCGCGACGCACCAAATCCGCATGGCGCCGACCGCTTCCTGGTCTTTCTACTTGGACCGAAGGGGCGCCAACTCATGCAGCAGCACGGGCTCGATGTTGTTGCGCCGTCGATAGCAGGCGATACCGCAAAGGTCCCGTCCTCCATTCGTTCGGCACTCAACGCTTCAAGGTGACGCGGCCCACACCGGCACCGCTTCCGTGGCTCGCCGGGTTGCTCGCGGTCTATCTGGTTGCGCCTTTCGTTGCGGGCATGGTGCAGTTCGGCCGGGCCGACTGGCACTCGGCCGACTGGATCGGGCTTGGCCAGGCCAGCATCGTCTCGCTGGCCAGCGCGACCGTGGCGACCGCGATCGTGTCGCTGGGCGGGATTCCGCTGGGCTATGTGCTGGCACGGGTTCCGGGCCGCCGCATGGCGTTGCTCGGCTTCGCCGTGCAACTGCCGCTCGCCCTGCCGCCGCTGGCAAGCGGGATTCTGCTGTTGTTTTTGCTGGGTTATGCCAGCCCGCTCGGGCGCCTGACCGGAGGTGCGCTGACCGACTCGTTCACCGGCATCGTACTGGCCGAAGGGTTCGTGGCAGCACCGTTCCTGATCATCGCTGCGCGTTCCGCGTTCGCCGGTGTGGACCCCGTGCTGGAAGACGTCGCGGCGACACTTGGCCATCGTCCAGCAGGCGTTTTCCTGCGGATCAGCCTGCCACTTGCCTGGCGAGCAATCCTGGCCGGCATGCTGTTGTGCTGGCTGCGTGCCTTCGGTGAGTTTGGCGCAACCGTGATGGTCGCGTATCACCCCTATTCGCTGCCGGTGTACACCTACGTCGCCTTCGGCAGTCTGGGCTTGCCTGCGATGCTCCCGGTGCTGTTGCCGACTCTGGCGGCTGCACTTGCGGTCATGGCGATTGCCGCCTGGGTCGGTACAGCCCGCGCAAGATCGTCATCGTTCGGCAACGTGATCGGGGTCCTCCCGCGTTCGAACGCTGCAGCACCAATTGTCGCGCGGCGACCGATCGAGGCCCTTCGGCCAATCGACTTCGCGTTCCACCGTGTGCTTGACGGGTTTGACCTGGAGGTTGCCTGGCGCACCGATGCGCGGCGCCTTGCCATTCTGGGCGCGTCGGGCTCCGGCAAGTCGTTGACGCTGCGCTTGCTCGCGGGGATCGATCGCGTGCCCGGTGGCAACCTCACCCTCGCAGGGCGGGCTCTCTCGTACTGTTCGCCGGCGGGGCGCGGGATCGCCTATGTGCCGCAGAATTACGGGTTGTTTCCGCACTTCACGGTGGCCCGACAGGTGGGGTTTCCGGTGGGTTCCGATCGTGAGTTGTTGCGTCACTGGATAGACCGGCTTGGCCTGCATGGTCTCGAGCACAGGTTGCCGAACGCTCTGTCGCTCGGTCAGCAGCAGCGGGTCGCCCTGGCGCGAGCCCTCAGCCGCCCGGCCGCGCTGTTATTACTCGACGAGCCGTTCTCGGCCCTCGACTCTCCGTTACGCACCCGGTTACGACGCGAATTGCGCGTCCTGCAAGCGGATATCGACGCGACAACCATCCTGGTGACGCATGACCCGGAGGAAGCCTTCCTTCTCGCCGATGAGCTGTTGATCCTGGACGCCGGCCACGTGCTGCAGGCGGGACCGGTCGAGAGTGTCTTTGCGCGTCCCGCGAGCGAGGCGGTGGCTCAGCTCCTTGGCGCGGAAAACATCGCGCATGGCCGGGTTGTTGCCAATGACCGCATCGATATCGGCGATGGAGTACTGCTCCGTGTTGCGGGACCACCACTGCCCTCCGAAGCGCTTGTCGGCTGGTCGGTGCGTCCGGAAAGCATTCGAATCATCCCCAGCGGACACTACCCCGGGACGCTCCTGGATGCCGATCCGGCGGTAGCGGGCCGGCGCGACATCCGTCTTCGTCTCGGCAACAGCCTGCTGCTGGTAACGCTCGACGCCGGCGACCCGGCCAAGCCCGGACCGTGCCGCATTGATATCCCTCCCGCTTCCGTACAGGTCTGGACACTGCCAAATGCTGAAGTCCCTGGTTGACGCGCTCATCACCCAATCCATGCGGGAGCTGAACATGGATCTCGATTTTATCATCGACGGCGCACCGGTTGCGGCGGCTGACGGTGGCACGTTCGAGCGGTATGATCCCGTAACAGGGGCAATTGCGACGAAGGCAGCGGCGGCGAGTCTCGCCGACGTCGACAAGGTGGTTGCCTCGGCGACAAGGGCTTTCACGTCATGGTCGGAGACCGGACCCAACGCGCGTCGTGCCCTTCACGACTCCCCTCATTTTCTTCCCACCCAGATCTTGCGCCGATTCGCGCCGGTTCTCTACCAGATCAGGGGATTTCATGGATGGGTGCGGGTCATGGGGATGGAAGCGGCGGAACTGCGCGATTGCGG